>Ga0315289_10002576_pt1 | contig 27724 bp, 28 predicted proteins | sample YL17G11_40_MG_FD_203452 | JGI IMG/M metagenome (GOLD analysis project Ga0315289, IMG submission 203452) | Sediment microbial communities from Yellowstone Lake, YNP, Wyoming, USA - YL17G11_40 | ecosystem: Environmental > Aquatic > Freshwater > Lake > Sediment | place: USA: Wyoming | collected...
GATGTTGGGCCTGTTCCGCGGTCGGTTGCAGTTTCACCTTTGCCGTCAGTTTCATGAGTCGATCAAAGGACCATTTCAAACCCTTGACAACCGGCTGAAGCCAGGGGCGAGAAGCCCGCCTTCCTCCACGGCGGTTGCCGAAGGTCCGGCACCTGCGGGAAACCGCGTGGCTTCCAGCGGGCATAATCTGGTGATGCGGACCGCCAGGCTCTTGCCCCACCGCCGAAGGCGAGTTCTCATGCCGCACTCCGCCGCCGAGCATACGAGAGCCGTGCGGCCCGGGCCACCAGCATTCGACACTGAGCTTCGCGTTCTTCTGGGCGTATAATCATCGCAAGGTAATCCCATGAACAGTGCAAGGATCGACCCCCGGAAGGTTGAGCGCATCTGCAAGGCGAACGGGATCTCGCGCCTTGCGCTCTTCGGCTCAACCGCGAGGGGAGATGCTACTCCCAGTAGCGATATTGACCTGATCGCTGATCTCCCGGCGGACGCCACTCTGCTTGACATGGTGCGCATCGAAAGGGAGTTGTCTTCCGCGCTTGGCAAGCCAGTGGACCTCCTCACGGAGGATTCCATCAGCCCGTACATCCGCGATCGCATCAGCGACGACTTGCTTGTGCTCTATGAGGCGCACTGATACCGCCTACCTCCAGCATGTCCTGGATGCAATCCTGAAGGTCGAGTCCTACCTTCTGGGGCTAGACGAATCCGCCTTCCTGGCAGACACCCGAACCCAAGACGCGGTTGTGCGTCAGCTCGAGATCATCGGCGAGGCGACGAAGAAGGTCTCATCCGAAGTCCGTGGCCGCAATCCTGACACTCCCTGGCAGGACATCGCCGGCATGAGAGACAAGCTGATCCACGACTACTTCAGTGTGGATCTGCGCCGGGTGTGGAATACGGCGAAACGGGATCTGCCGCCCCTCAAGGCCACCGTGATCCGCCTGCTCGAGGGCGAGCAGGGGTCACAGCGCCCTCCCGCATAGTCCCAACTTCAACGACCGGGCCGTCCGACAACTCCCTGGAGCCCTGGAAAGGCACCCCCCCGCAACGCGGGGCCTGCGGCACGAGCTCCGGCTGACACGGCGGGCCGGGCCTTTGTCGCCGCTTGTCTGGCCCCTGGCGGCCTGGCTTACTGTCGCGCTAGTCTTGACCGCTTCCGCAGGGCAGCCTAGCTCGAGGCTGACCGGCGGCCCAGAACCTCGGAGTCCGCCTGGCGTATAATCACCTGGAAGCAACTGGAGCGAGGAAGGTCGGGAACCGGTGGCCACAACCAGAGAGCAGTTCATTGTTGATGGGAAGGGCAAGAAGACGGGAGTCGTCCTATCCCTCCGCCGCTACCAGCGGTTGATGGAGGATCTCCACGATCTGGCGGTTGTTGCCGAGCGGCGCACGGAGAAGCCAGTCCTCGCCGAAGAGATCAGGCGCCGACTCAAGGAAGATGGCCTCCTATAGCCTCGTTCTCAAATCCTCGGTGGAGAAGGATCTGAGGCCGTTGCCGCGGCCTATTCTGAAGAGGGTGTGGGCGAAGGTCCAGGCCCTCTCGCAAGAACCCATCCCGCGCCAGTCGACGAAACTCGCTGGCGCGGTGCGTTTGTATCGTCTACGCGTCGGGGAATACCGCATCATCTACGCGGTGGACCACGACGCGAGGCAAGTCACCGTCCACTACGTTCGTCACCGGCGTGAGGCCTACCGCGGCCTCTGAGTAGACGATTGGCCGGGCCGCCGAACATTCCGCTGAAGCCCTGGAAAGGCCCCCCCGCCCACGACGCGGGCCCTTCGGCACGACCTTCGGCAGACCCGGCGGGCCGGGCGTTTGCAGTCACTTGTCTGGCCTGGCGCCCTGGCCCAGAGTCCCGTTGGCCTTGACCGCTTCCCCCGGGCGGCCTGGCTCGAGGCTGTTGGGAATCGCCGGACCCGCATGATACCCCTTGACGTTATTAGCGCCCGGCGTTATTATGGGCTCCCATGATCCGAACCTTCGCTGACGGCCGGACGGAGCGGGTCTTGGCTAGAGAACGCGTCGCTGGCTTCTCGCCACAGCTCCAACGTGCCGCTTGGAAGAAGTTGGCCATCCTGCACGCGGCGGGGACACTCCAAGACCTGCGAGTTCCGCCAGGCAACCATCTGGAGAAGCTCTCCGGGCGGCGAGAAGGGCAGTACAGCATACGCATCAACGATCAATGGCGGGTCTGCTTTGCATGGCGGGGCGGAGATGCGTATGAACTGGAGATCGTGGACTATCACTGAGGGAGGTAGACATGGCTGCCAGGAAGATGGCGCCGGTGCATCCGGGCGAGATACTGATGGAAGAGTTCCTTGAGCCGATGGGGATCACCCAGTACCGGCTGTCGAAAGACATCGGGGTAGTGCCGCGTCGTATCAATGAGATCGTGCACGGGAAGCGGGCAATCAGTCCTGACACAGCGCTGAGACTAGCCCGCTACTTCGGGATGACTGAGACGTTCTGGTCGAACCTGCAGGCGCACTATGAGCTCGAGGTTGAGAGGGATCGTCTCGGTGATCGCCTTGAGAAGGAAGTGGCGGTGTATGCGAGGTCCGGCTAGACACAGTCGCGCTGCCGCGCTGCCCAACAGTTCCAGGGAGCCCCAGAGGAGCGCCTCCGTATCGACGCGCGGCCTACGGCAGGCCATCGGCTAACCCGGCGGGCCAGGCCTAAGGGGCTACTTGTCTTGCCCGCCGGCTTGCCTTTGAGTCTGTGTGGCGCAGCCCGCTGCCGTCGGGCTGCATAGCTCGAGGTCTTTGGATGGTGGCGTCTTCTCTGTGACAGTGACTGTCGATGTGTGGTAGTCTACAGGCGAGCGCTGAGAAGTACGGAGGCGGAGATGGAGAAACAGCTCAAGGTCATTGTGGAGAAGCATCCTGACGGTTACGTCGCCTACCCGTTGGGCCTCAAAGGAATCGTGGTCGGCGAGGGCGACACATACGAGCAGGTGCTCGAAGATGTCAAGTCAGCGATCCGCTTCCATATCGAGTCCTTCGGCAAGGACGCCCTTGAGGGCGAAGAGGAGATCATCGAGGCCTTCGTCGCCGAAGCTGGGGTGCCGATCTAGTGGCCAAGTTCCCCGTCGACGCTCCCATACGAGACGTGCTCCGAGCCTTCGAGAGGCTCGGTTTCATTCTGGTCAGAGAGGGTAATCACGTCTCAATGTCGCGCGCCAACTCGGACGGCACCAAGACAGCTCTCACCATGCCCAATCACCGCACCCTCAAAGCCAGTACGCTCCGAACGATCCTGTCCCAGGCGTCGATAGCCCGCGACGATTTCATACGCGACTTCTACAGGTAGGCGGCTCTGTGGCGCCGCGAGCGCGAGTGCTATCCCGTCTTCGTGTAGCGCCGCCGTCCAATAACCCACCGATCACTTTGGGGGCATGAGCGGCCGCTCCAGCAGACGGACCAGCAGCTCGGCCGCCACCGCGAGGTCCTGACTCTCCACGCTCTGCCGCGGCGTGCCGATCCCCGTACCAGCCACCAGGATCGTCGCTGTCGGGACGCCCTCCTGGCTGGCCTGTATAGCGGCGGCTCCGGTCGGATTCTCCTCTGCCACGGCCGCCTGATACGGGAGCCGCGCCCGAATGGCAGTGTGCATCAACGCCTCCACCAGCCACGCGTCGGCAACGAAGGCTCTCGAGCGGATCAGAATCACCGGTCCTTTCCCCGGACGCACAGCCGTACACCCGGGGGATCGCTTGCCATCGGTCGGCAACACGCCCAGCGTGATGGCCGCCTCGGGCTCCAGGTCGAACGCTGCGGCCCGCGCGGCTCTATGCCCGACCTGACCGAGCGCCGTCATCGCCAGGACCAGCGTGTTCCCCGCTCGCGAGCTGAGTCCGGCGGCATGCAAGGCCAGTGCCGCTCCCACACGCCCATCCAGCGCTTTCCCGCGGATCGTCTTCCCGTCGACTTCAAAGGGCGTGGCGAATACGCCCATGCTGCCGGTGCGCAGACGATGATTGAGGCCGCCGGGGCCGAAATCCGCCAGCAGCCGCGGCGGGCCCTCGCCACGCCAGGTCGGCCTGGGGACGACACCCAGCGTCGCCAACAGGCCAGCCGAGAACCGTATCGCCGCGCCAGAACAAGCCTCGGCGTTGACCTCGCCGGCAGGGTGGAGCCAGGCGAACCCTTGCTGGTCGACGTGCGAGACGACGAAGCCGACTTCGTCCAGGTGTGCCGAGACGAGCACCCGCATCCCGCGCCCGGCCTGCCGTTCGGCATACACGCTCCCCAAGGGAGACACCCGCACCTTGCCCATTGAACCATGCAGGTCCTTCTCGACCAGACGGCGCAGGGTGCCCTCCCGCCCTGGTGGGCCGTCGGCCTCCGCCAGCCGGCGCAGGCAATCAGCGATCGAGGTACGCTTGCTTCGGCTGGAGGGCATGGGCGAGATTCTCCTTGGGGATTCGTAACTGTTGTTTGTCGAGATGTCAGGATCCCGTATCCGATGCCGGCTGCAGCGACTCCGCCAGGCGCTGGCGGGCCCGGGCGGGTACCTTCTCCAGCCACAGCATCGCCATCCAAGGTCCGAGCGTCCGCCAAGCCTCCAGCACAGGCTCCGGGTCCGCGGCCCGGTTGCCAAACCGTTCGGCGGCATAGGCCTGCGCGATCGACCAGCCGCGCTCGGCCTCCAGCGGGTACTGCTTGGCGAAGGACCGCGCCCGCTCGAACGGGGTCTGGTTGAACGCGACAGGGATCCCCAGCCGACCCAGGCCCTGGCTCCAGCGCCAGTACACCTTGGCGACCGGCGTCAGCGGCGCCTGGTCGTAACGGGCGAGACGAGGAGGCGGCTTGACGCCGATGCGCGCCAGCGAGCGGCTGATAGCCCCCGCTGCACCGAAGCGCGCCACCGGGTCGAGGCGCAGCCAGATCAACCCACCTACGAGTATCAGGCCCATGGCTGTAATCCATGGCATGGGAGAAGGCCGCGCAACCGGGATCTCCGGACCCGCTTCGAGGCCGTCATCGATCTCGCCGCCCAGCAGCCGGCGCAAGTCGCGGACATCGTCTTCAGCTGTGGGCGCCTGGGCATCCGCCGGCCCGGCCGCCTCGTCCGACGGGACCGCAACCTCGAGCCGCTGCAGCGGCGGCTGGGCGGATGTAGGTTCGAATTCCACCCAGCCGAACCCCGGGTAGAACACCTCGGGCCAGGCGTGCGCATCCCGTTGCCGGACCAGGAACTGGCGCCCGGTCTCATCCGCCGTGCCCTGCGCGAATCCAGCCGCCACACGCGCCGGTATCCCCAGCGACCGCAGCAGGAGGACCTCGGCGCTGGCGTACCAGTTGCAGAAGCCGACGCCATGGTCGAACAAGAACCAGTCGATCGGCTCCGCACCCTCCGGGGGCTCGCCGGATTCGAGACTGTACTGGATGTTGTCCCGCAGCCAACGCGTGATCGCCACCGCCTGATCGTACGGGTTGGCGACCCCGCGGGTGATCTCCAACGCCAGCTGGCGCGTGCGCGGCGTCAGGTTCTCCGGGAGCTGCAGGAAGCGCTCTCTCGCCCAGGCCGGGTAGTCACTGCCGGCCGAGCGAAGCTGGTCGGCCGTCGGGTTGGCGACCTCGCCGCGCACCCGGTATACCTCGCCGCGTACCACCGTCGTGCGGGCGGCGACCGAGGAGACGTCCATCAGCCCGGCCGACGTTCGAATCACCGTCAGCACGCCTGAACGGTTGATCCTCGAGGGCTGCGCCGGGACGTAGAGCAGGTGGAGCGCATCGACCAGAGGATCGACGCTCACCTCGACCGCCTGCCGGCCCTGGTACGAGGGGAGGGGGAAGGAGCCCTCGTCCGGGAAGTACGGCTCCTGATCGGTTTCCAGCGACGCCCAGCTCCCTGATTGATACGTGTCATAGGTTCGGGCCCGCCAGTAGAGGCGCAGGCTTCGATCGATCTCTGGAAACACGGTGGCGTTGAAGATCGGCGTCTCGGCTGGGGTCACGGCGGCGGCCAGACGCAGTTGGTCGCCGAACACATCGCTGACGATGGCCACGGGGTTGCGCAGGCTGGTGAAGGCCTGGGTCAGGCGGTAACGCAGGCGCGTCCACGGGCGCGTCGCCGTGCTCCACAGATCCGAGGCGCGCTCGGATTGGGCAAACGATGGGACGCCCCATGCCAGGGCGACGAGCACGAACGCCAGGATCAGTCCCACTTGGGCGATCTGACCGGTGGCATTCGACGGCACCCGGGTCCCCGCGCGGCGCCACTCGCTCCTCCGCCGCGCCAGGTTCAGCACGAAGAGGAATACGAGGGCGGTCAGCGCGAAAGCCGCCACGTATCCGTTCAGGCCCGGACGGCGCAGGTAGTAGAAAGTGTTGACCAGCAGGGCGATGCCCGGCGGGAGGATCGCCGGCCACAGGCTGTCCTTGCGGAAGCAGGCGTAACCCGCCAGGACGGCCATGCCCCAGTAGACGGCGGCCATCAGGACGACGAACATCAGCGGGTCGTAGTTGGGCTCGGCCGTCACCAGCACGAGGGCGAAGGCGCCGATGCGGCCGCCCAATGCCAGCAGCCGGCCGTGCCAGCCGTAGATGTCGACAATCGTGCCGCCCGTCAGGAAGGCGACCAGGAACGCGCCGTAGGCAAGGGCGAACAGCGTCGCCAGCCAGCCCGGAAAGCGCGAGCGGGCGAGCGCCGTTCCGGCCACTACGCCCAGTACGGCCACCGTCGGGATCAGGCCGAGGTGATCGGCCCAGTCGGCGGCCGCCAGGCCGTAGGCCGAGATGAGGACGAGCAGCTGAAGGGTGAGGAAGACCGCCCAGTCGAGAGCTGGACGGTTCGCCTGGGGAGCCGTGGATAGGCGCCGCATGGGCAGAGGCCTCGGGCTGCGTGACCCCATTCTACCCACGAATCCTCCCGCCCTCCTGAAGAGAGCTATGCCCCGCACGCAGGCCCGGGGTGCGCCCAAATGCCCGGAGCGACCGCACACCACGCCTCGGTCCGATGCTTCCTCATGGCCTGGAGGCGTCGTAGGCTTCGACCTGGGCGGTCCGGATGTTGTGGGCGTTGGGCTCAGTCGAGCCCGAAGCGGCGCCGGCGACTTCTTCCTGTTCGGGTAGACCGAAGAAACCGAAGTGGCCCAATGGGTGATGGAGGTGGTCGGCAGCCGCATCCCGGCGCGGTTCAGGCTGGACCCGCTGCGCGGCGTGATCGTGCTTTCGCCGATGCGCCGGGGCGAAGCTGGAGTGGGGGCCTTGAACGAGAAACTGCAGGTGGCCCTCAATCCGCCCACGGCGGATGAAGCCGAAAGGGCCATCGGCGGCCGGGTCTTCAGCGTGGGCGACCGGGTGATGCAGCTGCGCAACAACCATGACCGCGACGCGTACAATGGTGGCCCGGGCCGGGTGGTGGACGTGGACCTCGAGATGCAGACGCTGGTGATAAACTTCGACGGGAGGCCGGTGGCCTACGATTGGGTCGAGGCCGACGAACTGGCGCTGGCCCATGCCGCCAGCGTACACAAGGCACAAGGCTCGGAGTATCCGGCGGGCGGGCTAGCGCTCCTGCCGCGACATGACATGCTGCTGCAGCGCAATTCGGTCTACACGGCGGTGACGCGGGCGCGGCGGTTGTGCGTGCTGGTGGGCAGCCGACGGGCGATCGGCATGGCGCTGCGGAACGCCGAAGTTGCCCGGCGCTGGTGCGGGCTGAGGGAACGCTTGGGACTGGGTCTTGATCGGCCGGCCCGGCTGAGTGATCTGAACCGTCGCGATGCAAATCCTCCATGCTGCCTGGTTAGCGCAAACTGACACCGCTCCGGCCCGTCTCGCGCTGTGGGGCGAGGCGGCGCGGGTAGCGGTTCCCCGGCGCAAGTCCAAAGGAAGCAAGCGCCTCACGCTTCATCCCTTCACTGCGACCACTGACGAATTGACGAGCGCCTTGCCGCTCGCCGACTTGGAGGCCGAGCCGGTCACGCTGGTCGCGCGCCTGCCCAGCGTGGGGGATGAACCCCAACCCTCACGTCGCTTCCTGCGCGAGAACTCCGCCGAAGGCAAGCCCGCGCTCCGGGCGTGGCGAGTGACGGCGCTGGCGTTTGCGCCGCGCGAGGCGCTGGCCCTGCTGGTCAACTTTGCCGAAGACGCACCCCTCGGTGCCGACGCGCGCTTCTGGCAGGCCGCGGCGCGCTTGGCGCTCGCCCTGCTTGTGCGGCAGCGCCACCTGCCCGTGCTCATCGAGTCGGGCGAAAGGTGGCTGGCGCGTTGGCGGCCGCTGCTGGACTCACAAGAAGAACAGGCGCTCCTCGAGCGGCTCGTCGAGGCCATGCCGCCCGCCGCTCGCGCGGTCACCCGCACTCCAGAGGTACCCGAATCTGCCCCGCGCGCCCTGCTCACCGGTTTCCTGCAGGTCACGGTGGATGCTCACGCCCGCGCCTCGGCGGATTTCGGAACGCGGCCGCGCTCGGCCGCAGCCCGCCTCGCTCCCGCCGAACGCTGGCTGGCCGCGCTCGCCTCCGCCGATCCCGCCCTCGACTTGCCCGACGATTTCATCCAGCGCTATCAGGCCTGGTCGCAGCCGGCCGGGGCCGCCGAGGGCAACCTCCGCCTGTGCTTCCGGCTCGACCCGCCAGACAGCAGATCCGCGGCCGACCTGTACATCCCCAAAGCCCGGGACAGCGACTGGTCGCTGCGCTACTTCCTGCAAGCCAGCGACGACCCGAGCCTGCTCGTCCCGGCCGAGACCGTGTGGCGCGAACGGGGCAGCACGCTCAAGTATCTCAACCGGAAATTCGACCAGCCCCAGGAAAGGCTGCTTGCTGGACTGGGGCTGGCGGCCCGCATGTTCGCGCCCATTGAAGCGAGTTTGGCCGATGCCCGCCCGGAAGCGCGCGCCATCACCGCCGACGAGGCCCACGCCTTCGTCCGCGAGGCCGCCATGCTGCTGCAAGCCTCCGGCTTCGGCGTCTTGCTGCCGGGCTTGAGCACGAAACTCAGCCTGCGCCTGAAACTGAGCGGCAAGCCGCAAGCGACGAAGAAAGCTCCCCAGGGCGGCGTGGCGCGCCTGAGTTTCAAGAGCGTCGTCGCCTTCGATTGGGAACTCGCGCTTGGCGACCAGCCGCTGTCGCGCGCGGAGTTCGAGAAGCTGGCGGCGCTCAAGGTGCCGCTGGTACAGATTCGCGGCCAGTGGGTGGAAGTACGCCCGGACCAGCTTCAGCAGGCCCTGGCATTCCTGGAGAAGCGCGAACAGGCGGGCGAAATCCCGGCAGACGAGGCCCTGCGGATGGCGCTCGCCCCCGCGTCGGTGGGCGGCCTGCCGGTGACGGGTGTGGAGACTTCGGGCTGGTTCGGCGACTTCGTCGAGCAGTTCACCCATCACGCGCGCCTCAAGCCCTTGCCCGCTCCGAAAGGGCTAACGGGCACACTGCGTCACTACCAGGCCACTGGCTTCGCCTGGCTGGTGTTTCTGCGCCAGTTCGGGCTGGGCGCCTGCCTGGCCGACGACATGGGCCTGGGTAAGACCATCCAGGCCATTGCGCTGCTCCTGCACCTGCAAGCGCAAGGCAATAGGAAGCCGGCACTCCTTGTTTGCCCGACTTCGGTGGTCGGCAACTGGCAGCACGAACTGGCCCGCTTCGCGCCGAGCCTGAACGTGCTGGTGCATCACGGCGGCCAGCGCGAGAAGGAGGATTTCGCCCGCCAGGCAACGCGCCGCGATGTCGTGTTGACCTCGTACCCGCTCCTACACCGCGACGAGAAGCTGCTCGGCGAAGTGAAGTGGGGGGAGGTCGTCCTGGATGAGGCACAGAACATCAAGAACCCGGAGACGCGCCAGGCCAGAGCGGCGCGTGGCCTCCTCGCCGAGCACCGCCTGGCCCTCACGGGCACGCCCGTCGAAAACCGCCTGGCTGAGCTGTGGAGCATCTTCCAGTTCCTCAACCCCGGCTACCTCGGCTCGCAAGGATCTTTCGGCGCCAACTTCGCGCGGCCCATCGAGCGGGCGCAGGATCCCGAGGCCGCGCGGCGGCTCAAGGGTCTGGTCGGGCCGTTCATCCTGCGCCGGCTCAAGACCGATCCCAACGTAATCCGCGACCTGCCCGCCAAGAACGAGATGAAGGTCTACTGCTCGCTTACCCGCGAGCAGGCCACGCTCTACCAGGCCGTCGTGCGCGACTCGCTGCGGCAGATTGAGGAGTCCGAGGGGATCCAGCGGCGCGGCGTCGTGCTGGCGACGCTGATGAAACTCAAACAGGTATGCAACCACCCCGCGCACCTGCTCGGCGACGGAAGCCCCTTGCCCGACCGCTCCGGCAAACTCAACCGTCTGGGTGAGATGCTGGAGGAAGTCCGCGCGGTGAAGGAGCACGCCCTCATCTTCACCCAGTTCGCCGAGATGGGCCAGCTGCTGAAAGCCCACTTGCAGAACACATTCGGCGACGATGTCCTGTTCCTGCACGGCGGCACGCCGGCCAAAGCGCGCACGGCGATGGTCGAGCGGTTCCAGTCCGACCCGCACGCGCCGCCGGCCTTCGTTCTCTCCATCAAGGCCGGCGGTACCGGACTGAATCTTACCCGGGCGAACCACGTCTTCCACTTCGACCGCTGGTGGAACCCGGCGGTGGAGAATCAGGCCACCGACCGCGCCTTCCGCATCGGGCAGACGAAGAACGTGCAGGTGCACAAGTTCCTGTGCGCGGGCACGGTGGAGGAGCGCGTGGATGAGATGATCACGCGCAAGCTGGCCCTGGCCGAGAGCATCGTGGGCACAAGCGAGGGCTGGATCACGGAGCTCTCGACCGAGCAGCTGCGGGAGTTGTTCACCCTGCGCGCGGCGGCGGTCAGCTAGTTCTAGACCACGAAGAGCACAAGGGACACGAAGTTCAGGAGAGTGGCTCATGAGTTGGGGATGGGGCTGGTACCCGAAGCCGAAACCGCGCCGCCCGGCGAAGGGCATCCGGGCCAAGACCACACGCGGGCAGTTCGCCCAAACGTGGTGGGCCGGCCAATGGATTGAGGCGCTGGAGCGCCTGGTTGATCCCGCCCGGCTCTCGCGCGGGCGGTCGTATGCGCGCAGCGGGCAGGTGCTCAATCTGGACATCAAGCCGGGCCGGGTGAACTCGCGTGTGCAGGGGAGCAGGTCCACGCCCTATAAGGTGCGGATCGAGATCGAGCCGCTCGCCGATAAGGTGTGGGACAAGGTCGTGGACGCGATGGCGGCGCAGGCGATCTTCGCCGCCAAGTTGCTGGCGGGCGAGATGCCGCAGAACATCGAAGAGGCATTTTCGACTGCGAAGGTCAGCCTGTTCCCAACCAAACGCGGCGATCTGGTCACAGAGTGTTCCTGCCCGGACTGGGCCAACCCGTGCAAGCACATCGCGGCGGTCTATTACCTGCTGGGCGAGCAGTTCGACTGCGACCCCTTCCTGCTGTTCCGTCTGCGGGGTCGAGAGAAGGGCGAAATCATCACAGCCCTGCGCGCCCGCCGCACCGCCGAAGTGGCTGGGCCGGCGGAGAAATCACGCAAACGGGTGCCCGCTAAAGTACCCGTTGAGAAAGTCACGCTACTGTCTGACAGCCTCGACCGTTTCTGGATGGCCGCCGAGGAACTGGAGAATCTGCGCCTCGCCTTCACCGCGCCGGAAGTGGATGCGGCCCCGGTGAAGCGGCTGGGCGAACCGGAGTTCTGGATGCCGCGTGGCGACTTCCTTCCGCGCCTGAGCCGGGCTTATGCCGCCGTCACCCGGGCGGCCGTGGAGCAGGTGATGGGAGAGTAAGCCGGCCGGTGCTGGACAATCGAAAGTGATACCTTCGATCTTCATGGCATGCTGGCTTGGTGATTGAACGTTCCGCCATCATCGCAGCCATCCAGCAGGCTCCCAAACAAGGCCACGTCGTCGCTCCAATCGGCCCTCGGCAGAGCGGGAAGACGACCCTCGCTCGAGGCTTGGTCCAGCCCGATTCGTTCAACTTCAGCGTCTCCGCTTGGGGCCGGCACCTGACGGCTTCTCGGACACCACCGCAACGGGATGCGCAGACTTCAGCTTGTGTCGTCTATCATCCGGGTCCAGCCTCCAGGCTCGCCTCGCCGCGAGTGCACCCGGCTTCCCCGGCGCTTGCCCCGCCGCAATCGGGCTGATATGATGGCCGCCCTGAGCAGGTCACATGGAGCCACCGATCCAACGGCCCCGGCCGCTGTACCTCGTCCTGGTCGCCACCATCCTGGCGACGTTGCCGTGCTACTGTGCCGGGTTGATCGCCATCCGCCGCGCCCCCGGCGAGGCGACCCCGACACCGGTGGTCACGCCGACCCTGACCGCCACCGCCAGCCCGTCCCTGCCCAGCGACACGCCGATCCCCGGCCCGACGTTGACACCGTCGATCACGCAAACGCTGCTCGTCTTCACGCCGTCTACAGCGACGCCTACACCCACGCAGACGCTGACGCCGGTCCCAACCGACACATCCACGCCGACGTCCACCGACACGCCGATTCCCAGCGAGACACCGACACAGACGGAAACCCCGACCCCGGGATGAGACAGGATGCCTGACGACCTGCTGCCATTACTCCTGGATCTGATGAGGCTGCCCGCTATCCCAGGTCGGGAGACCGCCGTCGCCGACCGGCTGCAGGCCGCGTGGGCCCCCCTGGCGGACGAGGTCCGCCGCACCCCGGCCGGCTCCGTGTACGCCACCTGCCGCGGCAGCGGCAAGAAGCCACGGCCATCCGTTATGCTCACGGCGCACATGGATGCCATCGGCCTGGTGGTCGCCGATTTCGAGGGCGGCTTCCTGCGCATCGCCTCGGCGGGTAGCACGCTCACTGAGCACCTGGCAGGGCAACGGGTGCTGGTGCATGGCAAGCGGCTGGTCCCGGGGTTGCTGGTCCGCCCGCCCGAACACTGCCTGCCCCCCGAGAAGGATGGGGACTCGATTCCGCTGGGAGCTTTCCTGGTTGACACCGGCCTGGGTGCCCGGCAGTTGCAGGCCCTGGTTCGGATCGGGGATGCGATTACCTTCGACCGCATGGGCATCCAACTCGGCGACGGGGTGGTCGCCGGCCCGGCGCTCGACAACCGGGCAGGACTGGCCGCCCTGACGCTCGCCCTGCACTCGCTGTCGCGTGCAAGCCATGCCTGGGACGTGGTCCTGGCCGGCCTCGTCCAGGAGGAGACCGGCGGACTGGGCGCCCGCACAATCACCCACGCAGCCCCGCCCGCCATCGCATTGGTGGTCGATACGACCTATGGCCGGGGGCACGGCGAGGCCGAGCACCTCACCTTCCCACTGGGCGGCGGGCCCTCCAATGGCTGGGGGCCCGCAGCGCATCCTGCCGTCCACGAACGCCTGCGCCTGGCCGCGGAGCGGGCGGAGGTGCCACTCACGCTTGAGCCGATGCCCCGCTACTCCGAAAGCGACGCCGACCTGCTCCAGGTCGCCGGCTCCGGCGTGGCAACCGGCTGCCTGTTCGTCCCTGTCCGCAACATGCATTCACCGGTTGAAGTCGTCGACCTTGAGGACATCCGCCGCACGGCTGCCGTCCTGACGGAGTTTGTGCGCGGCCTCGACGATGCCGCCGCCAGTTCCCTGGACCGAGGCTGAGGGGCCATGGCACGCACCCGCCCATCCCGCACGGCGCAACGATCGCACTTGGCCCTCCTGCGCGCCCTCACCGAAGCTGTCGGCGTCTCCGGCGATGAGGGTGAGGTTCGGAGGCTGGTTCGCGAACAGGTCGAGCCCCTGGCGGATGAAGTACTCGTGGACGCCCTGGGGAACCTCATTGCCGTTCGCATGGGCACCGCCCGGCGCCGCGTGCGCGTGATGCTCTCGGCCCACATGGACGAGGTGGGTCTGATGCTGACCGGTGCCGAGGCGGAAGGGTATCTCCATGTGGCGACCGTGGGCGGGATCGCGCCACATCATCTGCTGGGCAAGGCCTTCTGGGTCGGGAAGGATCGTGTGCCCGGCGTGATCGGCATGACGCCGCCGCACCTCTCCGCACCGGGCGACAAGCGACGGACACCGGGCTTCGACCAGATGCGCTTGGATGTCGGGGCGCGCACCCGCGACGACGCCCTGGAGCGTGTGCGGATCGGCGACCGGGCGGCCTTCGCCACGCCGCTGGCCCGGCTTGGGGATGCGGTCTCGGCCAAAGCTCTCGATGACCGGCTGGGCGTGGCGATCCTGATCGAGCTGTTCCAGGCGGCACCGGCGAGTATTGACCTGATGGCGACGTTCAGTGTGCAAGAGGAAGTCGGGCTGCGCGGCGCCGGTGTGGCGGCCCATCGCCTGGACCCTCAGATGGCCATCGCCATCGACTGCACGCCGGCGCGTGACCTGCCCACCTGGGATGGTTCGGAGAACACGGCCTACAACACCCGTCTGGGCCTCGGGCCGGCGCTGTACACGGCGGACCGTGCGACGGTCTCCGACCGTCGGCTCCTCGAGCATGTGGAGGCGGTGGCTAGGTCTGCACGCCTTCCATACCAGCTCCGGCAGCCTGGTGGGGGCGGCACCGATGCCGGCTCCATTCACCGGGCGCGCAAGGGCATCCCGGCGATCAGCGTCTCGGTGCCCGTGCGCTACCCGCACTCGCCTGCCGGGCTGATCCGGCTTGATGATTGGCGCAACACGGTGCTGCTGCTCCACGCCGCCCTGAGCCGCCTGACGCCTGAGTCGCTGACGCGCAAGAGGACTGCCCACGGCTAGTCGAACAGCGAAGAGATGTGTCCATCTCATGCCGAAGGCTTGATGCCCTACCCCCATGTCCGGGATGGCAAGGAGGATCTGAGTTGACCCCCCGTCGGAAAGCCCGCTACAGCGTTACCGAGATCGCGCTGGCGGACACGAGGCGAATGTTGGGCTACAAGATCGCGGCCAAGCCGGACATCCACTTGAATCTCAAAGGCTTCGACTGCGGCTGGATCATCAACTCGATTCCGTGGGAGCAAGGGCAGAGGGTTCTCGATGTTGGCGCAGGCTACTCTTGGCTCCCAACCTACCTGGCGCGGGAGAAGGGATGCGAGGTCTGGTCGGTCGACGATTTTGGGGCCTCAGAATCCGATCCGTTCTGGACCCGCAGTCGAGATCCTCACGAGCACATCCGGGCGCACCCCGAGGTGAAGTACGTCCTCGGTCGCCTCGGCGAGGACAGCCTTCCCGATCTTCCACTGGCCTACTTCGACTGCATCTACAGCGCATCCGCTCTGGAGCACGTGCCGCCGCCGCAGTTCGAACGAGTCTGCAATCACATGGATGGCCTTCTTCGCCCTGGAGGCACGATGCTCCATGCGATCGACATCGCGTTCCCAACCAGCCGAGGCCTGCCCCACGTTGTCCTTGCCCTGCTGTTCGACACCTTCTATCCATTCCTCCCTGCCCGAGTGAGGCGCCGTTTCCTTTTCGAGACACCCCTCTCCTGCGCCCGGGCAGCTTTGCGCGCCCTTGGCGCTCCGACGGGGAAGGCCGCGCGCAACTTGAGCGTCATCAAGATGGTCGTCGACCCAGAAATCGCGACCGAACCCCTGGAGTTCACGCTGAATCGCCTGTTGAAGGACGGCGATCAACGGATCCGGCACTTCAGAGTTGGCTCACTGTTGATTCACTTAGCCAAGACCTCCCCGATTTCCGCGCCGTGAACGAGGCTGGTCACAGCCACAAGGTGCTTGGGAGCCCTGCGCGAGGGTAGCGTGCCCCCAAGACACTGGCCTTGCGGGTGGCCGATTGAACCCTCGGTGGTCATCGATCGATGGATGTGCGGGTTCTCGCGAAGGATCCCATGCGGTTGTGGGAGGGAGCGACGTGGTGGGTGGTCCAGCCCCTGGGACAAGTGGCGCGTGGCCAACTTGATCCTCACGGCCTGATGGACCACACTCCTGGCATCGGCCTTGCCCTGCGCCGTCTGGCGCGAAGCGACGGCCAGAACGCCGGCAAGGCCCCCTTGGGGCACGCGCAGCTATAAAGCTGGCCTCTGGTGTGGTCACCTGGGGGTACTGGCGGATCCGGCCGAGGCGCGCGGCACCGTCGCGATCGCCTCCGCCGCAGCGGCGAGAGGACCGTCGCACGCGGGCGACCGGTTTGCCGACCGTGCACTTCATCGGAGGGTGTTGCGGATGGAGAGCGGGGAGTCTAGGGCGAGCCGAGCTCCGATGCATAGGCAAAGAGCGCCGGTGTTCCGCCCGTGTGCCAGAACAGCACCGTTTCGCCTGCGCCGAAGCAGCCTTCCCTGGCCAGCGTGAGCAGACCCCCGGCGGCGCGGCCCGTGTACACCGGATCGAGCAGGATTCCCTCCTGCCGGGCGAAGATCTCGATCGCCTGGCGTTCCACGCTGGTAAGCACGCCGTAGCCTGGGGCGGCGAAGCGATCGTCTACCAGGACCTCGGCGGCAGAAACGTTGGCTGGCTTGCCGAGGAGGGCGCAGACTTCGGATGCCAGTCGCGCAACCTCGGCGCGCAATGTGCCAGAGGGCATGTCCACACTGATGCCGAGGATCTTGCCTTCGAAACCGAGAAGCCGCGCGCCGGCCACCAGCCCGGCCTGCGTACCCCCCGAGGAGGACGCGGCGACGATCCACGCCGGTGCCGGCCCTTGCGCCAGACACTCCTCAAGCGCCAGTGCGTAGGCGCTGGCGCCCAGCGGGCTTGATCCGCCGTAGGGAACTAGATACGGCCGAAGATGGTCGGCCTCCGCCTGGGACACGGTCTGTTCCAGCATGGACTGCGGGTCGCGCCCGTGCGTCCAGACCAGCCGGGCGCCGAGCAGCTGGTCGAGCAGCAGGTTCCCGTTGACCGATGTAGGCGGTTCGCCGCGCAGGACGAGGATGGACTGCAGTCCGCGGGCGGCGGCGGCCGCGGCGGTCTGCCGACAGTGGTTGGATTGCACCGCGCCGCGTGTCACCAGCGTCCGCGCGCCCTGCGCCTCGGCTTCGGCCAGCAGCAGCTCAAGCTTGCGCGTCTTGTTGCCTCCCATCGCCAGGCCGGTCAGGTCGTCACGTTTGATCCACAGGTCGGGGCCGTCGAGCCAGGCCGAAAGCCGGGGCAAGGCCGTGACCGGGGTGGGGAAGGTACCGAGGGCGATGCGGGGAAGCCGTTCGCTCAGCATGAGCGCTCCTCAGTCTGCGGGCGGTGCGTGCAGCGTACTGTAGCACAGGCTGCACGCGGGGAACGGGCGTGAAGTAGGGATCAGCTTCGGGCCGCGCCACCGCGCGGCGCATGAGTCCGCTGGATCTCGTCACCGTGGCGGCGGATGTGGGCCTCGACCCGATCGAGGAACTCATCCAGCGGCCAGCTCTTCGAATTCAGCTTGAGCTGGATGTGCACGCCGGCGGATTTTGGCTCGCTGGCCATGCGGCACAACCGGCTGTTGGCGGTCCGAAAGCGGGCCAGCAACGTCGGCGCGCCGACAGTCGCCAGCGAGGCGACCGCCTGCGCGTTCAACTCCTTGAGGGTACCTTCCGGCAGCAGCCAGCCCCTTCCGGTCCGCTGGGTTTCAATCTGCCTGACGTAGGTCTCGTGCCAGTAGAGGAGGTGGCACAGCACCTGGCGCGGCCCCCAAGGCTTCTCCAGCAGGGCGCGCGCCGGAAGATGCTCGATCATCTGGCAGAAGGCGTCGACGGTCCCGGAAAGACGCCCCAAGAGCTCAGCCGATGCATTCACGCGCGGCGTCTCCTTTCCGCGACGCTCCCGAGTCGACATTCCCTCCTCGACTTCGGCATTCCGTCCCGGCGGGCGCCCTCATGCCCGCGTGTCATCACGCCTCGCTTCAAGGGGAGACAGGAATGGAGATGGTGAACGTCGAAGCCGGGTTTGCGCCGTCGAATGCCGGCGGATACCACTCGATTTCCGGGCCATCGCCCCTCTGGAACGCCGAGGCAGGCAGCCATTCGTGATTGGCCGCGTGGAGAACCTGCATCAGGGTTGCCAGCGTGCACGTGAACACCGCGCATCGCTGGGTCGGGAGGAAGGCGGAATGCATACCGGGCGGGGGCGCAGCGTCTGAGGTGACGCGTACACCAGCCAAGTAGTCGAAGCTCCCCGACGCGGGGTCGAAGTTCGCACTGACCCCATACGCGCCGTCTCCAGCCTGATCATGGATCTCACCCACGCGGGGCCAGAGCTGGGCCCAGGCCTCGGGCGGGTTCAGCCCGCCGGCTCCTGCCCGAACCTGGATGCCGACGACACGGAACGCAGAGCGTGACTCGATGGGCGGTTCATTCATCACGCGCTCCACGGGGCCGGTGCCCGCTTGCCCTGCCTACCTCGCTGACTCGGCCGGGTGCCGCAGGACGGTCTTCAGCTTCTCTGGCGCGCTGCGGCGCGGGTCGCCCAGATAGATCTCGTGGTGCCTGCCGCGCGGCCGAAGGCCCTGCGCACGAATGAATCCGTGCAGACGGTCGAGCGTTGCCGGCTCCGTGGAGTATGGCCCGATGTGCATGATCTGCGCTGAGCGCCCCTCGTGCACGCGCTCGAAATGCAGCCTCTCCAAGAACGGCGTCCCTCGGCGCGCGGCCTGCTCAAGCGCCAGCGGCCACAGATCAGGGCCGGCCGCCTCCGGCTGCATGATCATCAGCGTCCACAGCCAGGCCTCCCGCCGATCAAAGTCGCCCAAGGCAAAGTCCGCTTTCCCCTCGATCGACCACAGGCCTTCGAGCGCCATCACGGGGTAGTCGAGAGCGCGCTCCTTCTTGACCATGAACTTGATCGTGTAGGAGAAGGCATACAGCGCGCCGGTGGCTGCTGCGAAGTCGGGCCCGTTGGGATCGCCACGGCCATCGATGCAGGCGAAAGTCATTGCCGGCACATCGATCAGCGATGGCTCCTTGCTGGACGGGTTGTACAGGTGCTTGAGTTGCTTGCGTAGGTCGAGCTTGATCATGTGAACCTCCTGCAGTTGTCGCAGCAGACAGGGCTCCCGAGGGCCGGAACCTCTACTCGAGCGACTGGCGCGTCGCGCTGCGGCCGCGATGGCGCAGCAGGCTGAGCAGGGCGGGGAGCAGCGAGTGGTACAGACGATAGGCGGCTGGGTGCGAGGTCGCATCCCACGCGCCCAACGTTCGCACCAGTCGTCCGCCCAACCCTTCCTTGAAGCGGAACACGCCCCACATCGGGTCGTGTGGGTCGATCCGATCCGGCGCGCCCCATAGGTCGTAGTGCGTGCAGCCGGCGGCCTTGCTCCAGCGGATGGCCTCCCACTGCAGCAGGTAGTTTGGCATCCTGTCACGGTGAAGGTCGCGCGACATGCCGTACAGGTACCAGGCCCGCGGACCGCAGCGGTAGACGATCAGCGCCGCCACCGACTGGCTATCGACCTCCGCCAGGAGCGGCTGGGCCAGCCCCGCCAACATGAATCGGCCCCACACATCCTGATAGTACTCGGGGGTGCGGATCACGAACCCGTCGCGCAGCGACGTCTCAGCGTACATCCGGTAGAGCAGGGGAATGTCGTCGGCGGTGCCGGTGCGGACGCGCACGCCATGACGCTCGGCCAGCCGGACATTGTAGCGCGTCTTCTGCTTCATCTGCGCCAGCAGCTGCCCTTCCTCCGGGCGCAGGTCAAGCACGAAGGTGTTGCGGAACTGCACCTGCTCGGGCGACGGATGGAAGCCGAGGGCGGGCAGCAGCCCGGCAATGCGTTCGCCGGTCGGATCGGGTTCGGCATCGTCCGATCCGGGAGGGCCGTACCCGACCGGAAGGTCCGGGTCGATCTTGACCTGGATAACGCCGGGCCGCCGCGCCAGGTCGAGCAGGTCGCGCAGGACAGCCTCGGCTACCTCGGGCGCCGCCCAGTCGAGGACCGGGCCGCGCGGGGAGTACAGCACGCTGCGACGCAGGCCGATCCCCGGCACCCGCAGCGTGCGCGCCAGCATCTGAGCCGCCGCCACAGGACGACCATCGGAGGTGCGCCAGACGATTCGCTCCGGCTCCCAGCCGTAGCGTGCCTTGAACTCGCCCCACTCCCAGGTCTGCAGGACATGCGCCGGCGGAAGGTCCGCCAGCGCGGCCGTCCACTCAGTGCGATACCGCACGGTTGTCTGGCGCAGTTCCACCTAGGCCTCCGCGCGCCGGGCGATCACGGCCCTGTACAGGGCGTAGATCGGCGGCTGCAACGGATGATCCCAGGTGCCGATCGAGCGCCGCAGGTCTCCGCCGAAGCCGCGCTTGAAACGATAGATACCCCACAGCCCATCGCCGCGCTGCTCGAACTGCGACTCAAGCGTCTCCGCCTCGGCGTCGGGCACGCCCCACAGGTCGTACGTCCGGCAGCCGCGGCGGCGCGCCCAGCGCATGGCCTCCCACTGGAGCAGGTAGGTCGGCATGCGGTTGCGCTCGATGTCGGTCGAGGCCCCGTAGAGGTACCAGGCCCGTGAGCCCCGGGCAAAGGCCATCAGCGCTGCCAGGGGTCGACCCTCACATTCCGCCACCAACAGTTCACAATCACCCGCGGGGTGGAACAGATCGTAGGCGCGGGCGTAGTAGTCCGAGGCGTGCGCGCCGAACTGGTCGCGCACCGCGGTGGCCTGCATCATCGCCCCGAAAGCGGAGAGGTCTTCCCAAGGGCGGACGCTGACACCCTTGCGCCCGGCCAGGCGGATGTTGTAGCGCGTCTTCTGATGCATGCGCGCCAGGATCTCGTCGTCCGACGATCCGAGGTCGATGATCAGCGTGCGGCGCGGCTGGACGGTGTGCAGGCTTAGGGCGAACCCGAGCGCGCGCAGTGGATCGCTGAGCGGCGAGCCATCGGGCGCGTCGGGCTCGAGCTTGAGGACAAAGCAGCGCTGGCGGCGGGCGAAGGCCAGCAGCGCCGGGACGAGGTCTGGGAGCCAGGCGCCCACCGGGCCCATGGGGACATAGGCGATGCGCATGGCCGGGGCCAGCTGCCGGACAAGCACCTGCGCGCCCGCCTCTCCGACGATCACCCAATGCGCGGACCAGCCGAAGGCGGTCTTCAACCGGCCCCAGGCGGTGGTCTGAAGCAGATGGGCCTCGGGCTGGCGGGCGAGGAAGGTGTCCCAATCCGATGATGACAAAGGGGGGAGCACCCGCGGATTATAGCATCCGGGGCGCAGGCAGCCCCTGCACCCGATGGGTGGGGGTTTCGACCCAGCGGTCCGTGGATGTCCGTCCCAACGGCCCGCCAGCTTTGACGGTCGATGGCTCTCATGATAAACTCACGTTCAATCCAGGCCCGGCCAGGCCGGCGGGCGACTCAAGCGGCGGGCGCGCGTGACCCGCCGATTGTCCGCCCCGTCCGGAGCGCGCCGTCCCCCGCCCAGGAGTGAGCATGCACGATCCGTGGGTCTTCGTCGCCTTCCTGCTGCCGATTGGGCTGCTGCTTCCCGCCGTGGCGGTGCTGATGGGCATCCTGCTCGGCCCCCGCAAGCCAAACGCCATCAAGGGTACGACCTACGAGTGCGGCATTGAAACCGTCGGGGAGACCTGGGTGCAGTTCCGCGCCTCGTACTACATCTTCGCCCTGATTTTCGTCGTCTTCGATGTCGAGGCGGTGTTCCTGTTCCCCTGGGCGGTCGCCTACCAGCAGATGCAGCTCTACATGGTGCTGGAGGGCGTGCTGTTCCTGCTCATCCTGGCGGCCGGCCTGCTGTATGCCTGGCGCAAGGGCGCCCTCGAGTGGGTCTAGCCGGGTGTACTTCTTCCAAATGGCTGATGGGCTGTGGACATCAGCCATTGTCTTGTATGGTGTGAAGGAGCGGATTGCGCATGGGTGATCCCTTCGGACTGATCGGCCAATGGCTGATGGACCTGGTGACCGGCTGGGGCATGCAGCCCGTTGCGGCGCTGACGCTGCTGCGCTTCCTTGGAGCGGCGATCCTGGCCACGGTCCTGCTCCTGGCCTGCTTCTTGCTGATCGTCGCCGAGCGCAAGCTCCTCGGGCGTTTTCAGGACCGCTACGGGCCAAACCGCGTGGGACCGTGGGGCGTGTTCCAAACCGTAGCCGATTTCGTCAAGCTGATCGGCAAAGAGATCGTCGTCCCCGACGGCATCGACAAGCCCGTCTACTGGCTGGCGCCGCTGCTGGTGGTGATGTCGGTCGTGGGGATCTGGGCGGTTGTGCCCTTCGCTCCCGGCTTCCTGGGCACGGATCTCAACGTCGGCATCCTGTACATCGTCTCCGTCGGCGCCATCGGCACGCTGGGCATCATCATGGCCGGCTGGTCGTCGAACAACAAGTTCGCCCTGCTGGGCGCCTTCCGCGCCGTGGCACAGCTGGTGTCGTATGAGATCCCGATGGTGCTGACGCTGCTGGTGCCGACGATGCTGGCCGGCTCGATGGGCATCGCCGCCATCGTCGAGGCGCAGAAGGACATGTGGTTCATCACCGCCGCCCCGCTGGCGGCGCTGGTGTTCCTGATCTCGTCCGTGGCCGAGAACGGCCGCGCGCCGTTCGACCTGATGGAAGGCGAGTCCGAGATCGTCGCCGGATTCAACATCGAGTACGGCGGGCTGGCCTTCGGCATGTTCTACGTCGGTGAGTTCCTGCACGCCTTCACCGTCGGCGTGCTGTTCTCGACGCTCTTCCTGGGCGGATGGCAGGGCCCGGGCGCCGAGCAGTTCCCGCTGCTCGGCCTGGTCTACTTCTTCGCCAAGGCATTCGTCGTCTGGTTCATCACGGTCTGGATCCGCGGCTCGTTCCCGCGGGTGCGCATCGATCAGCTGCTGTCGCTCAACTGGAAGTTCCTGACGCCGCTGGCGCTGCTGATCGTTTCCCTGACGGCCGTGGTCGACAAGCTGGCGGTCGAGCAGGGGTGGAGCCGCATCCTGGCGTTGCTGGCGGCCAACGGGGCATTGTTCGTGGGGACGATGGCCGTGCTGGGCGCGTATGGCCGCTCGGTCCGCCGCCGTGAAGAGCGGCTTCGCGCCACCGCCGGCGGCCTCTCGACAGGCATCGCCCGCTGAGTCCGTTCACGGAGACGTGCTCGATGACCGTCTTGCAGATCGTCTTCCTGGTGACCGGCTTCGTCACGCTGCTGGCCGGCGTGATGGTCGTCGCCTCACCCAAGCTGGTGCACGCCGCCCTGTGGCTGATCGTCAGCCTGGCCGGGGTGGCGGTGCTCTTCGTGCTGCTCAATGCCAACTTCCTGGCGGTGGTGCAGGTGGTCGTGTACATCGGGGCGATCGCCATCCTGATCATTTTCGCCGTGATGCTCACCCGCCGGGTGATGGCCGACACGGGGCCGACCCACAACCCCTCCTGGTGGCTGGCCCTGATCAGCGCGCTAGTGCTGCTCGGCGGACTGCTGGCGCTCATCCTTCAGGTGCCGGCCTTCGCCCAGGCTGGGCCGACGGCGCAGCCCGCGGCCGACTCCGGTCTATCGGACCTGGGCACGGCGCTCGTGGACGTCAACCGCTTCCTGCTGCCGTTTGAGGTTGCCTCGGTGCTCCTGCTGGCGGCGCTGATCGGCGCCATGGCCATCGCCCGGCCGGCCGACGCGGCCGAGGAGGGCGGAGAATGATCCCGCTGTCGTGGTACCTGATCCTGTCGGCGCTGCTGTTCTGCGTCGGCACCTTCGGCGTCCTGGCGCGGCGCAACGCGGTCGGCATCCTGATGGGCATCGAGCTGATGCTCAACGCGGTCAACCTGAACCTGGTGGCCTTCTGGCGCTACCTGACGCCCGGGCTGATCGCCGGCCAGGTCTTCACACTGATCGTATTCGCCGTGGCAGCCTCCGAGGCGTCTGTCGGCCTGGCCTTGATCATCTCGATCTACCGCCGCCGCTCGACCGTGGTGGCAGACGAGATCAACCTGATGAAGTGGTAGGCGGCGCGCATGCGACCTGAGATCCTGACCCTGCTGATCCCGCTTCCCCCGCTGCTGGCCTTCGGCCTGATCGTGCTGTTCACGAACCGCAGCAACCGGCTGAGCCACAGCGTCGCCATCGGCGCCATGCTGCTCTCGTGGGGAATGGCCATGGCGGTCTTCATCGCGGCCGTGACGGCGCCGCACCTGGGCGAGCACCCGATCGAGCTGTCGTTCCCATGGTTACCCACCGGCGCGACGGCGCTGTCGATCGGCGTCCTGATCGACCCGCTCAGCGCCGCCACGCTGTTCTTCGTCGCCTGGACCTGCCTGGCGATCTTCGTTTACAGCGTCGGCTACCACAACTACGGCCAGCCGCGCGAGGCGCATGACCGGGCAGGCCTGCCCCCGCATGGCGGCGGGCTCGAGCCGATGTATGCGCGCTTCTTCGCCTTCATCTCGCTGTTCGCCTTCGGCATGCTCACCCTGGTGGTCTCCGACAACCTGCTGCTGCTGTTCGTCGGCTGGGAGATCATGGGGCTGTGCTCGTATCTCCTAATCGGCTTCTGGTTCGGCAAGGACTCGGCCAAGAAGGCGATGGTTAAGGCCTTCATGACCACCCGCATCGGCGACGTGTTCATGCTGCTCGGCCTGGCCTACCTGTACTCGGCCACCGGCACGCTGAACTACCGCGCCATCCTGGCCAACGAAGAGGTGCTTCATCACCTGGCGACGACACCGGCCTTCCTGGGGCTGTCGATCGCCGGGGCATGCGGCATCCTGCTGTTCATGGGCACCGTCGGCAAATCGGCGCAGTTCCCCCTGCACGTGTGGCTGCCGGACGCGATGGAAGGCCCGACGCCAGTCTCGGCCATGATCCACGCCGCCACGATGGTCTCGGCCGGCGTGTACCTGACGCTACGCATGTTCCCGCTGCTCGCCGCAGGATGGGAAGAGGGTGGGGCGCTGACGACGCCCATGCTGGTCGTCTCGGCCGTGGGCGCCTTCACGGCCCTGTTCGCCGCCACGATCGCCGTGGCGCAGAACGACATCAAGCGCGTGCTGGCCTATTCGACCATCTCGCAGCTCGGCTACATGGTGGCGGCCGTCGGCATCGGCGCCTTCGTGGCCGCGGCGTTTCATTTGATTACGCACGCCTTCTTCAAGGCGCTGCTGTTCCTCGGTTCCGGCTCGGTGATCCACGGCATGGAGCATGGGGAACATGAGACTCACGCCCACACCGACCCGCAGGACATGCTCAACATGGGTGGGCTGCGCTCGAAGATGCCGGCCACCTTCTGGACCTTCCTGATCGGCGGTCTGGCGCTGGCCGGGTTCCCGCTGATCACCGCCGGCTTCTGGTCGAAGGACGAGATCTTCGCCGACGCCTTCGCCAACGGCCGGCTGCTGGTCTTCGGCACGCTGGCACTGGCGGCGCTGCTGACCGCCTTCTACACCATGCGCCAGATCACGCTCACCTTCCTGGGGCAGCCGCGCACGCAGGCGGCCGGGCACGCCCACGAGTCGAAGTGGACGATGACGCTGCCGCTGATCGTGCTGGCCGTGTTTGCGGTGGCCGCCGGCTGGGCCGGCATCCCCGAGGACTTTCCGTTGATTGGCGGCCTGCTGCCGAACTGGATGCACGATTTCGTCGGCGGCACGCTGCTCGAGCATCCGCACCCGGTGGCCTTCAGCCCGATCCCGCTGCTGACGTCGATCGGCGTGTCGCTGCTCGGACTGCTGGGAGGGTGGCTGGTCTACCGCAATGCAAAGGCCGGCGCGCCCGACCCGCTGATCAGGGCGCTGGGTCCGGTCCACACGCTGCTCAAGCGCAAGTACTACTTCGACGAGCTGTATGAGCGCTTCGTTGTCGCCCCGGCCTACTGGTTGGCGGAGACGTTCACCTACAAGTTCCTGGATGGCAAGGTGATCGACGGCGTGCTGCACACGATTGCCCTGGTGGCGGGCAGCGTCGGCACCTACCTGCGCCGCTACATCGACCTGCCGCTCGTCAACGGCGCCGGCGATCTGGTGGGCGAGAGCATCAAACGCGCCGGCCGCGGCGGACGCGTGATCCAGACCGGCCGGGTGCAGGGCTATCTCGTCGTGGGCGTTGCCTTCGTGGCGCTGCTGCTCTCCTATGTCCTGCTGGTTCGGCCGTAGGGCCGTGCGGAGATCGGATCGATGGACTTCTTCAACAGTCATCTTCTCTCTCTGATCCTCTTCACCCCAGGGGCCGCGGCGCTGGTGATGATGCTGCTGCCGGGCCAGAGGCTGCGGCTGGTGCGCTGGGCGGCGTTTCTGCTCAGCCTGGTCCCGCTGGTGCTGTCGATCGTGCTGTGGCTGCGCTACGATCCTGGCGCCGCCGACTACCAGTTCACCGAGCAGGCGACCTGGTATGCGGCCATCAACGCCACTTTCCACCTGGGCGTGGACGGCATCTCCTTGCCGATGGTCCTGCTGACCACGCTGCTCACGCCGCTGGCCATCCTGATCTCGTTCAGCATCGAGAAGAATGTCCGCGGCTACATGGCGCTGTTCCTGCTGCTCGAGACCGGCATGCTCGGGGTCTTCATGGCCCTCGACCTGTTCCTGTTCTTCGTCTTCTGGGAGATCGGCCTGGTGCCGATGTACTTCCTGATCAACCAGTGGGGCAGCGAGAAGGGTGAGCGCGCCTACGGTCGGGGCAAGGTGATGAGCGCCCGAACGTACGCCTCGTACAAGTTCCTGATCTACACCATGGCCGGATCGCTTGGATTGCTGCTGGCGATCCAGATGATCGGCACGGCCGCGGGCACCTTCGACCTGGTCACGATCACGCGGACCTTCCCGCTGCTGCGCGAGCCGCTGACGATGTACGGCCTCCCGATCACGCTGCCGATCGAGACCGTCAAGGCGATCGCCTTCTGGGCGTTCGTCATCGCCTTCGCCATCAAGGTGCCGGTGTGGCCGTTCCACACCTGGCTGCCGGACGCGCACACCGAGGCGCCGACGGCGGGCTCGATGATCCTGGCCGGTGTGCTGCTGAAGCTCGGCGCCTACGGGTTCCTCCGCCTCGTGCTCCCGCTGTATCCCAAGCAGGCGCATGACTATGCCGGCATCCTGGCGCTGCTGGCCGTGGCCGCCATCATCTTTGGCGCGTTCGCCTCCTGGGGCCAGAGCGATTTCAAGCGCCTGGTGGCCTATTCGTCGGTCAACCACATGGGCTTCGTCGTGCTCGGCATAGCCGCCGCGGCCTACGCGCGCGGGACGCTCTCGGCCGGAGACGCGGTCATCGCCCTGAACGGGGCGGTTCTGCAGATGTTCAACCATGGTCTCTCGGCGGCCGGCATGTTCTTGCTCGTCGGCGTGCTATACGATCGAACGCACACCCGCGACCTGAACGCCTACGGCGGGCTGTTCCCGCTGGCGCCGATCTATGGCGGGATCCTGCTCTTCACCGCAATGGCCTCGCTCGGGCTGCCCGGCTTGAACGGATTCGTGTCCGAATTCATGATCGTGCGGGGCGCCTGGCCGATCTTCACCGCTTACACCGCCGTAGCCATGCTGGGGCTGCTGATCACCGGCATCTACATCCTCAAGAGCGTGCGCCAGGTCCTGCACGGGCCGCTGAACGAGGCCTGGCAGGGGCACGCCCTCGAGATCAACCGGCGTGAGGTCCTGGCCATTGCTCCGCTGATGGTGCTGATGCTGGTCATCGGCGTCTGGCCGGCGTGGATTGTCTCGGTGATCAATGCGACGGTGATGAGGTTGTTCGGATAGCGGCGGGCAGCCGTCCGCGGATGGCTGAACGTCCTGTGCTGACCGCTTCTCGAGAGAGCTGATCATGACCTTTCCTATCCTGAGCATTATTGTCTTCACGCCGATCGCGGCCGGGATGCTGATCCTGCTCTTCCCGGCCGAGCGCAAGACGGCGATCCGCGTGGCCGCACTGACGGCGGCCGCGATCGACCTGCTGCTGTCGCTGTGGGCCTACATCTCGTACGACATGGCCGCCGGCGGCTATCAGATG
>Ga0315289_10002577_pt1 | contig 27722 bp, 17 predicted proteins | sample YL17G11_40_MG_FD_203452 | JGI IMG/M metagenome (GOLD analysis project Ga0315289, IMG submission 203452) | Sediment microbial communities from Yellowstone Lake, YNP, Wyoming, USA - YL17G11_40 | ecosystem: Environmental > Aquatic > Freshwater > Lake > Sediment | place: USA: Wyoming | collected...
CGGAAGCCTCTGCTCGATAAACCCCAGGATCCTCGCTGCCCCGTTAGTCCAGTCTGCGATCTTATCCAGGGTCTTTACAAAATGCATCAGGTCCTCGCGGTCAGGAGGCAGGAGCATGCCTTCGGAAAGTGCCTTGACCATCTTTGAGCGCAGGACATCCGCCTGATGCTCTCCCTCCCTTACCTTTTCAATAGCAACGGACTTGGCGTTTAAATCTCCTTTTACAAACGCGCTGACCGCCTCGGCAAAATATTCCACCGTCTGATGCGTGACCTCGACGTGCTTCTGGGCATCCTGGATGATCGACTGCTCCTCTGCCATTCCTAACCAGCCTAAGATATTGCGCATTTCCTTCATGATAACCTCCCGGTTAAAACTTCACAAAAATAGAGATCCCCTTTAAGATAACAAAACTTATGACTCCGGAGATAAGCGGAGTCGCCAGCCAGCATAAAATCATATCCCTCATGATGCGAAGGTTCAATACGCGCACACCCTTGACCAACCCGACTCCGACTATGGCCCCGACAATGGAATGGCTCGTTGAAACCGGAATTCCAAAGACCGTATAAACATGCACGTTGATTGCGCTGGCCAACTGGGCTGAAAGAGCCATCAATGGCAAAAGATGCGTGATCTCCGAGCCGATGGTTTCGATGACCTTATATCCCCACGTCATAATACCCAGCGCGATTGCCAGGCCACCGTAGATGACGCTGATCTTCGATGTCAATACGCTGGCTCCCGCAATTACTCCGGTAGCATTAGCCACGTCATTAGCCCCCCAGGTGTAAGCCACGTAACAACCGCTTACAATGATCAGAGCCCCGATCACCGGCTTAAGAAACCTGCGGGGGATGATCCTGTAGAATGAATTCTTCAGGAGGCGATAGAAAATATAGCCTAATACAGCTGCGCCGATAGGAGTAAAGATCCAGCAGATGAAGATATCACCGAGGACTTTCCATCTTACCGGCGCGCCAATCGCAAGGCCTGCTCCGGCAACCGCTCCCACTATGGAGTGGCTGGTAGAAATGGGCATCTTCCAGTATGTAGCTAAGACTACCCAGGCGCAGGCGGCAAAGGTTGCCACCAGCGCAAGATACACACCAAGATTCCCGCCTAACTGGTCGATGGGCACGATGCCTTTGCCGATAGTCTTGGTGACATACGACCCCTGCAGGAACGCTCCAAGCATCCCAAAAATTACTATCAGGATAATCGCCTGCCGCAGGGTCAGGACCCGCGAACCAACGGCTGTGCCTAAAGAATTGGCGGCATCATTGGCGCCGATAGACCAGCCAATCGCAGCACCCATCAATAAAACCAGAAAAACTAATAATAAAAACATTAATTAACGTCCTTTACAGACATTGACGCAAACACCGCAGATATACTGATCTACCAACCGTTGTCTCTGGAATTCTTTTAATTTTTCAAAACACCTGATATGATCAAAATCAAGCGGATTATCTTTTATTGCCTGAGCCGGACATATTCTAACACAAAGCCGGCATTTAGCGCAATTATCTTTTGAAGGCTTATCGGCCCTTAAAGGCATATCAGTAAGGATTGTAGCCAGCCTGAATCCAGAACCGAATTTATTATTGACCAGTAAATTATTCCTTCCTATCCAGCCAAGGCCGGCTAAAACGCCCAGCTTCTTATGAGACAGGTGCGCAGTCTGATTTTCCCAATCTAAAATAATTGAGGCAGGTATCGGCAAAGCCCTAAACCCTTTTTTCTGGATATAATTGCAGACTTTAAGCGCAGCCTGGTCCAGGAAAACGTTGACGGTCCTATAGTGATGGAAATAAAGTTTTGTCGGCGCGTTTGATATTTCCTGCAAAATACTTCCCGATAACCTTACTCCTAAACAAACAGCCCTATCCAATGCCCTAAGGATTTCTTTGGAAATCTGTATATCATCTTTAATGCCGGTGATATCCGCGACGCCGAATAGATCGATACTTTGCGCCTTAGCAAATTTTTTGAGAAGGGGGTAATTATTAGCTTTGTTTATCGCCATTTTACTTTCTTTTAGGGACAGCCCCCTTTTTTACGAAGATACACCATCAGCATGGATATCGCTGCCGGCGTGACCCCCGAAATGCGCGATGCCTGGCCTAAATTAATGGGCTTGAAACTCTGAAACTTCTCTCTTATTTCCCGGGAGAGGCTGGGGATATTCTGGTAATCAAGGCCTTCGGGCAGCTTGATTTTCTCAAGGTTTTTAAACCTCTCAACGTCCTTATTCTGCCTCTGGATGAACCCGGAATATTTTACTTCTATTTCAACCTCGCGCAAAGCTAATTCTGGAATATCTAGCTTAACACGGCCAATGCTCCTTAAATCATCCATATTTATCTGCGGCCTTTTTAAAAGTTCTTCTAAGCTGATATCTTTTTTAATAGGCGAAGTATTAAGTTTCTCTAATTGTTGGTTGATCTCAACCGACGGTTTCAAGCGTGTTTGTTTTAAATAACGCTCTCCCTTATCTATCGCCTCAAGCTTTTCCTGGACCTGCCTAAACTTTTCTTTGCTTAAAAGGCCGGTTTCATATCCGATCTTGCTTAAACGTAAATCCGCATTATCCTCTCGAATGATCAGGCGGTATTCCACGCGCGAAGTAAACATGCGGTATGGTTCATTGGTGCCTTTGGTCGTAAGATCGTCAATCAATACCCCGATATAGCTGTTAGAGCGGTCTAAAACTAGCGGCTCTTTATCTTTAAGGCGCAAAACCGCATTTATTCCTGCGACCAGGCCCTGGGCAGCCGCTTCTTCGTAACCGGTTGTGCCGTTGATCTGGCCGGCAAGATACAGGTTCTTGATAATCTTTGTTTCTAAGGTCGGATAAGCTTGAGTCGGCTCAACCACCATATGTTCAATGCCGTAACCGAAGCGGATGACTTTTGCATTTTCCAGGCCTTCAATGGAATGGATCAACTCAAGCTGTACATCTTCAGGCAGGCTTGTAGAGATCCCGTTTGGATAGGTCTCATTTGAATCAAGCCCCTGCGGCTCCAGAAATATCTGATGCCTTTCTTTATCGGAAAACTTTACGATTTTATCCTCGATGGACGGGCAATAGCGCACTCCGGTTGCCTTGATCACTCCGGCATAAAGCGGTGAGCGGCCCAGGTTATCGCGGATGACCTGGTGGGTGCGCTGATTAGTATAGGTAATATAGCAAGGGACCTGTTCCCGCGATATTTTATCAGTGAAAAAAGAAAACGGCTTAGGCGGATTGTCGCCCTCTTGGACGATAAGCTTTGAAAAATCTATCGTATTCTTATCCAAACGGGGACAGGTCCCGGTCTTAAAACGCAAAAGCTTAAAATCCAGCTCTCTTAAGTTCCGGGCAAGGCCGGTAGATGCGGGCTCATTAATACGGCCTCCGGGGTGATGATCCAATCCTACATGGATCAAACCGTCTAAAAAAGTACCGGTGCAGATCACCACGCATTTAGCGTAAATCTCTTCGTTATTGGCGGTAATGACGCCGCAGGCCCGATCATCCTTTACGATCAATTGCTTGACTTCCGCTTCTTTTACGCTAAGACCTTCGGTTCTAGCGGCCAGATCAGCCATGTAGCGGTTATACCTGTACATGTCGATCTGGGCGCGGGAGGACTGCACTGCCGGGCCCTTTGATGAGTTTAGAATGCGAAACTGTACCCCGCAGGCGTCAGCCGCAAGGCCCATTTCACCGCCCAGGGCATCTATCTCCTTGACCAATTGCCCCTTGCCCACGCCTCCGATCGCCGGGTTACAGCTCATCGCGCCGATAGTACTGGCATTAAAAGTAAGCATGAGCGTGCGGCAGCCCATGCGCGCACTTGCAAGTGCCGCTTCAATGCCGGCATGGCCTGCGCCGATTATAATGATGTCGTAATTAACCATTTCTCGAATTACGTGGCGGGTTACTACTCTTTAGCTAATTTCATCAAAAGCGGCATGATGTCGACGCCTTTGATCTCTCCGATCGAGCCGAGCTTCGCGGCTTTTTCCGAGAAACTTAAGGAGCCGTCAGGTTTGATATTACCGCCTGAGACTAATAATGGGACAGGATCTGCGGTGTGCGCCTTGACGGCGCAGACAGTGGAGTGGTCCGCGGTCACGGCAATGATAGCGCTATTCATATCCAGGCCCGGAAGGAGCGAACCGAAGAAATACTTGTCGATCGCCTCGATAATATCTTTTTTGAGTTTCCAGTTCCCGTCGTGTGCTGGCTCATCCGGGCCCTTGATGTGGATATAGAGTCCGTCAAAAGTCTTTATGGATTCGATTGCTAACTTCCCCCAAACAGGATAATCCACATCCAGGTGGCCGGTTGACTGCGGCACATCTATAACTTCGATTCCGGTCAAAAGCGCAATGCCTTTCTCAACCGGCATCTGCACAAAAGAGCCGAATTTCAGGTTAAACTCACTCGATATAGGCGGGAATTTCGGCAGGCTATCCCCGGCATCGCGCGATAAAATAAGATTTCCGGGAAGCTTCCCCTCCAAAACGCGCTTTTTATTCAGCGGTGATTCGTTTAGGATCTTGATGGATTTCTGGGTGAATTCATTTATGAGCCTTGAGGCTACCTGGGCCTGGGCTGATTTCTCGTAACCCGGCATGGGCACGGATTGCGCGACGATGTTATCAAATTTTTCCTTGGCTACGCCAAAGACTCCTTCGCGGTCATAGGCAGGGTCGGTATTGGTGATCCAGCCGGATAATCTTGAGCGCACCCCCCGGATGACCAGGATGCCGCGATGGCCGATAGTGCTCTTGAACTCAAAAGTGCCGTCGCTTAAAGTGACCTTTGAGTTTATTTCTTTGGCTAAGGCAAGTGCCTCATCCGTATTCAGATTTCTTCCCACGCGGCGGTCTTTTATGGTCCTGCCGTCATCCGCTACGGTAGCGAAATTTACCCTGAAAGCCACATCCCCGTCATTGACCTTCAATCCTTCAGCAAAAGATTCTAAGGGCCCTCGTCCGGTATAAAACTTATGCGCGTCATAACCTAACAGGCTGATCACCGCAACATCTGACTCAGGCGCTATTCCCTTCCCCACAGGATAGACTATTCCTGTTTCCCCCTTCTGGGCAAGCCGGTCCATGTTCGGCGTGACCGCTGCTTCAAGCGGAGTCTTATCGCCTAATTCTTTTAAAGGTAAATCTCCTAAACCGTCGAGGACAACGTAGAGTATTTTCTTCATAGTGTCACCTTCTCCTATTTAGCGTTTAGCCCGCTCATCCGCTTTCGCGAGGAACGGGCTAACGATTTACCTTAATTATCAGGATTCTAGCACTTTGAAAAGCCGCAAGCCTGGCACTTGACGCAGCCTTCTTCATGGCGTAGCGCCCCACCGCAGTCAGGGCAGACTCCTACGATATCTACCTGATCATCCAGGTCTGTGGAGACAGGCCCATCATCGCTGGAATGTTTCATGGCAACCTGCGATATCTCAACAGCCGCGCTGACCGGCTTTATGTTCACCAGCCGCTTCTCAACAATTCGCGCGATCGCATCAGCGCAGGAGAATATCCTCTGGCCCTTTTCCCAGGATGGGCTGGGGCAGCGGATATTGCGCAACTGCTCGATAATGGCTTTTATTTCGATACCGGAGCGAAAGCCTAAAGAAACCAGGCGGCCGATCGCCTCAAGCTGGCTCGCGGCACAACCGCCGGCCTTACCCATCTGGGTAAAGAGCTCAAAAGGCTTGCCCTCTTCGTCCACATTGATAGTGACATAAAGATTGCCGCAGCCGGTAGTGACCTTGGTAGTCGTTCCGATAGTCACTTCCGGACGGGGGCGGGGAACGATCTCTCTCTTGCCGCCGATGATCTTCTGGTCCTTCTTCTCCTCTATGCGGCCGATATTGAGTACCTGCTCCTCGCGGCTCTTATCGCGGTATATGGTGATGCCTTTACATTCTAACTCGAAAGCGAGTATATAAGCCTTCTTGACATCTTCAAGCGTAGCGTCATTAGGAAAGTTGATGGTCTTGGACGTGGCGTTGTGCACGTATTTCTGGAAGGCTGCCTGCATGCGCACGTGCCAATCAGGAGATATGTCATGGGCAGTGACAAACACCTTTTTCACATCCTCGGGGATCTGCTTGATGTCGTGTAAAGGAGTTCCGTCGGCGATCTTCTCCATCAGCTCGCGGCTGTAAAACCCGCGCGCCTTGGCCACTTCCTCAAATAACGGCTCGACCTCCACCAGCTTGTCATTATCCATGACATTGCGAAAATATGATAATGCGAACAATGGCTCGATTCCCGAAGAGCAGGGGCCTGAGATGATGCTGATGGTCCCTGTCGGAGCGATAGTGGTAAGGGTGGCGTTACGCAGCTTCAAACCGTCTTTCTTGTCATAGATACTTCCTTTAAAAGCCGGGAATGTCCCCTTTTGTTTCCCGAGCTCTAATGATTTCTTGGTTGACTCATCCAGCACAAAGGCCATTACTTTTTCCGCAAGCGCCACTGCCTCTTCGCTATTATAAGGAATACCCAAACGTATCAAAAGGCTTGCCCAGCCCATAACGCCCAAGCCGATCTTACGCGTTGCCTTGGTGGCCTTCTCGACCTCAGGCAGCGGGAATTTATTCACATCGATGAGATTATCCAGGAAATGCGCGCTCAACCGCGTTACTTCGCCAAGCCTCTCCCAGTCAACCTCGTAGCGCGTCCCGATCTGTTTATACAACACAGCCAGATTGATGGAGCCTAAGTCGCAGCTCTCATAGGGCAAAAGAGGCTGCTCGCCGCAGTTTGAAATCACAATACCGTTAGCAATAAAAGAATGGGTGGCGGGCTCGGTAAGATCATATACCTCCTCTACTCCGTAAGGCTCAATAATCTTTATCTCTTCGACAAAAGATGTATTATAGTAGCCCTTCCGCAATAATTTCTCGACTTTTAAAGAATGCCTATCGCACAAAAATCCTACTTTTTCCAGAAATAAGGGGACCGCATCTTTTGAAATCGATAATTCAAAGCATATTCCGTCGAGCTTATAAAGTTTTGTTTCTCCGTTTTTCGTGGTATACTCGAATCCCTCCCGCTCCTGCCTTGACCTATCATATATCTTTGACTTTATGCCTAAATTAAGCAACAGTATCTGGACGCCTTTAAGAAGTTTTAAAGACTTTGACGTCAATCTGATATAGGAATTTACATCTTCAACGTAGCCAATGGTGCCGTCGGCAGTAAATAAACCCTGCAAAAACCCTATAACCGCTTCCTTTGTCGCAGTAAAAATCGCCTCGGGGACGCGCTTGTCAGCGCCCATCCAGCTGCCTACCCCCAGAGCCTTAAAAAATTCTACGAAGTATTTGCTGTGATACGAAAGATGATACACATTATTTTCTCTTAAAACCTCTTTGACGTCATACCCATAAAATTTGTTTATCAACGGCTTAAGATAATCCAATACTGCCTTATCATCTTGGCTGAAAGTAAATCCGACACGGCAGTTTTCGTCTTTATCCCTTAACCAGCCGTCTCCAATCAGCCATCCTAAAACCTGCCCCAATCCCCTGCCCCATTCAGACGGCAGGTTAAGTTTATATGCCCGGCCGTTTTTTCCTGCAAATTCATTTTGAACCTTAAAAGGCAAAGTTTTGACTTTATTAAATTCTCCCGCAGCCGGCTGAATAAGCACCTTATGGCTGCCTGCTTTTAAATCCTGCATCTGCACCCAGCCATCGAGGGTCATAATCTTATGGTCGGATGTAGCAATTAACTCATAACCCGACTTGGTTTTAAGCCGCAATACTGGTTTTATGCCGGTTTTAAAGGCGGCAGATATCTTTTCTACAGAAACCGCCGATTGAGTTTTTGTTGCTATGGCGCTGCTTCCTTCGTAAGCATAAAGAATCTCGGGGACTCTTGTGTCCGTGGCGACACCTAAGCCGCCCTCAGCATATTCTTTCGCTATATCCCTTATCCTCATCAGGCCCTTTTCCGTCGAGATAAGCGTATCGCCTATAACACACGGATTTGTGCTCTCGATAACGCCCAGCTTCGGGGTAGGATTAAACTGATTGATGCGGTCAATAAAAATGATCCCGGGCTCTCCGTTCTTATGCGCCTGTTTCACGATAAGGTCAAAGACTTCTTTTGTATTAAGCCGGCTTACTGACTTATGCGTATGCGGATCGATAAGGTCGTAATCCTCTTGGCCCGCGAGCTTCTTCATAAACTCATCGGTTACTGCCACCGAAATATTGAAATTGGTGATCTTCTTGTTATCGTCCTTGCAGGTGATGAACTCCAGGATATCAGGATGGTCCACGCGAAGGATCCCCATGTTCGCTCCGCGGCGCGTGTTATGGCTTACAAAACCATTGGCAATATAGGTATTATTCTCCGGTACAGACAAATCAAGCGTTTGAGATTTACCTTCAGATATACTCATTACTTGGTCATAAAATTGTTTATTATTTAGAAACCACTTAATGGCCCCAGAAGAAGAAAGCTCTGGATGCTTAGCGGCAAGTTTCTCCAAACGCGAACGCGTAAGGTTTCTTGGGGCAGCGACTCCCGGCAAGTAATGTTGAATATCTCTATAAAGTAAGCGGTTTGCTCCGAGCTTACAACGGTCTGGACCACAGCCACGCCCAGGGCCGTTATAGAGATCACTCAATAATCCCTCCTGACTGGGAATAATATCATTAAATTCCCACGCTTTTAAATCTGCTCCCCTTAGGCGCATATTTTTCTTTCTATGAATAAAGCCTATATCTTTACTAAAACAACGTAACCCATCTATGGTAATAACACTTAAACAATAAACAGGATTTTTTCCAAAAGAAGATTCTCTCTTGGCTATCTTGCGTATTTTTGTAGGTATCCCCAAAGAAAGCAACAATTGCTGGACATCTTTTATCAGGCCGGATGAGATGCTGCTTAATGACGGATACCCCTCTTTGCTCACTGTCCCATCAGTAGAAAAAAGGCCTCTTAAGAAACCCTGCGCGAACTCAACGGTACCAGAGAACATAATCTCAGGGACTCGCGCGGTCAACGCGGATTGCTTAGCTGCCCCGATGAAGTAAAGCCAATCTACCAGAGTCGTGGAATTAAAAAAGTAGTTTGTGCTGGCGTCGTCTTTCTTTTTCTGAATTACAGGATTTATGCCAAAGAGGGTTTTCATAATCCTCATAAGGCGCCTGCTAAGATCTCTTTCCTCATCAGAAAGGCTAAAAATAAGCCTGCCAGTTCCACGCCTATTTCTGGTAATAGAGCCATCGCCGATAAAAACGCCTATAAATTCCCCTAATTCTTTAGAGATTTCAGACGGGATTTTAATTTTTTTCGCGTTGAAATGCGGACTAAACTTAAATTCAGGCAAACGAAAGCTTTTGTTACTAACAAACGCGCCCTTTTGCAAAGCAACCCAATCTCCGGTTTTTATATCTTTTAATTTCTTCCAAGCATAATTTCCTTGCTCGTCAATTATACGAAAACGGTGTTCTCCTGTTGCGGAAACCGAATAGCCATTACGCGTAGATATCTTCTTTACCGCTACGGTGCCATTATTATAAAATTCGGTGCATTTCTTAATCCCTTCATCCGTAGATACTGAAAAGGCATTTCCGTTATACATATACCATCCTTTTGGCGGAACTCTATAATCACATAAATCCTTGATCTGCTTGAGGCCTTTTTCCGTGGCTACCCTCGTTTCAGGAACAACACATCCGCCCTGCTTCACCGCTTCGGTTGCCGCGTCATAGACTTTCATGAAAGAGATGGGGCCTGAGGCAATGCCGCCGGTAGACTTGACCACGGCGTTCTTGGGACGAAGGCGGGAAAAAGAAAATCCGGTGCCGCCTCCTGACTTATGGATAAGGCTGGTGATCTTCAAGGTCTCGAAGATCGACTCCATAGAGTCATGTATGGGCAGCGTGAAGCACGCGCTTAACTGCCCGAGCTCCCTTCCCGCGTTCATCAGGCACGGGGAATTGGGCATAAACTCGATCCCGGCCATCATGCGGTAAAACGCGTCCGCTAACTCAGCCACTTCCTCCTCGCTTTTACCATAAGATTTATCCGCTATGGCAATGGCGTCGGCGACTCTGTGGAATAACTCGTCGGGAGTTTCCACAACCTTGCCCTGTTCATCTTTTCTCAGGTATCTCCTCTCGAGAACCTTCAGGGCATTTGGTGTTAAATTCAGTTCCATTTTCTTCCTCCTAATGAACCGTTCGATCACTTAGGGTGCTTCGAGTTACAATATAGTTAAATGCATTCGAAGCGCTCCAGATAAATGAGATTAAGACGAAATCTTCCCCTCTATTAAAAGTATATCTTACCCTGATTTTAAAGTCAAGCCAAAAATACAATATGTAGTATTATTACCGGGCCGGACATACAACAAATTGTGCAAAGAAGCAAATTCCTCTTCTAGAGGATTACAACGGTTTACAGGATTCGCGGATGACCAGTTCAGCAGGCAGATACACTTTCTTTACAGCGGGTTTTTTCTTGGCGACCATGATAAGATTCAATTCCTTGACCGATTCCTCGGCCATTTTAATGAGCGGCTGCCGGACAGTAGTCAATGACACGGGCCCGTAAAGGCCGGAAGGATTATCATCAAAACCCACTATGGATAGGTCGTCAGGGATATTTTTCCCCATCTCGCGCACCACAGTCATCACTTCAAGCGCCATGGCGTCTGATGCCACAAATACGGCAGTCGCAGGGTCAGACACCTTGATCAGCTTTTCAGCCGCTAAGCGCGCCTGGCCGCGGGAGTAATCGGTCTTAAAAACATACTTCTCATTAAAAGGGATCTTATTTTTAGCCAGCGCGCGCTTATATCCCTCAAAACGCTGTGCCGCTGCCTGCGTGACCAGGTCGCCGGCGATATGCGCGATTTTTTTATGGCCGAGGCTCACTAAATAATTGACCGCGCTTTCAGCACCTATAGTGTTATCGATAGCGATACAGGTGACATCAAGGTCTTCGATATAATTATTAAGCACCACGCACGGGGTGCCGATCCTGATCGTTTCCTCCAGCTGTTGCCGGTTGCCGATGATATCCGCAAAGATTATCCCGCCTACGCCTTTTAAATTAAGCGGCGCGCGCGCATCCGTCAGATGCAGGAGCAGATCCAGTTTCAGCGCATCGCAAAGTGTACCCACGCCGCGGATCAATTCCAGCACGTAAAAAGAATAAAAAACGCCTTCGTAGCGCGGGACGACTAAGGCGACGACATTGCTTTTTCCGGTAGCAAGCCTCTGGGCGAAGATGGAGGGCTGAAATTTCAGCTGCTTGATAGCGTCGAGTACCTTCGCGCGGTTTTTCTCCTTGACCGAAGGCATCTTATTGATCACGCGTGACACTGTGGTGATGGATACGCCGGCGAGTTTTGCTACGTCCTCGATAGAGAGAGTCCTATTCGCAGAGGTATTCTTTGTGCGGGTCATTTATGAAGACAGGATAAATTACCTGATTAAATCGCCGATCTTTATGGGTGAAACCTGCTTCTTGATATCGCAGGCGGAAACAGTCCTGCTTATCTTGATGACTTCAATAGCGCCGATCTTGGCGGTATCCCTGTATACCGTGAAAGTGTCGCCCATTTTTATGCCGACTTCTTCGCCTAAGTCAATAATCACAAAATTGCCTTCTTTATTTGTCGCGATGATCTTACCCGGAAAATGAGGGGCCACAACAGGAACCGGACGATTTAACGTAATCCCCGCGCCCTGAGGCCTTACAACTATCGCAGGAAGCTCGACCGAATCTTTTCTCTGAGCAGCCCGCGCCTTCACAGGCTCAGGCACTCCACTGCCAGCACCTAAAGGCCTACCTTCCAGTTTTTCCTTCAAGGCATTTACCTGCGATATATTATTAGTAAGGAGCACTTCCATATCTTTGAATTTACGCTCAAGGCCGGCCTTGTCTTCCTGTATTTGCTTGAGCCTCTGCTCAAGCTCTGCCTTACGGGAACTAAGGCTTTCGATCTGGCGGATAAGGGCGGCATTATCGTTCTTGACTGTCCTGAAGCTCTCCTGGATCCTCATCTTGTCGTTTTTCTCGATGACTAAATCCTGGGAGATCCTATCCATGACTCTCTTATTGTTTTCCAGCTGCTGCTGGACCGTCTTCTTTTCGTCATCCAACTGCTGAGACATAATTTTCTTATCGTACTCCATCTGCCGCTTGGTATCTTCAGTTTCGCGTTTTAAGCTCTTTATCTCCAGGTCCAAAGCGCTCTTGTCCCTCTCTATCTGCTCATTGGCTATTTCTGTAGATTTTAATTCATTACGCACATTGGCAAGCTGCATCTCAAGTTCCAGCTTTGCCTGCAGTATGCCTGCCCAGTAAGCGTCATTCGCCTGAGGTGCCGCCGCCTGAGCCTGAACCTTCGCAGGAGCCTTTGATACCGAAGAACTTGTTTCTTTTAATCTCTCAAGCAGGTCTTCCTTTGTCTTGTTGGCTAGATCAAACTTGCTCTGAAGGTTTTCTTTTTCCTGATTGACCTTCGTCAAGTCCTTATTCAATGAGGTGATCTTGTTTTCATAACTTCGGATGCTGGTTTCAAGCGAGCTTAGCTTGCTTTCCAACGAGACCTTCTCTTTTTGAAGGTCATCGCGCTCGCGCACCAGCTGTTGCCTTGAGAGTAAGGTTTGTACCAGAAGAACAAAACAAATGATAATGCCCCCGGCAAGTCCGAATAATAGTAATTTTGTCTTTTTCTCCATATCCCCCCCTTTTAATGGCCCGCGATAAAAATACGGGGCAATAATGACGCTACCACAATCTCCCGAACGCCTTTTGCATCACCAGGCTTGCCGCGCCCAAAGCGACGGCATTTTCCCGTAACTGAGAGTATATGATCTTTAAATCGTCAGTTACTTCGTGGAACGCCCACTCTTTCACTTGTCTTGTGACGCTCTTTAAGAAATCCTCGCCCGCTTCCTCAAAGCCTCCGCCGATAATGACCGTCTGCGGGTTCAGCAGATTCACTAAATACGCGATCCTGGTCCCTAAGCGCCTTGCGGCTTTTTCAAGGCACAGCTTTGCGATCGGATCATCCGCGCGGCTAGCCAGGAATACGCTTTTTAAATCAACGGTGTCGGATGAAGTCTTGGTCAGCGCAAAGTAATCCTCTGCCTTTTTTTTATCCGCACTCAACATCGACTTGATATCGCTGACTATGCCTAGGTCCAACTCCCAGCGTTTCAGGAAACAGGGATTGCCGGCAGAGCAATTAAACTTGTCATCTTCTTTATAATTGTAAATTGACAGCTCTCCTGCATAGCCCTGGGCGCCGCGGTACACTTCGCCGTTGATCATGATGCCGCATCCGACCCCAGAAAACATATAAAGAACGTTTCTTATACTATTATCTAAATTAAGCCAGTGCTCGCCAAAACAGGCGCCTGTGGCGTCATTCTCAATCAGGGCGGGCAGGTCAAATTCCTTTTCTATCAATTCCCGAAGCGGCAGATCCACTGATGCGTACGTATAATAAGTCCCGACCTTTTGCGGCCAGTGAATGGTGCCGTTTGATTTATTGATCAGGCCGGCGATGCCCACTCCGATACCGATAATATCCGAGGTATAATCTTTAGACCGGCGTAAAATTTCACGGACGATCTCAAGCAGAGAATCACCGATCTCTTTGACAGATGCGCTGGGCCTGGCAACCTGGGTCTTGGTGACGATATTGCCTTTAAGGTCCACCAGCAGCCCGACCATGTTCATCAGATTCAAACCCACGCCGACTACAAAGCCCGCGCGCGGATTTAAATCCAGCAGCACCGGCCTTCTGCCGCCTTCCGAAACATCCAACTCTTTTTCGTAGACGACATTTTTCTTGATGAACTCGTCAATGTAGTTAGAGATGGTCACGACATTGATCCCCATCTCCTTGGAAATATCCGGCCGGCTTATGGGGCCGCGTTTACGCACAATCTCCAGAATGTCAATGCTGCGACGTTCTTTCTCGGTAAATTCCTCTTTCTGTAAATCTATCTCGCGCATTCAGCTAAAGTTAAGCCTTTCTCCGTGGCAAAATCAATCTCCTTACCTACTTATGACCTATCCACACCCCTTTAAAAGAATACGGATATGTTGTAGCTTGTTTTATTTATACTACTAAATAATGTATAAGTCAAGTATTTTTAATGATTAATGGAATTAGCGGATATCGACCATCACGAAGTCGCGGTCAACGATATCCGGGGGAGAAATAATGACCAGGAACACCTCTTTTGTTCCGGGTTCTGTATAGCTGGTTTCAAAACCAGCTTTGTCGGGAGTGGGTTTGGTTGTCCCCGTATTGCCTGACCAATGGTATAATATCACTGCCTGCATGCAGCCGCTTTTATCCGAAACGGCAGATGAGGCTACCTTGACGCCTTCGCCGGTTTTGGCCTGATAGGGGCTGAAAACAAGTCCGGCTTTGGTCATATTGAATTGGCTGTTTTCCGGCTTAAGGGAAGCATCAAGAAATGTTTTCAAATTATATTCAATGGCCCTATTTTCTTCGATCTCTTTTAAGCGCGCACGGACAAAGGCGCCCGTATCCTGGTATTTATCTTTTGCCCACTCAATTGCCTTATTATAATATTCCTTTGCTTTTGCAGATTCTTCTTCCCATTGGCTTAAGAGGCCGAGTTGATACAGCGCACAAATCACCTGAGGCGAAACTGCCTCCTTCCCGGCAAGCCTCATAAAATATTCCCTGGCCGCTCCTTTATCGCGCAGGAAATAGGCGTTGACTATGCCGATTTTATACAAAACCTCATCCGTATGCGAAGTCTCAGGGAAGCGCTCAAGTAATACAAGGTACGTATCGCGCGCCTTCTCAAATTCTTTTCCTTTTTCTAAGTTATAGGCGCGCAGGTACAGAAGTTCTTGCGTTAACGCATCCTTGCCTGCGAATGATCCTATTCTTTCGAAGACCTTCTCCGCGTAAAACGGGTCATTGGCGCCTGTATCGCTGTAAGCGAATAATTTAGCTATTTCGAACATGGTCGGGACCGCGCTCTCCTTCGTCCCGGACTTGACGATCCGCTCGATATACGCGTCATAGACTAACTCGGCCAGATCCAGATTTTTTTCTTTGTAAAATCCTGCGGCGATATCTTTAAGCTCTTCGTCTTTGACTTCGCTGCTGGTGATCTTGCCGATGTAGATCCTGTAGAGCTCCCTCGCCCTTATCTTCTCGCCGCCGGCTAGGATTTTGTCTGCCACGATCTTGATAGGCAAGTTGTCTTTGGCTTCTTTTGCGTAATCAGTAGTAGCCTGCATCAGGCCGGTGAGCGCATCCATGCTTGATACATCCTCTTGAACCCTATAGAATTCCCAAAGTAAAAGCCGCGCATAAACATGTATTACATCTTTCGCAGTGGTTTCCTTAATCGCCTCCTGCGCGCGGGTGACCAGTTCGTCCATGTAACCTGAGCCCTGATTGAAATATTCGTCCCAGATCTGTTTCGCCTGCAGGCAATCCAGCTGAAAATAGCGCGTAAGCGCGATGTAATAATTTGCCGGCGCCGCCTGTATTTTTGCCTGGGCAAGGAGCGATTTTAAATCTTCGACAAAACCGTTGTATTTATTTTCGAGGCAATAACATTCCCGTAATTCATCGAAACCAGCGGTGATATCGGCAGGCGATTTACCTTCGCCTATCTGCGCCTTCAGGTTATCCAGCGAGCCGCATTTTTTATCCTCGGATGCAAAACAGGCAAAAGCAAGAATCAAGGTAATCGCAAGGCTAAAAAGAAATCTAAGATTTTTTTTCATTTCTTCTTTTTGGGTAAAGGAGCGGGATTCTTCCAGAACTCGCGTATCACGTAATAAGCCTTGCGCGGGATGCGCTTATTAAGGCCGAATTCCTTTTCTTGCCAAAGCGCGACAATGCCAAACCACTCCTCGTTCATGTTTTTGTTGCCTTCGGCATCGATATCAAAATAATAGCTGCCGTTTGACCAGTTACTTTCGGTATCATGCGCCTTCCAGCTTTCCTCGAAATCCTGATTATGCTTCCACCATTCATCCGTCCACTCGAAACTAGTGCCGCCTATACAGTTGCCGGAACCTTTGGGGTTATTGGCCAGATTCTCGTAAATCTGCCGCCACTGCGATTCCAGGAAATACGCCTGCATGTTCTGGTCTTCTTTTTTTAGCTTTGCGTCATAGCAATCCGCGCCGAACTCCGCCATCATCACCGGACGCTCGTATGTGGCGCGCAAAGACCGGAACAGGCCGCCAAAGGTCTTACCTCTATATATGATGCAGGCAACAAGGTCGATGTCGGGACAATATTTATTTGCGGACTCAAGGCCGACCAGTTCACCGTTGCCGATAGCGACAGGATGGTTGGAATCGATCTTGTGTATCTCTTTAGCGATGTCATTCAAATAGGTGTAATAGATCTTGAAACGCAGAGCATTCTTCTTCATGGGATCGGGCTCTTCATCCACTTCCTCAGTGGACCAGGGATTCACCCGGCCGAGGCAGGAATAATTATTCTCGTTCCCCAGTATCCACAGGAGGACGCCCGGCTCATCCTTATATTCTTTGACCATTGCCAGGACATCATCCTTGATCCGCCGCTGGAATTCCTTATCCCCGTAAAAAGGACAGGGATATTCCCAGAATCCCAGCCAGTGGCCGAGGACCGTGCGGATGCCGTAATTATCATACAGGTCTCTGATGACCTTATGCACCTCTTCTTTGTTTTCGTGCGTTCGATAAAGACGGACGGTATTGACCCCCATCTCCTTCATCAGTTTGCCGTCGACCATCCAGGGCTTGTTAGGATCAGACCACCAGTCGTATTCGTGATTTGCTCCGATGGGGACAGGATTATAACAGACGCCTTTGATGATGTAAGGTGTGGCTTCTACGATAAGCTGGTAGTGCTTATTCTTCAAGGTCTTGATATAAACTCTGGCCTTTGGACGACCGGCCATGCCCAAGATCAAAACAAAAGAAAATAACATACAAGCCGCAAGAAAAATTACCCTGCGGCCTGTGTGTTTAATTCTTAGTTCTGAGTTCTTAGCTCTTAGTTCTGTATTACTCGTACTTGATCTCATCCAGGTAGAACGTGATGCCGCCGTTTTCATCCAGGGCTTCGGGAGCCTGCGATTCAATATTGGTGGACCAGCAGAAACCGCCGAAGATATAGGACATATCCTTGCCCTGCAAATCAATGGTGCATTGTTTCCATTCTTTGGTCAGTATAACCGGGCCGATTTCCGCGGTATCTGAATCGGCGAATTCCTTAATCAGTCCGCCGACTTTAAAGGTCTGGATATTTTCACCACCCTTTAAGCCGCGCGCCCAAAAGGAGAGCTTGGTGGCCTTGGATAAATCGTATCCGCCGTCAATATCTCCCCAGTTGTTTGCCGGGTTCTGCCAGTAAATACCGACCCAGCCGTTTCCGGAGTTGTCCTTATACTGAACCTTGATGCAAGTTTCACCCAAATACGGGTTATCCTTGGACTTAGTATCAAATTTTACGTCTTTTCCGGTATCAGGCCCGGGCATCCAGCCGGAGGGAATAAAGTGATTTCTCGGGGTGCGGCTGTCCGCGTAGACATATAAAGGCATCTCTTCCTGCTTCCTGCCTTCCGGTTTCATGGAGGGATCTGCCTCAAACTTGATATCATCCAGATAGAATGTCGCTCCTTCCGGATTTACATCCGCATTCATCACCCAGCAAAAACCGCCGCTGATATAGGAGAGGTCTTTACCTGAGAGATTCACGGTGTATTGCTTCCATTGATCAGTCAGCTCGATCGGCCCAATCTCAACGCTAACCGAATCCGGATAAGGTTTTTTGCTTTCAATCCCGATACCGCCGATCTTTACCTTATCAATTACCTCTCCACCCTTAGCACCGCGCGCCCAAAAGGTGAGCTTGGTCATGCCGGTCAGGTCATACCCCCCTTTTTTGCTTCCCCAGTTCTGCGCCGGATTCTGCCAAGTGACGCCTGCCCAACCCTGATTCTGCGATCTCTTGGCGCTGTAGACGAACTGAAGGCAGGTCGTCCCGGAATGGGGATTTTCCGCACACTGGTCGTTTATCTTTATATCGCTTGTGTCACCCATCCATCCCGAAGGGATGTAGTGGTTGGCCCTGCTGCCTTTCTCGGCATAGACCACAAACTCTTTCGGCTTCTCCGTGGTTGCAGGCGCCGTTTCTTCCTGCGCCATCACTGCCATAGGTATCGCCATTGCTAGTGCTACCAATACTACTAACAACTTTTTCATACATACCTCCTCAATGAGTCCCTGCGATTTTACGCTCTGGGACGAATTGACCCCGCCGAATGCGCAAAAATTGTCGAAGCCCCTGACTGGGGCTAAAGAGAATTTTTGCAGCGTTTATGAGGCGGGGTAAATCCATTTTTAAAATCTTCCCTTTTCTTCTCAATTTACTTTCTGTTCCAAGTTTTCTTATACATATAGCACGACTTCCGCGGCTGCCTTAAGAACGGGCTCATCGACCCGTCCCCCTGGCTGCTGAGGCCAAACCACTCCTCATGAAAATACCCGTCGGGAAACGGCCCCATTGCCACCCCTTTGGTATCGTGTATAGCGGGCTCATACTGTTTCCACCACTCATCCAGATATTCAAAGGCTATCCCGCCCAGGGCGTTGCCCGCGCCACCCTTGAATGCCATGTTGTTTTCGATATCATCCCAGGCCGCACTGTGGTATTCTGCCTGCAGCGCCTGCCCCTCTTCGCCGTTCTTGCCCTCGGCTAACGCGGGGCATCCGTATTCGGTGATAAACGCCGGCTTATCCGTCTCTTCCTTAATATTTTGCCAGAAGCGGCCGAAACCGTAATCTCCGCGATAGGCGTTAGCGCCGAAGATATCGATATCGGGTGAATTCTTGCCGAATTTATCCAGGTATAAAATGTCTCCGCTGCAAATGGCCACCGGATGATCGGGATCAATAGCCTTGATGGCTTTTGCTGCCTCATTGGCAAAGGCAAAAAAGGCTTCCGGCTCTTTATCCGCATTACAGCCGTAGCCGTAGACATTTTCATTTCCGAGGAGCCAGAATAAAATAAACGGCTCATCCTTATAAACTTTTACCATCGCGGTGACTGATTCAATCATCTTCTTTTTCTGCTCTTCATTTTTATAATCCGTCCCCGGGTTCCAAGCGGCACCCGAACCGATGGCGTATTTGCCAAGGAAATCCCCCATGATCACCCGGATCCCGTATTTCTTGAAGAGCCCGCGCAAAAGCCCTTTGTTTACTTTCTGCGGATGATGGTACAGCCTAATCGCGTTCACCCCCATCTCCCGCATCAGCCGGAAATCCCCCACTGAAGGCTCATTTGCATCCTGCTTATTATTTTTATTCTTATCCACAAAGGCGTCATACGGCCCGTCGATCTTTCCGTTGTGGTTGAAATCATCATACATCCAGTCCGTCAGCGTCCCATCGTCAGGAGATTGGCCCACTTTTGTCGGCGTGTAAGTTACTGCCTTAATTATAAACGGTTTATTATTCACCATCAATTGCCAGTCGCCGGTTTCATACTGGATCAGATGCACCTTGCCTTTACCGAGCCGGCGCCGGATGCTTAATAAATCCGCGGAGGGTTTTGGTTTTAATTTTTCCAGTATATTTAATTTATTCACTTTTTCAAATTTTCCCGGGCTTGTGACAGCGATATCGTTAGCGACATAATTATCATAACCGTTGATGATCCGGATATCCGCATCCACTAGCTTATAACCTAACTGAGGGTTATGGCGCAAGAGATAATTTATTTTGGCGATCGCTGCCTGGCCCACATACCATGGCGTATGCCAGTAAGTCCAGCCGTAAGTACCCGGATAATGCACCACCACCGCGTAATAACATTTCAACGCGTGTTTAATCAATCCGGCCTTTTCCAAAATCAAACCCGTGTAAAACATCCTCATTCCCGGCGGCTCGGGTGCTGTGGCCCATTTTAAAAACGCGGCTTCCAAGTCCGGTGACTGAAGGATTTCCCAGTACGAACCTTCCAGGCGCTTATCTTTGAGCGCAATTTTAAATTCCGGGTCCTGACGGACAGCGGCGGTATTCGGATAAATCCCCTCACCGACTGCGGCGATCAATCCTGCCTGATCAGTGATCACATACTGATAATCTTTTGTTCCGGAATTCTTAAACTCGCCGTATTTTTCATAATTCACGATTCCTTCTCTGCCGGGGTCATGCAAAACTATTTTTGTCGCAAGCTGTGAAACTCCTGCCGCAGGCTTCTCCTCCGGGGCCTCGGTGCCGGGACAGGGTGCCGGCAGCGTACCTTCAGGATCTAACTTAACGATGCTTTCCCTGGAGATGCGGGCAATGGACCAGAACCAGCCGCGCGGATCCCAGGCTTGCGCAAAACAATATTTCGTTAAGATAGTTTTGAAAGCCCTGATCGAATCTTCAATCTTTGCCTGGTCCCGATAGATCTCACCGAGTATAAAGTAAGCGGTGGCGACATCGTTTAATGCCGGTACTGCCTCTATCTCCGGCTTTCCCTTGGGCAGAGCCTTTAAAGATGCCTGCTCTTTATCAGCTTCGTCTTGATAAAGATCGATGCACTGCTGAAGAGTAGCTACAGCCGCATCAATATCATTCCTGTCCCGCGCGGCCCGGGCTTTAGCGATCAGTTCTGCCGAAGCGTAATTGCCTTCTTCTGCACACAAGCCATAAGTCGCAAGCGCCAAGCAGGTAAAAAAAGCAAAACTAAAAAACAAATTTGTTAATTTCCTATGCTTCATTCTTTCTCTATCCCTCTTGCCTTCTTTCTCCCTTGCGCTTTTCTTCTTCTATCCGTATTTTTTCCTGCCGCCTTTCTTCTCTTCGCCGCTCTACCTGCGCACGGATATCATATGCCCTATCCTCTGAGATATCAAATTTCATAATAAAGAAAATGGCGATCAAAGAAGTCACGATCGGAATGCCGATATCATAGATCCTCATCCACAATAAAGTTCCAGGCGCTTGTCCCAAGCCGATTTCCTGCCGAAAACCGGTTGCGTTGATAAGCACCCCTGAGATAAGCGATGAAAGCGCTACTCCCAGTTTGACCATCCACCAGTATACGGCGCTGAACATGCCTTCGCGCCGGGTGCCGGTTTGAAGTTCGTCAAAGTCGCAAACATCGGCAACCATGGAGTTCATGAGCGTGAAGAGCGATCCTAATCCAAACGTGATGAAAGGAGCGGCGATGAAAAGTAAATAGGGATGGTCAGGATTATATCCTATCCATTTTAAAGCGTAACCGACGATTGAAATAGGGATAGTGATAAAAAATGCGTTCCTTTTCCCGAGCTTTTTAGATAACCATGTGGTTAACCAAATAACGCCCATAGTACAAATAGCGCAGAGCGTTCCATAGAAGCCAAGCAATAGGCCTCCTTTTGCATAGGCCTGGTCAAGCACAGGAGCATTCTTAAAAACATAGAAGAAAACAACATAGATGGTAAAAGCTGACGCGCACATGAATCCGCCAAATATCAGCAAGGTGGCCAAGCAAAGCTTGACAAATGGCTTACATTTAAGAGTAATGAAAGCCCCGGTAAAGAAATCTTTCGTGACATTCCAACCGCCTCTGATATCGGGCTTTGGCAAGGTATGGAAGTATTCTTTATTGAAGATTGCCGGCATGATTCCGCACCCAACGATAATGGCACCGATGATTATGGCCAGGACTCTCCCACCATGAACGACATCTGAAAACCAGGCTTGGTTGTGCATAATGGCCCAGCACCAAGGAGCAATGAGCCAGGGCAATTGACCGACAAAATTGCTGGCTGCCTGCAGGCGCGTGCGCTCATGATAATCGGGTGTCATTTCATAACCCAGCGCGATCCATGGGATGGAGAAACAGGTAAATCCAATAAAATAAAGAGTCTGGAAAAGAGCAAAATACCAGAAATAGAAAATTTCGCTGTGCCCCTTATATAGCTGAAACATAAGGAAGTAGAAGATCCCTCCGGTAATCGCGCCGAAAAAGATCATCGGCCTGCGCCGCCCCCAGCGAGTGCGGATATTGTCTGAAATGTAGCCGGTAATAGGGTCTGATATGGCATCGACAATCCGGGGAATGGCTCCTACCAAGCCCACTAAAGCGGGATTCACGCCTAATCCGAGGTTTAAAACAATGACCATCTGTCCAATGAAAGCAGCCTGAGCAGTATTCGCAAACGCACCTATACTGTATATGAGTTTTTGAAAAAAGGGAATGCGGTCTTGGGGGGCTGTAACATGGTGTTTCGGCTTACCGGTTGCTTGATCCATAATCGAATCTCCTATTTTAAATTAAACCAAAACAGATCTTTTTATCCGTATACCGCTGCGGAAGTGACGCCCTTGACAATATACTTCTGCATTACCAAATATACTATTATGATGGGTAAGGCAGCGATGGTCAGGCCCGCCATTAAAAGCGGATAATTAGTCACAAACTCTCCCTGAAACAGCTTGATCGCCACTTGGAGCGGCATAAATTGCCGGGAATCAAAAATAATCAGGGCAAGGATGTATTCATTCCAGACCGCCAACGCATTAAACACCACCACAACGGCTAAAACAGGCTTGGACAGAGGTAGCATTACGTGCCACCAGATACCCAGCTTTGAGCATCCGTCGATCCTGGCCTGGTCCTCTAATTCCGTGGGCATCTGGTCAAAAAATGTTTTCAATAAGAAAATACTCATGGACAATCCCACATTTATCATCGCCAATATATAGCCGACCGGAGTATTTCTTAAATGCAGTTTATTCAGTAAAACATACAAAGCCACGAAACTGCCCGGGATCGGTATCATCATTGCGGCTATAAACATGATAAATAAAACGTTTTTTCCCGGAAACTTAAGCCGGCTGAATGCGTAAGCGGCAAGAGAGGCGACAATGACTATGCCGATTACGACCGCGGCAGTATAGAATATACTGTTCAAAAAATACCTGCCAAACCCGCCCTCTTTCCAGGCTAACACATAATTATTCAGGTGTAGCTTATGCGGTATCAGGGAGAAATCCTTGAATATCGTCTCCTGCGTCTTAAGGCTTGCCGAGACCATCCAGGCCAAAGGATAAAGACAGGTAACAGCGACTGAAATCAGGAAAAGATGGATCAGGAGATTTATGGAAGTCTTTTTTGTCTTATAGTAAATCGTAGCCCTCATTTTAGGCCCTTGCCTTCTTTGAAAAACGGTACTGGATAAAAGAAATTATGACTAAAATCGCGCCGAAACTGATTCCCTGCGCGCAGGCATAACCAAACCGTGAGGAGTCACGCATGACAGCCAGGATCCTAAGGACCGGGACCGATGTGTGGCCGGCAAATTCTCCGCCCACAAGCCCGATGATCAGTACGAACGCCTGCATCGTACCCAGTACCGTAAGGATAGATACCACTATGATCACCGGTATCATCAAAGGGACGGTAACGCTCTTAAATGACCGCCAGGCATTGGCGCCGTCAACACGCGCTGCTTCGTAAAGCTCGCGCGGGATAGCCTGCAGGCCCGCCAAGAAAATAAGGAAACCCCAGCCAAAACCCCTCCAGCTGTGCACAATGGCGACTGTAGTCAAGGCGCATTTAGGATCATTTAACCAGCTATGCGTAAACTGAGGCAAACCCATTTGCATGAGCAGGCGATTGATCATGTTGGCGCCGTCAACATCATTGATGATAAAGCGCCACACCATGCCCACGACGATCTCCGACAAAACCGGAGGAATAAAAAATATCACGCGGTAAAAATTCTTAGCGCGGATCTCCCGGTCGCATGCCAACGCCAGCATGAATGCCAGCGCGTTCTGAAAGGTAAGCGCAATAAGCGTGATCCATCCGGCATTACGCATTGCCTGCCACCAGCTGGGATCCTGGAATAGTATCTCCTTGAAATTAGCAAAACCCACAGAGACCGCGTCTTTTAGAGGCACTATCCCGTCCCATTCGTAAAAGCCCAGCCTGAATACATAAATAAATGGAATGACGTAGAATATAGCGAAGATTAAAACTGCGGGGGTGATGAATAAATAATTTTCTAGAGTGGATTTTACGCGCACTTTTTACCTTTTTCTGGCCAGCTCCCGGTCCTTAACCTTCTGAACCTCTACGGCTACCTGTTCCGGGGTCTTCTCGCCGATAATGATCGACTGAATACCTTTATCCCGGGCATCGATCACCGTCGAAAATTCCGATACTTCCCAGGCGTTCGGATGCGTTGCATTATCCATGCCTTGGGAAAATCTGGTAAGTAGTTCAGGGATTTGACTTAAGCAATTCTTATTGGCGGGCAGGTTATTTGTGGCTTGCGCAAGATACGCCTGTTGGTCGCGGTCAGTCAGCCACTCTAAAAACTTAACTGCCTCTGTCCTGTTTTTTACGGCAGCATTCACCATAAAAGACGAACCGGCACCCCCCCAGATAGCCATCGGGTAAATATCTGAGGCTTTGGGCGGCAGCATTACCTCGTAATTTAATTTCGGATTCATCCCGCGATAAACATTCACGCACCAGGAGCCGTTAAAGGCAAACACCGCTTTATCATTGGCAAAAAGCTGCTCTGCGGTTTTATTGATCATGGTCACCAGGCCCCTGGCAAGAACACCTGAATCCTGCATCTGTTTAAAGAGGGCGAAAACCCTGATCCAGTCAGGGTCGGTGTAAGGGACTTCGCCCTTAATAGTCGCGATGAACTTATCCCTGCCCATGATGTTAAAGGCGTAATTGGTGGCAAAACAATCTACCATCCAGGCCTCTCCCCAACCGGAAACCAGGCCCTGCATATTCGCCGCTTTGAGCTTCTTTCCTATATCCAATAATTCAGCAAAGGTCTGAGGCGGCCTGTCGGGATTGATGCCTAATTGTTTGAATAAATCCTTATTATAGACCATCTGAATGGTCATGACGTCTATCGGGACTCCGTATATGCCGGGTGTAACTGCGTAGCTATTGCCCTGGGCAAATTCATTGACAGCCAGGGCCTTGGGAAAAAATTCATTTCTCCAGGAAGCGTTATTCGCTTCCATATAAGAAGTCAAATCCAGAACATATCCTGCCTTGACAAAGGAGGCAAAATCCCGCTTTTCGCCTAAAATTCCGAAAATATCAGGAAGATTCGCGCCCTGCGCAGCAGCGCGGACTTTCTGTGAGTATATGTCAGAGGGAGCGTAAAGTTCAAAATTTACTTTTATGCCGGTATTTGCTTCATATCTTTTGGCGAGTTCCTGAAAGGCGGGTTCCCGGTCAGTCATCCAATGCCAGACAGAGATGGCGCTCTTTGCGTCAGATTTGTTACTGGGAGCGCATCCTGCAATGAAAATTCCTGCTGCAAAAGCCAAAAAAGCAAAGAACGACACACCACAAAAAAAGCGCTTACTTTTTTGTGATAACACGACTCCTCCTAGTTGAATACTCTTGCCTTACCTATATATTTAATAGGGTTTTTGTTCCGGGGGTGGTTCCGGAGGCTTTTCTAGAATAATAAAATGTAACATAAATTCATCCCAAGGTCAAGGGAATTTGTGCTCTCCGGGGCCTGATTATGACCTTAAAATACGGGATAATCCCATCAGGTCTGCCTTCGCAAGGTTTACTCCTACCCTGTAATCGTCTTGCCCTTCGGCTTTTACCCAGATCACCTCTCCCCGGGTGTAAATGGGCTCGCCCTTATCCGGCACTTCAAGCCAGATCTCAACGGGCATGTGCGACTGCAAGGCCTCATGTGTCCTAAGCCCTACTCCTTTAGCGCTGATATCCTGGGTGAACGCAACGGCCTCACTGCCGCTGGTTATGTTTAGCAGCCGCACAGGGAATCTTACCGCAAATCTCTGAAAAACCCTCTTATCCTGTGCTTCTTTACTGTTTTCCTCATCCTGATCATCCTCCCACCAAAACTTATCTATATCCTTGCGGTGAGTTGCCTCTATATACCTGTATATTTTCTCCTTATCCGCTTCCGTGATCCGGGTAAAATACAGGCCGTACACATTCACGCCTTCTGCGCTCTTATGCCAGCCGACCCAAGCTTCAATATTGAGCACAAAAGTCTCTGAAACCAAAAGGGTTAGCTTGATAAATTTGTCTTCGGGCAGTCTAAGCGGCAGAGAAATCTTAACACCCATCATGCTGATATCGTCGATATGGCAGCTGACGAATTTCTCCGCTCCGGCCAGTTTTATCTTTGCCGGCAAATCCACTTTCCACCTGGCGAATCTCCTGCGCACTTCCATCTCACTTCCTCCTTACCAATGCTCCATCAACAAGATGGGCCTAGTTTATCTTACCAAAAATCAGTGATTTGTCATCACCTAATTTATTTTTTATCTATACTGCAGTTGCGTCTGCCGCCCGCCAATGATCGCATCAGCCTCCCCCTGCCTGCGTATAATGAAACCTCCCTCTTTATAATCAACCCCCTAATCTTGCGCCCCTTCTTTTTCTCTTGTTTCACGCTCCATCTCTATTATCGTCACTGCGTGCTTTGCAACATGGGAAACAGACAAATTAGGATCTCTTCTCGCAGTTTTCTCTAGAACCTTCTCTGCCTGCAGGTGCGCCTCAGCCTCCTTTCCAGAGACTATGGCCTCTGTTATTATCTCTCCTAAAGCCGTAGCGGTAGCATAGCGGGCAAGAGGGTTTATGCCGTGCTCCAGCTCTTCAATGAGCTGTCCTATGGCTAAATCCCCGTATTCGATTAAAGCGCGGGTGGATTGATACTGAAATTGATCAGAGCTAAATCGATCGCCCGAAGCGCTGATAAGATATCTTATTAATTTCGGGTCTTTAAGCGCGCTGGCTTTTTGGCAGGTAGCGATCTCTCTGTTTCTTAATCCGTCGCGAATAGAATATATTTCTCTTTGCTCATCAGTTAATGTTGTGCAGGATGTAAAAATAAAGAACGATAAGAGCCAAAATAGCGCAGGCAGGTATTTGCGGTCTGCACCCTTAAGACCGTTTCTTCCCGGGCCCTTGTCGTCATTTAACTTACGGCAGAACTGTCCCTCGTCCTGGACACACGCCGCCAGAAAGAATGCACCTAGAAATCCCGCCGGATGCATAAAGCTAGCCGCTAGCGCGCCAATCGTCACCAGCCCAAAGAGCGCAAGGAGGCTGAAGCCGGAATTGCTTCCGGGGACAGTTCTGTCAGAAGTCGTTGCCTGCGTTGAAGATTGAGAGAAACGGTCCTGAGATTTGGGAACTGTTTCCGCTACAGACCGGAAACAGTTTTCTCTTTCCTGCCAAAATGAAGGAAGATGAAAAACAACTTTTCCTTTGGCAAGCCGCCAGCGCAGCCTTATGTATTCTATTTCGGAAAGGATGACTAATAACGGATGAGCGGCTAAGTATCTTTTTGCGACGCCATAGGCCCTTACTGCTTCCAGCGAAAATCTAACTTCACAGATAAAGCCTCTGCCTAAGGGAGAATAACTAAGCAGTTTTTCGAATTCCTTGGTAAGCAGGTTTAGAAGAGCGCACACCTGCATTTTATTGCTACCTTGGACCTCCGGAATATATCTTGACGCAAAGCTTACCGCCTGCACATGAGGAAAATGTTTCCTAAAGGTCGCTGTGGCTCTCTTCTGGGCAAAGGCCGATTGCATGAGCAAAACACTCTTTAGCCCCGAAAGGTTTATGCCTCTTTCTAACAGGGCCTTTTCGGCAAATGACACATTTTCCGCTGTATTTGTGGATTTATTTTCAACAATAATATCCGATTCAG
>Ga0315289_10002578_pt1 | contig 27720 bp, 25 predicted proteins | sample YL17G11_40_MG_FD_203452 | JGI IMG/M metagenome (GOLD analysis project Ga0315289, IMG submission 203452) | Sediment microbial communities from Yellowstone Lake, YNP, Wyoming, USA - YL17G11_40 | ecosystem: Environmental > Aquatic > Freshwater > Lake > Sediment | place: USA: Wyoming | collected...
GTGGAAGTGATGAAGGACGTCGTTCAAAGGATCGCCCCCCTGACCGAGGAGGACGTAAGCAACATGATACGCTCCATCAAAGCCTATCCGATATTGGCCGGGGCGAGGGGCAAGAGGCCGGCGGACATCGAGGCCTTGAAGGACGTCATCGCCCGGGTGGCCCAGATCGGGGTCGACTTCCCGGAGATAGCGGAACTGGAGATCAACCCGGTCATCGTCGGGGACGAGGGCCAGGGATGCAGCGCGGTGGATGCGCTGGTGACAATTGGGAGGGAAAGGGAATGAAAAGTCTCTTCATGGGCTCGGTTGTGGAACGATCTGGCAAGAGCATGATCACGCTTGGAATAGCGCTCAATTGCGGCAGGCGGGTCGGCTACTTCAAGCCGTTCGTGGAGAAGCTCATCAACGGACGCGATTCGTTGGTGGACCAGGACGCCTATCTGATGAAGAGGGCGCTCAAGCTCAAGCCAAAGGAGGAGGAGCTTTGCCCCTTCGTCTACGACGTGCTCAGACCGGTCCCCATGTCCTCGATCGTCGAGGCGTACGACCGTCTGAGCAAGGACTGCGAGTTGATGCTGGTGGAGGGGACGAGGGACATAGTCACCGGCTGCTTGCACGGGGTCTCGGGCATGGCCATAGCGTCCGCCGTGGGGGCGGAGGTGGTGCTGATCTCCACTCCGCAGCCTTCAGCGCTGGACAAGATCGCCATGCTGGTGCGCATGATGCAAGCCCAGAACATCCCGTTCAAAGGGGTCATCTTGAACATGTGCGACGACCCGGCGATCAAGCTCATGCTCGAGGACAAGGGAGTGAAGGTCCTGGGGGTGGTGCCCGAAGTACCAGAGCTCAAGCGCTTCACGGCCCGCGAGGTGCGGGAGGCCGTCAATGCAGAGCTAGTGGTGGAGAACGGCCTGGACAATGTGGTGCAAGAGGTGATGATCGGCGCCATGACCCCCGAGACCGCGCTCACCTACATGCGCCGCGTGCCCAGGAAGGCGCTCATCACCGGCGGCGACCGGGCGGACATACAACTGGCAGCGCTCTCAACGGACACCTCTTGCCTGGTCCTCACCGGAGGGCTGTATCCGGCCAAGCAGGTGGTGGCCAAGGCCTATGAGGAAGGCGTCCCGATACTGCTCACGCGCTACAACACGCTGGAGGCGGCGGAGATGGTGGACCATCTAATCGCTCGCATCGACCCTGGCGACAAGGAGAAAGTGGAGCGCATAAGGAAAATGGTCGGAGCATCCGTGGATATGGCCGCGCTATTGAAATGATGAACCTCAGTTGGTGACCAGGACCTCGCTCGAGCCATCCTCCTTCTCCCGCACCAGGATGGCGCCGTTGATGAGGTCCTTCATGTCCTCCACATGGGTGATCAGCACGATCTGGCTGAACTGCTTGGAGAGCTGATCGAACGCGTTCACGATGTTGCGCTTGCGCACCTGGTCCTGGGACCCGAAGATCTCGTCCAGGATGAGGAAGTTGAGGGCGTTCCCGGAACGCTCGCTGATCATCTTGGATATGGCCAGGCGCAGGCAGAGATTGGCCAGGTCTGCTTCGCCCCCGGAGAAGCGGTCCAATGGATACTTCTTTCCCCCGTCCAGGACCTCGATCTCGTATTCGTCGTTCAGCTCCATGCCCGCGTACTTGGATTCGGTCAGCTCTTGGAACAGCTTGGAGGATATCTGGGAGAGCGCGGGGGTGATACGGGCGATGACCTCCGACCTGAAGACCCGCATGGCATCGCTGAGGGCGTTCTGCTCCTGAAGCTTCCTGGTGCCGGCGGAGGCTCTCTTCTCGATAGCTTCCACTTCCTCCAATTGCCCTCGGATCGCCGCGGCCTCGTTCTCCTTGCCCGAGAGCTCCGCCTGCTTTCGGGCGATCTCCTTGCTCTTGAGCATGGCGGCATCGGCCGCTCCGTCCACCTCGGACTGCGCTCGCTCCAGGTCGCCCTCGTGGTAGCCTATGCTCTCGACCTTGGTAGTGGCGGACCTGGTCTCTTGTCTGAGGACCTCCAGGACCGATCTTGCGTTCTTCAGCGCCTTCTCCAGCTCGGTAGTGCGCTGTACCTGCGCCTTCAGCTCCTGGCATCGGTCCGCGGCCGACCTGAGCTTGGTCAAGTTGCCTTTGAGCTGCAGATATCTAGCTTCGTCAAAATCGATATCCCCTATCTCGCCCGATCGACGCAGCAGCTCCTCCCTCTCCGCCTCCAGTTGTGAGCGTTGAGCGGTCCGCTCCCGCGACCGGGATAGCAGTTCCACCTCTCTTTCCCGGTCCGCGACCAGCTTCCTCCTCCTCTCTTCCAATGCCTTGGCCCTTTGCATCGATTGCTCGGCCTGCGTCTGCAGGCCAGACCTCTCTAGGTCCAACTGCTTCCGCTCGGCGCTCTTGTCACTCAGTTCCTGACCAAGCTTGGTCAGGAGGGATGAATGCTGGTCCCCCATCCGCCGTTCGCAGGTGGGACAACGGCTCTCCGGCCCTAGCCGGGAGATCTCTTCCATCTTCTTTTTCAGCGCATCCATCTCCCTTTGGAGGCGGCGGGCCTCGCTCTCCTTTCCCTTGGCACCCTCCGACCGGTCCTTGGCCTGTTCCAGGAACTCGCTGAGGTTCTTCTCCACGCTAGCAAGGTGGCCGGATGGGTCCTTCAGCTCCTTGAGCTCGATTTCCGTCCTCTTGCAGTCCTCCTCGATGCGCAGCCGGTCCCGGTCCACGACGCTCAGCCTTGCCTGGATGCCCTTCATCTCCTCGTAGGAGCGCAGGACGTTCTCGAACTTCTCCTTCTCCCGCTCCGCCTTCTCATATTCCTCCTTGGCAGGGGTTAGCCTGGCCAGTTCCTCCTTCTTCTCGCCCAAGGAGCGAAGCTCTCCTTCCAGCTCCGCTTCGGATCGCTCCCGTGCCTTCAGTTCCATCTCCTTGCGCATCAGGTCGTCGCGGGCGGAGCGGTAGCGTTCCTGGATGGCAGAGATAAGAGAGCGATTCCCTTTCTTCTCTTCGACCTTCGACTCAAAGGAGATGAGCTGCGTCCTCAGCTCTTCCATCTCGGATCTCAGCTTCTTGCGCGATATCTCGACCGCCTCCAGGTTCAGGAGGAGCGATGGGTGCTTCATCCCTCCATCGGATTGGACGAGGGAGGCCTGCAGCCCCTTGAGCTCGCTCTCTATGAGCCGGGCGTCCTTGTCGATCTCAGTGACGACCTTGTCGAGCACGTCCACTTCCAGCATGCGGCGCACCAGCTTCCTGCGTTCCTCAGCGCGCAACGAACTCAGTGCGTTCAGATCCTTCTGCTTGGCGAACACCGAAACGAAGAAGGCGCGATGGTCCATGCCCAGCCTCTCGATCATGGCGTCCGTGACTGCGGTATCTCCTTTCGCCAGTAGCTTGCCGTTCACGGTCAAAGAGGCGTCGAGCGCGTTCCTCTGCCCCTTCATGATGCGCTGCAGACGGTAGCTCTCACCCTCCAGCTCGAATTCCAGGGTCACGGAGCAGTCCTCGTTGGGCCAGGCTCCGGAGAACTTGACCCCTTCCTTGCCGGTGCGGACGATGCTGCCTTCGTTGCCGTAGATGGCCCAGGCGATGGCCTCCACCAGCGACGATTTGCCTGAGCCGTTGCGGCCGATTATCCCTACGATGCCTTCGGGGAACTCCACCGCGGCCTGGCGGAACTTGCGGTAGTTGCGCAGCTCCATGTACCTCAATCGGATTCTTCCAGCCCCCTCTGCAGATACTCCAGGCCTTTGCTGCGCAGTCTCTCCTTGTCAGCCTTTTCCACGGGATAATGATCAAGGAAGGAGACGAACTCCTTCTCCAGCGAATCGATGTAGGTGCTGGCGCTCTGAAGGGAGATGCCCTCCTGCACCACCTCGAAGCGGGCGTCGAAATGCATGGCCTTGGCGGTGGCGGAGCGGAGCCAGGTATGGTCGATCGCCCGGTAGACCGGCGATGCCACGTTCCTCACTATCAGGCGGACCAGCTTGCCCTCCAGCTCTTGTGATTCGATCTCATTTTTCAGTTCCTGACGCAGCTCGTCCGCGTCCTTCCTCTTGGCGTCGATGGGCGGAAGATCGAGCATGGGACGAGAGCGCAGGGGCACGAACTCCTTCTTGCCCTTGGCCAGGTCAATCATGACGAACCCTTTCTTGTCCCGCGCCTCTGAGAAAGAGAGCCGCTCCGTCGAGCCAGAGTAGGTGGCGTTCCTGGTCACGTGCACATAGCCGTGATAATGGCCGAGCGCTATGTAATCCAGTTTCTCGTTCAAAGCGGAGACGGGCAGCATCAGCTCGTTGAACTCCCCCATGCGGAACTCCTGGATGCTTGCGATGCCGACATGCATCATGCCTGCGTTCAGGTGCGAGCCGGACGGTCTCATCTTCTCCGCTTCCCTTTGCAGCACCTCCCCTTCGCAGTGGGGCAGGGCGTGCACCATCAGCCCGCCCAGCTCGATGCTCTCATATTCGCCCTTGAACACCGGATGGACGTCCTTCAAGTGCTCGAAGACCTTGAACACGCTACCGGTCTCCCGCAACTTCGGAGTGGAGTGGTTCCCGGCGATGACCACCACCGGGATGCCCGCCTGGGAGACGCGCGCGAACTGATCGAGAGCGAACGACAAAGCTCGGTTCGACGGGCGCACGGAATCGAACAGATCGCCCGAGTGCAGGAGCGCGTCCGGCTTGAGTCGAATGACCTTGTCCACGCATTCCTCGAACGCCCGGTAGAAATCCACCTCCCGCAGGTTCAGCCCGGACTGCTCGTCCACTCTGCCGAAGGCCGAGTAACCCAAATGCGTGTCGGAGACGTGGGCGATCCTCATCTGTGCACCAGTTCGCCCCCAACAACGGCATGCGCTCTAAAAGGGATTTCTCAGACCGTCCCGAAAGTGCTAGGACCTTTCCTCTTCCTGGCCTTCGACGATGTTCGCAGCCAGCGCATCCTGCAGCCGCATGTACCCAGAATGGAAGAAGTCCCAGAGCAGGTAGCCGAATAGGACGCCGATGAGCACGAAGATGAGCACCACTCCTGACTGGTATTGATCGAACACATAGGCGAAGGGCACGATGGCGAGCAGTATCACCACCACCACCAAGAGCCGCACCAATTTCTTCAGCATGCGGTAGACCAGGGTGCCGCTTAAGACCTGGTAGGACTTGGTGTCCAGGGCGCTGGCCGCCAGCAGTCTGACGATGTTGCGCATCTTGTTCACCATGCTGATCACCACCGGCATCGACAGGGCGATGGTGACCACCAGTGCCAGCACCGAAGGGATGATACCGATGGCGCGCGCGATCGGGTCGAGCACCAGGCTGAAAGCCAGAAGCACGCTGCTCAGGAACGAGATGAGCACTATGATGATCAGGTCCACGAAGATCCAGAAGAGCTCCCGGCGGACCTGCTTGCGTTTCTCAGCGGACAATGCCAATCGTCTTCGCACGTCCATGCGCACGCCTTCGATGACGCGCATGGTGCCGAGGACTCCTTTGGGAGTGTGCGCGACGAACGAGTTGAACCACCTGGGAGCGCGGTTGATGCACACCGGAAGGAGAACCATGGTGATGAGCGCCGCCCCTATGACAGCGGAGTAGAAAGCGTCGGTGAGCGCCCCTGCCTCGCTGCCTTGTTTGGCGATGATGAAGGAGAACTCACCCATGGCCACCATGCTCGCACCCGCCAGGAAGGACGTTCGCACAGGCAGGTTAGAGATGTAGGATCCGAGGGTAACAGCGAACATCTTGCCCAAGATGAACACCAGGGCGATGACGATAGCGGGAACGATGTTCTTCAGCACCAGCAATGGCTGGACGAGCATGCCGATGGAGACGAAGAACACGGCCAGGAACATCTCCTTGATGGGCGCCACCTTCTGCTCCACGTGCAGATGCGCCCTGGCATGTCCGATGATCACGCCCATGATGAAGGAACCTATGGCCACGGAGAGCCCGATCTGGTCCGCCACCAATGCCATGCTGAACGACAGCCCCAGCGCCACCAACAAGAGCGTTTCGCTACTGTAACCCCGGTCCACTCGGTCGATCAGCTTCGGGACGACCGCCAGACCGAGCACGAGGGAGAAGCCGATGAAGAGCAGGATCACCACCAGGATGGTGATGGTGGCGGAGAGCCGGGGCACTTGCCCGGTGAGAAGAGGAGAGGTCATGGTGAGCAGGATGACCGCTGCCAGGTCCTCCACGATGAGAATGCCGATGAGTGATTCCACGTACTCCTCCTTCAGTTTGCCCAGTTCTTTGAGCACGCTGAGAATGACGGCCGTGGAACTTATGGAGAGTATCGCCCCCATGAAGATCGATTCCACGAAGGAGTAGCCTATGACGTGGGCCAAGGTGAAACCGATGCCCAGCATCGCGCACACCTCCACCCCCCCGGCCAGGATGGCGAAGGAGCCGATCTTGCGCAGGCGGTTCAGGTTGAACTCCAGTCCGATGGAGAACATGAGCAGCACGATGCCCAGGTTGGCCAGGAAATCGATGGTGTCCATGTCGAACTGCAGCACCGATCCGATGCCTCGCGGACCGAGGATCATTCCTGCCGCGAGATAGCCGATGACCGCAGGAAAGCGGAGCTTGGTGAACACCACTGACGAGATCCCAGCGATGACCAGGATGAGCGCGATCTCGAGCAACATGTGCGTGCTATTGTCCATCGCTCTCTCCGTCTGGCGTCAGTGGTCCCAGGCCTAAAAGAACTTCCTGTCGGTGGTCGGCTTTCTGGGGTTCTGGGTCTCCTTGGCCTCCGCTTGGTCGATCTCCGCCCGCACGTACTCCTCGTAAAAATGGATCTTGACCGGCACCGCGAAGGGCGTGAAGGGAGAAGCGAATGTAGTGAAGATCCGAAGTCCCTTCACCCGAGCTCGCTCCTGCTCGCAGCCCTCTCCTCCACCGAAAAGTTATTTCAATCACTGGTGGATAAAGCCGCGCGATGAGTCCAGACCCGCAGCGGTTCGGAATGTCAGAAAAGAAGACCCGACCTAGGGTCAAAGTCATAGGCGTTGGCGGAGCAGGCTGCAACGTCGTGGCCGAGGGGCCTTTGGATGCGGTGGCCGTCTGCAAGCTGGAGGAGGGGCCTGGAGCAGCTCGATTGCAGACAAGATGCGTGCTGACCAGGGACCATGTTCGGCTGTTCAAGACCACCTCTCCCCAGATGTTCAGCGCCATCGGGGGGGACCTGAAGAGCGGCCTGTTCTCGCGCATCGGGGAGGCGGACATCATGTTCCTCTTCGCCGGCCTGGGCGGAGAGACCGGAAGCAACGTCACTCCCGCTCTGGCGAATATCTGTCGCCGGCACTGCAAATTGGTGGTGGTCTCCGCCGCCCTGCCCTTCTCCGCGGAAGGGGGAGAGAGGCACTACATCGCCACCCAGTCCATGGAGAAGATCCTCGAGCACTCGGACATGTTGATCTCCTATGCCAACGACTGCCTGCTCAAGATCGCTCCCAACCTGCCTTTGAGGAAGGCGTTCAGCGCCATGGACATGATCATGATGGCGCCGGTGCTGGAGCTGGCTTCAGCTCTCACCCTGGAGGACCTGGGCCAAGTGCGCTCGGACTTCTCCTCCTGCAAGCATATCCGCGCGGGAATAGGCATCTCCGGCGAACTGGACCGTGAGCTGCGCGCCGTGGAAGAGGCGTTCACTTCCCCATGGTTCGATTTCGAGCTGAAGGACGTCAAATCCGCTCTCGCCGTGATCTCGGCATCTTTCACCGACGAGGGGCTGCAGGCCAAGATCGCCCAGGACATCGCTTATCGCGTTCCGAACGCGAGGGTCAGGTTCGTCGGGCGCTTGGACCCGGAACTGGGGGACCGCATCCGCGTCCTTGTACTGCTGGGCGTGGGCGAACGAAGACCTTAGCCCTTTCATTCTTTGATGATCTCGGGCGGCGCCCCGGCCATCTTGACCAATGCCTCCGCCTCCATGAAATGCAGCTTACCTGGGACGACCAGGGTATGCAACGGCGGACCCAGGTCCATCTTGACCACTTCCGCAGCATAGCCGGCCACGAGCTTCTCCGTCGGGGAGCCGACGCGGGCGGCGGCGCATACGAGGCTGTCTGCCTGCATCAATCCGCCCCTCAGCCTCTTCTCCGCATCCAAGAGCCATTGCACGCCTTCCGAAGCGGACATGAAGCGATCCTCCGCCTCCCGGATGTCCAGGAGCACGAGCGAATGCAACCCTCGCTTCTTGTTCTCCAGGATGTTTTCGTACGGGCTGGCCGGCAAGAAGTTCTTCTCTGGGAAAGGCAGGGTGATGGTTCGCCCGAATTTATAGGGCTGCAGACCCAGGGCGGAGGCGCAGGCGGTGAATATCGAGACCCCGTGCACCAGGGAGGTGGAAATGCCCTCCTCCATCGCCCTCAGCCTCATGTCCACGTGCGTCGTGGCCGCCATGGTGTCCCCGGCGGTGACGAACGCCACCTTCCTGGAACGGGCGGCCTCGATGACCTCCTCTCCCTCCTCCACGTCCACCCGCTCCAGGACCTTGACCTCCTTTCCGATCAAGCGCGAGAGCTCGTCGACGTTCGAATCGATCAGCTTGGAGGTGTAGAACTCCGCGAATACCAGATCACATCCCCTGAGAACCTCGAGCGCCCTTACGCTCATGTCCTGGACGCTGCTCAGCCCTAAACCGACAAATACCAATTCGCCCATGCCATTCACCGTGCGGTCCCTGTGCTTGAAGGTTCCCAAGGGAGAAGGGGAGTCGGTTCGTAAAATACTTTTAGAGAGCGGACTGCTGGACATCTCTCTGAAGGTCAGGCGGGTCGACGATCACATTCTTTTCCCTCTCCTGTCTGCCGAGGTGGGCAGGCTTGACCACGAGGTCCTGGAGGAGGATTTCAAGGAAAGGAGCGTGGCAGAGGCGGACTTCGCTCGCCTTGCACACGTCCCGGAGCAGCTGAGAGATCTCATCCCTTCCTCGTTCGACGTCATAGGGGACGTGGCGATCATGAAGCTGCCAGAGGAGCTGCTTCCTTATTCTAAAGAGGTCGGGGGAGCGCTGAAGCAGGCGTTCCCTAGGCTGCGCACCATCGCATTGGACAAAGGGGTGAAAGGCGAGCTCCGGGTAAGGGACCTGGAGGTGATCGCTGGGGACGAAGTGCTGGAGACCGTGCACACGGAATACGGCATCAAGTTGCTCGTCGACCCATCCAAGGTCTACTTCAATCCCCGGCTGGCGAATGAGCACATGCGCGTCGCCTCTCTCGTCCACGACGACGAAGTGGTCCTGGACATGTTCGCTGGCGTGGGGCCTTTCGCCATCATGATCGCTCGGCACGCGAATCCTAGCATCATCTACGCCGTCGACCTCAACGCGGACGCGATATCCTACATGAGGCGAAACATCGAGCTCAACAAGGCGGACAAGGTCATGGCCATCGAGGGCGATGCCAAGGAGGTCATCTTCGAACTGCCGAACGTGGACCGCATCGTCATGAACCTGCCGCACTCCGCCATGGACTTCTTCCCCGATGCGCTCACCAAGCTCAACTTCGGAGGCACCATCCACCTCTACCACATCTGCGAGCGCGACGATATCGATCGAGTGCTGGACGAGCTGCTCACTCGGGCAAGAGGAATGGGCGTGATGGTGGAACTGGTGAGGCAGGAAGAGCTGAAGACCTACTCGCCGTCGATGAGCGTGTACTCACTTGACCTTGTCCTTAGCAAGTGGTGCTAGGGTGATGCCTTTCTGCCCCTGGTAGTGGCCGCTCCGCTTCTCATAGGTCATCTGCACCTTGGAGTGCATGGTCTCGAAGCACATTTGCACGAAGCGAGAGCCAATGGGTATCTCCACCTCCACGCTGGAGGCGTTGAAGCCTGCGAACGTGAGCGTTCCATGGAAGCCGGCATCGATCTTGCCCAGCCCGACCAATATCCCTTTTCTGATCCACGACGTCCGAGTCCAGAGCTGTGCCGCCAGGTCGTCCGGCAGTTCGACATACTCGACGGTCGAGACATAGAACATGGCCTTGGGCGGCACCTTGGCCTTGCCTTCTTTGAACGAGACCCCAAGCTCGGGCAGCGAGAGCTCTGCGATCCGGAGATCGTAGCCATTGGGCGTGAGCGAGCCTTCGTGATAGTCGTGGATACGGAGCGTGCCCTCCTTCATTCTTGCCAGGATTTCGTGGTCGGCGAGAATGCACATGCCTGCCGCATGGTCGAGCGAAGCCTTAATCGTTGCATTTCTTCTGGAGCTTGATAGGCCGGATCCTCTTGTGGGCGTATCGGTCGTTCGGAGTCGCACCAGTAGTCCATTTCGATTCGAAGTAGGCCAGCATCGATGGGCTTGAATGTGGGAGCAGAGTTACGATTGAGGAAACAACGGACGATTCTGTCGCAATGATTCCGATTGGGTCGCTTTTCTGCAAATCAATAAATACCGCCCTGTCCATCATGTGTCAGTTGGATGATACATCCAACTATGCTGGGCTGAGCTCAAGCATCATAGTAGGACATCCTGGAGGGGGGAAATTGGAATCATCGAAGCGTACGATCATCATCGCCATCGCGGTCGTTGGCATCCTTGTAACCGCGGGCCTGGTCATGCTCGTTGGCAACAAGCCGGTGTCGGGAGAGAACTTCAACGTCACCATGACCGACGCTCTGGGACGCAAGGTCAACCTGACGCATCAGCCGGAGCGCATCGTCTCCTGTGCTCCTGAGATCACCGAGCTGGTCTATGCCATGGGGCAGGGAAGCAAGCTGGTCGGCGTGACGGGATATTGTGACTACCCTCAGGATGTAGTGGACAGAAAGGCGGCCCAGACCGTCAAGGATATCGGGGGATTCTCCACGCCCAAGGCGGAGGAGATCGTCGACCTCACCCCTGACCTGGTGCTCGTGACCGCCTCGATGTCGCAGCACGTCGAACTGGCCAATCAGCTCGAGGGCCTCGGTCTGGCGGTCGTCGCCCTTTACGAGGGAGCGACGATCAACCGCGTCTACGACAACATCCGCCTGGTCGGTTCCGCTCTTAAGATGGAAGGACAGGCGGCGAGCTTGGTGGGCGAGATGCAGAAGAAGATCACCGCCATCCAGGGGAAGATCGACTGGGCCAAGCCTCAGGCGAAGGTGTTCTTTGCGGTTTGGCTGGAACCGATCTACACTGCCGGTGCTGGCACGTTCATCAACGAAGTGGTGCAGTTCGCCGGAGGCGCGAACGCGATGGCCTCCTACCCAGGCTGGGCAATGGTGTCCAAGGAGGACGTGATCGCGGCCTCACCGGACATCATCTTCGTGAGCGGCACCATGATGGAGATGACCCCGGAACAGATCATCACCAGCATGGAGACCGACCCAGTGTGGAGCATGACCCCCGCGGTGCAGAACCATAAGGTGTTCGTGGTGACGAACCAGGGCGAGAACGTGTTCGTCCGACAGAGCGTGCGCATCGTGGAGGCGATCCAGCTCATGGCGGAGGTCCTGCAGCCCTCGGCGTTCGGGGCGAACGTGCCCAACATCATCGGGAGCGAGTATCAGGATTACCTAACCCCCCTAACCTCTTCCAGCGGCCCGGCTGCCAATCTCCAATCGCTAGCTCTGGCCGTTCCGATCAAATGGGAGTGAGACGTTCCGGATGGCCGGGGAGAACCGATGAACGGATCGACCGTCAGAAGCAGCAAGATGAAACTGGCCCTCATCCTCGTGGTGGGGTCGGTGACGCTCTTCCTTCTTTTCATTCTTTCACTAGTCGTCGGTTCAGTGGACATGAGCTTCACTGACGCAATGGGGGCGCTGTGGGGCTACATCACCAAGTTGGGGGATGTCAGTCGGCTCACTCCTGACGAGAAGATAGTTGGTCTATTGCGCCTTCCGCGAGCGGTGGCCGTGGTGGGGGTGGGCATCGCCCTTTCCGTCGCTGGTGCGGTCATGCAGGCGCTCATTCGCAATCCGCTGGTCGACCCGTACATCACCGGCGTCTCCTCAGGAGCGGCGGCAGGGGCGGCCGTGGTCATGCTCATGGGGATCACGGTGACAGGGATCGGCCTGTTCGCCGTTCCAGTGGCGGCGTTCATCGGAGCGATCGGCGCCTTCTTCTTCACATTGCTGCTCGCGGAAGCCTCTGGAGGCAGAGCGCTGAACTACGTGCTGGCGGGCATAGTCACCGGCACCGCCCTCTCCTCGCTCACCTCGCTCATCATGACCGTCAGCGGCAACCAACTTCACGGCATCGTCTTCTGGATGTTCGGCAGCTTCGCCACCATCACCACGGACAAAGCTTTGCTCATCATCGTGCCCACCATCTTCCTCTGTCTCATCGTGCTGGTCATGGCCCGGGAGCTAAACGTCATCCTGCTGGGGCATGAGCAGGCCTGGCAGCTGGGCGTGGATTCGCGCTCCTTCAAACGCCTCATGATGGTGCTCACCTCCATCCTCACTTCCATCGCGGTGGCGTTCACAGGCATCATCGGTTTCCTCGGACTGATCGTCCCGCACATCGGTCGCATCCTGGTCGGAGGGGACCATCGGCTCCTGCTCCCAGCGAGCATGATATTGGGCGCGAACGTGCTGCTGGTGGCGGACCTCGTCTCTCGCACGGCCATGCAGGGCGAGCTGCCCGTCGGGGCGATCATCTCTCTCATCGGGGCGCCGTTCTTCGGCTACCTGCTGGTCAGGAGGGGGCGGGACTATGCCGGATGATAAGATGGTCATCCGCATCGAGGGGTTGGAGTTCCGGTACGACGCCTCCAAGACCTTGGATGGCGTGGCGTTCGAATCGCACCGAGGGGAGTTCCTCGGTCTCATCGGGCCGAACGGTTCAGGAAAGACCACGCTCTTGCGCTGCATAAACGGCCTGCTCAAAGCGGACGGAGGGGTCATCTACCTCGAAGGAAGAAAAGTGAGCGAGATGAAGCTGGCGGAGATCGCCAGGGTATGCGCTGGCGTCCCCACCGACATCCCGGAGGATTTCAACATCACCGTCGAGGACTACGTCTATCTCGGACGTTATCCGCACGTGCAAGGCCTGTGGTGGGAAGCGGAGAAGGACGAAAAGCAGGTGGACGAGGCCATCGCCTCTTTCGAGCTGGGGAAGTTGCGGAGGCGCAAGCTCTTCGAGTTGAGCAGCGGCGAGAAGGAGAGGGTGATGTTGGCCAAGGCCACCGTGCAGGAACCGAAGGTCATGCTGGTGGACGAACCCTCGGCCCATCTGGACCTCAAGTACAAGCTGGAGGTAATGGAGTTCCTGCACGAGCTCTCTCGGAAAGGCATAACGGTCATCGTGGCCTCCCACGACATCAACCTCCTGGTGCGCTACTGCGACCGGGTGCTCATCATGAAAGAAGGGAGGGTGGTCAAATGCGGCAAGCCGGTGGACGTCATGACGGAGCAGCTCATCCGCGAAGTCTACGAGGTGGAGGCAGAGGTGCTGCATCATTCTGGCGAGATCTTCGCCTTGGCCAAGAGGCCTCTGAGGTGATGGCATGGACCTGACGAAACGCATGCGGCAAGAGGTGGCGAGGATGGAGCGCCCGCAGCACGGCGGTGACGGCTGGCGCTACAGCGGGCTGGAGGACTTCAGCGCCAACCTGAACCCTTTCGGTCCGCCTCCCGGCCTGCAGGAAATGCTGCTTGCGGCGTCCAAGCAGCTCGATCACTATCCCGATGACTCGAGCGACCGCTTCCGCAGGGCGGTGGCCGATCATCATTCGCTCGTCAAAGAGAACGTAGTGCCAGGGGTCGGTTCCTCCGAGATCATCCGCCTCTTTCCCGAGGTCTTTCTGGAGCGGGGGGACAAGGTGCTCATGCCCCGGCCCACCTTCGGCGAGTATGCGTTCGCTTGCAGGTTCATGGGGGCGGAGGTGGTGCCCTTCACCCTTCCTGAAGAGGATGCTTTCCGAGTGGACGTGACATCGCTCTTGGGTGAGCTGGACCGCTCTTTCAAGGCGGTCTATCTTTGCAATCCCAACAACCCCACGGGCATGGTCTGCCCGCGTCGCCAGGTGCTCGAGCTCCTGCAGGAATGCGAGCGCCTGAACGTGATCGTTTTCTTGGACGAGACGTTGCTTGAGCTCCTTCCTGACGAGGCAAAGATCAGCCTCTCCTCGGAAGTGGAGGCTCACGACAACCTGCTCATCATCCGCTCGCTGACCAAGTCCTTCGCCATTCCCGGGCTGAGGGTAGGATATGGTCTGGCAGGGAAGAGCATGGCCGCCTGCCTGGAGAGGGGAAGGCAGACCTGGAACCTGGGACAGATCGAGCAGGAGGTCTCCGCTGCGCTGATCTCGGACCATTTCCATTACGTGAGGAAAGGGGCTCAGGTGCTGGATGATGAGAAGCGGAGGGTGCACCAGGAGCTCGGGCAGTTCCGATCGCTCACGGTCCATATGCCTGACGGCTTCTTCTTCTTCCTCGATCTTCGACCCGTCGAGATGACTGGAGCTGGATTCCGGGAGAGGATGATGGAGCAGGGCGTGCTGGTCCGCGATTGCCGCTCCTTCGGACCACCTTTCGAAGGCTTCGTCCGCTTCTGCGTCAAGACCCCAGAGAAGGACGCGCTCTTGCTCAAGGCGTTCCGTGCGGTCCTGGGCAGGGAGGGCCGGGCGTGAACTTCGATCCGATAATCCTCTATGCACTAGCGTTCGCGGTCGCCGCGGTCATCTTGGACCTGCTGCTGGGGGAACCGCCGAACGCCCTCCATCCGGTGGTTTGGATGGGCAAGCTCATCGGTCTCTTGGATGGAAGCATCAAGCGCGACGGCCGGGCGAGGAGGGAACGTGCCATGGGCGTGTTCGTGGCTTTGATCCCCATCCTGGTCTTCGTGCTCGGCCTCACGATATTGATCGCGGTCCTGCACAGCCTCTTCGGGATGCTGGTCTGGGCCATCGTCTGCGCATTGCTGTTCAAGACGCTCTTCGCCATGAAGGCCTTGGAGCGTCATGTGTTCCCGGTCATGGAGGCGCTGGAGAAAGGCAATCTGGAAGAAGCTAGGAAGAAGGTCTCTATGGTGGTTAGTCGAGACACCAGCACATTGGACCAGGGGCACGTGGCCTCCTGCGCGGTGGAGACCGTGGCCGAGAACACCGTCGACAGCATCTTCTCTCCTTTCCTCTTCTTCGGTCTGGCCGGTGTTCCGGGAGCGGTGTTCTACCGCGTCTCCAACACCCTCGATGCCATGGTCGGCTACTTGAGCGAGAAGCACCGCAACGTCGGCTGGTTTTCCGCCAAACTGGACGACGCCACCAATTGGATCGGAGCAAGGCTCTCTCTGCCGTTCATACTGCTTGCGCTGAAGATAATGGGCAAGGACTGGAGGAAAGCCTACCGGACGGCGTTGCGGGATCATACTAGGACCGCATCGCCGAACAAGGGCTGGCCCATGGCCGCGTTCGCCGGAGGCTTGGGGATCCGCATGGAGAAGATCGGCCACTACACCTTTGGCGATGGGCCTCTGCCCGAGGACCCCCGCTACATCCGGGAGACGGTAAAGCTCGCCAAAGGCTCGTCCCTGCTGTTCTTCTTCCTGGTGGCGTTGCCGTTGTTCTTGGTATTGGGGCTGCAGGTCCAGCTTTTATTTGAGCAAGTCATTACGCATCTGTTGTTCGGGTGAGAGAGATGAGAAAGACGTTCAAGCCGAAGGTGGAGGTGAAGGCCCTGAACGGGGGGAATGGAGCCATTGTTCACTTCCCAGAGAAGATGAAAGTGCTCGCATCCACGCTGCGCAACGGCGGGTTCGTGGAAGCGGACACGGTGCTCATCATCCAAGTGGAGCGAGGCTATGATGGTCAGGACCCAGACGAGGACATGCGCAAGACCTGCCTTGGGCTGGGGTTGGAGGAGGACACGGTATGCTTCATGACCGCGGCGGACGTGAAGAAGGTCATCTCCACCGCCGAGGAGGAGTACCACGGCGTCAAAGCGTCGGTCGTAGCCACCGCCGGCGTCATCAACGCGGTCATGGCCGGGGAGCTGGTGCCGGATGCGATCCTGGCCACCCTGACCAAGCCGGGCACCATCAACATCGTGGCCGCGGTCAACGTCCCTCTCGAACCGGCCGGTCTGGCGAACGCCATCATCACCATCACCGAAGCGAAGACCGCCGCCATGATCGATTGCGGCGTGAAGGGTACGGGGACCACGAGCGACGCCGTCGCCGTGGCTTGCCCGAAAGGCAACGGAAGCCACTACGCCGGCACGGCCACCGACGTCGGCATCGCCCTATCCCGGGCGGTGCGCAGGGCGGTGGGGCTGAGCATCCGCAAGTGGTACAACGGGACGGCCCCGCTGGACATGCTTTCTCGCCTGCAGGAGAAAGGGATCGGTCTCGATGATCTCTGGAACGCCGCCAAGGAGCTCTACTATCCCAACCCTCACTGGAAGACGGAGATGATCCACCAGCGTTTCGTGGCGCACATCAAGCTTCTGAACGACGACGTCAACGTGAACGCCATGGTGCAGGCGGCGCTGCTGATGGAAGAGCAGGGAGGTCGGGACAACGTCCACGGCCTGGCGAAGGGCGAGTTCGCAAAGGACCCGGTGCACCTGCTGGCGGACGAGCTCATGGGCATCGCCTTGGCGGAGTACATCTCAGGTACTAGGGGCCTCTTCGAATACACCCGCTACGATCGCAAGAAGCCGGGCATCATCGGCGAGCTCGGTCCGTTCATGGACGATATCGTGGGCGCATTGATCGGAGGAACGATGTCCAAGGTCTACACCGACCTGTTGGGGGCGGGAAGATAGGGGCGCTCTCCATCCTCAAGGCGCAGTTCTCCCTCTTCACCATCATTCCAGCCGATGCCAGCGGTCAAGAGGTCGATGCTTTGGCGCATCGCTTCTGGTCGGTGCCTATCGTCGGACTGTTCTTCGGTTGCGTTGCTGGCTTGGTATTCCTTCTGGCCGATCAGGTATTCTCGTCCCTGGTCGCAGCCCTATTGGCACTGTTGTTCGTGCACGGCCTCAACCGCTTCCTGCACGTCGACGGCCTGAGCGATCTAGGCGACGGCCTTCTAGCGGGCGGAAGCAAGGAGAAGAAGCTGGCGGCCATGAAGGACAGCCGATCCGGCGCTGGTGGAATTGCCTACCTCTTCTTCTTCGAATCGCTCTCCGTGCTCGCCCTGGCCATATTCGCCAACCAGCCCCTGGCCTTGCTGTTCCTCATCCCCCTGATGGCGGAGGTGCTGGCGAAGAACGCTCTGGTGGCCTGCGCCTCCGTCGGGAAGCCCTCGGAAGGCATGGGGGGCATCTTCGTTCGCAACGCCAACGGTGGCACGGCCCTCGCCTCTGCCATTCTTTCGTTCTTCATCATTCTCGCCCTCAGCTATTTCCTCAAGCCCTACTCCGGATGGAGCGACATCTGGGTGGTGATCATCAGTCTTTCCATGGTGCTCGTCAGCTCCCTGGTCGGAGCGGTGCTGGCGAAGCTTGCCATGCGCTCCTTCGGCATCGTGAACGGGGACGTGCTGGGAGCGACGAACGAGATCGCTCGACCGATAGTGCTGATGACGCTGGTATTGGTGATCAGATGCCTCGAGTCAGTGCGGTGGTGACCGCTGGCGGCAGGGGAACGAGGATAAGCGAGCTGAAGCGAGAGAAACCGCTGATCGAGATCCTTGACAAGCCGATAGTCGATCATGTGCTGGAGGCGCTCAAAGGCTCGAAGGAGATCTCGGAGATCGTGGTCTCGGTGAGCCAGAACACGCCCCGCACGGAGAAGCACGTCCAATCCCAGGGATACAGGTTCGTGCGCACCCCCGGCGAGGGCTATGTCCAGGACCTTCGCTATGCCATGTACCTGCTCTCCACTCCCTACATATTGGTAGTGCCAGCGGATATGCCTCTCCTCCGGACTTCCTCCATCGACGCCGTGGTCACGGCCTTTTACCGCTCGAAGAAATCGTCCATCGTGGTCGGGGTGCCGGTGGAGGTGTTCCAGGGGATGAACGCGGAGCCGACCTTCACCATGGAGATGAACGGCCAGATGGCCGTTCCCTGTGGCATCAGCATCGTGGACCGGGACATGATGCTCCGCAACGAGTACCTCGATGAGGCATACATGCTCACGGATCTGGAGGATTTCGTCGTGAACATCAACACCGTCGCCGATCTGAGGCTCGCGGAGAAGGTCCTGAAGAAAAGGAAGAAAGACTAAGCCTTCCTGGCCATCAACCTCTCATAGTTCTCCTCGATCTCCTTTAGCAGGGTGGCCGCGTCCACCCGTCCTCTGGTAGTAAGCATGGCAGCGATGGACGAGCCACCGGCCCCCACGCCCTCCTTGACCAGGCCGGTCTCGTAGATGCGCAGCCCTTCATGTTTCGAATGGCCGAAATCCAGATCGGCCGCGATCACGGGCACCGGGGCGATCTGCTGCACCAGGCCTGCGATGCTCGAGCTCTTGTCCTGCACGATCCACCTGGTGGTGCCGATTGCCACGTTACTGAGAACGCTCTCATCCATGCCTTTGACCACTGCCAGAACGGCGGCCATCTGGGTGCCGCCAGCCATGATGACGGGAACGGAGCGTGCCGCTCCTACGATCACGCCTGCCGCAGCCGGGATCATCGGATCGCCCATGGCCGCCAGGGCAGCCATCGGGTCCTTCCGCATCTGCTCCACGGTCAAGGGCGCGTTCTTCAAGCCTTCGCGCACGACCTGCACCTTGAGAGAATGGGGGTTCTCCGGAAGGCTGCTGGACACTTTGCCTTCCGCATCATAGCCCATGGCCGCCAATACGCCCAGCGCCGTGGTGGTTCCCCCGGCGATGGATTCACCCACGACCAAGTAATCGGAGATCCTGGCCAGGGCCTTGCCCACTTCCACAGCGTTGTCGAAGACCTTGCGCGGGTCCTCCAATGCCTTTCCCATGCGAATGTCCTTGCCCGGAGTTCCGCCAAGCTCGAAGTAGGGGGAGTTCGGTCTCACGTTCACACCTCCGTTCACTGCGAACACCGGCATGGAGGCCAGCTTGATGGCGGACATGGTGATGAGACCTGGTGTTGGGATGCCGTTGGGCGTCACTGGCACTCCATTGATGCACTTGCACCAGCCGAAATAGAGCAGCTCGATGTCCGCGGCGGGGGTGAAATCAGTGATCTGGGGGTTCGCTCCCGCTGCGGAGATGCCAGGGATCTTGCCTGTCTCCGTGTTGCCGATGGTGCAGACGTAGGTGGGCGCCTTGCCCAGCAGCTTGCGCACGAACCTCTTCCCCTTCTTCTCCTCGTGGCTGAAGATGATGTCCTTGGGAATCGTTGTCGCCATAACTCTCCCTCTTCGTCAGTTGGATTATTCATCCAATTGAAGGACCGGCGGCTATATAATGATTGAGCCGAGGTGATGCATCTGGCTCGAGAAATGTGGTAACATCGGAATCGCATCGTCAAGGTGATGCAGAATCCTCAGCCTTACTGCAGGATGGCGTCGAGCAGTCCGGGCAGCGGGACGAAATCCTCCTCGATCTCGCAGAACCTCTTCCCCGCCCTTCCTTTTGTGATGGCGGGACCGACCGCGAACGGCACCTTCATGATCAAATGCTCGCCGCTTAGCGAAGAGGTGCCATGATCGATCACAAAAGCCACTTTGTGCCCCTGCAGCTTCTTCTTGTTCGAGCTGAGCAACCGGTCCACGTCCAACAGCATCTCCACTTTCTTAGATGGTATCCGCCTATGGCTGATATCGTCCGTTTCCTCGATGTGCCAGAGCACATTGCCCTCCGCCAGGCGAGGCAGCGATCGCTTCAGCCCCTCGGCATAGTTGCTCACTTCATGATTCTCCAGGCCGAAATAGGAGGCCACGCCGAGGACGGAGGGGCTCTTGGAGAAGAGCACCATCCCTTTGCTGGATGGCAGTGGACCTCGATCCCCTTTCTTGATTAGCTTCCCTCCTCCCCAGGGCATGACCACCAGTCCGCCGTTGTATGAGCCCATTTCCTGGATGAAGGGCGTGAGCTCCCCGAACTCCCTTCCTTTGATGCTGACCGGTGTGGGCGGGGCGGGAAGTTCCTCCACCCTATCGGAGCGGACCTTGAGGATGCCCTTGCCTTGGCAATAGAAGAAGAGCTGCGGATGAAGCGAGGAAATTGACTTGGAATGCTTCTTGGCCAGGAGACGCAGCTTCGCCTCGTCCTCGCACATCATCTGGTATTCCCAAGCCACCTTTCCGTCATGCAGCTTGGCCGGGCTGAGGCGATAGGCGACCTCTCCTTCCTCCAGCGGGACGCCATAGCCCATGGCCTCGATGACCCCTCTCGGCACTCTCAGAGCGCGTCCCCCGATGAACTCCAGCATGAAGAGGTGGGTGTAGCCCCGGGCGTCGGTGCATCCGAACCTGCCGCTGGATGCGACGGAATCGATGAAGCGTTTGTCCGTCGCCTCCAGTGGCGTGCGGCTTCCCAGCTCCTCGATGCGGTCGTCCGCGGCGCCATCGAGAAGAACGATCAGCGTGCTCATTGGATGACTCGTCCAACCGGCGAATCCATCTATGCGTATTGAATGATTTCGCTGCGGGCGGAGCGAGCTGGGACGGAAGCCAGAAAGGGCTATTATCCCCCAGTTTCCTGATGGTGCTTCATGAAGGGAAGGCAGAAGCGGGAAAAGGCCGCCAAGGATGATGCGGCGCAGGTACGGGAGGTCCTGCGGACCTTGCAGGGCGCTTACGCCAAGAAGAGCGAGAAGGAGTTCGACCAGGTCATTCGCTCCCTCCTTCCCTCGGATGGAAGGGTGTGCGTCATCAGCACCAGCGGGATCATGGCCGGGGACGAACGCTGGGCTCGGGAGATGGAGGCGGCCAGAAAGCTCATCGAATCCGACTGGAGGAGCTGGGGCGACGTCTACTGGCACGTGGACCGGGCGGCGATACAGGTGGAGGGCGAAATCGCTTGGCTGGACTGCAATGCCTTCGTGGAGAAGCTGCTTCCCAAGGAAGAGGCGATCAGCAATCACCTACGGTACATCAAGAAGCTCGTGGACGGCCCGATGAGCGACGAGGAGAAAGTGGCCGAGGTGGCAAGAGGGGCATCCAACGTGCTGACTGAGTTCATGCGCGGGGAGAGGTTCGTCTGGCCCATGCGCTTCACCGCGGTCATGCAGAAGTTGGACGGGAAATGGCTGTTCCGCCAGATGCATTTCTCATTTCCCACAACACGCTTCCCGGATGAGCGATTGACCGATCTGTATGTTGCGGACGATTCACGCAAACTGAAGGAATGAACGCTAGCCCCGACACATGACCTGCTTCAACTTCTCAGTCGTTGCCTTCGTCGCATGAGCACCGCTAGAAATGCCGCTCCCAGAACGATGACACCCACAACGACCGCCCAGAGGTAGTCCGGCACTCGTGAGATCGTCACCGTGCCCAAATCGAGAGTCTGACCTTGTACGAGGGTGACAGGCCGTTGGTACATCTGGTAACCCGTCTTGTTCACGGTCAGGTTGTAGCTGCCCGCTGTTAACGTGAACGAGAACGCCCCGTCGGATGAAGTGATCATGGCAGCCGATGTCATCGTTCCGTTCATCAGTCTTACATCGGCCTTATCCACGGTCCTTCCGTCGACGTCCTTGATCACGCCCTTGACCGTCCCGTCGGCATGAGCAGCGAGCTGGAACCGCGATGTTGATGCGTTGCCATCTGACGAGAGGGATGCCTGTCCCGCTGCTATCGCCGCCAATGATGTTCCTAGAACGATGAGCAGGACAGCGGCCACGGTCCAGAACTTGTGCATCCTATCTTCTCCGGGAATAGGCATGGTCGAGCCAATATCAATCATTTGCGCCACGGAAGCTCGCTGTCGATTCCGCCACAACTTATTTGCTGGTACCCTTCCTTAAGGCGATGGCGCATTGACCAGTGGATATGCACCCGTCCCCGTTGGGTAACAAATTCGGGCAAACAAGCTCCAGTCCCCTTTCCTTTGCCAACCGCTGAGCCATGGCGGTGATGGTGTGGTTGTAGGACACCCCGCCCGTGATGCCAATCTCCTTGAGGTCCGCGCTCTGCGCTCTGTCGGCAGCGATGTCCACCAGCCCTTCGAGCATTGCCAGGACCATGGAACGAGCTTTGTCGTCCGCCGTACCGCTGGATTCGAGCATCTGCCCGTACATGGGGACGGTCATCACCGTGCCTCCCTTGCGCACGACGTCGATCTCGAGCGATCCTCTCCCCTGCTCCAGATGCCGTTCCAGCTTCATCGCTGGCTCTCCATCGTAGGAGCGGTAGTGGCAGATCCCCAGCTCATCCGCGAGGGCGTCCAACACCCGGCCGAAGCTGGTCGTTCGGGGCGCCTTCGAAATCATCTTCCGCAGGATCTCCGCCTCGTGTTCGGGAATGGAACCGGACCTTAGGCCGAGAGCTTCCCGGAAAGCGAAGCTCAGACGGCGGACGTCGTAGATCGCCTTCTCTCCCCCCAACAAAGGAATTTCCTGCAGATGTCCTATGCGCTCGTAGGAGTCGTAGGTAGCATGGAGCACTTCCCCTCCCCAGGCAACTCCATCGTCGCCATAGCCAGTTCCATCGAGGGTGAGGACGATCATCTCATCTCGACCGCTCTCGGCCATGAGCGAGGCCGCATGCGCCCAGTGGTGCTGCACCTCCACGCCCTCCGCTCCGTACTTCTCAGTTAGTCGCTTGGCTAGCTTGCGAGTCGTGTATCCAGGATGCATGTCCAAGCCAACAACATCGACCCGGTCCACACCAAGCAAGCGCATCTGATAGTCCAGCGCGCTCTCCAGGAACTCGATCACGCCGTAGGAAGAGCCGTCGCCGATGTACTGCGTCTGATGAATGCGACCATGGAAGGCGAGCGCACCGGCGATGTTCTCCTGCGCTCCCACGCCGATGGCGCTGCCCTTGGCATCGAAAGGTTGACTGGAAGGCACGTGGCCGCGGGATTTGCGGATGAAGAAGGTGCTCCTGCCGAACGCTCGTACCACCGAATCATCGCAACGGTTGATGATCTGGCGGTCGTGCAGCAGGTAGTACTCAGCTCCAAGATCGAGAGCGTCCTCATCCCGCAGCACCATCGGCTCTCCGGGGACGTTGGCGGAGGTCATCACCAGTGCATCCAATTTCAGATAGTGGAAGAGCAGCTGCTGCATCTCCGTGTAGGGAAGGAAGAGGCCGATGTTGCCTAGGCCAGGTGAGATGAGCTCCGCGACCTCGCTCTCCTTCTTCCTGATAAGCACGATAGGGCGGTGGGTGGAGGTGAGCAGCTCCTCCTCGAACGGCTCTGGATCCCCGTACCGATGCACGGCGTCCAGATCTCGTACCATGATCGCGAACGGCTTCTCCTTCCGCCGGTACCATTCGCGCATTTTGGGGAGGGTCGGCAACGTGCAACACAGGTGCATCCCGCCCCAGCTCTTTGCCACGCCGATAGCGCCTTGCTCCAGCAATGAGGCGAAGGTGCGGACGGCGTCTCCCTCGACCCTCTTCCCCTCTTCATCGAGGAGATAGAAAGAAGGTCCGCACTTCGAGCAGGAGATGGTCTGGTGGTGGAACCTTCGGTCCGCAGGGTCCTCGTACTCCCGGCGACACTCCTCGCAAATCGGGAAATCTCGCATGGAGGTCTTCTCTCGGTCGTATGGCAGGTCCTCTATGACCGTGAAGCGGGCGCCGCAGTCCGTGCAGTTGGTGAACGGAAATAAATGTCTCCTGTCCCTAGGGTCGAACATCTCTCGGCGGCAGGTCGGGCAGATGGCCACGTCGTTGGGAATGCCCACCCCCCTCGTACCCGGCTGGCTATGAACGATCCTGAATCCCGTGCCCAGTTCTGCGGCCTCGAGTCCCCCCTCCATTTCGATGGAATCGATGCGTGCCAGTGCCGGAAGGTTTGATTTCAAGCGTCGGACGAACTCCTCTCCCTCCCGATCGACCTCGATGACCACGTTGGAGCCGTTGTTCTGGACGTATCCATTCAGTCCCATGGAGGTGGCTATCCGATGCACCGTCGGGCGAAAGCCGACCCCCTGCACCACGCCGATGACCACGATCTTCATCTGATCGGGCAATCGAAGCGGTCGAGCGTATAAATCGTTTTTCAGAGAAGCAACCGGACGATTGCTTCCCTCTTGGGAGAGAGATGGCTGATGCAACGGAATCCGCACAAACCATATATCCGGCAACTGGATACCGAGCCGGGGGACTGTGATGAGTCTGGTTCCAGATGGATTGCGCTACACCAAAGAGCACGAATGGCTCAAGATCGAGGGCGATGTTAGCACCATGGGCATCACCGACCATGCCCAAGAGGAGCTCACGGACATCGTCTACGTGGAACTGCCCAAGATCGGCGCCAAGGTGAAGAAGGGCGACAGGTTAGGCGCGGTGGAGAGCGTGAAGACCGTTTCCGACATCTACAGTCCCGTGGCGGGAGAGGTGGTGGAAGCGAACGAAGCGCTCAACGATGCGCCTGGGATCTTGAACCATAGTCCGTATGAGAAAGGCTGGTTCGCCAAGGTGCGCATGAGCGATCCCAGCGAAGCAAGACAGCTCCTGGACGCCGCCGCCTACAGGAAACTGCTGAACGAGTGAGACGGCCAGGGCCTCAGGCCTTTGCGAACTCCTCCTTGATCCTTCTTACTAGGGCATCCTCGTCCTCGGCCATGAGCCGCTTCACCTCCTTCCAGGCGGCTGGACAGCTTTTATAGTGAACTCCAGCAATCTTATGAATGACCTCATCGATCTTCTTGCGGTTCTCCGTGGTCACCTCGATCTTCGCTTCTCTCAGGACCTCGTCCAAGTGTCTAAGGTGGCAGCTCATGTCCTTCCTCGATAGAACAAGTGTATCAACACCGAGTTCAGCTTTTCGGCTTCCTAGGACAGAACTAATAATGAACCGGTTCTCTTCGAATCTACTCGGTGATGGAAATGTCAAAGATGCTGAGCGTTGGAGACAAGGCACCGGTATTCAAGCTTCCTGACCAGGACGGGGACATAATTGATCTGGCCGAACTGATCGGCAAGAAGGCGATCGTCCTCTACTTCTATCCAAAGGACTTCACCTCGGGATGTACCATGGAGGCGCACGAGTTCCGAGATATGCACGAGCAGTTCCAGGGAGGCGGGGCGGTCGTCCTAGGAGTGAGCGCGGATGACGTGGCGACGCACAAGCAGTTCGCCGTCGAGCACGAACTGCCTTTCAGATTGCTCAGTGACGTGGACGACAAGGTGCGAGATATTTATGGCGCGTGGGGATCGGCTCACACCCCGGGAAGGGTGACATTTCTCATCGATAAGAATGGCATGATCCGAATGGTCTTCTCGTCCCAGTTGCAGCCGAAGAAACACATCGAGGAAGGGTTGACGGTCTTAGCCGATATCAACGCCAAAGGATGAAGCCCGGCAGCAGTCAATAGACGAATATTCCCAGAATGGGACTCCCAGAATCAAATGGCTTTCGCTGGACTGAAGCAGCATCAGCCCACAATGACCGCGCATCACCTGAGGCCAGAGATATGGACATAATGCATGGGAACCGGGTCTGTCGCATCTCGGTGGAGCCATTTTTAAGAGAAGGTATTAATAAAACTCAATTCGGTAGTTCTTTTGGAGACCGAGTCAAGGTATCGAAGAACGGTTCGATTGACGGCCAGCGAGAAGGAACATGGGCAGACCTTGGAATGCCTCAACGAAAGTCTATGCATTATGCATAGCAATGGTCATCTCGGCAATAGTAATCCTGTTACTGGATGTCAGCACAAAGGTCAGCATGGCCGTCGACAAGAGGATAGTCGAGCGCCACCGGGGGAGGATTTGGGTGGAAAGTGAATTGGGCAAAGGTTCACTATTCTTCTTTTCTACAGCAAAGACAGGGGGTTCATGACTTGGAGGGAAGAATCAGTCCGATCGAGATACTGCTGGTGGAGGACAACCCTGGCGATGCCAGGCGCCTCCAGATGATACTCAAGGAGACCTCCTCTTTCACAATCCATGTGCAAAACGTCGACCGACTTTCCAAAGCTCTGGAGGCCATCGGTCAGAAGTCATACGATGTCATCCTTCTGGATCTGGATCTGCCGGACAGCCAAGGCATCAATACCTTTGATAGGATGAACCAGCTAGCCCCGACAACGGCGATAATCGTCCTCACCGGTCTATCGGACGATGAGGTGGCTTTAAGGGTCATGCAGAGAGGTGCCCAGGATTGCCTCGTCAAAGGAGAGATCGACACTGGGATTCTGACCCGGTCTTTACGGTATGCCGTGGAGCGCAAGCGGGCCGAGGATGCGTTGCGGGAGAGCGAGGAACGTTTCCACTTGGCGAATCGCGCCACGTTCAACGCAATCTGGGACTGGAACCTCCAAACCAATGCCATCTGGTGGAACGAGAACTTCCAAACGCTCTTTGGTTATCGAGCGGAGGAGATCGAGGAGACCATCGAGTCGTGGACGAACCGGATCCACCCCGAAGACCTTGATCGCGTCACAGTGAACATTCACGCGGCCATCGACTCGGGGCAGCAGTCCTGGTCCGACCAATATCGCTTCCGCCACAAGGATGGCACCTATGCGGAGATTCACGACCGTGGCTACATCGTCCGGGAGGCGAGCGGTAAGCCGGTGCGGATGGTCGGCGCAATGCAGGACATCACCGAGCGCAAGCGGGCGGAAGAGCGCCTTCGAGAGACCAAGGAATATCTGCAGAACCTGGTGGATTATGCCAACGCTCCCATCATTGTTTGGAGCCTCGACTTCATCATCACAATCTTCAACCACGCCTTCGAACGGCTCACGGGGATGAGTTCGGAACAGGTGGTGGGAAAGCCTCTGGAGATACTATTCCCCAAAGAGACGAAGACCAATTCCATGGCTTTCATCCGCCAGACCGCCATCGGTGAGCGTTGGGAGGACGTGGAGATTCCTATCCGAGGTGAGGATGGCAGCGTTCGGATCGTTTTGTGGAATTCGGCCACTCTGACTTCTCCGGATGGCGTGGTTATTGCGACGATTGCACAAGGTCAGGACATCACCGAGCGCAAGCGGGCCGAGGAGGAGTTGCACCGGACATCCGACCGCCTGTCGCTGGCAACGCGCGCGGGCGGCGTAGGCGTCTGGGACCTGGACATCATCAATAACAAGCTGACATGGGATGACCAGATGTTCAGGCTATATGGGGTCCAGAGGGAGCACTTCGGCGGCGCGTATGAGACATGGAAGGCGTGTGTTCTCCCAGAAGACCTGCAGCAGGGCGATGCAGAGGTCCAGATGGCGCTGCGCGGAGAGAAGGAATTCGACACCGAGTTCCGCGTCCTCTGGCCGGACGGGAGCATCCGCCACATCCACGCCCTTGCCCTTGTGCAGCGCGATGCCTCCGGTCAACCCTTGCGCTTGGTCGGCACCAACCAGGACATCACCGAGCGCAAGCGAGCCGAGGAAGCGCTGCGCCAAGCCAAGGATGTACTGGAAGTCAGGGTCATTGAGAGGACCAGGGAGCTGAATGAAACGAACATCCAGCTCGAGGAAGAGAAGGAGAAATTGGCGGTCATGCTTCGCAGCATCGGGGACGGCGTCATTGCCACCGATGAGCATGGGACCGTGGTTCTCCTCAATCAGGTGGCGGAAGAGCTGACGGGATGGAGGAACGATGACGCGCTCGGACTCTCGCTCCGCAAGGTGTTCCATATCATCAATGAATCGACCAAGGAGGAATGCCTGGATGTTGTGGAGAGAGTGATCTCGATCAGCGGTATAATAGGGCTCGCCAATCACACCTCGCTCATCGCCAAGGATGGTCAAGTTAGGAGCATCGCCGACAGTGGCGCTCCCATAAGGGACAAAGG
>Ga0315289_10002579_pt1 | contig 27712 bp, 20 predicted proteins | sample YL17G11_40_MG_FD_203452 | JGI IMG/M metagenome (GOLD analysis project Ga0315289, IMG submission 203452) | Sediment microbial communities from Yellowstone Lake, YNP, Wyoming, USA - YL17G11_40 | ecosystem: Environmental > Aquatic > Freshwater > Lake > Sediment | place: USA: Wyoming | collected...
ATTCTTTCACATCAGCCTTAGTTAATGAATTGCCTGGCTCTCTGAGCTCAGAATGGGACTCGTAAGCATATTTATAATTAACCTCGATAATAATTACATTGATTCCCATCGGGGCTAATTTCTCTGAGATGACATGCTTGAACATTGGCATTTCATTATGCCAGGGGGCAAAGAGGTGAATGGCATACCATTCCTTTTCAAATTTATCTTTTTCGCGAAATTCCACAGGTTTAAACACAGCGCATCCACTCAATAACAATAGTTCGAAAACTGATAATAAAAAAATTTTACTTAAAACTCGCCTGTCCATTTAAGCATTCCCTTTCTTGAGACGGAATTATGATCATAGAAGTTTTAAAATCTGACACCCATATCCTCACCCTAAACCCTCTCCCAATGGGAGAGGGAGGGGTGAGGGTATGTCATTCTGAATGAAGTGAAGAATCTCTTGCTGTATTTTTTTTGTTAATATTTCAGAGGTCTCTAATAGAGTTCCCAAAGAGTGGCTGAAGTTGGATGAAAAATCTGAAACTCATCAATTATTGTCCCATCAGGTTTCACAGCAGTAAAGGTAAGCACATTATCCTGAATGTCAATCTTGCCGAAATGATAAGCTGAAGTTGCCGTAATAAAATTGGGGTAATTTGAGTCTGGTGTGTAGAGAGGTGCACCACCGCTACCACAAGTTAAATGTCGAACGCCATTAACCTCGCATCTACAATAGTAATGATTATGCCCTGCAAAAACGATATCAACACCATAAAGCTCACATAACGGTTGGATTAGGGTCTGAACATAGGTATTGTTAGGATGTCCACCCCCTGCTGACCAACCCGGTTCGTGAAACACAAGAAATTTCCATTCCTTTGAACTCATGCTTATATCGCTTGTAATCCAATTCAATTGAGGTGAGCCTGTACTGTAATTTGTGTATTGGTCAATGACTGTAATATGCATCGGACCATAATCAAACGACCAATAAAAGTTTGATATGTAAGGATAGGGAAAATATTTAAGGAACAAGGCACCTGTCTGTTCATGATTCCCTTTACAACCATTGATTGGAAGGTTTGCCTGCATTTCAAGTGTATTTAAATATGTTCGACCAAAAAATTGGGTAGTCCAATCCGCCTCATTATCACCAGTAGCTACCCAATCTCCACTATGCAAAAGGATTGTTTGATATTCAGGGTCAGAAGTATAAGTGGAAACCATAGCAGCATTGACGGTATCGTGAATTGCTGGATTAGAGCGTGTATCACCATAGACTAAAAATTTGACATTTGTAGCAGACGTGGATGGTGCTGTGCGAAAAGTGCCTGTGTGAAAACCACCGCTTTCTGTCACCCGATAACAATATTTAGTTCCGGGATTCAGACTGCTTATCGTGTATTGGTATTGATGATCTGCTCCATATTCAATCACAGGCACATTACCAAGGGAGTATGCGGTATCCAATCCCCACTCAAGAGTGCAAGTTTCAGTTACATCCAATTGCCAAAGCACCATCATTTTTGTATTATCCCCCGGATAAATCAGATAGGGACCTTTACGAATAGCAGAAAAGGAGTTACTTGCAAAAAATAAAGTTGCAATCATCCATACAAGGCATAATCCGCATTTTCTAATCAGCAGCCAATACGAAATTTTCATAACAAGCTCCTAAAATATTTGTTCTTAATCTTATAGATTATAACTAAAATCATATAAAGGATAATCCAGCTTTAGGTTACTGTCAATATTTCCACTCACTTTTATTTCACTTAGACTGAGCAATAATTTTATAACTGCGAGGGTGCACGATAAGGAAAAATTCCACAAAATTGACTGCTCTCCCAGTTCTACATAATGACATAAAACTTGTTGATTCTTTCCACCTGTTTAATCTATGTTTAGTAAAGAATCTCTTTTCATAAAGACGATTGCATTATGCTTTGGAAACTATTAATTATAATTGGTTTAGTTAGGGTATTGGCATTGACGCATAAACCTTTTTTATGCTCAGGAATATATACAGCATTAGCCTCCATCTTTATAGCATTGTCCGACAGACCGGTTCATCATTCTTTCATCCTCATTGTGGTAGTATTTGCTCTGTCATCTTTATACTTCTGGCTTCTCGATTGGTTAGAGGGTAGAAGAATTGTATGGTGGATTGTTTTTATACTCGGTTTTTTTATCCCTATGATATAAGTTAATAATTGAGTTTCATTAATAAATAATGTTATGGTTAATACTAATGATATTTGAAACTCAAGCGAGTCGTTAAAATGAAAAAGGAAAAAATCTGGATTGATAATCCTTTCATAACGGAATTAGTTGGGAAAATAGGCTATACTGATATTTATTGTAAATTTGAGTTTGCAATAGTAGATACGAAAATAGAGGGAAAGAAGAGAGAACTTGTAGGCTCACCCAAATATGTCCAAGTAACAGTAAAAATGACCCAAGCATTAGTTCAAGGCTTAAGAAACGCACTAATGAAAGCTCAAGAGAAAACAGACCTGAAAAATTTTTTAATGCGCATAGCTCAAAACGAAGCCAAAGGATATATGATGATGCACATTAACTATGTGAAGGAATCCGAAGAAATTGAGTTTAATTACAAAGATTTGTATTTGCTCCTCAGGCAATATTTAGATATTTTTAAACACAGAAAGAGATTCCACGCATATCCGAATTCAAATCTCAGAAATGAATAAGTTCAAGGTTAATTAGTCCCGTTGATGAATTTATTGACAATATATTATATCATTAACCTATTCTCTCAAAGCCTTCCTCGGAATTATGGAAGAAAAGACACACTACAAATCCTCAGAAGCTGGCTGACGCTAAAACCTCACCACGGTCCCGAGGACCATACTCTAAAATCCACAACCAATTTAATAAGCCACGAATGAACACAAAAGTTTGAAACCGCTAATCTTCGCTGATCTCAAAAACATTCAATAATAACATTATATTTATTCCTCTGCGAACTTTGCGGTCTCTGCGTGATATAATCTTTAATTCCTTACAAAGCCATAATAAGGATACGAATACCGACAAACGCAAGGGCTACTGCTAAACCTTGAATAATCCAGACTCCTTTAACCTTGTTAGAAATTGTTGCTCCGAGTTGTGCTCCGATAATCACACCAATAGCAAGAAAGAGTGTTTCATAAATAACGTGAGAAAATGAACCTTCCACTATGTGCACAATAGTCCCTGTCAAAGCCGTAATAGCTAAAATGAAGTGTGAAGTTGCGGTAGCAATATGGACAGGAAAATTCAGGAAATAAACCAATGCTGGAACGTGGATAATGCCACCGCCGATACCTAATAAGCTTGAAATATACCCAACAAAAAGACTTAATATTATCCCTAATATAGGATTATATGAAAAAATGTGGATAGTTCCATCTGCTTCGACAATATGTCTTTTAAGGAAATGTTTTTGATTAATCTTTTCTTTTTTCTTTTCGATTTTAGGTCGTAATATAATAAAAACTGAAGCTATAATGAGCAAAATACCGAATATAATATTGAATAAATTACGGGGAACGTACGCTACGTTAATCGCACCAAGAATTGCACCCGGAATTGTAAAAGTTGAAAATAATAAACCTGATTTATAATCAATCCTTTTCATTCTTGCATAAGCTTGTGAGCCTGAGAGGGCATTAAAGAATACAACTGCCAGTGAAATGCTCGTAAGAATTTCAGGACTTTCTCTTGGATAAAGCAAAAGGAGGATAGGCATCAATATAAAACCACCACCAGCACCTATGATTGTTCCTAATGCTCCTATAATAAACCCCATAGGTATATACCAGAGGTATTGTAGCATTAGTTGTTATTGTCTCCTATACTCAATTCTAATGTTATATTCAATTTGATTATTTCTTAAGACAAATCAAGGTTTAAAATTATCAAAACCAAGACTAATCAAAAAAAATTCGCAAATTTGAAGTAAAATTCTCTGATTCTTGATGCTCAGAAAGCTTTTTGCTATTATCTTTTTCTTAGGCAAGGACAAAATTATAGCTAAATAAAATAGTAGATTTTGACGATAACAAAACTGAGGGGTTTGATTTAGTCTCGTGGGCACTATAAATTGAACCTTCTCAACTGCCTGGGGTTATACTCCAGGCATTAATTTTTCCACACACTTTGTTAGATTCAGTATCTTTTCCTTTATTTTGTGCAATAAATCTTTATTACTTACGAAATAAATCAATAAGAAAAGATAATTACTTTATTACAAATCACATTAATATAACGAAAAAAAAACAATTTACTTTATACTATCCTAAGATTAATAATTTAGACAATTTATCTGATAGAATCTTAAATACAAAGGAATGTATTACGATATGAAATCGGGGATGAAAATAATAACAATTCTTATCATCGGATTAATTACCAGTGTATTCTCCATAACAACGCATCTTTATTCCCAGGAAGCGAAAACTCAAAATACTTCACAAGAATATTCTGGTGAGTTAAAAAAACTTCTCTCTTCTCATAAAGGAGAAGTTTTACTTTTGCTTTTAGGAAGAAATGATTGCCCGGGAACTCGCAAGGCTACAGCGGTTCTGGACGAATATGTGAACACCAAACCTTCTGGCGTTACTATTATTCGCCTTGATGTTCCTTTGTCTAATGAAACTTTGAAAGCAGATGCGGAATGGAATCATAAATTTTCTCAAATCATTGATAACGATAGAACTATCGCAACACAGCTCGATTTCTTTTATTATCCGACTCTTTATATTTTTGATGGTGATGGAGTGTTGCGATTCGAGGGTGGTTGCGATAAAACAAACCTCGATAATATCGTAAAAGAAATTCTATCAGAAAAACAGGGTCAGACAAAAAAGAATTTCACCCCCTTAATTCCTCTTGAAGGCGCAACTGCTCCTGATTTTTCTGGAACAACTTTATCAGGAGAAAATGTAACTCTCAATTCCTTACTTGGTGAAAAAGCAACTCTTCTCTTCTTCGCTCAAACATTCTGTCCCTTCACAATTGAGGAACTTCCAAACTTGGCGGAAATCACAAAGAACTTTAAGGAGAAGGGTGTAAAAGTAATCATTATTAATCGAGGTGAAGAAGCGGATACCATTCGCCCTATTTATGAAAAGTATAGTCCGGAAATAATCGTCATCTGGGATAAGACAGAAGAGATTTCTAAGGCTTATGGAATTGATGTGACGCCCTATTATTTTCTCCTTGCTCCTGATAAAAAGATTATGAAACGACGTTCATTTACGGCACAGGCAGGAACGAATTCTCTCAATGCCTTCCTCGGAATTATGGAAGAAAAGCCACGCTACAAATCCTCAGAAGCTGGCTGACGCTAAACCTTCATCACGGTCCCGAGGACCCCACTCCAAAATCCACAAACAGTTTAATTAACCACAAAAGAACACAAAAAAACACGGAATTTTTTAACCACGAATTTCACGAATCTCCACGAATCAAATTTAAAATCTTTGTGCTCGTTGTGTCGTCGTGGTAAAGATTCTTAATAACATGTGTGAATCTGCGAACTCTGCGTTCTCTGCGTCCTCTGCATGAAATATCTTTGATAACCACAAAGGACACGAAGAATAATGGAACACGGATTCTCGCGGATTAATTCGGATTTGCACAGATTAGATACCAATATTAAAAAATTCTTAATAAATAATATCTGTGATTATCCGTTTCTATCAGTGTTAATCCGCGGTCTATTACTTTAACCACGAATTTCACGAATCCCCACAAATTAAATTTAAAATCTTTGTGCTCGTTGTGTCGTCGTGGTAAAAATAATTTCTCTGTGTCCTCTGTGGTATATTTTTTATATACTATGACATTATAAATCAAGCGGATTACTTTACTAATAAATTCCCTTTTAACAGTATATCCTCAGATGAGCTTCCGATAAGGATTTCGAAGGTGCCTGGTTCAACAATGTATTTCATATTCGCATTGTAGAAACCCAAATCTTTTGCCTTTATGGTCAGTGTTACTTTCTTTTTCTCTTTTGGTTCGAGCGTGATTCTTTTGAATCCTTTCAGTTCTTTAACAGGTCTTGTCATACTCGCCACAACGTCTCGAACATACAATTGGACAATTTCATCCCCTTTATATTTTCCTGTATTCTTTACATCGAAATTTATATCAACAGTTCCTTTTTTGTTTATTGTCTTTGGTGAAATTTTCAGATTGCTATATTCAAAGGTCGTATAACTGAGACCATACCCGAATGGGAAGAGCGGTTTTCCAGTCATATCGGTATAATCATATCCTCTTCCTGTGGGTTTGGGATTGTAATATAAGGGGAGCTGTCCAACGTGCTGTGGGAATGTGACAGGCAATTTTCCACCGGGATTGTAATCACCGAATATGACATCAGCAATGGCATTGCCACCTTCTTCACCCGGATACCAGGCTTCTACAACTGCAGAAACATCATTTATCCATTTCAGCATAGTAACAGCGCTTCCATTGATCAGGACAACAATTGTCGGGACGCCAGTTTTAGCAATGGTTTTGATTAATTCTTTTTGAACACCGGGCAAATTGAGATTAGCACGGTCTTTAGCTTCTCCTTCTGATTCAGTGAAGTTACCCATAAACAAAATCGCCACATCGCTTTTCTTTGCAATCTGAATTGCCTTTTTAAAACCATCTTTTGATTTTCCAAGAACTTTACATCCTTCAGCGAAAAGGACTTTGGTTTTCTCTGAGACTTTATTTTTAATTCCTTGAAGGGGCGTGATTACGACATCTTTAGTGTAAGGATACCAGCTATATCCACCGAGTCTGATTTCATCCGCATTAGGTCCAATAATAGCAATTGATTTTATTTTTTTATTTAGAGGAAGTAGATTCTTATTATTTTTCAATAAGACTATGGACTTGCGAGCCATTTCCAGAGCTACTTTGCGGTGTTCTTGAGTGTTAGTGATTTTAACAGCCTTTTCTGGATTTACGTAAGGATTTTCAAATAATCCTAACATAAACTTTACTTTCAGAAGGCAACTCACCGCTCTATCTATAGCTTTAATAGAAAGTCTTCCCCTTTTTACAGCGTTCATTAAACCCGCATCGAAACATTCAGGTGACGGTAATTCTATATCCAGACCGGCTTCTATGGCTTTTATACCAGCTTCTCCTTTTGTTTCGGCAACATTATGCAGAGAATAAATCCCCATCACCGAACCATAATCGGAGACGACAAATCCTTTGAATTTCCACTCATCTCTTAAGACATCCATCAGAAGCCATTTATCGCAAGTGCAAGGAGTCCCATCATAGGAGTTATAAGCGGACATAATTGATAAGGCACCTGCTTCTTTTATTGCTGCTTGGAAAGCAGTGAAATATATTTCTCTCAAGATTCGTTTGGAGAAATGAATCTCATGACTATCTCTGCCGCCAGCACCCACAAAATTCGCCGCATAATGTTTCGGAGTGGCAACAACGCCCTGACTTTGAAGTCCACGAATAAAAGCTACAGCCATTCGTGATGTCAGGTAAGGATCTTCTCCATAGGTTTCTTCTGTTCTTCCGCATCGAACATCGCGGGCAATATTTATCGTTGGGCTTAGGAGTTGAGTAATTCCTCTTGCTCGTGACTCTTTACCGATAATTGTGGCAGCCTTTTTTAACAATTCAGGATCCCAGCTACTTGCGATTGCGATTGATTGAGGGAAACTTGTGGCGCCGTTCGCAAGTAAGCCATGCAAACCTTCATCGTGGATAATTACAGGGATTCCCAAGCGTGTTTTCTCAACGGCAAGTTTTTGAATCTCATTTGCTTTTTCCGCTGCAACATTTGGAGGTAAATCTCTTAAGATGGTGCAGAACTGTCCCCAGGCTTTCTTTTTCATAAGAGATTTTATTGAAATGGATTGTATGAATTTATCTTTTCCGTCATTTGTCATTTTGAAATACTTTTCCCAGGTTTCAGCAGAATCGATAAAGAAATAGGCGCTGAGCTGGTCAATCTTTTCTTTTAAAGTCATTTTTGAGAGTAAGTCTTTCACCCTTTTCTCAATAGGTAATGAGGGATTTTTATAGGATTGGCTCAATCTTTTTTGTGGGGAAGATTGTTTATTGAAACGATTCATATTTTTGGATTCTACTTTATTTGATTTCATTTTTAACCTCTTGTTTTTGATTAAAATAAACTCATAGAAAGATGATATTTTCGGGGAGATATTGCAACCAAAAAATTATGTATGAAATTTTTGTTTAATATAACCACGAAGGTCACAACAAACACGAAGAATATGGAACGATTTAACCACTAATTTCACGAATCTTCACAAATTCAAAAACTTCTAATAATAATATTATTTTCTCTCGGTTTACTCTGCGTGATGATTAAAAATTGTTGTGTGATATTTACAGTTCATTCTTTAAAAGCATATCGCTATAGGAGCAATGGATTAAATCAGAAGGTTGAATGTTGAAAAGTTTAATATATTCTTCGCATTGTTGTCTGAGTTTTTCTTCCCCGATTGTGCCTTTTGTATCAATTGCTTCGATTTCGATGAATGAGCCAAGATTTTCTACATTATCAATATGAAATTTGATGTTGTCGATAAAGTAAATTTCTCTTTTCTTCTTTACAACGACAAGAACACCTACGGCATTTGTCAGGATTTCCTTTAATGATGAATTGCGTTCAGGATGATAAAGGCTTACAACAGCTTTTTTCGGACTTGCTATATCTTCACGATTGTAGTGGATAAGGGCGTATTCAATATTTCCTTCGCGAAGTTTTAGTCGCCCATTTGGACAATTAAAATATGTGTCGATTTGAATATCCGTCCCTTTAAAAATTGCATTTCGTTCTATCAGTACTTTCCGAACCGCATCAGGACTATCGCAACGGGCTTTGATTTCAATGTTTAGGTGGGTCATAAATGGTTTTCCTACAAGGATAAATGCAATACGAGATTCTTCGCTTCTCCTTCACTTCGTTCAGGACTTCGGCTCAGAATGACACTCCTGGTGTGTCATTGCGAGCGAACGAAGTGACGAAGCAATCTCGTCCTTAAATAGTTTCTAACAATTTTTCAGTAGTCTTTACTTTCATAAGCTGCAAAAAAATAACTGCGTTCACCCGTGTGTATCCGTGGTTTCATTTTATACTTACCTGAATGTCCAGATGCATATCAAATCTGGGGATAAAAATCCTGATATGAGACAGGATTTTTTCTTCTTTAGCCTTTTTTAGATAACTCCTTGTTTCCCAATTGGCTATAACTAAAAATCCATCCAAAACTGCTGGCGGGTACCCTCCCTACTACCATACAGTCCCGTAGGGTATAAGGTGCTTCGGCAATGCTTATATTTCAACTGCACCCACTATCTTCCGTATAAGATGGACTGATAATACTATTAGTCCCTACGATACCCCCGACACTAAATGGCTTTTAGGCTGAAGTATCTATTATAAGGTTACAGATAGAAACCAAGGCTGATTATAATAAGCATATTCCTAAGAGGTAAATGTAGTTAATGTATATTTACAATATCGCCCTCATTATATCAGTAAAGATAAGCTGTTTAGTCTCAGATACAGGCACGACGGTAGGTGTGAACTTAGTCGGGACACCAAAGATCAGGTACGGAACGGTTTCAAACAACATAATTTTTAGACAGGATGAACAAGATTAATAATAGACGCGGATAAACACGGATTAAAAATAAATAAAGAATAAAAATCCGCGTAAATCTGTGTCTAATATCCTGCGTATCCTGTCAAAATATTTTCTTTAAATTGTCAGTTGTCAGTTTTACATTTTTAAGTGATTGTTTAAAAACCCTTAAAAGCGAGATTGCTTCGTCACTGCCGTTCCTCGCAATGAGAGTTCTGGAGTGTCATTGCGAACAGTCTTATCGTGAAGCAATCCCGTTGTTAGGACAAATATCTGAGTTTTTAAACAATCACTTTTAATTGTCATTATTTATCCTGTATATCCTGTGAAATCTTTTAACAATTAAAAACCGACATAATGTAGGGGCAATCCTTGTGGTTGCACGAAATGATAGGGTAGGGACAAGACCTGACCCCATACTCATTATTTTAACTACAACTAATCTTTACTACGCTCTGGGAAAAAGTTGTAGCGGTCGGATTTATCCGACGTGTGTATTTCGTGCGATAAATCGCACCGCTACCGATAGAATTCCCAAACTGTGTCTGCAGGAGTTACTTTATACTCATCGGCACCTATGTCATATTCTGCCAGCGGACCATTGTTATCTATACCTAAAACATCCATTGGACGCGGCTCGCCATCAAAATCAATATTTGGCACATTCTGGTCATATCCCGCATCTATGCAAGGAGAGGCTATTTGCAGGTGGTAATCAAAAATCTTATACGCATCGCCGCTCTGTGCAATGGTAGTTATATCACCCCAGACCATCATTGTCGTTGCAGTATTATCGATGATAACAAATTGAAGATTCTGTGTGGTGTCCGGATTGAGGATTCGTCCAGCATGCTCGTTTTCAGTCCAGACGGCAGAACTGTTAGTGAGAGTGGTCTGGAAAGTGGCGGCATTATAGACTGGTGCGGCAGTCCAACTGCCTCCACTCAAAGTATCGCCGACAAATAGTGGGTTAAGTCCGATGTTATTACTGCACTCAGCAATCGCAGAATCCATCGCTGCGACACTTGTGTAAGGTATAGTGCCTTCATCATAATAAACTCCATCCGGATTGCCGTAAAAGTCATTGTAGCTGACAATGGGGTCACTACTTAAATCATATTCGTAGATGTCATACTTATTATTGTTGTAAAATATAGTGTTTTTTATGTTAGGCGAGGAGTTGGACCAGCAATAAATCCCACCACCGTAGCCTGCCGAATTTCCCGAGATGGTGTTGTTGGTGATTTGGGGCGAGGAGTAGGAGTAGCAAAAAATCCCTCCGCCTTTGTTTGTTACCGAATTTCCCGCGATGGTGTTGTTGGAGATTGCGGGCGAGGAGTTGTTGGAGCAATAAATCCCGCCGCCGTAGTTTATTGTCGAATTTCCCGAGATGGTGTTGTTGGTGATTTCAGGCGAGGAATTGTACCAGCAACAAATCCCGCCGCCTCTGTCGGATGCCGAATTTCCCGAGATGGTGTTGTTGGTGATTTGGGGCGAGGACCAGTAGCAATAAATCCCGCCGCCGTGCTCGGATACCGAATTTCCTGAGATGATGTTGTTGGTGATGACGGGCGAGGAGTTCTTGTCGCAAAAAATCCCTCCGCCGCCGTAGTAGTTTGCCGAATTTCCGGAGATGGTGTTGTTGGTGATGACGGGCGAGGAGGGGGCATCGCAATAAATCCCGCCGCCACCGGATGCCGAATTTCCCGAGATGGTGTTGTTGGTGATGACGGGCGAGGAGTTCCAGCAAGAAATCCCGCCGCCGGCGTTTGCCGAATTTCCCGAGATGGTGTTGTTGGAGATTGCGGGCGATGAGTAGTAGCAGAAAATCCCGCCGCCGTAATCGTTTGTCCCTCCGCCAATAGCTTCTCCGCCCGTAATGGTAAAGCCATCAATCGTAGCATTAGTAATGCTTTCCATAATAACCACATGGTAGGCGGGTAGTCCACCGCGGGCCGTGCTACCATCAATGGTGGTTACATTCGTTGCCCAGTTGCGTTGGTTGAGTTCAGTTTCAGTGCCATTGAACCCACCATAGAGTTTCACGCCTGATTTTATAACAATTGCTTCAAGATAAGTTTCTTGGGTAACCCATACTTCTTCATTTGCAAAATCTGCATCATCAATTCCTGCCTGAATTGTAGTGTAGGCATCAGCCCAGGAATTCCCATTATTAGCACCTGTAGCATTTTTGTTTACATAGACTACTCCTTGAACAGATAATTGTAAAATAAAACAAAATAATGATATTAGAGTTAATAAATGATTTTTTATAATTTTGTTTTTCATTTTTGCCACCCATTTAATGAATCATAATTTGAGTTCTCTGAAATACTAACAGCCAATCCTATGTCATTCCCACGAAACCTGTCCTCGTGAAAACGGGGAGTGGGAATCCAGAAGTTATTTAACTAATTTTGATATGATTCTGGATTCCCGTTTACACGGGAATGACACGTTAGCAAGTATTTCAGAGTTCTCAAATTATCAAATTTCAAGACCTGACCCCATACTCATTATTTTATCTACAACTAATCTTTACTACCGATAGAATTCCCAAACTGTGGCTGCGGGTCTTACTCCTGGATACTCATCAGCACCGATGTCATAGTCTTTCAGTCCACCATTGTTATCTATACTTAAAACATCCATTGGACGCGGCTCGCCATCAAAATCAATATTTGGCACATCCTGGTCATATCCCGCATCTATACAAGGAGAGGCTATTTGCAGAAGGAGATCTAACTGCAGGTGGTAATCAAAAATCTTATATGTATCGCCGATTTGTGCAATGGCAGTTACATTGCCCCAGACCGTCATTGTCGTTGCAGTATTACTGATGATAACGAATTGCTTCTTCTGTGAGGTATCAGGATTGAGGAGGCGTCCGGCGTGCTCGTTTGCCGTCCAGACGGCAGAACTATTGGTCAGAGTGGTCTGGAAAGTTGAAGAATTATAAACTGCTGCCGCCGTCCAGCTGCCTCCACTCAAAGTATCGCCGACAAATAGCGGGTCAAGTCCGATGTTATTACTGCACTCGGCAATCGCTAAATCCATCGCTGAGACACTTGTGTAAGGTGTAGTGCCTTCATCATAATAAACCCCATCCGGATTGCCGTAAAAGTCATTGTAGCTGACAATAGGGTCGCTACTTGTATCATATTCGTAGATGTCATACTTATTATTGTAGTAAAATATAGTGTTTTTTATGCTTGGTGAGGAGTTGGTGCGGCAATAAATCCCGCCGCCGCGGTAGTCTGCCGAATTTCCCGAGATGGTGTTGTTGGTGATTTGGGGCGAGGAGTACCGGTAGCAATAAATCCCGCCGCCGTTCCCGGATGCCGAATTTCCTAAGATGATGTTGTTGGTAATTGCGGGCGAGGAGTAGTCGCAATAAATCCCGCCGCCGTAGTAGTAGGATGCCGAATTTCCCGAGATGGTGTTGTTAGTGATTTGTGGCGAGGATTGGTTGCAATAAATCCCGCCGCCGTACCAGGTTGCCGAATTTCCCGAGATGATGTTGTTGGAGATTGCGGGCGATGAGTACTCGTAGCAATAAATCCCGCCGCCGTAGTCGCCTGCCAAATTTCCAGTGATGGTGTTGTTGGAGATTGCGGGCGAGGAGTAGAAGGAGCAATAAATCCCGCCGCCGTAGCTGCCGTAGATCGAGGTTGCCGAATTTCCCGAGATGGTGTTGTTGGTGATTGTGGGCGAGGAGGAGTTGTAGCAATAAATCCCGCCACCGGAGGCGTAGCTGCCTACACCGGAGGACGCTGAATTTCCGGCAATAGTATTGTTCATAATTGTAGGCGAGGAGCCCCAGTCGCAAGAAATCCCTCCGCCGTCCCTTGCCGAATTTCCCGAGATGATGTTGTTGGTGATTGCGGGCCAGGAGAAATATTTGCAAAAAATCCCGCCGCCGTAGGTTGCCGAATTTCCCGAGATGGTGTTGTTGGTGATTGCAGGCAAGGAGGATTCGCAAGAAATCCCTCCGCCGTCCCTTGCCGAATTTCCCGAGATGATGTTGTTGGAGATTGCGGGCGAGGAGGAGGAGCAATAAATCCCGCCGCCGTTGCCTGCCGAATTTCCCGAGATGGTGTTGTTGGTGATTGCGGGCGAGGAGTTGTCCCAGCAAAGAATCCCGCCGCCGTAGTTTGCCGAGTTTCCCGAGATGGTGTTGTTGGTGATTGCGGGCGAGGAGTAGTCCCGGCAATAAATCCCGCCGCCGTACCAGTTTGCCGAATTTCCAGAGATGGTGTTGTTGGTGATTTCAGGCGAGGAGTAGTCCCGGCAATAAATCCCGCCGCCGTTATATGCCGAATTTCCCGAGATGATGTTGTTGGTGATTGCGGGCGAGGAGGAGTTGTCGCACTCAATCCCGCCGCCGTAGTAGTCTGCCGAATTTCCCATAATGGTATTGTTGGCAATCAGATTGGTGTCGTTCAGGCTAAGACAGAAAATTCCGCCGCCGTAGTTGTTTGTCTCTCCGCCATTGGCATTTCCGCCCGTAACGGTAAAGCCATCAATAGTAGCATTAGTAATGTTATCCATTATAACCACGTGATAGGCGGGTAGTCCGATGCGGGCGGTGCTGGCATCAATGGTGGTTACATTCGTTGTCCAGTTGCGCTGGTCTCGGGATGTCTCTGTGCCATTGAATCCACCGTAGAGTTTCACGCCAGACTTAAGCAAAATTGCCTCAGGATAAGTCCCTTCTTCTGCTACCTTTGCTACCCATATCTCCTCGTCTGCCACATCTGCGTCATCAATCCCTGCCTGAATTGTAGTGTAGGCATCAGCCCAGGAATTCCCATTATTAGCTCCGGTGGCATTTTTATTCACATACACCTCGCCGCTTACAGAAATCGGGAAAACTAAAAAACACATCATTATTGTAATCATACCTATTTCTTTTATACTTTTCATCTCTGTTCCTCCTTTTTGAAAAAATCGTATTGTCAAAAGTATTACAACTTTTGATTGAGTTTTCTCTCTATAACGTGCGGGCAATATTCGCTGTCATTTCCCGTAGCACCTTGTTAGGTTAAGTATTCATTTTGACCCCCGATTAAAAATGTCTGAGTCAGGCCTCCGATTAAATCGGGGGCAGTTGTCGGTTTTACATTTTTAATTGTTGTTTATCCTGTATATCCTGTCAAATTCTTCTCGGTTATTATAAGCAATAACCGAAGATTCTTGGCAAGGAATTTTGATGATATAATTATTAGATGAAAAATTTGCGTTAATTCTACATAGTTATATTAAATAATCAACTAATTTCTGATGATAAGTAAAAAATTTTTATCTGATGCATCACTTTATTTGATAAAGGACAATTCAAAGTGAAAATAATGTCCCTTTATTTTGATTTCTTATTCTTTGTATCCTTTAGTCAACAATAAGAAAATTTTTTGAGTCGGAATCAAATAGAGACCTCTGAAATACTACGAGATTCTTCGCTTCGCTCAGAATGACAATGCTTAGCGCGTCATTGTGAGGAGGCAAAGCTGACAAATCAATCTCGTTTTTAACTAAGTTTTGTCAGTTTTTCAGAAGTCTCAAATAGAAAAATCAGGAGGAATTATTATGTTTAGATTATTCAAGCTCAGGAAATTACAGCAAGAATTAGCAATTAAAGAAACTGAACTTTCACTAAAGGCAATCGAAGAAGCAAAGAATGCCATCATCGATAAAGCTGAACCAGGATGGGTAGGATTAACAAGCTCTAATAAGTCTTTGGATGCTTTTGATCAACTGACTATGCTTGAGCAAGCTCAATATTTATACTACAAAAATCCATATGCTCGCTCTATTGTTAGAAATCTTATTAAATTCATAGCTGGACAGGATGTGTTATTTCAATCAGCAGAAAATCGTCAAGATATATTGCTTGACATAATTGACATTTGGAAAGCTTTTAGGGAAAGAACTTTTAGTGCAACACGGTTAAAAGAAATTATAATGCGGTCATTTCGAGATGGTGAATGTTTTATCAGATTCTTCGTAAGGGACAACGGCTTGACAGATGTTCGATTTATTGACCCTATTGAGATTGATGACCCTTCAGGAGAGTATTCTTATGGTATTGAGACAGAACTTGACGACATTGAAAAACCACTGTTTTATTATCGGAGTATCAATGGTAAGCTAATCGAAAGAATTCCAGCATATCAGCTTCTTCATATTAAAATTGGGGTTGATTCAAATGTTAAGAGAGGAAGGTCAATTTTAGAAGTGATAATGCCATTTCTGTCAAGCTATGATACTTGGCTAAAAGACAGGCTTGTCCTGAATAAAGTTAGAACAGCGGTTGCATTGATTAAAAAAGTGAAATCTGCTCATCAAGTTCCATCAGTTGTAGAGAAACAGAAAGCAAGCTCTACTCTTCATTCTGGTAAACAGGAAATGTTTAGACCTGGAACAATTTTTACTGCCTCAGATAATATCGAGTATGAAATGTTAAGTCCGAATATAAATGCTCCCGATGCAAAAGATGATGGTCGGAATATCTTATTAGCAATCGCTGCAGGGTCAGGACTTGCTGAATATATGGTTACAGCAGACGCATCGAATGCAAATTTCAGCTCCACAATGGTTGCGGAATCACCAGCCGTAAGGGAATTTCAGGATTGGCAAAATTTCTTCGCCTATCCTCTTAAACAGATATTCAAGCGTGTCATTTCGAATGCTATTACATTTGGAATTTTACCTGAAGACACATCGACAGATTGTGAAATCCAATATCCCCCACTAATTCACCGCAATTTGAAAGAGGAAACAGATGCTTTGGTATTACATAATCAGTTCGGACTTGCCTCGAAAGAAACAATATCAGAAAAATTAGGTTATGATTTTCATTTAGAGCAGGATAAAATCAAGAATGAAGGTAACAATAAATTTTAGAGCCTTGAAACCCCTGAAATATTTAATTTACACACCCCTAACCCCCTGAAGCAAGTTCAGGGGGAATTATTGTAGGGAACAGTCGCGACTGTTCCCTACAAGGTGAAATTTTGTGTGATTTCGTGGCTATGTTAGTTAGTATTTCAAGGGTTTCAATTTGCATTTAATAAAAAAATGTTTACCGAATTCTTAGAATGAGATATATAAATAATTGTAAAGAATCATAAGGAAAATTACGATAATAATTTATGATGAAAATAAGAGAAGAAATATTACTTGAATCTGATTTAAATTTTTGATAAATGTATTTAAATCAGCTTAAAGTATACACTCAAAATCCAAAGAGGAGGGCAACTATGACAATCAGTGATAAGATGGAAAAGAGAATGAATGAGATTCTTGTTAATACTCAAGAGATGCTTGCGGAGATTGATGCTGAGCTGGAGAAGATGAAGAAGGAAATCGAGGAGATAAGGAAGAAGAGAGCAGGTATAGAAAACTTGCGGAGAGATACCCTGGCGGCACTAGGCATATCGGAGCAGGAATCGGGAAAACCTCAAGGTAGTGGAGGTCAAGAATTCGACCTTGATAGCCAATTTGATCAGGAACTTGATATAAAGTAGAACTTCAAAGCAACCACCTTTCTTCTGGAGGATGCGGATGAATTTAGAATTACGAAAAGCAAGTATGAATATGCTCTTATCCATTCAGGGTGATATTGTGTTTGATGAGTGTAAAAAGTTCAAGGAGTCCATTATACCCAGGTTGGATTATACTACAAAGCTTTTATATATTAATTTAAACTGGGTGCAGTTTATTGATAGTGCTGGATTAGGAATCCTTGTTGGGCTTAAGATGACTTGTAAGAAAAATAATACAAATATCATTATCCTCAATCCTTCTAAAGAGGTTCTCGATATTTTGAGTGTGGCTAAACTTGATAATATTTTTGATATACTTAGTGGACCCGAAGCTGATGAGATAATAGATCAGGTTTTTAAAGACTCTGATGTTTTATTCGAAGATAAAAAAGAAACTGAAAGATTCACAATTAAAAAGATAGTTACTAAAGAAAAAGTTACCACAAGACCTGGTAAGGGAGAAAAAGTGATTGAACCTGAGGTAATGACTACTGCGGAGAAAAAGGAAAGCATTGAGGATGAGGTTGATAAACTTTGTAAGAAGGCAATGGAGTTATTAAAGGAAAAGAAACTTGATGAAGCCATAAATCATTATCTTCAGGCAATTGAGCTTCAACCTGATTATATTTCCGCCCATAACAATCTCGCCATTATTTATGAAAGGAACCCGCAATGGCTGGAGAAAGCTATCAATGAGTGGGAAGTTGTTCTTAAATTAGGGGAAAGTCAGAATAGTCAGAAACATATTAAACGTGCTATTGAGCATCTCAAAAAATTAAAGGGTGAGTAACGGCTTATCCAGCACAATCTTCCATCCCTTATTATATTCCCATAATGCAGATATCGCTTTCTTCTGCAAGCTGGACACATTCATCTTTATCAAATAGGAGCGTTTCACCGGCGCTCATTGCGATGCAACTTGCTTTTGCTGAGCGCATTGTCTTTATCGTATCTAATCCAACTATAGGTAAATCAAATCTTTTATCCTGTTTTGGCTTACTCACTTTTATCACAACAGTTCCTGGACCGCCTAATTTCCCCCCTCTCAGGATTGTCATATCTGTGCCTTCGATGGCTTCAACGGCTACTACAATCTGGCTCTTGACAATGATAGTCTGACCAATATCAACACCTGCCACAACTTTAGCAAGGTCATAACCAAACTGAATATCCCTTTCTTCGCTCCCAGTAGGTGGTCTATTTAGAGTGATAAGACCTGTTGGGGCAAGCATATGTTTTATAAAAAGGCTTGTATCAATAAAAGTTATGTTTTCTTTAGCAAATTCTTCTACTACTCTCATTAGAATTGAGTTTGCCTGTTTATTATCAAGATTCTGCAGGATTTGACGGCTTATCTCATCAAATTGGTCGTATTGAAGGATGATGGATTGAGGGACCTTGCCGACCATAACTGCAAATTTTATCTCTTCTTCTTTAAAGAGTTTAATTATACTACTGATTTGACTGATATTAAGCCAGTAAATCTTGTCGACGTAATTAGAGAGTTGAGAAGAGGTTAAGCCATTTATAGCATAGGCAATAACGGGAACATTTGCCTTCTTCGCTTCTCTCGAAAATATAATGGGGAAGTTGCCTTCTCCCGCAATTACTCCTAACTTATCAATCTCCATCATCTCGTAAAACCCCTTTCTGAGTTTTGTAAAAATTCTATTAAGTACATAACATTTTTATCTCCAGAAAGTTCATCTTTTAATGTTCTCGTTGCTTCTTCAAATGTCTGGGTACCCATAAATATAATTTTGTAAGCTTTTTTAAGATTGGAAATTTCGTCATCGGAAAAGTTATTTCTTTTTAGCCCGACAAGGTTTAATCCTCTGACTCTTGCAGGATTACCGTCGACCATCGTGAAAGGTGGAACGTCTTTCACGACTTTTGAGTGTCCACCGACCATAGCGAACTTTCCAACTCTGCAATACTGATGGATTCCTGATAATCCTGATACAACACAATTATCTTCTAATATGACGTGTCCACAGATTCCGGTAAGATTTATCAGTGTTACATTGTTGCCTATTTTGCAGTTATGAGGTACGTGAGCCATTATCATTAAGTAATTGTTATTACCAATTTCCGTGGCACTTTCTTCCATCGTGCCTCTATTAATTGTAACATACTCACGAATAATATTATTATCACCAATTCTTACGTAAGTTTTGGTGTCTGTGTACTTAACATCCTGTGGCGGTGTGCCAATAATAGTTCCATTGTAAATCTTGTTATTTTTACCAATTGTGACCCATTTATCAATGAATACATTGGGACCTATGTAGGTATTATCCCCGATTTTTACATCCTCACTGATGATGACAAATGGGGCAACTGTAACATTTTCTCCCAATTCGACTTTTGGATGAACAACTGCCCGTGAATCTATATGAATCAACTAAAAATCCTCCGATTACTATTTGTGATATCTGAAATACTATCTAAATTACGAGATTCTTCGCTTCGCTCAGAATGACAGAGATCTTAAAATGTCATTGTGAGGAGGCGAAGCCGACGAATCAATCTCGTTTTTGAAGTTTTTCAGAAGTCTCTATTTATTATCAAAAAAAGTTTAGAAGTATATATTTATCATTATCAAACATATAGTTCAATAAAAAATTTGGTCTTGTTAATCTCAGTTATTTCAATTATTTATACACCAATAACGAAACCAATTTGAGCTTCAGTAACGAGTGTGTCACCTACAAATGCTTTAGCTTCGACCTTGCCAAATGACATACGGAATCTCAAAACTATTATCTCCAATCTGAGCTGGTCACCTGGCAAAACAGGTTTTTTGAATTTTACATTTTCAATGGTAACGAAATAAGCGAGTTTGCCTCTATGCTCAGGCTCACTCATAATCAGGACCGCACCAGTTTGTGCCATTGCCTCCAGGATCAGGACGCCCGGCATTATGGGTTTACCGGGAAAATGCCCCTGAAAGTACGGTTCATTAGCTGTTACATTTTTGATGCCAACTATACGTTTCCCTTTTTCCATTTCGATTATTCTATCAACCATAAGAAACGGGTATCGATGAGGCAATATCTCAAGAAGTTCTTCTGTGGTGATTGGAACAACATATTCATTTCCCTGTTTCATTTTTAATTCCCTTTCTTTAAAAAATGGAAATAGACGTGTATCGTCTGTCCCCTTTTCTCTAAAAAACAATTTAATTCAATAATTAGATGTTTATAATTAATATGCAAGAATTTTAGTTGAAGAATTAATTAATTTGTGAGGTTATCAGAAAAATTAAATAAATTAGTCTATAGAAAATTTGTAGAGAATGGTTTCAAACCATTCCTTACATTATTGAAGCGGTAACAAGCTACCGCACTCAATATAACATTGAACAATACTTCTTAAAAATTGAATTGCGATAGTGTTGTTTGACCCTAAGAATTATTTAAAAATCTATGGAAAAGATAATTTATTCAGCACCTTTTGTATGGTGCAAAAAACATACTCTTCTAAGAAATGCTTTTATCTTTGTTGATGGGAAGACTGTTATTGACATTAAAACTTCGCTTCAGCCCGATGAAAAAAATAATCACAAAATAATCAATTTTCGCGATGCAATCATATTACCAGGACTTATCAACGCCCATACGCACTTGAACCTGTCCATAATGAAGGGAAAGTTTAGACCTACACATTATATTACGAGATGGTTTAAGCGGTTGGTTTCACTCAGACAGTTAATCAGCCCTGAAGAATTCAATCGTTCTTATGAAATGGGCATAAAGGAGTCCTTAAAATCAGGGACTACTACTATCGCTGATATTACTGATATGGGAACTGCTTATTTTATTGTGAAGGAATATGGTTTACGTGCAATTTTATTTTATGAGATTCTTGGAATGAAAGAGGATTTTTATCTTCCACGATTGAACGAAAAAATTGCCATTTTAAACAATTTCTTCCAAGATGATTTGATAAAACCGGGATTTTCTCCTCATTCTCCCTACAGCGTTTCACCGAATCTTTTCAAATTGAGCAAAGAAATTGCTGAAAAGTATAATCTCAAACTCCATATTCATCTCTCTGAGACAAAAGATGAGATTGATTTTATCAAATATGGAAAGGGTAAGATGTATAGATTTAATAAGCGTATCGGATTTATAGATTCCGATTATGTTCCGCCACGAGTTAGTCCCACAAAGTATCTGAAAGAGATTGGAATGTTTGATAGGCCCTTGTTGCTTGCTCACTGCAATTATCTGGATGAGGAAGATATAGAAATAATAAGGGCTTCAGGTTCATCTGTCGCATTTTGTCCAAGAAGTCATTCTTTTTTTAAGCATAAGAATCATCCGTTTAAAAAATTGATGTCACTCGGTGTGAATGTCGCTCTTGGAACAGATAGTCTCGCAAGTAATAACACTTTGAGTATTCTTGATGAGCTAAAATTCTTGATGAAAAATCATTCTGATGTTGATATTGAGCTATTGCTTGAAATGGCAACGATAAATGGTGCAAAGGCTTTAGGACTGGAAGAGCGGATTGGGACAATTGAGCAGAACAAATGTGCAGATTTTACAGTGATAAAGATTGGTAATAATTTTTTCAATCCGCTATCTGCAATTTGTAATAAAAATTCTCAAGCCATTGCCACAATTGTGAACGGAAAGATTTTATATTCTGAAAACGTCAATATTGAACAATAGAAATCATAAATTGAGATCTCTGAAAGACTAACATAAAGTGAAATTATTTTGTTATTAATGATATTATTTCTGGATACCCATTCCCTCACCCCAAACCCTCTCCCGATGGGAGAGGGAAGGGTGAGGGAGTGTCATTCTGAGCAAAGCGAAGAATCTCATTCCTTTAATGTTTAATAAATTTCTATGTAAGAGCAGTAAAATGCGTCAAGATCAGACAAAAAGTAAAAGAAAAAAAGAGAAGAAGATCGGTGATAAAAGATCCAAGAAGGTAAAAAAATCTGATAGATTATTATATCGTTTATACTCCAGTCCTGTTCTTCCTCTAATAATCATTACATTCATCATTTACTTAAATGTTTTATGGAACGGTTTTACTTACGATGATAAGTTTATTTTTAAAAATGAACTTATCCGTGATTTCAGAAATGCAAAGGCACTCTTTACTGAAGATTATTTCAAGATGTCTGCCGAACAATCTTATAGACCGATTGTTACCTTAAGTTATATGCTGGAATACCCTTTCTGGAAGCTTAATCCAACGGGTTATCATTTTACGAATCTGATTCTGCACATCCTTGTGGCTTTGACATTATATAAAATTCTAACATTATTTATTGATAAATGGGCAGGATTTCTTGGAGCTTTGATTTATAGTCTTCATCCTCTTACTACGGAAGTGGTCAATAGCATTGGATTTCGAGAAGATTCATTGTGTGCATTATTTCTGCTTCTTGCCATCCTATTTTATAAATTATTCTCATTACGAAACAAATATTTTTATATTGTCCTCTCAATTTTCTTTTACTGTTTATCATTACTTTCAAAAGAGATGGCAATAACTTTGCCGATTCTTCTAATACTTCTCGACTATGTATTTGAAGGAAGCGGTGTAATCAAAAAGAGAGTGGTCATTTACATTTTCTTTATCTTTTTATCTATATTCTATCTATTCTTGCGATTTAAAATATTGTATATTGTGCCTGAGGAAAAAGTTGGGTATTATGGTGGTTCGTTACTCACCGCCACAATGAGCATTCCGAAATTACTGATTACTTATGTTAAATTAATTATTTTCCCTCATCCATTAAGTGTTGATAGATACATTAATCCTGTTAAGAGTCTTTTAGATATATATTTCTGGATTGGAATAATATTCATTTTCATTTTAATAGTCGGGATAGTGAAATTAAAAAGTGGTTATCGATACGGAATATTATGGTTCTTGGTCACCTTGATGCCGGTATTAAATCTTGTTCCCATCTACAATCCTTTTGCTGAAAGGTATATGTATATTCCTCTGATAGGCATTGCTATTGTAGTTGCATTTTTATTAGATAGATATCGATATAATAAGATTATCTGGGCGATCTTTGTTTATGCACTGATTGGATTTTCCTTAAGAACTCATTATAGAAATTATGTCTGGAAAAATGACATAACACTTTTTTCAAACGCTGTGAAATATTCTTGTAGACCAAGAGCGTTTTATAATCTTGGAATTGCCTATTATGAGTCGAAAGAATATGAGAAGGCTATTGAGGCTTATAAGAAGGCAATTATTTTGAAACCTGATTACTATCAGGCTTATAACAATATTGGTATTGCATACAATAGTTTAAAAAGGGTTGATGATGCTCTTGAATCGATAAAGATGTCCTTAACTATAAATCCGAAAAATGAGAATGCTTATAATAATTTGAGTGTGTCTTTGAGATTAAAAGGTGATATGACAGGCTCAATAGAAGCAGGTAAGAAAGCGATTGAGATAAACCCCGAGTACGCTGAGGGATACATTAATTTGGGAACTACTTATATGAACATTCAGAATTTTAATGAGGCAATCAGCGCTTTTAAGAAGACGATTGAAATTAATAATCATTCTTTCGAGGCGTATGCATCTCTGGGAAATCTTTATTTTACACAGGTGAATTATGATAAGGCAATTGAGAATTATCAGATGGCGATTAAGATTAAGCCTGATTCAGCTCTTATACACAACAATCTTGGAATTGCGTATGACAAACTTGGGAAATATGATGAGGCAATAGGGCATTATGAAAAGGCAATTCTTTTAGATCCAAGTTATATTAATGCCTATAACAATTTAGCATTGTTATATACTATGCGGGAATATAAACAATACTTCATACCGCATAAAGCGATTAATCTTGCCAAGAAGGCATGTGAGTTGACAAATTATAAAGATTCTGAGACGCTCGACACACTTGCGGAAGCTTATGCTGCATCAGGGAATTACGATAAGGCAATTGAATATGAGCTTGAAGCAAGAGCTTTTGCCACTGAAGATAAAAAGAATAGATTTGAAGAGCGATTGGAGATGTTTAGAAAAAAGAAAGCGGAAATTAAAAAATAATTTCTAACTAAAGATGAATACAGATAAACATAGTTTTTAAAGGAAATGCTATGAGAGTTGGTTTTCCCTTTTACAATTACCCAATAGCGTGTAGTGAAAAGGTATGGCTGTCCCCTACTCTGTGTTCTCTGTGGCTAAATTATATAATTTAATTAAGGAGTGAAAAGTGAGCAATACATATCTCGGTATCGATATTGGTGGAACAAAGATTTTGTCGGGTCTTGTTGATAGTAAGGGACGGGTGAGAGAAATAATGTATTCACAGACTGAGACTCAGAAAGGAAAAAAAGATTTACTTGTCCGTTTGAAAGAGATTATTAGAAATTATCTTAAGAAATGTAGCCAGATAAAAGGTATTGGAATTAGTACAGGAGGGAGAGTGGATTTCGATAAAGGAAAGGTGATATACGCTACATCTCTTTTGCCGGATTGGGAGGGCTTAAACTTGAAAAGACTTGTCGAAAAAGAATTTTCCATTCCCTGTCTGGTTGAAAATGATGCTAATTGTGCCTTGATTGCGGAGAAGATTTTTGGTGTTGGTAAAGGACATTCAGACATTGTTATGTTTACCTTAGGAACAGGATTGGGTAGCGCAATAATATTAAAAGAGTCGTTGATCCGTGGAAAAAGCGGTTTGGGAGGAGAACTTGGACATAGTATAATTAAAGATGGTGGAAGAGTATGCAATTGTGGAAAAAAAGGATGTCTGGAAGCCTATGCAAGTGGATGGGCTGTGGAAAGAAAAGCGAAACGATTTATTAGGCTTCATAAAAATTCTAATATTTTTAAATCAGCCTGTTTTAAAAACGAGAAATTAACAATGCGAATGATAATCGAAATGGCAAAAAAGGGTGATGAGTTTGCATCAGAACTTACTGATGAATTTTGTCACTACCTCGCTGTTGGTATCGATACTGTAATAAATGGAATGGGAGTCGATTTCTTCATAATCGGTGGTGGAATTGCAGAAGGTGGAGGAAATTTTCTCCTGAAACGCATAAAAAACGCTCTATATGAAATCAGCTCTTTTACTCCATATGTCTCTCCTTGTATTACTCTTGCTAAATTAAAAAATAAAGCTGGAATGATTGGTGCCGCAATGCTTTTTTGTTTTGATAAAAATCTCTGAAGAACTATCAAAATTATTTAAAAACGAGATTGATTCGTCGGCTTCGCCTCCTCACAATGACACAGCAAGCATTGTCATTCTGAGCGAAGCGAAGAATCTCGTAGTATTCCAGAAGTCTCAAATAGAGAAAAATTAATAATTTATGGCGATGAAATCGTTAAATATCTTACATCTCACAAGTAATGATAGATGGACGGGGAATGCTGAACCTATTTATAACCTCGTGAAGTCCTTATCCAATCGGGGTCATAAGGTGTATTTGGGATTTCCTCCGGGAAAATCAATGTCCGAACATTTAGTAGGGGCGGTTCGCGAACCGCCCCTACACCTTGTTACAAATCTAAAACTTCATCGCACAATTAATCTTGTAAACACTTTGATTGATATAAAAAAATTAATACGATTTTGTGATGACAAGAATATTGATATCATTCATACGCATATGACTCACGATCACTGGATAGCAAGCATCACGAAAATATTTTCAAAATCGAAACCGCTTCTTTTTAGAACACGTCATAAAATAACTAAAATCGAGAATGATTTTGTTCATCGATTTTTGAATAACAAAATTACTGATTGCATCATAACCCTTTCTGATAAACTTAAACAAGAATACATTGATGCTATAAAAATCAGTCCTGATAAGGTTGAGGTGGTATATGGTGCTGTCGATTCGGAAAAATACAATCCCCAAAATGATGGCTCAGAAGTGAAAAAATCTCTGGGTTTTGAACGAGATGATAAAGTTGTTGGAATGATTTCTCATTTTAAACCTGATAGGGGTTATGAGTATCTTTTTCAGATAATGCCCGATTTGAAAAGAGCGGTGCCTGATCTGAAATTCATATTGGCAGGTGGAAAAAGTCGCTACCAGAAAGGATTAGGAGAAAGAATTAGAAAAATCGGATTGGAGAGGGACGTTACTTTTATATTAGATAATAGATTTAAATGGGAGGAAGTGCTGGCAAGTTTTGATGTTTCGCTTTATCTTGCAGTGGGTTCGGAAGGAAGTGGTAGAGCAATGCTTGAAGTAATGGCTACTGGTAAGCCTCTCATCGCCTTTGATATTGGCGTTGTATCGGAAACAATTGAAGATGGGGCATCAGGAATAATTATCAAACAAGGAGACATTACAGCACTCAAGGAGTCGATTTTGTATATTATTAATAATTCTGATAAAGCTAAACAGATGGGGTTGGAAGGAAGAAGAATTATCGAAAACAGATTTACTTTAGAAAAACAGGTTAATAAAATGGAAGAGATTTATTTTAAATTCTGTAAGGGACGCATATATGCGTCCCCTACAAAAAATAAAAGTGACAACAAACTTGAAAAAACTTAACATACTTCACATTGCAACGCACACGAAGGTAACGCGAGGTGGCTCTGTTCAGCTTCTAAGGCTGGTAAGGGGCTTGAAAGATAGAGGGCATAATGTCTTTTGTGCTTTAAGTGTGGGAAAAGATGGCAAACCTGTTTGGGAAACGCTTGACTTACTTACAAATGAAAAAATCGGCTGTTTCTTTTTCAATATGCATAAACTTTCCTCAAAACTTCTTTTACGAAAAATCATAAAAGCAATCGAGTTTGATTTAATCCATACTCACAGAGATTTAGCCCTGATACTTCTTTTACAATCCACATTGGGGATGAAATGTCCTGCAATCATAGCCAACAGAGGAACTACATACCCACTTCATTTTCCATCTTTAAAATGGTTTGCGCATCGAAGTAAACGGGTTAATAAGATTGTGGCAGTTTCGCAAGCAGTGAAAGAGTCTCTGATAAAACATGCTCACATTAAACCCGAGAAAATCGAAGTCATTTATGGCGGTGTTGACATCGATAAATTCGATTACACAATTGATGGCAAACCGATTAGAAAAGAGTTTAAAATACCTCTTGATGTACCACTCATTGGACTAATTGCGGAGATGCATCCGAAGAAAGGTCATAAATATTTTCTTGAAGCAGCGAGAATTGTTTTGCATCAATTACCTGATGCACGATTCATTGTAGTAGGTGGAGGAAAATTGAAACCGATTTTGGATTATGCAAAAGAATTAGGTATCTACGAGAATACCATCTTCACAGATTTTAGAACAGATATTCCGCAGATTCTTTCTGCATTTGACATATCTGTTTGCTCATCGACTCATGGCAAAGGATTGACAGGAACATTGAGAGAATCTCTCGCAATGATGAAACCGACGATTTCTACCGATGTGTCTGGAAACTCGGAAATAATCATTGATAAAAAGACAGGACTGTTAGTTCCACCAAAAGATTCTCAAAGTTTAGCAGAAGCCATCACATTTATGCTAAAAAACAAAGACAAA
>Ga0315289_10002580_pt1 | contig 27707 bp, 29 predicted proteins | sample YL17G11_40_MG_FD_203452 | JGI IMG/M metagenome (GOLD analysis project Ga0315289, IMG submission 203452) | Sediment microbial communities from Yellowstone Lake, YNP, Wyoming, USA - YL17G11_40 | ecosystem: Environmental > Aquatic > Freshwater > Lake > Sediment | place: USA: Wyoming | collected...
GGAAATGGCTGGGAAGGCGAGAAAGCTTACATAGGAAAGGAACCGCGAATGATTCCGTTAGGATGCATTGCGAAGGACACGATCACCGGCTTCCAGGGTGTCGTTGTGGGCCACACAGAATGGCTGTGGGGCTGCGTCTTGCTGGGCCTTCTATCCCCAACCCTCCAGGAGGGCAAGCCTACGGACGTCCAATGGTTCGACCAAGCACGGGTCGAAGTGGTGGAAGCAGAATCAGGTAAGGCCAGAGTCGAAACCAAAGACCCGTCCGGTGGCCCGCAGGCCGGTCCGCAACCGCCGTCTATCAGGCCGTGATGCCGGGGCTAGCCAAAGCCGGGAGAACATGGCCTGACGCCAAAGAGGAGAACAAAGTCGGCGAGTGGCAACCGGGTCGAGCCCCAGAAAACAGAACTCGCCTACGGTGAGGTGTGCCCAGGTTGGAGCACGAAGCACTGGTTGGAGGAATTGGAGCGCATGGCGGAGCGGTGTGCGGCCGTGCGGCCCGACATGGCGGAGTTCTACCTTGGCTGGGCGGACGAGGTCCGCAAGCGACAGAGCGAACAGGCTTCGAAGGCGGCGGTGGCCCATGAATGACAGCCAACGGCCCGGTTTGGTGCCGGGCCACGCCGCCGCCAGGTCGGTGAACAACGAGTAAATCAGGTCGAGGGCGGCGACCAGAGAAACGGCCAGTAGGCCGGGATCAGCGACCACCGCCCAATATAAATCGTGCTGTTTTGCACGAAAAGGGGCCCCGCGGGCCATCCGCGTCGCCGCGGGGCCCCGATGCGGAATCTCGGCGGCGGTGTCCGGGCTCTGCGGCCGCCGCGTCGCCGCAGAGCGGGCGCACGTTGGGCGCGGATGGCCGCGAGCATGCCGCCTCGCGGCCGATGGCGGGATGGAGCAGTTGGCTAGCTCGGATGGCTCATAACCATCAGGTCCCAGGTTCGAGTCCTGGTCCCGCTAATGGTTCCAGTGCACGTCATCAAGAAGGAGTCATTACATGGCGCGGAGAATGCTGTCGCTCGCCGAGTTGAAAAACCTCGACCTGGGCAAGGTGGAGGCGGCCTTTAGGGTCGAGCTGGGCAAGATCGTCGCGGACCTCTGCGATCGGCCCGAGGACCCCACGAAACGGACGCTGAGCTTGAAGCTCAGCCTGTGGCCGGAAGATGTCGTTGCCGGCGCGACCGAGACGGTCTCGGTCGTGTTCACCCTCGAATCGCGCATCCCCAAGCGCACGACCCGCGTGCACAACATGCGTGTCTCCGGCGACAAGTGCCTGGTGTTCAACTCCGAGAGCCCCGACAACCCCGACCAGCGGACGCTGGATGAATTGGTGGAACCGCCGGAGTCGCCCGGCGCCGAGAAGTCTTAAGACGGGCCAGGGTGCCCGAGAAAAGGAGCATCGCTCATGATCGCTGAGGCTATTGATCGGCTGCAGAAATTGTTCCAGGAATCCCAAGTCGCCAGTACGTTTCACCCGCCGGCCGAGCCGGAGCATGTCTACTACCTGGTCCAGAACGGCCAGGCCGACCGGCGGGTAGCCGAGCCGCCGCCCCGGGCCAACGTGATGTTTTCCCCGCTTGACCTGGTCAAGTACCTGGGCTTCGTGCTCGGCCAGTACAAGACCGACGCAGCGATCTTCGTCGGGCGGGGGTTGGTGACGGCCGTGCTGAACGAACGCGGCGATCGCCGTGACCAGATCATCCAGAATTTGGCCCTGGGTCATGCGTTTATTGCTCTGCGCGGGCGAGAGCTGCAGCGCACGGGCATGACCCATCGCGCCTTCCTCCAGTTGCTGCGGATCGACCTGGCTGGCTGCATTGACGGCGATTCGGTCGAGTTGTTCCGCTCGCTCAAACTGAGCACGTCGGGCAACACCGAGTCCAGCATCCGGTCGGGCAAAGAGTCGCTGGGCAAGGCGGTCGCCAGCGAGGCCCTACTGAGTGGCAAGCCTATTCCCGAGGAACTACCTGTCGCTCTGTGCGTGTATGAGGACCTGCCCGATCGCCGCCAGGTGGTCAAGTGCGCCGTGGTCAGCGACCTTCAGGAGATGACCTTTGCCCTGATTCCCCTGGCTGGCGAATTGGATCGTGCTCAGCGAGAGACCGACACGGAGATCGCCGAGGGGCTCCGGCAGTTGCTGATGGCCTTTACCGGGACAGACCTCGTGAAGGCCCTGGCCGGCGTTCAGGTCTTTTGTGGACAGCCGTGAACCTCTGCACCAGCCAAACCGAGCAGCTCGTCAACCAACTACCAGGTTGGATCCTGGCGCATCCGCTGTACTTTCAACTCAAGGCCCCCATCCGCCACACGCTTTCGACGATCGCAGCTCACTGCGGTCCACCGTCCTCAGACGGCTCATTGATCGGAGCGCGCGGGGGGCGAGCGCTGTGCGATGCCATCGGCCTCAGCCGCTGGGCATTACGGCGCCACGCGCGGATCCTTGAGGCGGCCGGCTTCCTGGTCCTGCTGGAGCCCGGCGGCTGGTTTGCCGAGAAGAACTACTCCGCCGCCTACGGCCTCCCGGGCTCACCCGGGCTGCTGGACGAGTTGCGCTACCGACGCCCGCTGATCTTCTACCAGACCGACGCCCAGGGCCGTCGCCAAATCCAGATCGTCCGGCCCGGTGGCCAAGCGGTTTTCTGGCCCGAGGAACAGCGGCCGCCGAGCGATTGCACCGTCGGTGTAAAATGCACCCCCGGTGCAAAATGCACCGACGGTCGTAGCAAAATGCACCCATGTAGCAAAAACCAATCCGCGTTTTCGGCCCCGGCAGGGCCGGTCGGGAACCCCCTTCCCCCCACACCCCCCTTCCCCTGTGGTTCAACTCTGTTAAGAGACCACTCACACCACACCACATCACACCAGAGGGGAGGTCTGGAGGGGAGTGGTCGTGGTGGTGGTGTCTTGCGACATGGAAGTGGTGTGGTTCGGCAGCGGTTCGCCCAGATCGAGTTGGCCGAACTGACCGAGACCCGCCGCCTGCTCGAGCTCTTGGCCCAAGCCGTCGTCGCCGGACTACTGACCGGCAGTGAGCACGATGAGCTTCGTTTCGTCGCCGCGGCCGAACATGCCCTGCGGGTGGGCGAGGAACCCTGCCGGCTCTTCGCCTCGATCGTCCGCCGCGGGCACTGGCTGTACCTGACGCTCGCTGACGAGGAGGCCGCACGGCAGCGCCTGGCGGCATATCGGGGTGAACGGCCCGCTGCTCCGGTGCCCGCGGGAGTCCGTACTGCGGCCCGGCCTCCGCTTTCGCGCGATGCCCAGTTGGTCCGTTCTGCCCTCAACTGGGCGAAAGAACGGGGCTATGCCGGGGACATGCGCGAGCGGGTCTTACGCGAACGACCAGACTGGACGGCGGAACGTTGGGATGCCGCCCTGCGGGAACTGTGGGGGGCCAATGGCAACGTCGCCTGACATCTGCCGGGGCCGGCACCAGGGGAACGAGTGCAGCGAGGCCGCTCATGAGCGCAACCAGGCCACCAGCGACGCCCAGCGGCGTTGGATCCTGCGTCAGGTCCAGTTGGCCGGCCCGGCGGGCCTTACGACTGATGAGCTGGCCCAGGCCGCCAGTCGAGATCGCGGTTACGAGGTACCCCCTAATCGGATCAGCGGCCGAGTGAGTGAGTTGGTCGGCCTGGGCCAGTTGATCCGCACCCGCGCCCGGCGGCCCACCCGGACCGGATCATTGGCCGCCGTGCACATCCTGCCGGCGTTCGGGCAGAGGATCAGCAACATAGCCACCATAGGACCGGCAGCGCACGCGCGGCTGCCATTGGCAGCGGGACAGGTCATCGCCCAGGCGCTGGTCAGTGAACTGCGGCGAGGCTGCTTGCGGATCGAAGTGGCCGGCAGCCTCCGGCGCGAGGCTAAGACGGTCGGGGACATCGAGATCGTTTGCATTCCGCGCCCGGTCGAGGACTTATTCGGTCAGACGTGCGGTTCGGCCCTCGATCCGATCTTGGCTGAGCTCCAGCGCTTTGGGCGCCTGCGGTTCATCAAGAACGGCCCCCGCTACAAGCGGTTCGAGGTACCCGGCCGCCAGCCTACTTGCCTCGACCTGTTCTTGGTGACTACGGACACGTGGGGCGTCCAGTTGGCCATCAGAACTGGCCCGGCGGTGTTTTCCCGAGCGCTGGTTACATCGGTCAGTCTGGGTGGGTTGCTCCGCGAGGGGCACCGCGTGCGCGATGGCCGGGTGTGGGGGCCCGATGGGCGAGCCATAGCCACGCCAGAGGAGCGGGACTTCCTCGAGCTGAGCGGCGGCTGGCGGGAGCCCCGCGAGCGACGATAAGGGAGGCCAATGCGGCGCATGAGTTTTCTGCACACCGTGGAGGCCCTGCTGGCTGGCCGAAAAACCGTAACCCGCCGGCTGGGTTGGCAAAAGCTGAAGGCGGGCGACCGGTTCTTGGCCGTCCGGCAGTGCCGGGGAATCCCCAAGGGCCAGCGCCAGCAGGTCCTGGGCGAATGCGAGGCCGTATCGGTCAGCGAAGAGCCCCTGGCGCTGATCACCGCCAGCGAGGTGGCCGCCGAGGGGTTCCCGGACTGGACCGCGTCGCGGTTCATCATCTGATTTTGCTCTGCGATGAAATGTACCCCGTACACGCCCGTAACCCGGATCGAATTCCGGCGGGTGGGAGACTGGCCAGTCCAGGCCAAGCTCAACGAAACGGAGCGGCGAGACATTACGCGACGAGGCGCCACGAAGCGGCGAGACAAGGCCTCGGTTCACTAAACGCGACTGAGCGGCGTTATTTGACCCGACGGAACGGGATGAAGCGGCGAGACATTACGCGACGAGGCGCCCCAAAGCGGCGTGACAAGGCTAGGCGTGACAAGGCTGGCTTCACCGCACGCGACCTAGCGGCAATACCTCACGCGGCCCGATCGGATGAAACGCAACGACGCGCGAGGCGACCGAGTGGCGACGCGTAACCCGACAAGGCATGACCGAGCGGCTCAACAAAACGGAGCGGCTGGACGAAACTCGGCACGATAAAGCGCTACGAAACGGAACAGAACTGAGCGGCGAGACAAGACATGAGGGTACGTCACCAAACGCAGCGGCCACACAAGGCTCGACCACGCCTGGCCTGGCCTGGCGCGGCCGGACCGCATGTGATGACGCGCGACGCAACCGAGCGGCGGGACGCAACGGAACGCTGCGAGACGACACGAAGCGGCGACGCATTGCGAAACGCAGCGGCGTCACAGGGCCGGACGTCACGCCACCGGACTGAGCGGCATCACAGGAGATGACATGACGTGACCTGACGGAGCGGCACGACGTGGCGCGATGAAACCCGACCACGCCGAACAAAACCGAGCGGCGGAACATTACGGAACAAAACAGAGCGGCTCTACTAAACGCTGCATGATGGGACCTGACCCCGCCGAACAAAACAGAGCGGCCCGACCGGACGCTGCATGATGAGACCTGACCCAGCCGAACAAAACAGAGCGGCTGGACGGAACTGAACGGGACTTAACTTAACGCAGCGGCAAGACCGAACCGTATAGGACTTCTCTTTAGGGCCTCGAGCCCAGAATGGAGACCAAGATGAGCGAGTACACGGCGCAAATCCTGCGGGACACATATGAGGAGATGACTGCGCAGGCCATCGCTGAGCTGACCTTCACCACTGACCTGATCGGCGGCCAGCCGGCCGATCGGGCGGGGATTGAGGCCTTCTGTCAGCATCAGCTCAAACTGGCTGGTGACGAACTACAAAAGGCCGTCGCCCGGATTCTCCAGGAGGAGATTGGTGAGCGCGAGGTGGCGGCTGCCGAAGGCGCGGAACTCAAGGAAAGGGAATCCTATGGCGTCAATGCATTGCGCCGGGACCCGGATGCTTGTGCCTGGCTCGGCGATTGGCAGATTAAGGCCTGCCTTAAATGTGCCGCCAGTCGGATCGGCCTATTCGTCAAGACGAAGGGCAGCAAGGGAGACCTGGCGGAGTTGGGCCAAGTCCGGGCCTATGGTATCTCCAAGGGACTCTTTCCCAACCACATTCGCCTGATCACAGAGGACGGCAAGCCTTACCTTGCGCGGGCGTTTCGCCGGTTCATGGGGCGGGTGAACACTCCACAGGGGGCCAAGTCGATCGTGCACGATAGCGAGTTTGCCCCGCCTGGATGCCGGCTGGCGTTCGAGTTCCGGTTTCCGCCGGGCAAGCTGACCGAGGAAAACATCGTGGCGATCATGGCCTGCGCCCAGCAGGTGGGCCTGGGCTCCGCCAAGAGCCTCGAGTGCGGGAAGTTCCGCATTGATCGCCTGGTAGTAAACATGAACAAGTGAACTGTTTGTCCCTTGCCGGTGAGGAGCGGCCTGGAGATGTGGCTGATGCAGACCCCAATAGCTGAACACCAACCGCCCTCGACAACCGCCGGCCTGTTGCTTATGACCTACCGACAAGCCGCCCAGCGGCTGCAGGTGTCGGAACGCACCGTGTGGACCCTGGTCAACACCGGCCGGCTCCGGGCCGTCCGGTTCGGCCACACGGTGCGGATCGACCTGGCCGACCTGGAAGCCTTCGCTGAGCGAGCCAAGGGTGGGCAGGCAGGCCAGGCAGGTCAGGTAGGGCAGGCAGGCACCCCGGGCGAAGGAGCGTAGGGTGCTGCCGAACAGAGGGTGGGCAGATCATGGCCAGCATCACCACGCGCCAGAGCGGGCAGCGGTTCATCACCTTCACCGACAGACAGGGCCAGCGTCGGATGATCTACCTGGGCAAGATCGCCCGGCGCTACGCGGAGCGGTTGCGGGTTGCGGTGGAAGACCTGCTGGCCGCCGCTTTCACTGGCCATGTGCCCAGCGAGGAGACCACGCGCTGGCTGGTGGGGCTGGATGACCGCATGGCCGGCAAGTTGGCTCGGGTCGGCCTGGTGGGCCCGCGGCAGATGGTTACGCTCGGAGAATGGCTGGCTCAGTACCTGGACCAACGGAGCAGCGACTTGAAGGCTGGGTCGCATCGGAAACTGGCCCAGACGCGGGACAAGCTATTGGCCTACTTCGATCCCGAGATTCCTCTGCGGCTGATCAGCACCGGCCAGGCCGCCGATTGGCGACAAGCCCTACGCGGGTCGGAGCTCAGTGAGGCCTCCGCGAAGGGGCACAGCGGCAACGCCAAGGCGATCCTGCAGGAAGCTGTCCGGCGAAAGATGATTGCCGAGAACCCCTTCCGGTACCTGAAATCGGGCCCGACCCCGAGCCGATACACGCGGTACATCACGCCCGACGAAATCGAGCGGATACTGGAGGCCTGCCCCGACGCGGAATGGAGGCTGCTCTTCGGCTTCGCCCGCTATGCCGGACTGCGCATCCCCTCGGAATCTCACTTGGTGACCTGGGGTGACGTGGATCTTGGTGGCGGCCGCCTTACCGTGCACAGCCCCAAGACTGAACGGCACACGGGTCATGAACAACGGGTGGTCCCGATCGTGCCGAAGTTGATGACGCTGCTGATGGCTCGGTTCGAGGAGTGCGGACCAGGCGAGCTGCCCCTGGTGGCGATCCACGGCGCGGGGTCGATTGCCCGGCAGGTCGAGGCGATCTGCGCCAGGGCTGGAGTGGAACCCTGGAAGCGCTTATGGCAGACCCTGCGGCAGTCCTGCGAGAAAGAGTGGGCCATGACCTTCCCGCAGTACGCGGTCAGCAAGTGGCTCGGGCACAGCATCACCGTGAGCGGCAGGCACTACGCTAACGACGTGCCCGATGAGTTGGTCGAGCGAGCGGTTGGTCAGCAAGCGCAGCGCAATGCGCAGCAGCAAGCGCACGCAACGCCGCGAAACAAGCCGAAGGAGCCAAGGGGCAATGGCGGGCTTAGAGACTGTATGTCCTTAACCTGCGGCAACTTGCGAGATAATGCGGCAAAACCCGCCAGGACCTCTAAAGAGAGGGCGGGGAATAACGACCCCCGTCCACTCGCCGAACTCCAGAGGATTCCCGCCGATTCTGAACAGGGCGCAGCGCAATGCGCAGCGCGGGTTGCAAGCAAGACCCGGCCATGCACGAGCTTGTCCCAGACCCCCCAAGCCCCCAAACCCTAGACCCCCCAGCTTACGGGTCCTTCCAGTGGGGGTGGCCGAGGGCGGTTACCGCCGGTGATTGAGGCGCTTTTTCGCGCGCGGAGATCGGAAAACTGCGGTAAGTAAGCCAAGGAGCTCAAGAGATGAACCAGCGAACCGCCTTGCGTATATGGAACCAGCTAGCCGGGACCGGGACCTGGCAAGATCACTTGACCCTGTTCGGGCTATTTGTCATGAGTCGAGGGGCCAATCCCTCCCTGCAGTACACCGGGGTTGCGTTGAAAATAGCCCAAAAGGAAAGGGACGTGGCGGCGGAGGTAGTAGAGGAGTGGGCCGCGGCGGCGGAGGTACTAGAGGAGTGGGCCGCAGTTCTGTGTGGCCATAAGATTGTCTCGATGCTCACCCTGGAACAAGCGTGCTACATCTGGAGCGCGGCGGCGCATGATGGGCTGGGCACTCCCACTGAATTCGGTCAGTTTGTTCGGTTCGGGGGGCTGCCGTTGCTGCTGAGCGGAGATAAGGCCCATGACCGAGAGAACCAGAAACGGGCGGGCGAGATGCTCGGCAACTGGGCCCGGGCCCTGCGGACCGAGAACGAAGGCCGACCGCCGCCCTTCTCCGCTTGACTGGGGCCAATAGCCAGATAGACTGGACCGGTCGCTGATCCGCGGAGACGGACCGTGGAGCGGCGCGCACGTCGAAAGAAGGCTACAGGTTCTAGGCCGTTGGTCTTGGCCTGGGAGAAGCACTCCGGCGCCTCCGGGCCGACTACTGAAATCCCCACCCCCGCAAACCGAAATACTTTTTTCGATGCCGGCGGCGCGGCGGGTCGGGCGAGCGACCCGGCCACGACCACCCTGGCGGGCCGCGTCCGCCAAAGTGGTCCCCTCTCTGGGCGAACGAGGTCTCAACAATCGGCCGCGCCGGCCAGAGGACAGGTGCCGGCGCTCTTGTGGGGAAACCAATAGGCTAGTCGGAGCATCATCATGAGCAATCTGCAAGACGGAGCCATACTCAGGCCGTGGCAGATTGGCGTATTCGCCGTAGGGGCATGGACGGAGTTCGCTCTAGGCACGGCGCCGTTGGTCTGGAGCGACACACCGGCTAGCCGTAGCGGCCAAGCCATCGCCTGGCGATTTGTCGCTCCGGCCACGACCACGACCGTGCGCGTGGCCGTTTATGTATCTGGCTACGCCGGGACGCCCGGTGCCCTGACCATGCGGCTGTGTGCCTACGGAACCGGAGTGGCCATACCGGGCAATCTAATATCCAACGGATCGGTTACGGCAGTTCCGGCGGGTGCGGGCACCTGGCTGCTCTTCACCTTCGCCATTCCGCCGGCCAACACCCTGGGCAACGTGTACTGGCTCGTGCTCGGCGACGGGGGTTGGACTACGGGGAATACGGCCAGCATCCTCGCGCGCAGTGGGGGCCTCTACGCCTTGGACGGCATGGGTCCTTCTCTGCTCTCGGCCTATACATCAACGGTTGGTTTTTCGGTAGCAGGGACAGCCGTTGCAACGCCGCCCGTGATCGCGATAGAGTTCGGCAACGGTGCGTTTCTCGGCCAGAGCCACACTAACGTGGCGAATTATACCAGCAACACGCTGGAGCGCGGTCTGAAGATCGTCGGCCTGACCGAAACCCTGTTGGTTTCAGGGATGGCGGCCTATATTGGGACCAACGTCAACAGTCTGAAGTGCTACGCCGGAGCAACTTTGCCTGGAGGGACCATCTATTCCGGCTTTAACGGCGGCGCGGCTATGTCCCTCACCGGCGGACAAGCAGCCATTGGCGCGGCCGCTTTCGGCCCGTGTACGTTGGTCAACGATACGCTCTACCGGTTCGCGCTGGGTGCCTCCGCAGCGCACACAGGACCACAGTACTCAGTGATCGAAGGTTACGCCGCGGCCGTCGCCGCGGGATTTGGCCCGATGCTGCTCGGCTGCGCCCCCTTTGGCGGTCGCGTTTGTGGTTGCATCTCTGACGGCGGGACCCCGGCCGCCTGGGTGGATTCGCCCCAACAGTTGCCGCGGATGGCCCTGATCGTCCGCGACCAGGTGCCGATCACGCGGCCGGCAGAAGCCGATGTCTGGTTTGGCAGCGGGCAGTACGGCGCAGATGGCATAGAGAAGACGCCAGCGAAACGGGCCTCGTCGATTGCGAACTGCGAAGCTGCCAAGGTGAAGAAGGATGTGGTCATCGACAACGTAACCGGCTCCCTCGAAAGCACCGACCCGGGCCAAGACAACGTGCTCAAGGACCTGCCCTACAAGATCGAGTCCAGCAGTCACGTGGGCACCTTTAATGAGGCTGGTCGCAATACTGATCCGGGCGTGGCCCATGTAGAGGCTGGAATCGCATACAAGATCGGCAACGACAGCAAGGAGGGCATCTACGATCCGACGGCCCCTATAGTCGACGTCCTAGCCAGCGGCGTTTTCACCAGGGCCAGCGAGGCTTTCAGAACTGAGCGAACTGGCTTTACGGCACTGGCCGTGAACGAACCGCGAACCGCACAAGTGCTGTCCGTGGGCATCCCCGCGGTGGCCAATCGCGCCGCAGAGGGCGGAGCCGACGGCCACCTCAAGGTGATGTGCTCGAACAATAACTACCTCTTCGCCGTACCCTCCGCGAATGCCAACTATATCTGGAGGTCCGCAGATGGGACCACAGGTTGGGCGAGGGCAAACACTGTAGCCCTCAGCACTGCCGCCGCGTCCCTTTTTGCCACTTCGACGGGCAGATTAGTGGCTACCGGCTCGGCGAAGGTTTGGTATTCGGACGATAACGGAGAAACCTGGACACAGTGTAAGGATTCATTGGGGGCAGATGTCGCGTTGAGTAACCGCCCATATCCGTGGAGCTGGGCAGAGCATCACGGGGTCATCTTGATGGCCACCTATGGGTTAGCAACGGAGGCGGCTCAGATCTGGCGATCGGCGGATGATGGAGTGACCTGGGACAAGATGTTCGAGCTGCCGGCGGGTTACGTGGACCACTTCCACGCGGTGGGGTACCAGGCGACTGCCCAGAAGTGGATCGCGGACTCAGGTGACGGGGGGGCCAACTGGCTTGACGCCAACTCATATTTCACGGTGACGGTTGGCCAGAGTCTGATAACCATCAGCGGGCACTCGGTCAACACGGGTGCACGGGTCTACTTTCGAACGACCGGCACCCTGCCCGCGCCCCTGGCTCTGAATACGAAGTATTACCTGTCCGCGCCGAGCAGCAGCACCCTCCGAGTGCACACGACTTACGCGGATGCGCTAGCCCAGACGAACCCGATAGTTTTCACCGATGCCGGCACCGGCACGCATTGTATGTTTGCCACCCAGACACTGACCTGGGTTTCGGCGGACCCGGAGGCAGACCTGGGAAGTTGGGCCATCTATGCCACCACGCCTGGACCCGAGGGGTTCGATGTCAAATCGATCATGACCCAGAAGGTGAAGTTCCTGGACTACGGGCACGGCTCCAATCTGCTCTTCGGCAGCGATGGTTGGGCCCGAATGGGCTGGCTGGACGTGATCAACTGGCGGGGCGGCTCGCTGATGACCAGGCAGATCGCCCCGACCGGTACCCCTCTCACGTTCTGTATTTTCAGGCACGGTGGTCTGTACTACGCGTCGATGGGGTACAACTCTGCGATGGAGGTGTTTTTCGTGGTGGCCTCCGCCAACTTGCAGAAACAGGCGGTGTTTGCACGGTTCATCGACGCCCTCGTGTACACACCGTGCCACATGGCCGGGTACAAAGGCGGTAACCTCCACCTGCTGTCGATGACCTCAACCGGCTGGTGCCACACGGTTATGGCGCCGGCAAAGTCGGCAGTCCGCTCGGGTTACTTTCTCGCTCCCCCAACGACAAACACCCTTACGTTGGCACAATCCCAGGCTGAGATTACAGGAATAACGAAATACCCCGCTGGGCTGACCATTGCCAATTCGTCCGACTCGGTTCGCCCTGGTGGCCAAAGTATTCACATTACGGGCACACCAGGCATCAACGCGGTTTGCTACATCTGGTTCGATTACATCACGGTTGTGCCCGGCGACGTGATCCAGGGCCACATATGGGTTAAGGGCAGTGGCAAGCATGACTTCAACATGAGGATCTGCGGGCTGCTCAACACGACCGAACTGAGCTACCTCTCCACCCAAGGTTCAGTCAGGCCAGATGGCGAATGGGAGGAGTTCTGGACTTGCCGGTACGTTGTGCCCGCCACCGGGAATCGGGGCCGCTTCTATCTCGTGCTGTACGGCAGCGCCCATGATGGGACGGTGGACTTGTACATAGATGCACCCGAGCTGCTCAAGAACGAGAGGTGCATCGGCCGGTGGAACCTCGGCCAGGTGGCGACCGCCGGGGACAAACTCTCCTACGTGACAACCTTGCCCTCCGAGTGGACGCATCTGTTTTCGATACAGACTCTGCTGGCCACGAACGTTGCCGCGGTGCAGAATACAGAATTACTGGAGATGACCAAGTTCCACCTGGCAAGCTACGTTAAGGATGCCAATAACTATGTCACCGTCTATTATGACACCAACGAAAACGAGATCGCCATAGAGAGCGTGGTGGCCGGCGTTCCTAGTTACAAGAGCCTGGCCATCTGGATGCACCGGGAGGAGATCATTAAGTTCGCTGTGCGTTATTCCTCAGGTGTCGTGACACTGTCGGTCGGGGCATCGTACACACCCACCCACCTGGAAAGCATTGATCGCGGTGTGGATGATCTTGCGGGCGCGGGTCGGACCATCCAAGCCGGCGACGTTGCCGGGGCCAACCTATTGCCCCACACTCTGTTCGATAGCCACTTGTACCCCGTGGTCATGACGGATGGTGAAGTCGAGTCCCGCTTTGCTGATGCCTACACCAGCGAACAAGATGAAGCTGGCGGCATCATTGTGGTGGAGGATTAACCGATGGCTGCGGAAAGGATCGTAACAGCGGGCGCTACCGAGGTGTTCCTCTCGGTCATCATGCGCGACAGCAGCACCGGTGCGTTCAAGCCGTCGATCACTTACGACGAGGCGATGGTGAGCTACCAACGGGACGGCGCGGCCACGAATGTGGCCCCCAGCATGAGCGAGGGAATCCTGGGAATTCACGCGGCCAATACGTGGAAGGAAACCGAGAGTGCCGGAGTCTACCAACTCTGCCTGGCGGATGCGGCCTTTGCGGCGGGGGCTCGCGGCGTCGTGGTTACCGTAACCGCCAGCGGGGCCATTGACGCGAAACTCTCGGTGGCTCTAGTTGAGGTGGACCTGCAGGTCGCCGGAGGCAAGCTACCGGTTACGCTCGCCGCCGCCGATGCCGCAGAGTTGGCGACCGCGGCCGCCCAGACCACGATGCTCAACCGGCTCGGCGCCTGGGCCGGAACCGGTCTCAACACGGTCCTGGGCGCTCTCCGTGCGCTCGCGAGCAAAGCGGCCGGCCTCACCCCGAGTGACCTTTCATCCGGGACCACCTTCAGCAACTTGACCGACTCGGTGGAGGCGCTCCGCGACCGTGGGGGCGTCGGGGCCATCACCCTGGGGGCGGTGCAACTGCTTAACCTCGCCGAAAACCGGCTGGCTTCGCCGCGTACCCTGGAGATGCACATGGGCGAAGAGAAAGTCTTTGTCCTGAGCTTCCTGGACGCGGCCGGCCAGCCGATTGACCTATCGGAGCGGGAACTACGCTTTGTAGTCCATGACGAGAATGACCCGCCCACGGTCCAGTTCACCGTCGAAAGTGATGGGATCACCCTCTCGGGCGAGCATAACGAGGTGGCCAGCGTGCTCGTGCCGGCCGAAGAGGTGGATTTCGCCAGCAGCAACCTGGACTGGGCGTTCTGGGATGTCGGCAACAAGGGGGTTCTCGGCTACGGCCGGTTCGGGATCCGGGCAACGGGCAAAGACCCGCCGGAACCGCCACCCTGACCGGCTCAGAGCTTAATCAAGGTGAACATGAGTGGGCCAAGGCAGTCAGCGGGCGCCGCTAAAGAGCCTGCCCAAGGCGGGGAAGAAAAGCAAGCGCACCGCCAGCCGGTGCACGCATTGCCGGGCGGTCAAGCAGAAGCATTTCCGCGAACTGGCCGGCCGGCCCGGCCATCCCCGGCAGACCAAGCAACTCCAGGACTTCGAGCGGCGCTACCTGATTCCGAGCGCGGGCAAGACCATCGACCTCTACGCCTGGGTCGCTGGTGTCTGGGACCTGATCGCGGCCAATACTCGGCGGATCGTCGTCACGGGGACCACCGAGCAGGCCGATTCCCTCGAATACTGGCGGAAGGAACACGAGCGAACCAAGACAGAGCGGGGCCGCTTATCGCTGGAACGCGACCAGGGCCGGCTTATCGGACGGCCGGAGCACGATCGCGAACTGGACCGCCTCTGTGTAGCTTTCTCCGCGATCCTGGCGCGGCTGCCCCAGGAAGTGGGCATGCGAGTGGTGGGCAAACCACTGGCGGAGGTCAGGGCTGAACTGACCCGGTGGGCGAACGAGGTGGCCGACCAGTGCTTTGGGCCGCCGGAGGGAAGTGAAAAGTGAGAAGTTGGAAGTGAGCAACGACCAGGCAATCAGCGCGACCAGCCTCCGCGCGCCCTTCCCCTGGTTCGGCGGCAAGCGGCGCATTGCCCCCGCGATCTGGCCGGCCCTGGGAGCGGTTGATAACTACGTCGAGCCGTTCGCCGGTTCGCTGGCCACATGCCGGACGATTGGAGAATGCTGAGTTGGTTGGGCAATAAATCCTATGGCACCAGCGCGGCGGTCGGAAAGAAGAGCGGCAACGATACCAACCGGCACAACGAAAGGCTGTGGTTTAGCCCCGGTTGCCTAAATGCGGAACCGGAACGCAGGCTCTGGACTGAATAACCGGCGAGGGGTCAAAACTGAGTCGATCATGTCTATCGCATTTGGCCTAGAATCACTCGCCGCCTTGGAGCTTCCGGCGGAGATCCGGCGGCGGCATCGCCGGCGGGCGGACTTGACCCCATCGCAGTGGGCCGAGCGGTTTCGGTTGGTCACCGAGGGGCCGCTGGTCGCCCAGGGGCAGGCCGTGCCCTGGAACAACCGCCTGTTTCCGCCGGCGGTGAGCATCATGGAGGCGGCCGGCAGCGGGCGCTGGCGGCGGGTGGTCATGCTGGCCGGACCCCAGACGTCAGGGAAGACCGCCCTGGCCATCAACGTCCTGCTCTGGGGGCTGCACTGGAAGCAGCGTGATGTGATGTACGTCCACGCCAACGCGGCCAAGGCGGAGGCCCAATATGCCAAGAAGATCGGCCCGGCGATCGCCGGCCAGCCCACGTTGGCCCAACTGATCCCGCCGAACCGCGACGACGTGGGCACTAAAGAGGCCCGGCGGTTCACCAATGGGACCATGTTCCTGGTGACTGGCTCGGAATCGGAGGCCGACCTGTCCGGGCCGACCGTGCCGGTGCTTTTCTTCGACGACGTGCACGCCATGCCCAAGACCTTGGGGGCGCACGGGCATCCGGTCGAGTTCGCCGAAAAGCGGGCGGCGGCCTTTCCGGTCGAGGAGCGGGTCTGCATCGTTGCCGGCCAGGCCAGTGACACCGACAACTGGCTCTGGTCGGCCCTGCTGGGCTCGGCCTTCTATGTGCTCTACGTGCCCTGCCCGAGCTGTGGCAGGTATCAACTCCTCGATTGGAACCGAATGCAGTTCGACCATAGCAGCCCGGAGGCCGCGGCGGCGGATTGCTGGCTCAAGTGCGCGGACCCCGAGTGCGACCACCACATCCGGCACGAGGAGCTGCCGGCCATGCTCGAACGTTATGCCTGGGTTTCGACGCCGGTGGGACTCAACCCGGTGCTGGATCCCGCCGAACGCTCCGGCCTGGCCGACCTGGCCCAGGAGCGGGTCTTTCCGAATTGGGCCCGGCCAACGCAAGACGCGGGCTTCTGGTGGAACGCGCTCTACTGGCCGCTGGTGCCCTGGACGAAGCACGCCGCCGACTGGGTCAGCGCCCAGGGGCAGGAATCAGCCATACTGACGTTCCGGCAGCAGGTCCAGGTCATCCCCTTCGAGCCGCCCAAGCTGGACGAGGATGCCCTGGAACTGTCCGACGTGTACGCCCACGCGCTCAAGAGCCACCACTGGGGCACGGTGCCGAAAGAGGCTGGCGTACAAGAACAGCAGGGGGCCTTGATCGTGACTGCCGACGTGCAGGCCGGCTATCTGTGGTATCTGGTCTGCGCCTGGCACCGGCCGACCGGCACGAGCTGGCTGGTCGAGTGCGGCCGGTTCGGTAAACGGCTCACCCCGCAGGAGATCGCCAACGACCGGGAACGGCACCTGGCCTGGCGGACGGGCATTGGGCTGGCCCTGGAGAAACTGTGGAAGAAGGAGGCCCAGGGGTGGCCGATCCTCAAGGACGATGGTGAGTTACTCGGGACGGCCCAGGCGGCCTGTTGCCTGATCGACTGCAGTTTCGAGCGAGAAGTAGTGCAGCGGTCGTGTAAACAATTCAACGCGGGGGCCTGGGTGGGCAAGTGGCTGCCGGCCGAGGGCTCACAAGCCCTGGCCCGGAGCCCGGTGCCCGTGTGGCCGGGTCTGCGCCGGGGGACCATCGAACGCAAGACCCGCCGGCGCTACTGGGAGATCAACACCAACCGGGCCAAGCTTTACCTACGGGAGATGCTGGCCATCCCGCCCGGAAGCCCGGGGGCGCTGAACCTACCGGCGGATATGCCCGACCAGCCGCGGGAGTGGTTCGCCAAGCACCTTTGCGCTGAGGAATGGGACGATGGCCGCGGGCGCTGGGTGAAGGTATCCGGCGAGAACCACTTGCTGGACTGCGCCGCTGAGCAAATCGCCGGAGCGATGGCTCAGGAGGTCGCCGCCCCCTGGCTCGGTCAGCAAGCGGGACAAGAGCAGCTGCAACGGCCGGTGGCCGTGGTTAAGGATTGGTTCAAGAGGCAAAAGGAAGCCGTAACCGCCAAGGCGTAGAGTCGTAACGATGACCGTCATTCTCAAACCCGTATCTGGACCAGCCTGTCCCCAGTGCGGCTGCCAGCACTCGGAGCTGGTGGGCCAGACGAAGCACTGGGGGCAGGTGCTCCAGCAGCGCCGCTGTCGATTCTGCGGGCGGGTGTTCCGCGCAGAGCCCGGCCAACCGCCCGAGCCACAGGGCCCGATCAAAGAGAAGCCGCTGGCCTATCCGTCATTGTGCTGCCCGAGCTGTAACTCCTCTGAGACCTTCGTGACCAGTACGCGCCGGCCCATCCGCCATCACCAGTGCCGGCAATGCGGCCGGCGCTTCAAGAGCTACGAGAACCGAGAATCGGGTCGCAAGCCTTAGATGGGCACCCTGCCAGCCATCTTCCAAGGATTCTTTTGGAAAGGTTACAGAATCTGTACCGCAGGGGCTTGAGGGCGGTACAAGGTGGGTGCCATACTTAACTGAGCATGGCCATCTCGATTGACCAACTACAGCAGCATCTGGACGCCGCCCGGACCGCGATCGGCTCGGCGGACTATGTGACCGCCGAACGCGAGGCGTTACAGGCTCAGACCTGTCTAGCCGGACTGCCGAACGGGGCCGTCGAGAACGCCGCCAGCCTGGAATGGCGTGAAACCATCGACCGCCTGGTGGAAAACATCCGCACCGCCCGGCGGCAACAGCAAATTGCCGCAACCAGCGGCTTGCAGCGCACGCGGATCACCTATGTGGCCCCGACCTGAGCAGGTGGGTATTGAGCCGACGAAGCAACCGAGCACCGAGCCGACGCGCTGAAGGACCGAAGCGGGCCGTTGCCGGCAAACCTCGTGCGCCCGCTGCCAGCACCAGGAACAAGGACATGGCGCCGATGGGCCGACGGCGGCCGGTCGACCGGGCCCGGAGCTTCGAGGCGGCCCAGACTGACCGGCTCAATTCGTTGCATTGGTCCCAGGCTCAAGACACCCCGGTTAACACCCTCCTGGCCACTTATCTGGGCATTCTGCGGGCCCGGGCGGCCCACGAGGCCCTGAACAATCCCAACGTCGAAGGAGTGATCAAGACTCACGCGGACGATGTGATTGGCGAAGAGGGTCCAACCCTGCAGGTGCAGAGCAACAACGAAGCCTACAACCGCGAACTGGAGGGGTTATGGGCCGAATGGTGGGCCGAGCCGGACATCGCCGGGCAACTGTCCGGGCCCGACCTGCTCAAGCTCCATATCCGGCTCGACTGGGTCTGCGGAGAGGATCTCACCCAGATCGTCACCGACCCGGACGCCGCGGGGCCGGTCCAGATGCGCCTGCGGCTCATCCATCCGCGCCGGATGTATACGCCGCTGAACCAGATCGCCGAGGAGAGCATTGCCTTGGGTGTACGCCGGAACCGGATCGGTCGGCCGCTGGGCTATTTCGTCGAGACGGCACTCGAGGGGCAGAGCCTGCGCAGTCTGGCGTTAGTGCCGGCGGAGATCCCCGCGGCCAACATCCTGCACGATTTCCACGTCATCGAGCCTGACCAGGCCCGCGGCGTGCCGTGGTTGACCTCGTCGCTTTCGTCGATCGCCGACTTGCGCGACTACGATGCCGAGGTGATGGATGCCGCCCGGGCGGCGGCGGACCTGGCCGTGCTGTTGTACACGCGGAATCCCGATGCCCAGTTTGTGCAGGTGGAGGAGAGCGCCGAGATCGAACGGAGGATGATCACCACCTGCCCGCCAGGCTACGAGGCCATGCAAGTGACGCCACAGCAGCCGGCCAGCACCTATCGGGACTTCCGCGCCGAGCGATTGCGCGAGTTGGGCCGCCCGGTAGGGATGCCGCTGATGGCCGTGCAACTGGATAGCCGCCAGCACAACTATTCCTCCGCCCGGTTCGACAGCCAGGTTTATCAGCGCGGGGTGCGGTCATTGCAGCGCCACAAAGCCCGCAAGGTCCTGCGCCGGCTCTTGGACCTATTGGCCCGGGAAGGCGAACTGGCCCAAGTACTGCCGCGGCGCCCCCAGCGCGTGACTTACCGCTGGACCTGGGCGCCCTTCCCGCACGTCGATCCGGCCAAAGAGGCCGACGCGGTCGGCACGCGGCTGAAGATCGGAATCTCGACATTGCGCGATGAATGCGCGGCGGATAATAAGGACTGGGAAGAAGTGCTGGCCCAGCAGGCTCGCGAACGAGAGCGCATGAAAGGGTTGGGCCTGAACGGCGGCCAGGGCCAGGGCGACGCCGGCCGGATGATGGAGAGTCTGGCCCGCGCGGTCCGCTCGGGTATGCGGATTACCGAAGCAGAGGCCCGGACCTGTCTGGGCCTCAGTAGCGAACCGACCGCTGGCCAAAACACCCTGCGGTTCAGCGATGAGAACGTGCTGGCCTACCACATCGAATCGGGCGTGCTGACCATCAATGAGGTCCGGGCCCGCTTGAAACTGCCCGCGGTGGACTGGGGCGACGCCCCAGTGCGACGGCAGGGGTTCAGCGTGGTAACACCGGCGGGGCCGCGTGGGGAAGAGAACCAACCGCCAGCAGAGGTATCCGCGGGCACAGCGCCCGGCGAGGAGGTTGACGACGATGCGCAGCAGACGGAAACCCCATAATGCGCGGCGGGAGGCCGCCCCGACGGAACAACTGACCTTCCGGGCCTACCAGATGCGGGCCAATACGGTCAACCGCGCTGACCGGAGTGTCGAGGCAGTTTTGGCCACCGATGAACCGGTCGAGGTCTTTGACTCGGATCGCTGGGACATCATCGAAGAGATGATCCTTATGAGCGGCCTGCGCATGCCGGCCAAGGGCCAGGTCGTATTGCTGGACTCGCATGACCGGACTTCGGTGCAGCGGGTCTTGGGGTCTACGCGCGGCCTGCGGATCGAAGGCGGCCTGCTGATCGGCCGGCGTTTCTTCTCTTCGGTGCAAGAGGCCCGCGACACCTTCACGAAGATCGAGGAGGGGCACCTGACCGACGGGTCCATCGGCTATCGGGTCTGGGATTACCACGACATCGAGCCGAAAGCCACCTGGACCGCGCCGGATGGACGGACGTTTACCGCCGGGCCGGAGAGGGCGCGGCGAATCACATTGGACTGGGAACTACGTGAGGACTCAGTGGTACCCATCGGGGCCGACAAGCTGGCCAAGATGCGCCGGAGTCCAGACGGGCCCACCGGGCCCAAGGAGCGAACCATGTTCGAGAAGTGGTTGAAGAAACGGGGCATCGACCCGGCCAGCCTGACCGAGGAGCGGCGGGCGGAGTTGCAGGCCGAGTTTGATGTCGAACAGAAACGGGCCGCCGCCCCCGCGGAACTTGCGCCGCAGGCAGCGGCAACTACGCCGGAAAGCCCGGCCCCAGCGGCCAATGCCGACTCGGCCAGGGCTGAAGGGGTGCGATTGGAACGCGAACGGCAGACCGCCCTGCGGGAGCTGGCCGGCCAAGACGTGCCGGCGGAGTTGCTCCAGCGGGCGATCACCGAGGGCTGGGACACGGCCCGGGCGGCGCCTGAGTTTCTGCGGGCGGTCCGCGGGGCGCGGCCCGGCTCGGTCGCCGTCGGACCGGACCGCGGCGAGAATCTGCGCACGGCCCTGGCGGATGCGCTCTGTCTGAGTCGTGGAATCCAACCGGTCGGGAGCGAAGCCCAGCGTAATGCCGAGCAATTCTGGGGCATCGGGCTCCACGCCCTGGCCCGGATCGTGCTTGGCCATGAACGGCAGCAGATTCCGCATGACGTCAAGGTGCTGTTCCAACGGGCCATCTCCACGGGCAGCTTCGCCGAGATCCTCGGGAGCGCAGCAGCCAAGAGCCTGCAGGCGGCCTATGAGTCTTTCCCCAGCACCTTTTTGGCCTGGGCGGGCCAGCGCGAGGTGGCCGATTTCAAGGTCTACAATGACATCAAGCTGGGGGCCTTCGGGTCGCTGGCGGAAGTGGGCGATGCTGGCGAGATCGAGCATGGGACCCTGACGGAATCCAAAGAGACGCACCAGGCCAAGACCTACGGCCGGCGTTTCGCGGTCACGCGGAAGATGTGGATCAACGATGATATGGGCGCGTTTTTGCGAGTCCCTGGCGAGTTGGGGATGGCCGCCGCCCGGAACATCGATGACATCGCCTACACCGCGCTGATCAGCGCCAGCGGGCTGGGTCCCACCATGAACGAGGACTCGCACGTTCTGTTCTACATCAGCCGGACCACGCCCAACTGCCAGGTCGGCGCGACCAGTTCGCTGCTGAGCGACGACGGCCTGATCACCGGCAAGGCCCTGATGCGCAAGATGAAGGGGCTGGGGGGCGAGAACATCAACGTCATCCCGCGCTTCCTGCTGGTCCCGCCGGAACTGGAGCACACGGCGCTGAAACTCGTCTCGGCTAGCGAGCTAATGCTGGTCAAGACCACGCCGACCACGGGCGCGGCCGAAACGACCGTGTTCCCCACCAAGAACATTCACCAGGGGACCTTGCTCCCGATCGTCGAGCCGCGGCTGAGCGCGGGGACGAATGGGACCACCGCCTGGTACCTGATCGCCGACCCGAACCAGGTGCCCAGCCTGGTGGTGGTGTACCTCCGTGGCCAGCGGGCCCCGGTGGTCGAACGCAAGGACCCGGTGGACGTGCTGGGCATCGGCTGGTGGATATACCACGACGTGGGTGTCGCCGCGATCGACTGGCGCGGGATCATGCGGAGCAAGGGTGCCGCGTAAGCGGTTCAAGATGGGAATGCTTCTGGCTGGTAGCTTGCAGGTTACGGCCTAAAGCTTTTCAGGAGATTCAATCATGAGCGAAGCGATTTATCGGCAAAACGGCGGCCAGCAGGACTACACGCCGAGCAGTGCCGCAACTGCGGGGCAAGTCCTCCAGTTGAACGACGGGCGGGCCGCGGTCGTGAAAACCGACCTGGCGGCCAGCGCCAAGGGCGCGGTCTACACTGCGGGGATCTTCGATGTCCTCTCGGCCAGCTCGACCGCGTTCAGCGTCGGCGACCGGGTCTACTGGGACTACTCGGCCGATCTGGCCATCACGGAGGCCGAGGCCATCGGGGAGGATTTCTACATCGGCACGGCGGTGGTGGCCAAGGTTGCCTATGAGCTGGCGGTCCGCACGGATCTGAATGCGAGCCCGGTGGTGACCGGCCGCGCGTTGCAGTCGCGGGTCTACGAGTTCGATTGCCAGACGGGCGAGGACTCGGCCGTGCACGTCCTGATTCCGCCGGCCTGGAACAAGACCGGCCTGCTGATCCTGGACACCATCGGCATCGTCACCGAAGTGTTCGCTGGCGCGACCCAGGATCAAGGCATCGTGACCATCAAGGACACCGCCGGTACCCCGAACACGATCGGCACGGTGACCGCGGCCGACGCCAGTGCGGATGCGCTCAACGATGTGCTGGTCGGCACGGGCGGAGCCTCGCGGGCCACCTCCGGTGATGCCGGCAAACTGGTCGCCGCCGGATTGGGCGTGACCGGGGCCGTGACGCAGCCCACCTCCGGCACCAGTGCCGCCGGCAAGATGAAGGTGCGGGTGCTGGCCGCGCCGGTAACGTGATGCCGTCCCTGGAAGGGGCAGGCCGCTTTCTACCCCAGCCGGCCTGCCTCATGCCGGGATAGAGTCGGGGGCGAATCTGCCTTCCTGCGGCGGGCGGGTCGGAGCGGGTGCCGGCCCGCCCGCGAGGATTGCTCATGGCGCTGCTCACCGATGGTTTCGGGCTCTTGGCCGCCGAGCTGCAGAGCTGTGTCGGCCAGACGGTGATCCTCCGCGGGCCGGACCGCGACGAGCTGCTCGTCACTGCGGTAGCCATCGCCCCCGGGCAGACCGAGCAAAAGACCGATGACGGCGGTAGCGACGCCCGCCGGCTCTGCCGGGTGGTGCTAGTCGGAGAGGAAATCGGTGACCCGGGCACGTGGCGGGAGATCGAGATCGACGGGACCATCTGGCACCTGCAGCAGCCGCCGGAACGCGAGGGGCAGGGGTTGGTTTTCTTCCAGGCGGTACGCGTGGCCTCCAAGGAACGCACCGGCCGCCAATATCGAGGATAGACATAATGGGAACACAACTACAGATTCTCAGTCCGATCATTCAGTATGGCTTCGCCGGGCTCTCGGTGGTGCTCCTGGGGATCATCGTCTGGCTGATCAGCCGCCTGCTGGGCATCCTGGCGGAGACGAACACGGTCATCAAGGCGAACACGGCCGCAATCCAGACCCTGGATCAACGCACTGGCGAAACCCTGGCCCTGACCAGACGCACCTTCGAGCGCTTGCTGTGCAAGGCCCACAATCCCAGAGCCAATGAGGGAGGGGCTGGCGAATGACCGCGCCGGCAGGACCAATCAGTCTGGCCCAGGAACGACTGCGGGTGATGCTCGCGGATTGTACGACGTTCCGCGCACTGGTCGGGGCGACCACGCAGGAGCAGGCCCTGTCGCGCCTTTTCCACGACGCCCTGCCTCCGCCGGCCAGGGGAGTCGAGCACACCCTGGACGAACTGCGGAGCTATCGCCCGTTCGGCCTGGTCAGCACCTATCCCCAGGATGGGCATACCTTGGTGCGGGACACGGCGGATCGCAACGCCGGCGCGGAAGAGGCGGGCCGCCTGGTCATCGAAATCGAGTGGGACGTGCCTGAGACGATCGCCAATGATCCGGCCGAAGCCGGCCTGCGCTTCAACAACGCCGTGGGCCAGATCAAACAGGAACTGTTCGCCCTGGCCGGGGTCCATCCCTACCTGGCCATCAGCGAGATCGGCCAGGCGGGGTACTTTCGCGGGCCTGAAGAGCAGCAGCAGACCAAAGGGGACTACCTGGTTTACCAGTTGTTCATCGAGTGGGGCCAGCAGCGCAGATGACCGAGGTGGAGTTCGCATGATCCTGGTCAGTTCGATCAAGTTTCACGGCTTTGTGCCGGGCGTGAACAACAGCCAGGTCAACATCGTCATCAGGGAAACCCTGGGCGACCTGGCCGCCTACTGGCACGAGCACATGCGGGCCAAGCACTTCACCGTGGCTGGGGCCCGGGAATACGGCTACCTGCCACGCCGGGGCGAACGCGGCAACATGCCCCGGATCGGCTTCAAGCGGAGCTACACCGGCCGCAAGCTGAAGGCGATGGGGCATACCCGGCCGCTGGTGTACACCGGCGAATCCGAAGAGATGACCCGAATTCGCGACATCCGCGTGCACGGCAAGACCGCGACCGTCGTCTTGCACGCACCCAAGCTCAACTGGCGAAACCGCTATAGCCAGATCCACATGTGGGAGGAGATGACCACGGTGTCCGAGCCTGAACTGCAGGAACTTTCCAGGCTATTTGGGCGAGTCATGGAGATGCGCCTGCGGGCCATCCCCAACGATCTTACAAGGAAAATCGAACAACTAGGGCGATGGGGCGTGGCGTAGGGGCAAGAAAAAAAAGGAGAGCGATCATGGACCGCTACGATCTTTACGGTGTGCAATACGGTACTGTCCTGATCGGCGGCATCACCGCCCAGAATTTGGTCACGGGCACTACCGCGGAGGGCGTGCCCAGCAGCGGCTCAGTCTTCCCCTCGGTGATGTCCATCACCGCCCAAAACCCGACCGGCGGCTTTACCACCTACAACCTGGCCGCGGCCCTGACGGCGTTAAGCGATGCGGTCCAGGGGATCTTCTCTGCTCCGATTGATGGGGCCGCGGAGGTACTCAAGCCGCTCAACTTCTATCTCCAGAAATATGCCGAGGGCGGTGGCCGAGCTGCTGGCTCCGTGCATCGCAAACTGGGCATCCAGCGAGGCCTGGTCTATCCCCAGATGCTCACCTGCGACCACCAGAAATCCGCCACGCTCAGTTATAACCTCCTCGTCGGCTACGACGGCACCAACGACCCGATCGTGCCAAGCGATACCGAGACCCTGCCCACCCCACTCACCGATGCGGAGCGCTTCACCCTCGGCCCGATCAAGATCGGGCCCCTCATCTTGACCGCTTTCAAGCGGTTGCAGATCGACTTCGGTGTGCGGGCGGCCGCCGAGGGGGCGGAGTCGGCCCTCTGGCCCACCCACACCAGCGTCGTCCAAATTGCCCCGCGGATCACCATCGACGGGATCGACCCGAAGTGGTTTGCGGCCAGTGGGGCGGTGGCCCTGGCCGGCCTGGCCGCCGCCCATGCCGATACGATCATCTACCTGCGCAAGCTGGCGATCGGCGGGACCTTCGTCGCCGACGACGTGGCGGAGCACATTTCGTTCACTCTGGCAGGATTGGCCCACATGGACAAGGTGGCCGACGTCAGCACCGGCCCGGCGGGCGTGTCCCTGAGCATCCCGCTGTATCACGATGGGAATAATCTGCCACTGCTAGTGAGCACCACCGCGGAGATTGAATCCTTCGAGGAGGAATGAAACTCAGAAGTGCGAAAAGGTAAAGGCCGAGTGGACTACATGAGGAGACCAAGCATGCAAAAGTGGTCGTTGATCGGGTTAGGACTGTTCGCCGCTGGGCTGGCCCCGACCGTTGGTTGCGCCTGGGCCGACCCGGGTGGACAGGTGGCGCGAGGCCTCGGCCAGTCCAAGACGTACCAGTGGGGGGCGGACGGCAATTTCTCGGCCGTCGGCCAGGGCACGCAGACCGAGAGCTTCTGCATGATGGAGGGCGACATCGCCTTCCAGCGCAAGGACGGCAAGCTGCTGCTCGACAAGGGTGGCAACCCCGTCCCGGACATGAACAAGACCAAGGTCCGCTACTACCTGCGCGCCGACCCCAAGGCGGACGACGCGGCGAACGCTATGGGCCAGGCCCTGGCGGCGAGCACGGCGCAGGCGGCGATACTCGGACAGACGATCACGGGGATGTTCAATGCCGTGATCCCGCTGCTGACCCGGCCCGCGGCGGCTACGGCGGCGGATACGGGCACAGCCGGCGGGAACTCGGCGGCCATGCTGCAGCGGCTTGACCGGCTGCTGAGCCTGCTGGAGGCCAGCCGTGGCCTGGGCCCTCCGTAGACGGCCGCCGCCGACCCTCCAGGAATTGCCGGAGCCCGCCTGCGCGGCTCCCTGGGCAATCTTATCGGGCCAGGTGGCCTTTGGGATGGGGGAAACGTGTCCTGTGTATCCTGGGCCAATTCGGCCCGTTGGAGAATAGGAGATCAAGTCATGACTTGGAAGACGGCATTCGGACCTCTGGGAAGTCGCAAGGTGCAGGTCGCCCTGGCCACCGTGCTCGCCGCCTGGGCCGCTCAGGCCGGCCTCGGTCTGAGCGAGGACGTGATCCTTACCATCCTGGGCGTCGGCGCAGCGTTGATTTTGGGGATTGCCCACGAGGATGCCGGGGCCAAGAGCGCCGGCCCGCTGGGCTAGAACCTCCGGTCTGCAGCTTATAGGAGAGCGGTGCTTTCATGGCTGGTTTCCTCTACTACCTGCCGGGAACGAAACGCAACGAGGTCAACGCCGAACTGCTGCGTAAGCTGGGGCTCGGGCACCTGCTCGACGATCCAGCGGGAACAACCTTCCGCCTGACCATGACCGAAGTCGCCCGCGGGCCAGGCGAGGGCCGCGCCGGACTCGTAGCCGGCGATCCACGCCGCGTGACCGGTGGCCGGATCGGCTTCTACCCACAGGAGCAAGCCTGGCGAGCAGTGTTGGGATCGGCCGGGCGAGCCTGGGTGGGTTACTACCTGGAGCAGCAGCCGCGGCCGGAGGAACTGGCCCGGGCGGGCGCGCTCGATGGGCACAGCCTGCTGCTGAATGACGGCCAACGCTGGGTCATCCCGGTTATCCGTGGGGTTTCGGAAGAGGAGGACCAACTGGTCGGCTACTGCGCGGCCCCCCGGCTGGTGGATTGGGACGAAAAAGGCGAGCGGGTCGCCGGCGAGGTGGTACCCCGGTACCGCAAGTTCTGGGAGTTGGCCTGCTTGTGGTTCGATCTGGCCAGGGGCCGGGCGCTGGGTGAGATGATTCCCGAAACGTTGGAAGCACTCGACGATCTCCCCGTCCTGGCCCTGGCCACCAATTACGCGGTCTCCAAGACGGAGATCGGCATGTTGGGCCTGTTGACCACCGACCTGGAGCGCCGCGTCTGCCAGGTGGTGATCGACTGGCCGACCTGGCTGGAGCATCTGCGAAAAAAAGCGGGAGCCGCTGGCTCGTCTACCTGCGATGGGCCCGCGGCCGCCACCGGGGGTACCGGCCGACCTTCGCCGACCTGATGGCCCTGGACGAAGGGCTGGGCGAACCCGAGCCGCTGGTGATCCAGAACTACCCGGTGGCCATGCACGTGGTCCGTTGGCGGTGAGAACATGCCTGGAACTGGAAACGTTCATCTCGACCTGACGGCTGAGGACAAAGCCGTCGTCGCCGCGCTGAATCGCGCTCAGCGGAAACTCGATGATCTACAAGGTAAGCTTAGTGAGCTCGGCAAGGCTGGCCGGTTTGCGGGCAAAAACCTCGAGGATGCCGGCCAGAGTGCCGGGAAGGCGTTCGACCCCAGCCGGCTGACTTCGATGGTTACGCAATTCGTGAGCTTCAGCGCGGCCGTCGAATCCGCCAAGAAGCTTATGGACTCGATGGCGGCTGAACGGGCCGCCGGCGGGGCCGGGCTGGAGCGGACGGCCGCCGCCGGGATGAAACTGACTCAGTATGCCGGCGGTGACCCCGCCAAGTTGGCCGCCTACCAGAAAGCGATTCGGGAATCGCGTACCGAAGAGGGGCTCAGCGCCGAGGCGGCGGGCGGGCTCCAGACTTCCTTGGAAGCCAAGGGCTGGGGCCGGCATCGGCAACTGTTCGCTG
>Ga0315289_10002582_pt1 | contig 27702 bp, 34 predicted proteins | sample YL17G11_40_MG_FD_203452 | JGI IMG/M metagenome (GOLD analysis project Ga0315289, IMG submission 203452) | Sediment microbial communities from Yellowstone Lake, YNP, Wyoming, USA - YL17G11_40 | ecosystem: Environmental > Aquatic > Freshwater > Lake > Sediment | place: USA: Wyoming | collected...
GCTACAGCTATTGTTGATTGTTCAGTGAGCTGTAACAAGCTCATTGATTTATATTCACTTAGAAATAAATATACTCCGTAATTCATTCATTGGCTTGAAAGCCAAGGATTTCTTACGGGGAGATTAATAAATATTAAAGAATTACGAGAATTTATGGAAAATGAATTCGGAGAAGAAATAAGTGAAGAAGAATTGACAGATTTTTCAAAAAGAATAAAAAAACTTTCTGATGAAAAAATAGATAAGCTTTGGTATCTATGTAAGTTTATTATCTCTGGAAGAGAAGAAAAATTCAAAGCGATTAGACAAATGGATATTGATAGGATAAGAGAAAGCTTGGATTCTGCAAAAAAGGTGGTTTGGAATTTAATATTGGAAACAAAATTAAAAGATTTTAAGAAAAATCTGTCCAAAATTGAATAATAATTCTTTAAGCGTGCTCTGGTAATTGAATGGTTGCATTCCTTAATCCCTTTGTTCTGAGTATGAAATGAATGGGTATATGACTATCAAGAAAGAGCAGATTACATGTTGCATTCCTTAATCCCTCTCTTCTTGTTCTGTAGCTATTTTATCTCGTCGTAACCTCAATCTTGTCTTTGAAAACAATAACAGTATGCTCTGCCTGTGCAACGGGCTTTTTGCCCTGTTCAACCAGCTGGCTGAATTCTTCTATTGCTCCTGCCTGCTTCAACGCAGAAAGCGCAAACAAAACTTTTGGCGAAAACTTTTTAACAAGCCATCTTGAGCAGAACGGAAGTGTTTGATATTCGTTTTCAATGTAATCAAGGACTTGCCTCGCAAGGCTGTCCCTTATCCCTTTCCTCTCTTTGAAAATGTAAATCCCCGAAGGCTTGCTTTCATAAACAATCCCCTGCCCTGTTGTAACAAAGGGCTCAATCGCATACGCACCCTCAGGCAGTCTTATAGTGTTGCCGTTATTATAATTCGGAATTGTCAAGCCAGAATGCAAAAACCACTGGCTTACCTCGTGCCCCGTAAGATTTCTTATGGGCGAAAATCCATTTTTTGTTATCTCATTTCCAATTGCCTCCCCTATATCAGAAATAGGAACATCAAATTTTATCATTTCTACTGCTCTTTTGACAGCATTCTCGCTTGCCTCAATCAGTTTTTTATTCTCATCATTATTCTCAAGGTCGATTGAAAAAGCAGTGTCTGCAATAAATCCGTTTACATGCACTCCAATATCAACTTTTAACAATCCGCTCGCAACAGTTTCATCATTATAACTGGGAGTGTAATGCGCTGCAATCTCGTTTATCGAAAGGTTGACAGGAAATGCGGGCTTTCCCCCCCCGGACATTATTTTATCCTCAATCTTTTCAGCAATCTCAAGTAGCTTCACACCAGGATGTATTATTGACTTTGCATAAACACTCGCTTCTTTAGCAATTTTGCCTGCTTCTTTCAATGCCATAAAATTCCCGTACTTTAGTTCCTCGCTTGATTTCCCATCAAATTCTATTTTCTTTTCTTTTTCTTCAAAAATCTTGCCTTTTTTTCTTACTTCTAACTTATTTCCCCGATTTATCTTGCTCTTCCCGCCATACTGCTTTTCTGTCATAATTTTAACTATAAAGTTGAGTTATTAAAGTTTCCGCAAAAGTATAAAAAGTGAACTGTCTATTTCAGTCTATGGACATAGAATTTTCATTCCATGCTAAAAAGAGGTTAGTAGAAAGGGGTATAAAAGAAAAAGATATAATTGAAACTATCAATTTTCCAGATTATACAATAAGAAGAGGTAAAGAAATAGAATCTCACAAGAAGCTTAAAGACAAAACATTAAAAGTAGTCTATGTAAATAAAGGAAAGTTTATAAAGATTATAACCATTTATTATATATGAAAATAGAATTTGATAAAGAAGCAGATGCGGCATTTGTTTATTTTAGAGATATTTCTGCAGGAGAAGTAAAGAAAACAATTTCTTTAAATGAATATCTAAATATTGACTTAGATTCAGAAGGCAAAATTTTGGGCATAGAGATACTAAATGTAAGTAAAAATATGCCAAAGACTTCTGTTCAACAGCTGGTTACTTCTTGTGCAAGTTAACTATTTAATTCTTCTCTCTTTTGGCACAAGGTTTATCACCCTGCCTTGTTCTTTTTTAACTAAGCCGCAGCCAATCAAATCTTCTTTGTTTTTCAAAACAATTACTCCATTCAATTCTTTGAACTCTTCTCCTTCCAAGTCCTTGCCCTGCATCCATTTCTCAGCCCGCTCATCATTTACTTCAACAACATTCTTTTTGATTTTGTCTTTAAACAAAGGCAGGCTGTCAAAAGCAATCCTGTATCCTTGCTTCTCTTCCTTAAAAGCATATAATCCTATTAATTCAATTCTTGCATTTAACCCTAATTCTTTGATTTCCTGCATTGACAAGCTTCCTGAAAACGCTCTTACTCTTTCCTTTCCAGTCTTGATAAACAAGTAATGCAGTTCTTTAAATCCAAAATTTTCATTTAAGCTTGCAAGTATCTTCTTTTTCTCGCCTGCAGTCAATATATCCAAGTTCATCTTAGTTTCTCCATAAACGATTTATTTAATCCAACTTTTATACAATTTTTTAAAAATAGGCAGTTTTTACAAACTGATTTTATAGTTTTTGAGTTAATCCTTTTTATAGACAGATTGAATATTTCTTTAGCAGAATATATAGAATTTTCTTTTAATTTTAAATATTTCAAAATTTTCTTATCTTGTTTAACTACCCATTTTCCAATTTCTGGTGACTGGACACATCGACCTTTATATAGATAAGGACATTTAAAACAGATGTCGTCAGGTTTTGCTAAAACTACTTTTATTTTTGTATTGGAATTTTTTCTAATCCGCATACAAAGTTTTTTCATATTTTCTGCAAATTTTCTATTATATCCTCCATGATAAAATCTTGGAATACAAGACAAATGGTGCGCTCTTAATTTCATCATTTTTCCACCTTCCTCATCTTGCAGAGGAAAAAGCCCTCTGTATCGTTGTCTTGAGGATATATCCTGCATGCTTTCTTGACTTCAGGATTAAATTTCTCGCCTTGCCATTCTGTAATGCCCTCTCTGCATTTCAATGGAAGATTTAATTCCTGAATTTCTAAATTGAAATTATCAATTAAAAAATCAACGTTTCTCTCGTTTTCTTCAGGAGTATAAGTGCAAGTCGAATAAACTACCTCTCCGCCCTCTTTCAAAAGTGGAATTGCACTTGATGCAAGTTTTCTCTGAATTCTTGACATTTTTTCAATCATTTTTGGGTTCCAAATAATAAATGTTTTTGGCGAACTTCTAGTTGTTCCTTCCCCACTGCACGGCACATCCAACAAAATTTTATCAAACCTTATCCCCAATTTCTTAAGCTTCTCGCATAATATGACTCCATCATGCCTAGTTACAATAATATTCATGCACCCGCATCTCTCTAAATTAGTTCCCAGGATTATTATTCTTCCAAGATCAACGTCATTTGCAATAATTGTTCCTTTATTTTCCATTCTTGCAGACATTTGAGTTGTCTTGCTACCCGGCGAGGCGCATAAATCAAGAATAATCTCTCCCGGCTCTGGTTTAAGTGCAAGAATGGGCAACATGCTTGAAATTTCCTGTATATAATAATATCCAAGAATATGCTCTCTCGAACTCCCCAATGCTCCAGGCTCAAGCTCGCTTTCAACAATCATGACTTCAGGATAATCAAGGAAAGGTTGTTTTACTTGCCATCCTTTTTCTTCAAGCCTCTTCTTTAATTCAGAAGGACTCATCTTAAGAGTATTGCATCTTATTGCATTGACAGGCTTCTCATGGATGATCTTGTGAAATGCCTCAAAATCCTCCGCATCTGGCATAAGCTTCTTCAGCCTTTCAAGAAACAAAGGTTTTTCTGTTATCATCTTAATTAAAGAAACTTCTAACTTTTAAACATATTTAATTAAAACTCCCCCAAATTCTTCTGCTTCTTTCCTTCTGCAAACTCCAAAAAGTTGACATTAAAAACTTCAAAAATATTTTCTACCGCCGGAATAATCTGGTGCTCTAGATAATACTTGACATCATACTCGCCTTTTTCATCAGGCAGCTTAATCTTCTCTCTAACGAGCTTTTTCTTTTCACCAGATTCAGCAACATAATATTCTATAAGCATTCCGGGCCTTACAGGCATTCCTAGTTTGAGCATTTTTTCAGCAGCAGTCACATGCGGAGAAATTGCCTTATATTCTGAAATAGGCTTGGTAAGCTGGCTTCTTATTATCAATTCTTCTTTTGCAATTTCTCTCTTTTTTAATTTCAGGATTATCTTCTTCACGTACTCTAAAGCCTCTTCATGATTTCCTTTTTCCAGAATACTGGATATTACCTTGCTTTGCATTTCCCTAGCCAAAGGGCACCAGTCTCTTCTTACTGTCTCAAACCCCCGTATCTTTACTTTTCCTTGCTCATTAACCAAAGCATATTTCTTCTTTGCGCCTTGGGTAGTTGTCCTTTTGCTTACAAAAATTGCCCTTTTGTAGAAATCCTCTAACTCGAGCTCCATTATGCCGGGCATATTAGCATTAAGCTCTTTTAAAAATTCAAGAACTTGCTGTTTTGTTTTATTACCAAGCAATGCTGCGATACCGTCTGTATCTGAATATATTACTTTATAACCCTCTTTCTTTACTTTCTCTATTACTTCTAAAATGTTTTTTCTCGCCAAAGCTGCAGTTGCTGCAGCTGCCTGCCTGCAATAATATCTTGCCCCAAAAAATCCCTGATATCCGTAAGATGCATTTGCCAGAAGCTTGTAAGCATTGCTTCTCGCTTTTAAAAAGTCAGTAGGGTTTTTCTTGTACTCCTGCTTGTACTTTTTTCTCAAGCCAATTACCTCTTCAAGCATTATCAAAAAAAAGCCTTTTTCTTTGGAAAAATAAGCTTTTCCATCTTCTCCTAAATCCACTTCAGTATATCCTTTTTCTCTTGTGCCAGAAAAAGTGGAAAGTGAAAGGTTATAGCTGACAGTAACGCTTGCATACATGCTTGTAAAGTCAAGCATCACAATATTTTCATAAAGCCCAGGAACAGGCTGCAATACGAATGCCCCTATATACTTGCCTTTGCTTCTTCGCATTTCTATCTCGTCGTGCAAAGGCCGTTTCTCTGCAATCTCATTGTATTTCTCAAGGTTATGAATAATGTAATTTTCAACATTGGCAGCCATCCTGTCTCTCGTAACATCAAACAAAGGCTCCTGCATTATCTTAGAAAACTCCTGCATGTCATTCCAGGTTTTCTCTGCAAGCTTGTATGTAAGAACCGCGTCTTGCAGGTTATACTCAAAAAAATCCCTCCAGTCATTTTCTTTCATTTTCCCAAGCTTGGAAAAATCAAACTCGCTTTTCTTTTCGCCAAGCAGCTCGCTTGCTACTTCATTAAGCGAGAGCGTTTCTGACTGAAGATACTGGGAATATGCAGTTTCTATAAACCTGAAAATATCTGTGTGGACAATTCCAAGCACTTTTCCTGATGTTATTCTTCCTCTTGCAAAACTCGGCTGGCTTCCGTCAAGCCCCAAGCTTAATTTTATTTTGTTTTTTTCAGCCCTTGCCCTTAAATAAGGCAAGTCAAATCCATCTGAAAAATAACCCACAAGCATGTCAGGATTGTATTGCTTGACATACTCAACAAACTTCTCAAGCATCTCACTTTCATCAGAAAAACACTCAACAAAATCCTGCTTAACCCTGCAGTTTTTCCAAGTAAGGACTTTTTTGAAATTTTTGCCATAAAGAGAAATCATCAAAACCTTTCCTTTGCCAATCTCAAACTCGTCTGCCTCTATATCAAAAGCCAGTATTTTCGGCTCAAAAACAAGCTGGTCTTCTGATTTTAATTTTTCAATTTTTTCTGCCTTAACGCATATGTCAACTTCAAGCCCGGCGTCGATACCATCAAACTCCTCGCTGTTATTCAGTATTTCACCGGAAACTTTATGCCAAGACAAAGGCAAAACTTTCTTGTCCATTATGTATTTTGAAACAAGCGGAATATCGTACTCTCTTCTTTTCTCAATTTCAGGCAAATCAAGCTTGTCTGCAAGAGCATGGCTATCTTTGTAGTTTGTCAGGAAAATTTTAATTGCCTTGACAGGCTTGCCGAGAAATTTCTTGTCATGCAGTTCTGTCCCAAGAACCCTAGTAACTCTTGATTCTGACTCAACCTTCAGGCTTTCGATAATCTTCCTCACATCTTCAATTTTGCCAGCAGAAAGCCCATCTTTTAATATCGCCCAAAAACTCGCCTTAAAATCATCAATCACGCACACCCTTTTTCCTTTGTCATCTCTCCCAATAAGCATGACATAGTTCTTTCCGTGCCAGTCAAAATAATCATAGTCCAAGGGAACAAATTTAAGCTCCATATTAACACTAAAAGAAGCCGATTTAAATATCCTGTGAAAAAGCTATATTTCCCAGCCCGCTTCTTCTTTTGCCATTTTCTTAACTGCATTCTTAATATCTTCTTCTTGAAGAAGTTTTCTCCCATTAATAATCATTCCTTCTTTCGCCAATAAAATAATTTTTGTTGCATTTTTTTCAAGGAGATCTTCAATTAAAAACAATGCTTTTTTCTTTGTTTTTTTAATTCCGCATTCTTTTAGCTTTAAAAGAAGGTTTTTTCTTTTAATTAATGCGTTAATTGATAAGTTATTTTTTTTCATTTTTGTTTAATGCATTAATACATAAAACTTGTTAAATTTAACATTTTTGTTTAAAAAAAACTTTTCAAAAATAAATTCATTCTCTGTAGGTATAACAAAAATTTGGTTTGCAAGCCACTCGCCATTATTTTCTTTCACAAGCCCTTTTTCGCTTTTCTTTCCCCTTAAAAAATTTACGAGCATTACTTTTTCAGAAGGCTTCATTCCTTTAAGCTCATATTTAAACAAAACTCTGTTTGAAAATCTGTAAACTTCTGCAAAATTTTTATTATGCTTTAAGCTATATCCCTCGCGCAATAAAGTATTGATTAAATTAGGAGGATTAATAAAAAAATCATCAGGGCTTAATATGCTGATATGAAAACCTTCCAAAACTTCAGGTTTTATATTTCTGGTTATTAAAGCAATATCAATATCCCGAGGTTCTGTCTTGCCTTTTATAGCAGAGCCAAATATGATAATATCTAATATTTCCTTATTGGATAAAAGAGCTTTCAGCCTATTTTTTATTTGAAGCAAAATTTTTGAGTTCATAAGCATAAGATTTTAATTTTTCTGAATCATCCCTATTTAATTTTAAGTTATAAGAATCTGTATAAGTCTTGAAAAACCCGGAAACTTTTTCATAAATTTCTGAAAAATAAGTTTTCAAAAAAGCAAACCTTTCATTATGGTTCTTTGGCAAAGATTTTATCTCATTATATATTAAGTAATCACAGATAATTACAATCGCCTTAAAAAAGTCAGAAACCGCAGCATTAAACCTTTCTTTTTTAATATTATCCTCGCCAGATTGTAAAAATTCTTCTGCATTTCTTAAAAGCTCTTTCATTAATGCATTAATACAAAACAACATATTTAAACCTTTTGGTTAATGCGTTAAATACTCCTGTTTCGGATTATAAAGCCTTATTTTAAGCTATTTAAATGTCACCATAAAGTAGTGAATAATAGAAAGCTTTATAAAGGCAGGGATACAATAATATACATGGTCAATCAAAAGCAAAAAGCAAGGATGACTGATTATGTTGTAGCTTGTTTAGAAGGTTCTGGCCCAAAAATTCAGCCTGTAAGAAACCAAAATGTCCAAGGCTTGGAAGCTAGTTGTATTCTAGTTGGCAATGAAGGAGTTGTTTTGCTTGTAGATCAAGTTTTTCCAAGAGATTCTTTTAGAAGATTATGGACAAGTGCATGCAGCCAATTTGGGAATAATGTTGGAATTGTTTTCTATAAAGACGGCAAAATCTTTTTCAGGAGCGCTGCGCCAAGCAAATTTTTCAAAAAAGGCAAAGGGCTCAGCCTAAAAGGCTACTCTGAAGAAGACATACAAAGAATGATAACGACTAGGCCTGAAGAAGCACTGGCAATAGAAAGAGGAAGACGGCTTCAGTATTTTCAGCCAGAATCAGAAAGACTGTCAGAAGGCTTGGTTTCATTTAAATTCAGCCCAGTAACATTTGATTATAGTCATATCGATAGTTCAGTCCAATTTAAACCTGAAAATAGAGAGTCCGCTAAATTATACATTTGGAGAGAAAAAAGTGAGCATACAGGAGAATTAGAATTAAAAGATGGATACTTAATCAACAGCGCAAGAGCCATAGATCCTACCACTTTAAATCTTATAGAAAAAGCAATTCACGATAGAATTCATAGGCTGCCCACAATAGCCTCTGGTGAAAGAGAAACCGCAGAAGAAAGTCTATGTTTAGCAATGGAAAACCTTCCAGACAATCACCCTCTTGTAAGAGAATATCAACAGACAGTTAAAAGCTTTGGAGAAAGAAAATGACAACCGCAGTTGATTGTGAACCCCAAACAGATGTTGAAATCGGCAGCATAGTTGCTTGTGGAGAAGAGGAAGCAAAAGAATGGATAAGAACAAGAAAAAGATGGTCTTCAGATGATAATGTTTTCAACAGGCTTGTTATGCCTCTGTTAGGAACTGATAAAGTATATGATACAAAAGTAATGACAGACATAAAGACTGGAGAAAGGACTTATAATGTTTATTTTGAAAAAGATGGAGTAGTCAAAAGAATTTATGTCCGCATTGATTCAAACCCTTATTTTAGTTTAGAAAATCTTGCTGAACAAAGCGAGTTTAACGCAGCAATGGACTGCGGGGATATTGTTATGAATATCATAAAGGACGGAAGAAGGGATGAAATGTTTGTCAATCCAGAAACAGGAAAAGTATTCATAAAAAGGATAGAAGTACAGCCTCAAAAGCCGGGTTATGTTGCAGAAGGCATATACAAATATGTTACAAGATTTTTTGACTTTGAAGGCAATTCAAAAGACTCAAAGAGCATGATAAAAGCTAATAAAAGCCAGGAAATAACAAAAAGAGAGGTTGCAATGTTAAGAGGCATTAGAACAGATCAGGAGTTAGCAAGATTGGGTGTTTATGTACCAGAATTATACGGAAGCTTAAACGAAGCGGTTTGCATAGAGAGGCTAGATTTTCCAACTCTTGAAACTCTTATTCAAGAAGGCAAGCTTCCAAAAGAAAAAGCAAAAAGGCTTGTTCAAAGAGTTTTCCAGGCAACACAAAGAATCGAAAGAAATACCCAAAGATATCTTGAAGCCTCGGGCGAAAAGATAGGCAGTCAGAACAAGCCAAACTCTCATAAAAAAACATTAAATGAACATTTTGATTCTCAAGAGCATACAAGCACTGCTTCAAGCCTTGGCTCGTCACACAGCAAAGCAGTAAGCTACTTGGAAAGCAGAGGAATGTTTGACATCTGGCTTTCAGACTCCAGGCTTGGAAACTGGCTTTATGATGAAAAGACAGACAAGTTATACAAAGTAGACGAAAACATAGCATTAAGAGGAAGCAGGTTTGGCTGCCTGGCAAGGATAGCAGACTTTGATCATACTATAACCGGAAAAGAAAGAGATGAAATGCTGGCAAGCATGAAGCCGGAAAGCTTGGAAGATGCTTATCTTTCTCTTTACATAACAAACATAGAAAGCGCACAAGGATTCCAAAAAAGAATAGAAGAAGGAAAAGGCGATGTAAAAACAGTAGAACTCCTAAAAAAAAGAATTGAAACCGCAAGGGATTACTTAGATAGATTATCACAAATCTCTGCAAAGTATGAAAGCTTAAGAGAAGAACTAGAAAAAATCCGAGGATGCTGTTTAAGTGAGGATGCCTATGCACGGGCTGCATAGCAAGTTTATCATCCTGCTTATTTGAAGTAATTTATGATATACTAACGTATTCTTACAAACCTTAAGCAGCTTTTCTTCCTGATTCTGTATTTCTTCAGTAATATTAAAAACAGACTCAATTTTTTTGAAATTCTTTTCGAAAAATCCTTCATGAAGAAAATCAAACGCCTTTGAGATTTTTTCTGTCAAAGCCAATAGTTCCTTGTTTTTTATTTTCTTTCTGGACAAGTAATTTAAAAGAGAATAAATTTCTCTGTGAACCCAAGTTAGCGTAGAGACAAAATGCCAGTAAAAATTGATTTTTTCTTTTTCAACAATTCTTTTTGATATGCACCTTCTGCAAAAGTTGTCTAGGGTTACCACCTCGTTTGCTCCCTTTTCTATTTCTTCTATGTCAAGTTTGATTCCTTTTAAAGAATCTTCCAGTATATCAAGGTCTGTTTTGATTATAAAAAATATCCTCCTGAACAAAACATCAAATTTTTCTGTTGTCGGCTCTGTTAAATTGTCTATTAAAATATTATTCTCCTTTTTTTCTATAATCTGCCACCCCAGCAGCAACTTAATCTGTTCCTCAACGAGTTTTACAATTCCTTTTTCCTTAAAATTGATTCTTACGCTGTCATACCCGCTTCTGTATAGATTATTGAGAATATAAGCCACAAATTTCTTGTTAGAAGAGTCTATTGTTATTTCTGTTGACTTTTTGGGAATCGCTAGCGACTTGATAAAAAGCCCCTCTTTTTCCTCTTCTATATCAACCTCCCCTTTTTTATCAAGCCCATGTTCTCTTATCCATTTTATAGGCAAAGTCAATGTGTATGAATCTCTCTGTGAAATAAGCTTTCTTTTCATAAATCTTAAAGCCGTCAAGATTATTTAAATTTTACTAAAACATATAAAACATATGTTTAATATGCAAAACATATATATTATATCATGTATCTACATTATAGTGATAAAAAACACAAGGAGAAAACAAAATGGGAAAAGAAACAATCAAACTTCCGAACCTTGGCTGTAGCTATGTTAGAACTAGATATGACTCTGAAAGAGACGCCTGGGTTGTAGAATACGAACAGCGTCCAGGTTTCCATCCTCAGGTAATATGCGATACAGGCATACCTTTGCCAACAGAAGATCCTAATAAGATAAGGTATGAAAGAGTTAAAGCAGTCAGCTCGCCACTAGAAGCAATTTCAAATAGTCCAGATATTAAAAAAGCTGCGAGAGAATATATTGACAGAATAACAGCAATTGTAACTGCGAGAGCAAATGATGCCCAAAGAAAATTCTTAGAAGGATTAAAACAAAGGGTAGATAAACTTGAATCAGGCGAATTAAAACTCGGCGAAATTGAACCAGATGATCTTACAAAGGAGTTGCTCGAGGATTTGCAAAGCGAGCCTATGCCAACACCAGAAGAGCTTGCAAGATATGAGTATATGAGAAAAGATGTTGTCGACCACTTGCTTGGAAAGGACAAGAAAAAACCTAAGGGCAAAAAAGGAGGCAAACAAAATGATACAATTTGATGTTCTTGAACCAACAGGAAGCAGAAGTAGAACAAACTATGATGTTTTTACAGACTCCCAGGATGTAACAGGCCATAAAAAAGAGTCAAAAGGAACACTCGATGATTTTCTAGACAAAGTAGATATTCAAACAATAAAAGTAGAAGACGGAAGTGTCGCTTTTCATATTAGAACAAAGCCGATAAGAGCCGAGAGGAAATGGTGGCATGCATTACTTCCAGACTGCGGCTTATGGAAGTACCTAAAAGACCAATACCTTGGAAAAACAATAGACAAGTATTTTGGCGTTGATATGGAAGGCACCAGAAGCAGAGTTACAGAACACTCAACACCTGAAGGAGTCATCCTCGACATTTTCGGGAATGTTCCTGCAGGATTATGTACAGACTTAATGATTGAAAGCTATCACGATGTAGGAAATGGCGGATTTTTAAAAAGATTTATTAAGTCATTTAAGACTAACGAGCCAAACAGCCAGTCTTTAGGATATTCAAGGAGCTATACAACACCAGAAAAAAAACAAGAGACAGAAGACAAGGGAAGACAAAGAAGGGAAATCGCAAAATGTCTTGAAAAAGTAGCAAGAATATATGAAAAGCTTGGTATAAGAGACGGAAGACTTGTATTAAGCCCTGCAGTCGGATGGAGAGATTCACATTTAACATCTGATTTAAGTATGGAAATAACAGAATCAGACGAGTTCAGAAACTGCACTTTTTATGATGTAGCCTTGCTCGAACGAGAAGAAGAAAGAAGACAAAAAAGAGACAGCGAAGGCAGAAAGCCAAGAATTATTAAAAGAGACAGAAGCCAAACCGATAAAAGTAAAAAAGATAATGACAAAAATTCAGATTCTGAAGATGTCCGCTTTAAAGATGTTGTTGGTGTTGATAGCGCAATTGCAAAACTTAAAAATGCAAGGCAGTATTTTGATGACCCTAAAAAGTTCAGGGAAGAAAGAGGTTATGGCTTAAGCCCTGGATGTATTCTTTACGGCCCTCCAGGAACAGGAAAGACAATGCTGGCAAAAGCATTTGCCAATGAAACTAAAGCTCCGATAATAGTCTACAAAGCAAGCGAAATACTATCCAAGTATGTTGGAGACTCTGACAAAAACATAGAAAGCCTTTTTGCAGAAGCAGAAAGAGTTGCAGAAAAAGAAGGAAGATGTGTAGTATTAGTAGACGAATTTGAGCAGATCGCCAGAAAAAGAGGGCAAGATAACCATGAAGTAACAAACAGGCTTGTTGACTATCTTCTGACTTACTTGGACGGATTCTCAGAAAGAGGAAATGTGTATGTTATAGCTGCAACAAACGTAATAAACGAAATAGACCCGGCATTAAGAAACAGCCAGGGCGGAAGGCTGGAAGAAATAGAGATTCCTCTGCCAGACTGCAACGGAAGAAAAAAGATAGTTTCAGATGCGGTTAGCAGGATTCAGGAAAAAGCAAAATACTTTCCTTTTGAAAATCTTGACTATGAAGCAATCGCAAGAGCAAGCGAGGGGCTTTCAGGAAGGCTGCTTGTAAGCCCAAATCAAAGCATACTCAGGACACTGGCAGACAGGTACCATGACTCCAGAGAATTAAACCCAAATACTCCAAAAGCCACAACACAAGACTGGCTTAGCGAAATAAGAAAATACAAGCCAGAAGACAAAAGGATTGGCTTTGGGAGGTAAAAATGAGAATATTCCAAAATAGAGAGATCTTAGGTGTTAAGGGTAATAAGCACATATCAGATAAAACCAGATTACAAATTGAAAGATTATTAGAGCTTGCAAAACAAGGCAGAGTCAGTTCAGCCAATATAGATGATGTTGTAGCTTCAACACCCGGATGGGAATACGGAAGCGTTGTAGAAGATTATGTAAATGCAGCAGAGATTCCAAATCATCCTTGTACAGATGTAAGTATAAGTGGAGGTTCTTATCAACGAAGAGCCCAACAAGTATCTGCCAGCCTAAAAAAAGGTTGTATACTTGAAGGCATATACTTTGGAGATGAAGGATTCTTAGGATTTGCATTTAGGGAAAGAACAGAAGGAGCTGAAAGAAGGGCATTTGCATTGCAGTTTCCTTGGACTAATAAAGAAAAAAGAATGTCATACAGGCATATGCTGCTTTGGCAATGGCTTGAACGAGGAGGAGGAGGGGATTGGTTTTGCAAAGCTTATACAAATCCTGCTGAAGGGTATAAATTTCAATTTGGAGAAGGACCTCTAAGAGGCCCATTAGGAAGAGAGTTTACACAATATATTGACTCTCATAAAGGTGAATAAAATGAAACAAACACTTGTTGTCGATAATCTCCAGTATTTCAGGGCAGTAGATTCTGAAGTAAGAAAACATATGAAGAGATTTGAGGCAGGCTTGCTTCCAATAGCAAGGCAGGCAGTCAAAGATGCAGGCTTTCCAGTCAAAGATGTTCCTATAGAAGGATATTACCACGAAAATCCAGAGTTGAGAGAGTATTTTACCTTAATAAGAACACTTCAGGATAATTTTACAAAAAAGATAACTCCTACAATAGAAAAATTACATGATGTTTATACTCATCCTATATTTGGGCTTGGGCAAGGAAGGCCAACAGCCATAAGCGATAGAGACAACAAAAAAGTTATGTATCCAAATGAGCCTTATTCAACAGTTTCGCAGGTTGCAGACCCTGTTAGTGTGGCAAGCATGAAAATAATGCCAAACTGGACAATAGAAAGAATAATGGCAGAAGTTGACAAACTTAATTTAGGAACTTGCTTAGTTGGATTGGCTTTGCTTGTTGATACAGAAAGCCCATCAAACCCGCTTGCAACTTGCATGGCATGCGAGACAACTGTTCTTTCAAGAATGAAAGCTATTGCAAGAGGGGCAAGTCCTATGCCTGAAGTTGAATGGAGAGTTTCAAGAGAAGTTGAAGAATACGGCGAAAGAGTCATCAAGGGTTACAATGATCTTTTTAAAAATTATGCAGCCTCAGGGCTGGAAGCAGAGAAGGTTACGCCAAAGAATGCAGCATTAATTCTTGAGAACGTGCCTCCATTAGAAAGATGTGTCAATATTAATATTGATGCAACTAGAATAGACGGATATTATCACTGGGCTATTGAGCATGACGGAGAAAGGCATGTTGTCCTTGAGTTCTGGTCTTCTCATATTGTAACAACAAAAGACTGGCAAAGAAACAGAAGTGCTGTCGAGTACAATGCAGAAGCTCAAAACAAATGTGGAAAAGCATCAAGAGCTATTGAAATTCAAGAAGGCGAAATTCCTGTATTTAGCACAACAGGAAGATTGCTTGACATAAGAAGGAAGAAAAAGAGCTAAAACCAAACTCTCTCGTTAATTTTATTGCTTAAGTCTTGCAAGCATTTCATGTACAACAGGAAGAAAGATATTTAAATTTGATAAATCTAAAGATTTTGATTAACAAATGGGAATAGTAAAATACATAAGAGGTAAGATTGATGCCGAGCGTGCAGCATATGCTCGCAAAAGAGACCCGAGCTATGTTCGGGATAAAACAAATGAAAGCATTTTACAAGCTGTAGGAGTGGTGATTGAATTAAAGCACGGCCAGATAAGTCCTGAAAGATTTACAGAAAGAATCGGGCAGATAAGAGACAAATATGAATCAGCAGTAGTCCCAGAAGTTCCATACCAAAGGGCTAGCAAAGCTAGGGCAGACAATTATGACGAGTTTCTTGGTAAGCTGATTGAAAAAGCAGGAAAGTATAAAGAAGGGCTTAAAAACAAAGACCTAAGAGTTAGAAGAGTTTCGTTTAATCATATCGATGATGCTTATACTGGTTTCAGGGAATCAGATAGACGGTATGCTCAAATTGAAGCAGTAGCAGTAAGGCAAGAAAGAAATCAAATAGAATACGAAAAAGAAATGAAAGAGACACACCCTCAAGGTGTAAAAGGAATAGTAGAAGGTTTGGTAAAAGATACAGAATCTGCAAGAAAAAAAGCAGAAAGGATATGGCGTAAAATAATTTCTACATTGGAAAAGACTGTCTCAATAATTTTTTATTTAACTTTAGTTATCTTACCAGGATACTTCATACTAAACTTGAAGATAACCGGATTTTCAATCTCTGAAAGCGCAAATTCAATGGCAGGAAAAGTTATAGGCATTGCATTTTTAGTTTCATTAGTTCTTTTTATTTTAACCCAAAGAAGAAGATTAGAATATAGCGAAAGAGACACAATAAAACTTCCTCATGCAAATGACAGATTTGTTGGAACAGCTTATGACAAAGAAAGAGATGTCTGGATTGTTAAATACGAATCTCCAAGAGGAATGGCTATGCAAGCAATTCAAGACACTCATGTTCCGCTGCCTAGCGATAATCTTGATAAAATAGTCTATCAAGATATAAGAACAGGGAAAGAAACAGGCAAAAAAGCCAAACAAAAATAATAGTATTCTCGTTGATTCATTTATTTTTCCTCTAATTTTTGGTTAAATCATTCAGAATCTTTAAGCTTGCTCCATCCGTAAACTCTTTCGCATTCATGGTGAGGGCAATACAATCCCATCTCGCCTTTTGGTTTTCCGTCGCTGTCCCACAAATTATCAGAAGTGTCTCTTGCTTCCAAATCCGCAATTCTCAGAATTCTGTGCCCTCTTGGGCAAATGCTGTATTTCAGCTTGTTCTCTTTTGTCAATTTTAATTTTTCAGCTAACTCTTCAGGCAATATTCCGCAGTTTAATGTCTGTCCATCAATTGAACAAAAATATTTATGCCCATCAATTACATAGAATAATTCATACAAGCCGTTTCCATTTAAGTCTTCTTCATAAAAAATATATTCTTCATATCCTGTTTTCTTTTCTTGTGATTTTCCCTGCTTGTTTAACAGCTCTTCAAGTGATTCTCCATCAACTGAATAAACATATCTTGAATTTAAATCCCTTAAATTCAAATTTCTTAATATCAGTTCCTCGCCCCCTTGAATAACCTGTGCATAATACACTTCAGGTGTGCCGTCTCCATTCAAGTCTCTTCTCTGAATACCATACTCTTTTTTAAATTCAGATTTTCTCTTAGCTTCTGCTCCGCATGTCAAGCCCCCGAATAAAAACAGCAGTCCGGCTGTTATTCCTGCCAATAATCCTACACTGTGCCGAGTAAGATATTTTCTTAACCTATCAGAGATTATTTCTTCTAAAATCATTGACAGAAGTGAGTCTGCCTGCCTCCCACATTCTTTCGAATGTCCTTGCAACTTTTTATAATAATTATCATCCGCCATAAATAATCCAGCCATAAAGGATATATAAATCTTGCTTATCTGTCATTTAAGAGTAATAATAAATCAAAGACTGCTGTCTTTAACAGAAAAATGCATGCAGGATTTTATGCTCGCAGTCATTAATTTTATTAACCTCGTTCTCTTTGTGTATTTATGGGCTTGCAGATATCAGAAATAGTTCCAAGAAAAGCAATAGAGTTCTCGCAACTAAAAGGCAGAATAATAGCTGTAGATGCCTCTAACATAATTTACCAGTTTCTTTCAACAATACGCCAGCCAGACGGCACTCCCCTCAAGGACAAGCAAGGCAGAATTACAAGTCATCTTTCTGGCTTGTTTTACAGAAATATCAATCTTTTGCAGGAAGGCTTAAAACTGATTTATGTTTTTGACGGCGAGATGCCTGAACTAAAGAAAAAAACAATTGAAAAAAGGCTTGAAGCCAAGGCAGAAGCTCGTGCCAAGTATGAGACAGCTGCAAGTGAAGAAGACATAGAAGCCATGAAAAAATATTCACAGCAACTTGCAAGGCTTACACCAGAAATAAAAAAAGAAAGCATGGAATTGCTTGAAGCAATGGGAATTCAATGCGTTCAAGCTCCGGGCGAAGCAGAAGCACAGGCTGCTTACATGGCAAGAAAACAAATTGCATGGGCATCAGCAAGCCAGGATTACGACAGCCTCGCATTCGGAACTCCAAAGCTTATTCAAAATCTTACTCTTGCAAGAAAGCGAAAAACTGTTTCAGGCTTTGTTTACATAAGTCCAGAACTTATCGAGTTAGAGCATGTTCTCAATTCCCTGCAAATTAACCTTGACCAATTAATTTGCCTTGGCATACTCGCAGGCACGGACTACAATCCCGGCGGAGTAAAAGGCATTGGGCCAAAAAAAGGGCTTGAGCTTGTGCGAAAATTTAAAGAGCCCTACCTTATCTTTCAAAGCGTTGAAGACAAGATTAAAAAACAGGAAGAAGAAGGCAAAGGATTCAACTGGCAGGAAATCTTTCCTTTGTTCAAGCAGCCGGATGTCAAAGATGTAAAAGTAGATTTTCCAAAGCTTAATGAAAGCAAGGTAAAGCAAATTCTTCTCGACAGGGATTTCTCGGCAGAGAGGATTGACTCTGCCCTACAAAAACTTCATGACGCCAAGGAAGAGCAAAAACAGAAAACGCTATTTTAAAGGAGAGATAGCCAGGAAGACCTTGGTCCTTCGGCAAGGAAGAGCAAAAACAGAAGACTTTGTTTTAAAATCTCAGGTTCATAAAGTCATTTGTCTTAAAGAAGTTAAGATAAACGTCTTAAATAAAAAAGTTTATAAAGTCATTTGTCTTAATTAGGATAAGATGAGTGTCTTAATGCAAAATGGAAAAGAACAACGAAATAATAGAAGAGATTATAGATGAAATAGAAAACGCACTTAAAGACCCTAAAGGCGTAATTTCTCATCAAAGAAGGCTAGCTTTTCTTTTATCTTTAGGCGCAGTCCATTTAATCGAAAGTTACCTCAAAAAACTAAATGTCTTTAAATCCGGAGCAAAAATAAACCACTTATGGCTAAAGAAGAAAAAAGAAAATGCTAAAAAGTTGATAATAGATCAAATTGCCTGCCCCATAGAAAACTTAAGCAAAATAGACAAATTGTTAGATAATGCCTACGATTTAGAAAAAGAAAGAAATGAGTTAGCATACGGGAAAAAAGTTTCTGAAGAAAAGTTAAAAGAGAAAATCGAAATATTCTTAGACTTAAAAAAGGAGGTAGAAAATGCTTAAAGCTTATGCAAGTTATTTTGTATCTTATATTATAGCAAATTCAAAAAATATCAGTAATATAAATAGTATAATCTTATTTGGCTCTGTTGCAAAGGGCGAAGCCACAAAAGAAAGTGACCTGGACATGTTTATAGACTTAAAAAAAGAATCTAAAAAAATAAATCTGGAATTTCAAAATATTCTGGAAGATTTTTACAAAAGCAGGGAAGCTTTAATTTTTAGGGCAAAAGGCATAGAAAACAAAATTAATTTAGTTATTGGAAAAATAGAAGATTGGAAAAACCTTAAGAATAGTATCGAAGCTACAGGGATAGTCCTTTATGGCAGGTATATCACTTCTAAAGTAAAAGGGAAAAAATATGTAGTTATCTTTTGGGATAAGATAGAAAAAAATAGGGGGGCTTTTTTAAATAAAGTTTACGGATTTAAAGTCAAAAGCAAGGCATATAAAGGGTTAGTAGAAAAGCTAAATGGAAAAAGATTAGGCAAAAGCAATATAATGATTCCTATAGAATATAGAGAGGACATAATGCATTTAATCAAAAAACATAAAGTAAACGCAAAACTTATAGAAGTCTATGCCTAACTTAAAAGAATTTTTAAACACTTATTGTCTTGATAATCTATGAAAAGAGGGTTGTCATTGCTTGTTTTGGTTTTATTGTTAATCCCAGTTATAGCAATTGCCCAAGCTAACCAGACTCAAGCGCCAAACATAACCGGCGCAGGCCAAAAAGTCTCTTCCACACTTCAGGAAGAAGTTAATATTCCAGAAAATCTTCAGGTAATTGCAAGAATTTTCTTTGGGATAGAACAAGACCGGCCTGTTTCTTGGCAGGAATTTGCAATACTCTTCGCTTCTTTTATGATTTTCTTTTTTATCTTCAAAGATGTAATGGACTTGATTCCATTTTTTGAAACAAAAGCAAGAGCAATAGCAGGAGCCTTTATTGTTGTTTCTTTAGTAGGACTTTCAGGAGGCCTGATGCTCTTGACAAGTTTCTTGATGGACTTGGGAGCATTGTTCGGCTTTCTGACAGGGTATTCCCTGCTGACTTTATTTTTTGCCCTTATTTTATTATTAATCATAATGTTCTTGTCTATGACTATCTTGAGGGTTATTAAGCGTAAAATAAGTTTGGAAATAGCAGAAGCAGAGGGAGAAGAAGAAGGCACGATGAAAAGATCATTAAAGATACTAAAACAAATTTGGGGTTTAAAAACTTAGTAATAAAAATTTAATTCAAATAGATTTATTTAACCCTTTTCTCCTCTTTTCCTTCCTTTTTCGCGCCTTTCTTCCTTTTCCTTAAGCTCATGGAATTCTTCCCTTTCTTTCTTTTCTTTTCTTTCCTCAAAATATTTTGAGCTTATCTTAGAGATAAAATGCAGTAAGACAACAAAAAGAATCACTGCTCCAACTAAAAGAACTCTCTGCCAAGCAGCTTCCCTCGCCCAAATAAGCGTTCCTACAAAATTAACTATGTTTGCGAAAACCTTGAATTGTGCAAGGACTATTGCAAAAGCAGCAGATATTCCCAATGAAGAAGAATTTGAAAGAAAACTATAACTTTTTACAAGATTTCCAACATCAACCCAAAATACAAACCACAATGCAATAACACAAAGCAAGGTTATAGAAAGCGAGTAGGGCATTCCAAATAAAATCCTGAAAATAAAGCTTATTTTTGTGAAAAACCAGTCAATCCATGAAATTACCGGATTTCTTAACATAGCTTCCTGAAATCTCTTTCCCAGCAGCTGCCATTCTGTAATATTTCTGTACTGCTCAATCTTCTGCTGCTGCTTCAAAATATTCTCAGGAGTCAGCTGGCTCGGCACTCCCGGAATAGAAGACTCTTGCCCAGAAACAACTATAACCTGGAGAATTAAAGGAAATATAAATAACAAGCAGACCGCTCCCAAAACCAAGATTTTATTTTTCATTTTTAAGCAATTTTTTGAGTTTAAGTAAAATTGAACTCATAAATTCTAAAGTCTTAAGAGCATCTTCTTTATTTGCTTCTTTCCCATAATATTTTATTCCGTTTCTTATTTTTCTCAAGTTATCCAAAAAGATTATTTCTTGTTCATTAAATTCTTTGAATCTTTTTAAAAATAGAATGGTTGCTTCATGAGAATAAGATTTGTAGCCATTGATTAATAATTTAGCTTCGATTAGCTCCCTAATTATATCATAAACCAAAGATACTACATATTCTGCACTTTCGTTGTCTATTTTAAGTTTCTTGATATATTTTTCGCCCTTTTCACTAGACTTTATCAATGCCCTGGCTAAAGCTTCATTTTTCCCTTGTAATTTTACATCCCCCTTTGTGATAAAATCTTCAAATTCGCTCATTTTAGGTTTATATATCCATTTAAAACAATTCCGTTTATAATACTATCTCTCAATTCTTTTGAAATCTTTTCTAAATTTAGAAATTCTAAATTTATTTTTCTGTTTAATTTTTTTTCATACCCTTCTAAATCTAATTTTTTTTCTTTTGAATTAATTACAGCAAGGTCAATATCAGACTTTTCGATATCTTCTCCTCTTGAATAACTTCCAAATAAAACAATTGTTCCTAAAGGAAAATTATCAATAAGATATTCAAACAACCCCGATGCATAAATCATTTTCAGGTTATGAACTCTTTTCATATTTTTAAAACTCTGATTTGATAAATTAGCCCGAACTTCATAAGTAACTTTCTTAACAGAAATTAACATCCCTTCTGTTTCCAGCTCTCTTAAAGCTCTTGAAACAGCAGATGGAGAAATTTTTACTATTCTGCTTATTTCCCTTAAATAAAACCTTTTAGTAGGAAAATTAAACATTAACTCTAAAACTCTTTCTTTTGTATTTGTATTTTTCATATTCTTACCTGTCAAAAACCTTGTGCTAAAGCGCCAGGCGTGTTTGGTTTTTGAACATGTCAGAATTCTTTGAATTCTGAGCATTCTCAGGAATTCACATTCCTGAAGCCTCAAAAAACCCGAGGTTCTTGCTCACGAGCTAAAGCAGGGAGCGTGCGAAGGTTTTCTCAGTGTCAATTTAAGATAACACTTGTTCTTTTAATATAACAGTTGTCCATTTAAAGAAACAATAGTATTTAAATCTTTTGATTAAGAATTAAAGAAACTAAAGGCAGAACAAACAACGCAAATAATAAAATAAGTAATATCCCAAACTCTTTTTCATAAAAACCTCAAGGTGAACCTCCACACAGCAAGCTGTGTGGCATCTAGATGAACTCAAACAACTTTAATTGCTCTCCTTTCCTACCTTGCTTTTTGATGTAATCTCGGATAATATCAGCATTTACACCTTCGCCAACTGTTGCAACATAACCTCCATCACTCCAGAATTCTCCACCATACAATTCTTCCTTAATTTCTTTATTATCTTCAAACATCTTTATTGCCGTAATACTTTTTACAATTTGAAAGATTTTTGATGCAGAATATTTGGGCACAGATTGAACCATGAAATGCACATGGCCTTCATCAAATCCCATTGTTTCAAATTTTACATAATATCTTTTTTCTATTTCTTCACAAGTTTTCTTTATCGTTTCGGTATATTTTTCTTCAAGAAACAAATCTTTTCTATATTTGATGCAAAAGACAAAGTGATATTTTATCCTAAAAACTTTATGGCTTGCTTTACATAATTCATTTTCCATAAGAAAGCTAACTATTTGCTGTTTAATAGTTTTTCTTAGCTTTCACCCTACAGCAAGCTGTAGGGTATAACGATTAATTAAAAAGTTTTTAAATCTATAGATTAATCGCAAAAATTGATTTAACAACGAATCTATATATAAATAGAATAATTTTACTATTTAATTCTTGATATACCTGCTAATCCTATCAAAACAAACAATGCCAACAACACCAATAACAAAACAAGCAATATCGCGCTCTTTTTGATAAGAACTCCAATAGAATAAAGTTTTTAAAGTTTACAGCCCAATTTCAAATTTTTTATGCTATCTAAATAGTTATTAACAAACTCAGAGCCCTTTTGTAATAAAAAGTTCTATTCTAAAAATTATTTTTCTCTGATAGGGGGAATTTCAGGGATGCCTTCAACACCCGCATCCTTTTTGTAACCTAGTTGTTTATTAATTCTGTAAAGCCTTTTTATAGAATGGCCATAGTCAAGACTATACTCATAATTCATATGTATATTATTTATAAGAATTGCTCTCTCAGCTTCTAATCTTTCTTTGTGGGCCCCGCTCACCCCCTCGCCTTCACTTCTTCTTTTCCTTTCCTTTACAAACTTTATAGTAATCTTCTTAAGTTGAATAGCCCAAATGAACATAATTACTGCAGTAATTAGATATAAATACCTCAAGCCTGATGTGCCGGGAAGTGGAGAAATTATCATGTATATTTGGTAAATGCCAAAAATAATAAAAATTAAAGTATCAAATAATTGGGCATAGACTTTTTTATTAGATCCTTTCTCTGCCATTGTCTCTTCAAATCTTAAGCTAAAAAACATTATGATTACCAAAGGTAAAACAGAGGTAAGCGCAATTCCTAATGCTCCATAAACAGTAACAATTGCTAGAATATCTCCCGGGGAGATATATAAGAAAGACAAAATTGCTACAATAATAGAAACTCCCCATTTAATCCCCTCATTTCCTATAAATGGCAAAAAACCTACGATTTCGTATGTTAATAAAGCAACCAGCGCAGTCAGCAAAATTTTTGATAAGTTCTGTTTTGTGCTTTCATTTAATGTTCCTTGGAGTGCAGAATTTAAGTCATCCAAAAAATTTGCGCTAACTAATACCATTAATGTACTGAATATTAAAAAGCTAAACAGGATTAATGCATAAGTTTTCCTCATTTTTGCATATCATTATATATAAAGCTTATTTATAAAGATTTTGTCATTTTGAGACATTTTAAGCATTCTAATTATCTGCAAATCCTTCTTGACAATACAAAGATAAACAGTACAAAGATTTCCCTTTCATAAAAACCTCAAGATTAAAAAGTTTTTAAATATTAATTTGACATTAACTTACTACCTTGTCAGCTTCTTCATTTCCCTACTTACTTTTCCACCAGCCTTTTCGATTTTTTCTATCAAAATTCGCATATCTCTTTTTGTAGATACTTCTACAGTTGGCGAGGCCGTTTTTAGTTGGTCTGCTTTTCTTTCTAACTGAGCAGTCCAATCACCTACTAATAACTCTGCTGCTTCCTCCACTTCTCCTGCTATCATTAATTTTTTAACCCTGGCATAAAGGCGTTTTTCCATAAAAAACCAAATGACTAAAATTAATAAAGTAATAAGATAAATAGTAGATAAACTAGTAGGAGCTCCTGCTGGACCTGCTTTTTCACTAAGTCCGGCCCACTTTACTGCCACATATATCGCAAAACCCACTAATAAAAATCTGTTAATCCAAGTCGCATAAACAGTGTATTCTGCACCTCTTTCTTCCATTTTTTTTCTTAATTCAAATGTAAAGACTATCAGTATCACCAGAGGGACAACAGAAGTCATCATAACCCCCATTGCTTCATAAGTAACAAGAAGCGCTCTTATATCTTCAAGCGGAACAAATAAAAATGCAAGTACAGCAACAACAATTGAAATTGCCCACCTCACCCACTCTTTGTCTGCTGGTATGAAAGGCAAAAAAGTAGCAATAGAATAAACAAGCATTGCAACCAAAGCTATAAGCAGTAATTTGGCAATAATTAAATTTTCAAAAAAGTTTCCAATAGGGCCAAAAAATGCTTCAACAATACTGACTATAACTCCTTTTTGTCCGTCAACCGCGCTTACAAGACTAATCATTAAAGGCAGTATAAATAATCCTAAGAACAAAAGCATAATCCACTTCTTTTTTTCCATATTTTCCTTAGCAAAATCTTATTTATAAACATTTCGATGATTTAATGATATTTTTAATATTAATCCAAATCCCCTTCCCTCCGTTTGTTTTGTTGATCTAGACTGCCTAAATCTATAAAGCATTGACATTACTTCTCTATTGTATTAATTCCTTAAATCTCCCCACCGACATTTACACTCTGTTTTATGATTAATTCTTAATTCAATGCAGAACAACAAAAATCTTTATAAATGTCTTTCGTCTTAGATGGTAATGAAAAAAGCAGGTTTGTGTTTTGCATTCTTCCTTGGTGTAATTCTTGCTATTAATTTAGTTTCTGCGCAGTTTCTTTATGATTTGAAGTATAAAACACAAGATGCAATTCGGATAATAACCGACTTTCTCTCGCCTTTCCTTGAATTCATTCTTGGTGTTTCTTCTTTTGACCAGTATTTCTGGGTAAGGGTTTTGCTTCTTGCTTTGATATTTGTAATTGTTCTTACTGTTCTTGGCTATATGACAATTTTCAAGGAAAACACAGCAACAAGAGTAATTGTTTCATTGGTTGTTTCTATTTTCTCTGCAAAATATATAGGCGAATCAGACATTATTACAGGTATTCTTCTCCCTTACGGAGTCTTGGGCGTAGCCCTTACATTTATACTTCCGTTTTTGATATTTTTCTTTTTTGTGCATAAAGCAATTGAAGCTCCTGCAGGAAGGCGTGCAGCCTGGGTATTTTTCGCAGTTGTCTTCTTTGGCTTGTGGCTCGGCAGGGCAGACCAATTAGGCTCTGTAAGCTGGATTTATTTTGTAGGAGTTATTGCAGTTATTCTCTCAATCATTTTTGACCCTAAGATACATGAATATTTTGGAATTGCAGAGATGAGGGCTGCTAGAAGATTATATTTTCATAATGAAATAGCTCGATTAAGAACAAAGCAAGAAGAGTTAAGAAAATGGATCATTGAACCATCATTAGGGCCATATAAAAAGAGTTATGAAAAACAGATAGAAGATATAGAAAAAAGAATAGAATATATTTCAAGAAAGGAAGCAAAATAATTTTATAAGCTATTTCTTCCCGTGTCTTCTATAACCTACGATTTTCTCGCCCTGGCCCTCATATATTGGCACTTCCTCGAGCTGTTTCTTCTGTTTCTTGCTGAGTGTTAAGAAAAAGCCGACTGCCATCAAAACAATCCCAATAATTATAACAATATTCTTTGAAATATTCTGCAGAAAGCTTACTTTAACTAACGCAGAGCTGCCGACAAGCAAAACTGCCCCTAAAATCATCAATGCATAACCACCTAACTTTTTCATAATTCTATCAAGTTTCTTGGATTTTTAAAGGTTTTTGAAAGAAAAGTATTTACTGGCTTTCTGAAGTAAATAAAAATAGTTGTAAAAGTATTAACACAAAAAATCAGGAATAAACGATCATTATTGTAGGATTAAAAAATAGAGAGTTAGAAAAGATATTTGTTGCCCTTGCAAATGAATAATCTTCAAGCCCCAAGTTATTTTTTATTAATTCTTCATTTTCCTTATTTATAGACTCAGAAAGCTAAGCTATTTCAAAGAAAAGAAATATTTAAATCTCCTCTTTTGCTCTCTATTGTAGAAAAGAGGAAAATGATGCCAAAACTTTCAAGCTTTGATGTTATCGGAAATCTTGCTATAGTCAGGTTTCCAGAAGGGACAAAAGCAAGCGAGAAAAAGCATATCGCAAAGAAAATTCTTGCCGAAATAAAGAATGTTAAAACCGTCTTGGAAAAAATGGAAAAAGTAAAAGGCCGCCTTAGGACATACAAGACAAAATTCCTTGCAGGCATAAGAACAAAAGAAACCATTCACCACGAGTCTGGCTGTTCGTTCAAGCTTAATATAGACTCTTGCTATTTCTCCCCAAGGCTTTCAAACGAAAGGCTCGAACTGGCAAAAGAAATCAAAAGGAATGACAAGGTTTTGGTTATGTTTTCCGGAGTCGCTCCTTTTTCTATTGTAATTGCCAAAACATCAAAGCCCAAGAAGATTGTAAGCATTGAGCTGGGTAAAGCCTGTTGTAAATATGCAGAAGAAAACATCAAACTTAACAAGCTATATAACATAAAAGTCTTGCAAGGCGATGTCAAGCGAGTAGTCCCCAAACTTGCAAGAAAGAAAATAAAATTTGATAAAATCATTATGCCTCGCCCACAATTAAAAGAAACTTTCCTGCACGAGGCATTCCTCGTTGCCAAAAAAGGCACAAAAGTCTACTACTACGACTTTGACAGGAATGTTCAAGATGTTTTTGAAAGAATCAACTCTGTCCTGGAAAAAGAAAAAAAGAAAATAAAAGTAATAAAAGTAAAGAAAGCAGGAGAAATAGCCCCTTATAAATACAGATTTAGGGTAGACTTTGTTGTGTTAAATTGAGTAGAATTAATGTTTAAACTTTAATTTTCCATTTACAGCAAGATTATGCTCGTGCTCTATCCTGTTAAATCTTTGTTCAAATTGCGAGAATTGGTCAGCTAACTTGCCTACTTTAAAATTTGTCGATTCTATCTTATTTATTATTCCTCCAAATTTATATGCAAGACCAAGAATAAACCCAAGAAATGTTATTCCAATTCCAAAAAAGGGTATCATTTCGATCCAAGCAGGGCTATGTAACACTCCTAAAGATTTTAATGTTGCCCAGAATAATATTAATACTGCCCCTGTCAAAGCAACTATATCCCAAAAATTCCAGCCCTCTTTTGCCATTTATTTACTAAACTTTTATTGTTTAAGTAATTTTCTTTCTATAATTTTTTCTCAACTTTAATAGCTACAGGGCTTTCTCCGCCGTGCCATGTAAACCTCGGCCTCATTCTCATAGGATAAATTCTCTCAGAATTGTCATCAAGTATCAAGGCCGAGCCTTTTAATGTCGGCAACTCGTCAAGATATCTCTTAATGCTCCCTGACAGATAAGACTGCATAATATAATTTAAAGATTCCACATCAGGCTGGGCAGTAACCCTGTGGCTTATCACAATGTCAGATTGTGTCAAGGCATCTCTTCTCAAGCCTCCGGGCTGCTGGGTTGCCATAGCAAGCGACAAGCCGGGCTGTCTTCCTTCCCTTAAAAGCTGGACAATCGCGTCTGTCGCAGAAGTCTTGTAATCATGTGGCAGGAATTCATGCATTTCATCAATAAAAAACCACACAAGAGGCATTTCTCTTTTTGTTTTAAAAGTCAGGTACTCAAACCCGTGCTCCACTGCCTGTATTTCCTCTGCCTTTCTTGCCAGCATTCTTTCTGTGAATATTTTTCTTATCACAAGCCCGACTACTAATGCCCTTACATTAAAAGTCCCGATAGAGCTGTAC
>Ga0315289_10002583_pt1 | contig 27696 bp, 22 predicted proteins | sample YL17G11_40_MG_FD_203452 | JGI IMG/M metagenome (GOLD analysis project Ga0315289, IMG submission 203452) | Sediment microbial communities from Yellowstone Lake, YNP, Wyoming, USA - YL17G11_40 | ecosystem: Environmental > Aquatic > Freshwater > Lake > Sediment | place: USA: Wyoming | collected...
GCCTCGTAATGGGTCGTTTGTCTGGCTCTTTACTCGCCATCACCATCGCGCTGAGCGCCTGCAAAAGCACCGGCAATGAGCCCAAGAGTGAGCCGGAGGCGGCGGATGCTCAGCTGGCCTCGGCAGCAGGTGGCGCCACTGATTTGTCAAAGATTCCCGTCACCATGTGGTCGCCAGCGCAACGCCAGTCGACCGCGAGCTATCACTACCTGGTTGGTGAATACGTCGGCCTAAAGGAGCGTGACGCCAAAAAGTCGCTGCAGTTCTTAGAGTCGGCCTATAGCCTTGATCCTAATCCATTTCTTGGTGGCAAGATGCTCGCGGCGAAGGCCGCGGCTGGAGATCGGCCGGAGGCTATGCTGGAGGCGCGTAAGATGGTGCTCCTCTACCCACGCGACGCCCAATTACGCTTCTTTTACGGTGCAATGTTGACCCAAGCTGGCGAGTTGAATGAGGCGGTGGTGCAGCTTGAACGGTGCGTCGAGCTGGGTCCACATTACGAAGTGGCCTATTTACAGCTGGCTGAGCTCTATCAAAATATGAAACAAAGCGGCAAAGCCATCGTCGTTGCCAAAGAGTTGGTCAAAAATGTGGCAGGTTCGGTCGCTGGTTGGTCGCAGCTGAGCCGCTTGTATTTGGTTAATGGCCAGACTAAAAACTCGCTAGTTCCAGCCAGGCGCGCCTGGGAGATGCAAAGCGCAAACCCCCAGCTAACACAGATTTACGCCATCTCCCTGCAAATGAACGGCAAGATGAAGCAAGCGGTTCGGATGTATGAGCAGCTCTACCGGCTTGATCCCACGGACGAGGAACTGACCTCGCGCATGATCGAGCTGTACCGAGAGTTGGGCAACCTCGAAAGCGCCATCCAGTTGCTCGACGAGATGATCAAACAGGGGGGGCAGAGCAAGCCTGCCGTGCAGATGCAAAAAGCTATCCTACTATGGGAGTTAAAGCGCAATGCTGAGGCCACCGCACTGCTCGACGGGCTCGCCCGTGCGTACCCCGAGTCCGACCGCGTTCATTACCTAGCCGGTTTCAGTCATGAGCGAATGCTGCAGCTTGATCAAGCCCTGGTCTATTATCAAGGCATTGCTGCGAGTTCGCCGCTGTTTAGAGACGGCCAGTTTCGTACATTGCTGATCTACAAGGAACAGAAGAAAAAGGAGCAGGCCTTCGCTTTGGCACAACAACTTCGCGCTGCACCTCTAAGCACCTGGGAGGTGCATGGAATCCTGGCCGATGTCTTCGCCGACACTCAGCATTATGTGGATGCCTTAGCGGTGATAGAGGATGGCTATAAACGCTTCCCGGATAAACACCGTCTCTTATTTCTTAAAGGGGTTTACCAGGAGAAGTCTGGGGACCGCGCCGGCTGCATTCAAACGATGCGCGAGGTCATCAAGGTCGATGCGGACAACAGCAGCGCTTATAATTTCCTAGGCTACCTCTACGCTGAAAAGGCCGAACACCTGGAGGAGGCGGAACAGCTCGTGCTAAAGGCGCTGGCGTTAAAGCCCGAGGATGGCTTTTACCTTGATTCACTTGGCTGGGTTTATTTTCAAAAGGGCGAGCTGGGCAAAGCGGCGGCTGCTCTCGACAAGGCGGCGAAGCTCGAGCCTAAAGAAGGAGTCATCTTCGAACATTTGGGCGATGTTAAGAAGGCACAGGGCGATAAGAAAGCGGCCATTGACCTTTATCTACAAGCATTATCGGTCAACCTCGATGACATCGACCGAGCGCGGGTCGAGAAAAAATCTAAAGAGGGTCATAGTCCATGATAGCCAAGGTCAGCCGTAAGCGCGGCGGGTTAGGGTTAGCCGCTGTGGTGCTGTGCGCCTGCCAGACCATGGCGCCGGAGCCCAAGCCCATCGTACCTGCTGCTAGGTTAAAGTTGTTTGGCAATTGCGCTCCAGGCGATGGAGCGGTCGCCGTGCAGCTTTATGCCGACGGTGCCTTGCTGGGCTCGCTTGAGTCGAATTGGGTCGCGCAGAGCCAAGGTGATTGGTTGCTAGAGCTTACCGACCCCCTCGGGCGCACGATGCTCCGAGTCCACGGTCACGCCGCCCAGCTAGATCTCGCGGGGCCGCTAGCGGCTAAGCTGGCAGGGTTAGGAGTCAATGAAAATGGCATGATCACCCTTAGTGGGCATGCTACGGGCATTCAGATGCGCGAGGTTCCCTGTTTACTCGGATTCGTTTACCCTGAAGCATGGTTGGCCGCGCTGGTTGGCCAAGGGGACCAGGGTGCTAAGGAGCGCTACCAGTTTGCCCTGCCTGAACGCAGCGTGGCTCTTGAGGTCGCTGAACCTGCCGCTGAGCGCGCCAGCTGCAGTCATATTTCCTGGCGAGAATACTATATACTGAGTCGCCGGCTGACCTGGTGCATGTCTGGAATCACGCGGCGCTCGGCAAGTCTAATGGGTCTGCGAGGCTACAAGCTAAGTTGGGTGCAGATCGATGAATGACGGTATCAACCACGGCTGCTCGACGCGGCTCCTCGATGTATTCGTGGCCAAAGGCGTGATCACACCTACCAACCGTCGGGTGCTCGAACGCTTCATGGCGACCTGGGACGTCAGCGCCTATCACGGCCTGTTATTGACTAAACTGCTTGCTGAAGAAGAACTAGCCGACTCCTTGGCCTCAGCCTTGAAATTACCGCGGCGCTACCACTTTCTTGATGCCCAGCTTGATGAGTCAACCTTGACCGTGCTCGACTTTAGCCGGGCTAGAGCCTGGGAATGCTTGCCGATTAGGGCGGCAGATGGGGGCTTGGTGGTGGTCTTCGCCGATGCCTCGCGCATCGATCGGATTAGCGAGATCAAACAGGGGCTTAAGCGGGAATTCACCTTGGCAGTGGCGGCGCTAAGCGCTACTCTTAAGGCAATTGACGAGCTTTACCCGCTAGCAGCCCAGCTGCCAAGTCTCTATGGCCGGTGAGTCAAGGTACTCTGCCCGCAGATTCAGACGGTGATTCAATGACTGAACCCTTGCTCCAAGTCGACCATTTGGTGACCAGTTTTCGCACGGAGCGCGGTACCATCCGCGCCGTCGATGACATCAGCTTTAGCGTGCATAAAGGGCAGACCGTCGGTCTAGTCGGCGAGAGCGGTTGCGGCAAAAGTGTGACATCGTTGTCGATCCTGCGTCTGATTCAGACGCCACCCGGGGCGATCGCTGCAAGCAGTCGTATCTTGCTTGAAGGTACCGATATTCTAAAGCTCAGCGAAGCTGGAATGCGCGGGGTGCGTGGCAACCGCATCAGCATGATCTTTCAAGAGCCGATGACCAGCCTTAATCCAGTGTTTACGATCGGCGACCAAATTGGCGAAGTGTTTCGCATCCATTTGGGTGACAGCAGGAAGACAGCGCGGGAAAAGGCCATCGCAATGCTGCGTCTGGTGCGCATGCCCGCACCCGAGCAACGTGTTGATGAATATCCACACCAGCTCTCAGGTGGCATGCGGCAAAGGGTGATGATCGCCATGGCGTTGGCTTGCAGGCCAGAGCTGTTAATTGCCGACGAACCGACGACCGCCCTCGATGTGACGATCCAGGCCCAGATCCTCGACCTCATGGCGCAGCTCCAGCAAGAGCTGAATATGGCCATCTTGCTGATCACCCACGACCTCGGTGTCGTCGCCGAGGTGTGTGATTTTGTCCTCGTAATGTATGCGGGCAGGATCGTCGAAAAGGCCAGTGTCGAGCGTATTTTTCGCGATCCCAAGCATCCCTATACCATCGGGCTCCTCGCGAGTATTCCGCGGTTAGGTCATAAGACCACCTATTTGCCGACGATCGAGGGTGCGGTACCTAGCTTGGCCGACTTGCCGCGCGGTTGCCGCTTTCAAGCACGCTGCGCCAAGGTCCACGAGCGTTGCCGGCAGGAGGAACCGCCGCTGCTCGAGGTTGGCGGCGAGCAACAGGTGGCATGTTGGCTGCATGCGTGAACTCCGGCTGGTAGGTGTAGTAGATGAAACCGTTTGGGCGAGGTGTCGATGCAAGAGTCTCCCCTGCTTGAAGTAAAGCAACTAAAAAAGCATTTTCCGATTAAGGGTGGACTCTTTGGGCGCACTGTCCAGCGAGTTTATGCCGTCGATGGGGTGAGCCTGACGCTACGTCGCGGCGAGACTCTTGGCCTAGTGGGCGAATCCGGTTGCGGCAAGTCGACCCTTGGACGGACCATCTTGCGCCTTTATGAACCTACTGCTGGTCAAGTGCAGTTTGATGGTGTTGATCTGCTCGCCCTGAGCCCACAGCAACTGCGGCGCAAACGGCGCGATATGCAGATTATCTTTCAAGATCCCTTTTCCTCTCTTAACCCGCGCATGACCGTTGGCGGGGTGTTAGCCGAGCCGTTTTTGATTCACGGCTTAGGTACAGGCAATGAGCTTGAGGCGCGAATTGCTACCTTGCTCGAAACCGTGGGTTTGCCCGCGGAGGCTGCGAGCCGCTATCCCCACGAATTTTCCGGCGGCCAGCGCCAACGCATCGGCATTGCCCGGGCCATTGCCTTGAATCCGAAATTAATCGTTGCCGATGAGCCGGTCAGTGCGCTCGATGTGTCTATTCAGTCGCAGATTCTCAATTTGTTGGTCGACCTACGCAAAAATCTCGGTCTTTCCTACCTCTTTGTCGCCCATGACCTAGCAGTGATAGAGCATATCAGCGACAGCGTCGCGGTCATGTACCTGGGTAAGATCGTTGAATACGCCTCAGGCGATGAACTCTATGCCAAGCCCTCGCACCCCTATACCCGCGCTCTGATCTCTGCGATTCCCGTCCCAGATCTCGACGCCAAAAAGCAGCGGCAGGTGCTTAAGGGCGATGTTCCGAGCCCGATCAGTCCGCCGTCCGGCTGCTATTTCCACCCACGCTGCCCCTTAGCCACCGAGCGCTGCTCGCTAGAAACACCTGAGTTGCGTGACATCGGCAGTAAGGCTAAGCCCCATCTAGTGTCTTGTCATTATGCACAGTAAACCGCGCCCGTTTGTGGTCTGTATGACTGGCGGCGGCACCGCCGGGCATGTGACACCGCATTTTGCGTTGCTGCCAGGAATTAAGGCGCGAGGCTGGCGGGCCTTTTACATCGGTTCTAGTGGCATCGAGCGGTCCTTGGTCGAGGCCCAGGGGATTGCCTTTAGCGCAATCGCCACAGGCAAGCTGCGACGTTATCTTAGTTGGCGTAATGTCTTGGACCTATTCAAAGTCGCCTGGGGTTGTAGTCAAGCATTTATGCTGCTTCTTAAGCAGCGCCCCAGTGTCGTCTTCAGCAAGGGGGGCTTTGTCGCCGTGCCGGTGGCTTGGGCTGCGTGGATGCTGAGAATTCCGGTCGTATCCCATGAGTCGGACCTCACTCCAGGCCTGGCGACGCGCTTAATCCAGCCAGTCGCCTGGCGGGTGGTCTACACCTTTGCTGAGACCGGTGCCTTACTGCGTGGTCCAAGTGTGCATGTTGGCACACCGGTGCGAGACGATTTGCTACTCGGCGACAAGGTACGAGGGCTAAACTTATGCGGGTTTACTGGCGCAGACGGGGCCACTGCCGATTTACCAATCTATCTCGTGATGGGGGGCAGTCAAGGTGCGTTGAAGATCAATGCCTCCTTGCAGGCAATATTACCGTCGCTACTAACCAGGGCCAGGGTTATACACCTCTGCGGCGTTGGCAAAAGCCTGCATTTTAGCCATCCCCGCTACAAGAGTTTTGAGTTTGCCTTCGCCGAGTTAAAGGACTTGTATGCCGCTGCTGATTTTGTCATCAGTCGCTCGGGCGCTAATTCAATTTTTGAAATCCTGACTTTGAGAAAGCCAATGTTGCTCATACCTCTTGAACAAGGCAGCCGTGGCGACCAAGGGGTTAATGCCGCTGCTTTTGCCAAGGCTGGTTGGGCTTTGGTGCAGCGGGAAAAGGATCTGTCGCCAGAGCAATTGGAACAGCGCCTTCGAGATCTTACTGAAGCGGCGCCAGCAATGCGGCAGAAGCAGTCCACATATGATGGGCAGGGAGCCGCGGCGAAGATCCTTGATGTGCTTGCCGCTGCGGCGCAGTCCTCGCCGGGAGCCTCAACTTGATGGGAGTTAGCTGTGTTTAAAATCATGAGGCTAAAATTAGCTCTACTTGCCAGCGTTGTGGCGCTAGCAGCTGCGCCACCGATATTTGCCGAGAATGCGCCTGCAACCACGGAGGCGCCACTGGCGGGATATCAGGAGGCGGTGCGCTCGCAGATGCAGGAGCTGATCCGTAGCACCATCACCGATTTTTTTACCCATGACGGTCGTGCTAGTCCTGAACATATCGAGGTTAAAAGCCATGCCGAGTTTGATTTGGCGCAGGCCGAGCCGCAGCTGCGGCACTTGGTGCTCGATGTGTCGATGACCTCGGATCAGCCTGCAGCCGTCCTGCGGGAAGCACGGCTGCAGATTATGCGCACACTGCGTGGCAATGGTTACCGGTTTGAAGCGGCGGCGACGCCAGCTCAAGCAGGCATACCACAGGTGAAGTTAAACTTAGAGGTGCATGGCGTCGAGCGTCCCGAGCATATGACGGGGCTGCGTGAATACGCGATCCTCGCCGCACTCAGTGGTGGCTGCGCGGCATTTTTTGTGCTCGCAATCATAGTGCTAGTCAATCCGCTGCGCCGGCGACGCGACTCGCGCGCACGCCGAGTCGAGCGGGCTCCGGGTATGAGTTTGCCACCCGTGCCGCAAACAGGCGCGGTCTTCCATGCTAGCGCAGCTGACCTGCCACCTTTGAACGCGGTGGGATATCGGCAGGATTCGCCGCAGGTGGACCTTGAGCTTGTCTGAAGATCTCCCTCCATATGTCGTCGTCGGCGGTGGCGCTGCTGGATACTTCGCGGCCATCCGCCTTGCCGAGCTTGGCGCCGGCCGCCGGGTGATCCTGCTCGAGGCCACGCGCCAGGTCCTCACCAAGGTTAAGATCTCGGGCGGCGGCCGCTGCAACGTCACGCATCATTGTTTTGAACCGGCTAAACTAGTCGAGAATTATCCGCGTGGTGCCAGGGAGCTGCATTCCTGCTTCACCAGATTCCAGCCACGCGATACGGTGGCATGGTTTGCGGCGCGCGGGGTTGCATTAAAAGTTGAAGCTGATGGACGGATGTTTCCCACGACCGATGATTCGCGCACGATCGTAGATGCCCTCGAACTAGCAGCGCGCCAGGCAGGTGTTGACGTCCGACTCGGTGCTAGCCTGCAGCAGGTGGAGCCCGAGGTGCCTGGATCAGGGAGCCTCGGCACTGGGGGTACGCCGCGTTTTAAGCTGCGGCTTAAGGATGGTCAGGAACTCGCCGCTGCGGCTGTGCTGCTCGCTACCGGCAGCTCTCCAGTTGGACTGCAACTCGCGGCCGCCGTCGGCCACCAGATTGAACCGCATGCGCCCTCCCTGTTTACCTTCAACGTCAAGGATCAGCGCCTCGCAGACCTGGCAGGCGTTGCCTTTGCGCAAGTGCGGCTGCATCTGGTTGTTGCCGGCAGCAAAGGGCGCCTCGAACGAACCGGCCCGCTACTCATCACCCATTGGGGGCTCAGTGGCCCAGCAGTGCTAAAGCTGTCGGCCTTTGGCGCCAGCCTGCTCCAGGCAAGCGCTTATCAAGCGGAGCTATCTATCGCTTTTCTGCCGCATCTAAGCAGCAAGGAAATTCAGCTTGGGCTGCGGCAGTTTAAGCTTGATGCCGCGAAGCGAAGCGTGGTCAAGAACCCGCCGTTTACTGAGTTGCCACGCCGCTTCTGGCAGCAGCTGCTGATGTGCATGCAGGTTCGGCCCGAGTTAGTTTATGCCGACCTAGACAAAGACACCATGCAGCGCTTGGTCTTCGAACTTAGCGAAGGGCGCTACCTTATAAGCGGCAAGGGCATCTTTAAGGATGAATTTGTCTCGGCAGGCGGTGTGCGCTTAAAAGAGGTCGATTTTCGCCATATGGAGAGCAGAATTGTACCTGGTTTATACTTCGCCGGTGAAGTGCTAGCGCTCGATGGCATCACAGGTGGATTTAATTTTCAGGCCGCGTGGACGACGGCCTGGATTGCAGCGACTGCGATGGTTGCAGCAGACGCTCAATCCTGACAGGTTTAATGGTTGGCCCCTGCTTTCCGGTGTGCCAGGCGGTGGCCTTGATGCCGGAGACAGAAGAAGCGATCGGCTACACGGACAGGACCAGTGGAGGCTGGCCAAGCATGTAGCCGAGGCCCAAAATTACTTCATGCCAAGAGCCTGGAGCACGTAGGCGTGAGCCTGAATAATGAACGGTACGAATACCAGGCTCAGAATTGCCATCAGCTTCATCAAGATATTCAGGGACGGGCCAGACGTATCTTTAAACGGATCACCGACCGTGTCGCCGACTACTGCAGCCTTGTGGGCATCAGAGCCCTTACCGCCGTGTTTGCCAGTCTCAATGTACTTCTTGGCATTGTCCCAGGCGCCGCCGGAGTTTGATGATGACAAGGCCATGACCAGACCACAGATCAGCGAGCCAGCAAGAAGTCCCGCTAGTGCTTCGACACCAAACAAGACGCCAACCACGAGTGGCGAGGCCATGACGAGGATCGCCGGTGCGATCATGCGTTGCAACGCAGCAGAGGTTGAGATGGCAACACAGGTGCGGTAGTCAGGCTTGGCCGTGCCCTGCAAAAGTCCTGGAATCGTCCGAAACTGCCGCCGGACTTCCTCAATCATCGCATTTGCTGCCTGGCCAACCGCAAGCATGGTCTGCGCTGTAAAGATAAAAGGCAGCACGCCTCCGACCAGCAGGCCAGCAAACACCGTCGGGGAGAGCAGGTTGACGTTTAACATCTTCGCGCGGGTCAAGAATGCAGCAAACAGCGCTAGGGCCGTCAAAACAGCTGAGCCAATGGCAAATCCTTTGCCGATAGCCGCCGTGGTATTGCCTGCAGCATCGAGCAAATCGGTGCGCCGGCGGATCTCGTGGCCAAGCTCAGCCATTTCAGCAATCCCACCAGCGTTGTCGGATACGGGGCCGTAGGCATCGATCGTCAGGCCGATCGCAATGGTCGAAATCATCCCGATCGCCGCAATGGCAATGCCGTACATGCCTGCATAGGTCCAGGAAACATAGGAGGTCAGGGCAATCGCCAAAACCGGGACCACAGTTGAAGCATAGCCAACACTCAGGCCATAAATGATGTTAGTACCGGCCCCAGTTTCGGAGGCCTTGGCGATCGATCGCACGGGTGCGTAGGAGTGCGAGGTGTAGTATTCGGTAACGTAGCCGATCAGTAAACCGGCCCAAAGGCCGCACAGGAGGGCTGCAAGGACGGCATTGTTGGTGACGGTCATGTCGCCGAGTTGAAACGATTCAACCATGACGTGCTTCGTGACAAACCACATAGCAACCGACATCAGGACCGTTGAGATGAGCAGCTGGCGTTTTAGCACTGGCTCGACAGCGCTGCTGTCTTTGCCTAACCGGGCAAACAGTGAGGTCACCAAGCACACGGGGATACCGACCGCGCTGACGACCAGAGGGTATAAAAGCGCGTCGCGGTTTGATGCTATCGAGCTAGCTGCGGCACCGATGACCAGTGCAGCACAGGTGGCCTCGGCCAGTGAGCCAAAGAGGTCGGCCCCCATGCCAGCGATATCACCGACGTTATCACCGACGTTATCGGCGATCACCGCTGGATTGCGCGGGTCATCTTCTGGAATCCCCTGCTCTACCTTGCCGACGAGGTCTGCACCGACGTCCGCTGCTTTGGTAAAGATCCCGCCGCCAACGCGGCCGAAGAGGGCGACCGTTGAGCCGCCGAGGCCAAAGCCAGCAACTAGGTCCATGACCAACTCGGTATCTGGAATCATTGAGCTGTAGACGACGATGATCGTGTTGAGCGCTAGGATCGCTAAGCCGACCAGGCCGAAGCCCATGACGGCGCCGGAATTAAACGCGACCTTGAACGCTTCGGCAATGCTCGTCTGCGCCCGAACGGTCGTGCGCACATTGCCAAGGGTTGCGATCTTCATGCCAAAAAAGGCACAGAGGCTGGAGGTTAAGGCACCGCTAAGAAACGCCACCGCTGTGAAGGCACCTTCGTTGACGGGCTTGGTGCCGGTGTTCAGAGCAAAAAAGATCAACACGGCAAAAAAAGCGGAAAAAAGCGCTACGTACTGATATTCGCGGGAAAGAAAGGCCATTGCGCCTTCGCTGATTGCGCCAGATATCTCTTTCAAACGCGCGACCTGTTTAGCCTCGCCCGTTTCGATTGAGACGGAAATCACCCGCCAGGCGAAAAATGCCGCCGCCACGAGCGCTACGAATGCACAACCATAAATCAGGGCAACCACCGAATCATCCTCCTAGACTTTGTACTTTGGGACGGCTAACGTTATTGAAATTACAGACCTTTGAAAGGACTAAATAGCCCGGTAAATTATGCCAACAGGGGTAGACAAAGCAAGCGTCATTTTCATGACTTGGCGCCTCCGGCGACCAAGTAACTAGTTTCTGGCGCGAAAGCCAGGAAACGGGCTTACCCGGGGCTGCGGTCTTTTCTGGGTCAAGACAGGACTATCGAAAGAAATGATTATTATCTGATAATATTGGGATATTGAGTGTTTTTTATCGGTGAATTTTCACAGGGATAATGGTGTCATTCAGTTTTTGACTGTACTGACCGATCCATAGATTGGAATGGGTTGGAAAGGGGGGAGATGGCGATGGCGATGGCGATGGCGATGGGAATGGCTGGCTACACGATATTGGTTGTTGATGATGAGCCTGATATCCGTGAGGTCATCTGCATGCACTTGGCAGTGCTCGGCGTCGAGTTGATCGAGGCCGGCGATGGGCAGCAGGCATTAGACATCCTACGCTCATGCAAAGTTGACGTCGTCGTCTCCGATATATCGATGCCGCATATGACTGGTTTGATGCTTTTGAGTGGAATGCGCGCCGAACAATTAGTGCAGCCGTTTATCTTTCTTACGGCATTTGCCAGCCATGAGACCACCGTTCAAGCGCTGCGCTTGGGGGCCTTTGATTTTGTCGAGAAGCCCTGTGACGCCAGCGTGTTGCTTGGCCCGGTTAAAGAAGCTCTGCGCGTCGCTGGGGAAATGCAGCGGCTCAGCGGTCCTTTAAGCAGGGACAAATTGGAAGCGAAGCGCAACATCAACATGTTGCGGACGCTGCGCTTTGAGGCGACTGGTCAAGCGCAAGGTGAATCTGGCCCCGAGAGCAATTCGGAACTCCATAAGGTCGAAGACTTGTTTATTGCCGAGGCCACGAACCAACTGGTTTTTTGCGGCACTTCGATTAAGGGCCTGGGCAATCCCGAAGAATGCGTCATGGAGTTGGGCTATTTGTTTCGAGTCATGCAAAGTCTGGCCGTGGCGGCGGCCTCAATTGGGGCCGCAAGGTTGGTTGATGTGCTGCGGGCAGCGGAACATTTTTACACTGCACTACGCGTGCGACCAAGCCTGGTCAGGCCCGATCATATCGAATTGGGAGAGGCATTGATTCTATTGCTAAACTCTGCTGTGCCTGCTTTAGGCAAAGGCGAGAGCGAAGCAGCTCTCGATGCAATGACCGCCAGTTTGAATGAAGCGCGCGCGAATGTGGAAACAGCGCGCTAAGGGCCTGTTGGCTGGTGCCCAACGGTGCAAGCTGTTTCCTGACCGACCCTCATTGATTTAAGGTAGAGATCGTTATAGTTTTCTTGTCGTCAGCATCGCCAGAGCTTGGCGGGCTTTGTCGTTTAGTGGCGATGGTGCCGGTGGATGCGCTTGGGTCATGCGTTGCTGTTGCGGTACCTTGATGACGTTGGGTGTCCGCTTGGGGGTGCCTGAGATGACCGGCGCGGGTGCTTCTACGATAGATTGTTGAACCTGCGACTGGACGCGAGCAGCTCGGCCGAGGCCTGCTTGGGCTAGGGCTAGGGCGAAGCTTGCATCGGTCAGCAGTAGGACATGGAGGCGATCTTCTGGAGCCTGTTCCAAAGCAGCGAGGAAGGTCAGACGCTCCTTGGTGTTAGCGTGCTCTTCGTCCCAATGGTAGAGGGTTAAAGTGAAGGGCTCCTCAGACCTTGAAAACAGCGTCGCTGGCTTAGCCTGTGTGGCTGCAGTATGAACCACGGCCAGGGCGTCGATAAGGTGGGCGCTGCGGCAGAGCTCACCTACGGCCTGATCATGGATCTCTAAGGCCTGAAGGCCCGCGCTGGTAAATGCCTGGGACCAGTCGGCAGCGAGGGTCTGACGGCGTCTCTTTAGCTGGGCCAGGACCGTAGCTGCAGCCTTCGCTGCGACCGCTTGGTCTTTGACTTGGGCTAGGCGTAGACGTTTTGATTCTCGGTAGCGTAGCAGACTCGAGGCTTCGCTTAGTAAGATGGCGTGGCTGCTGAGATCGACGGTTTTTTGGCTGCCAGTAGCCTTGCGCCAATCCAGCAATAGGCGTTCCACCTGCTGCAGCGCGGTTTGAAAGCGGCGGCTGCGTTCACTGCAGGTGCGGTATTTTTCCTCGATCTGGGCCAGTAGGCCATGGTCGGCGGCGAATGATAATAGGCTGTTTAGTTCCATGGTCTCGGGCAAACCAGTGCGGCGAGCTTCTTCCTGCCAGGCTTGTTTGAGCGCGCCAAACCCTCGCACTAATTCTTCGTAGGTGGCATCCACAGCGCCCAATGCGGCGTCGTGCTTTTTGCCGACTTGCGTCAGCTTGTCGCTGAGTTCGTCAAGACGGCCTAGAGTATAGGTGATCGCTAGATGGGCGGTTTCTAGATCTGCGACTTCACGTTCAAGCGGTGACGCAACTTGCTGGTCATCAACTTGGGTCGAACGATTCTTAAAGCGATCAAACCAAGTTTTTTGTTTATCCTGGAGCATAGCTTCAGACTGCTGCAAATTAGCTTTTTGGGTCAGGCGCGTACCAAGGGAGGCCAGGCATGAAGCCAGTTCGGCATGGGCTTGCTGGTCGCTGGCGAGGCCGCCCTCAGCGACCTGAAGGTAGCGCTGAAAGAGCGGTTCGATATGCTGGGCCACCTGTAGGCGGGCTTTACCCATTGCCTGGATGAGGCGTGCTTGGGCCTCGAGGCGGCTGAGTCCGGCAATTGCGGCTTGGAAATCTATGGCTTTGGTCGGTAGGTCGCCTCCTAGGCCGAGGCGGTGGCGCAGCTCGGCACGTTCGGCGGTAAGTTGCGCTAGCTCGTCGCGTAGGGATTTTAGCGATGCGCCGGGCTGGAGTAGTGGTGCGGCTGCAGCGGCAAGCTGGTCTAAGAGTTCGAGCTCCTGGACTAACGTCGAACTCTGGCCCAAATCCTTTCCTAGCAGGTCTTTGGCCTCGTTTTTCAGCTCGCTATATTGACGGCATAACTCGGCATACTGCAGCCGCATTGGGTCGAGCTTGCGGCCAAGTGCCGCCAGGGTTTTGCCGGCGGCGAGTTGCGGCCGGGCAAAGCGTTGCGCACAGTTCGAGGCAATGCTGGCGATCTGCGCCTCAGCCGCGGCCTTCAAGCTGACTTCGGGCGAGACTGGCGCGCCGAGGCGGGTAAGGCTTAGCGGAGTGTCATGGTCGCCACAGGTGGTGCCGTGCCCGCCAATCTCGAAGTGCCCAACGGTAAGGCGTTCGCTGCCGGCATTCCAGGTGGCCGCAGCGATCGGGTTATCCAGGCAGGCTTCGGCAAGCTCTTGCTCGGCACTGCTGATGCTGCAGGGTACAGTGTCCTTGGCGATCCTTGAATCGTTGCCACGCCGCTGGACTAGCCAGGTGTGGCCGCCATGGTCGCCAAGCTGCAACGCGACCTCATGCAAGAGCGGGGAGGGGGCCCCGGTCAGGGCATAGTCGAGGGCGGCTGCGATTTGCTTCAGAACGGCAGAGCTGGCGCTTACGGCTAGGTAAGCGTGGAGGCGGCCACTGGCATGGGTGAATTTCCAAGAGTGCCATTCTTGCTCACCGGCGAGGCGGTAGCGCACAAAGTATAGGATCAAAGTCTATCTCCCTGTAATGGCGTGGCTAAAGTATTGCTGAGTTCATACCGATAGAGCGTCTAGGCCAGAGAACCTGGAGTATGATTTGAAACAGGCGTTATTGGAAAATTTCACCTCATTGGATTCAGGCTCTTTAACCGAGCTGCTGCATTCCCTTGGATTCATAGCTGGTGCATTTTACCGCCTTAGTTCGCAGTCCTTGATTCAAGTGCTGGCGAGCGATCAGGACGGCGGCAGCACCTGGCCTCCGGCAGTATCACTCACAACTCATTATACCTCGCCTGAAGGCAGCTTGCCGCCTCGCGCCTGGGTGCGCTTAGAGCATTTGCCTATCAGCGCCACATCATGGCCCAAAGGCGCAGTTTTTTATGTTCCTGAGCAAGCATTCGAAGGCGAGAGGCTGCTGTTTGTTGGCCTGCTGGCTTCGGGCAAGCGGGTGCGTTCGGGCGAATTGGACGGGCCGCTAGAGGCCATGTCGGCGCGTTTGCGCGCTTGGATTCGCGACCACGACGCGCGCCAAGGACTCAGCGAGGGCGTGATGAGAGAGCACCTAAAGAGTCTGGCCCTTGATCTGCGCATGGTGATCGACCACGAACTGCGCACGCCCCTATCCTCGATCTCCGGCTACTCGGCATTGCTGCAGGGGGCTAACGAGGAAGAAGCGCAAGTGCTTTGTTCAGAATATATTGACGTTCTGGTGAGCGAAGTCGACCGCGCGGTCAAGGCGATCGATAAAATCTCCTTGGCCTTGTACGCCGACCGCCGCCAGGAGCCCCATGGTGTATTAGACCTGTTCGATGGTGCCAAAGAAGTCCAGACGGTGTGCGCTAAGATGCAAAGCGAGGCCTCAGAGGTGATCGGGCCGCATACCGTCGGCAGTTTAGTTTTGCAGGCGCACAAAGTCACCGACCAATCGTGCCTGATCAGGGGCGACTTGAGCTTGTTTCACACTGCAGTATGGGAAGTGATAAAAAATGCGGTGTCGCATGCCCGCACCGGCAAAGTCGGCGTCCAAATCTATGTCTCTGAACACATGTTAGTGGTCGACGTCGAGGACGACGGCTCGGGGGTATCGCAGGGCTCCGAGGATCTGATTTTCCTGCGCTTTTACCAAGATCCAGTCTCGGCTCAGCGGCGCCGTGGCCGGCGCGGCGTCGGGCTTGGCTTATTTATCGCTCGTCAGATAGTCGAGCAGCACATGGGCAGTTTGCTATTTATCCGTCAGAAAAGCGGTAGCATGTTTCGTTTTCTGTGGCCACTGGACGAGGAGAAAACTCATGGCTAGCATCTTAGTGGTTGAAGACGAGATTCATATCCAGCGTTTGATCAAGCTCGTGCTAGAGAAGCAATCGCACCAGGTCGATTGCGTCGGCAGCGGTGAGGAAGCCTTAGAGTTTCTTTTGAAGGTGCCCAAATTGGACTTGATTCTACTTGATATCATGATGCCTGGTATTGACGGGCTGCAGGTTTTACGCAAGCTCAAAGCCAACTCCGGTCAGAAGAGTATCCCGGTGGTGTTACTAACCGCGTTGGCTCAAGAAAACGTGGTCATCCAAGGCATCAAGCTCGGCGCCGCTGACTACATCCGCAAGCCTTTCCACCCGACCGAATTGGTAAAGCGCTTGAGCAAGCACCTGATCGCAGGATAGACTGCGAGCATGAGTGAGTCCCTGCTGGCGCGCGCTGCTAATTTGTCTATGTCCCGTCAAATCTTTGCCGCTTGGCTGGGGCATGTGGGCACGGCGGCCCTGCGCTTGCTGCCGGCCGAAATGGCCCATGATCTAGGCATGCTACTGCTTGAACGCGGCCTGCTTGACGTCTTGCCAGCGCCTTTTTTCGAGCCTTTGACCGCAGGTCTTAAGGTCGTCGTGCCAGGGATAGCTACGCTGGCGCATCCGCTGGCCTTGGCCGCTGGTTTCGATAAGCACGCGCGAGCGCCGCAGGGATTTGCCCGGATGGGATTTTCCATGCTGGAGATCGGCACCGTGACGCCGCAGGCCCAACCCGGTAACCCCAAGCCGCGCCTGTTTCGTCAGCCGGAAGCCCGAGCGCTCATCAACCGCATGGGTTTTAACAGCGATGGTGCGGCGACGGTGGCAGCAAGGTTGCGGGCGCATCAATGGCGTTTTGATCAAGTTCCCCTTGGAATCAACTGCGGCAAGAACAAGGCGACGCCCAATGCCAGGGCGGCAGCGGATTACCTCCAGGTGATGGAGGCTTTTAAGGATTTAGCCAGTTATTTTGTCGTCAACATTTCCTCGCCAAACACCCCGGGGCTACGCGAATTAGCCTCGCCGGCTTTTATCCATGAGCTGGCCGATGGCATCGGCAGCGGTCTGCCCAAGGTTTGGGTCAAGCTTGATCCCGACATGCAGCGTAGGGAATTTCAAGAGTTGATAGAGGTCATTGCGAAACGCGGCTTCCAAGGCATCATCATCAGCAACACCCATCGGGTAAGCTTCCCAGAGGTAGGTGGTCAAAGTGGTCACCCCCTGGCGGCGCAGTCAACGGCATGCCTGGAATGGGCGCATGCAGTGCACCGGGGGGAGCTGCCGATGATTGCTAGTGGCGGGGTGTTGACTGGCGCCGACGTCTATCAAAAGCTGATTCGTGGCGCTTGCGCTGTTCAGGTATATACGGCTCTGGTTTATTCAGGGCCTTGGGTGGTTGCTAGGCTATTAACTGAACTGGCTGCGGAGCTGCGCCTGCGCGGGTATGGTCATGTCCAGGATGTTATTGGGCGCTATTATCAGGATGGTTAGGGCCCGTCAGGAAATAACTTGCACAGGTGGGTGTCAGATGATGGTTGGCTGTGGTCGATTTCAAAGCGAAAAACCGGAGGAATACCCGAGGGTATTTCGAGGATTTTTCGCTTTGAAATCGGCCGCAGACGGCCGTCAGCTGGCGCCCACCTGTGCAAGTTATTTCCTGACGGGCCCTTAGCGAGGAGGATTCAGCGATTGGAGCTAGAGACTTTTAGACGAATCCGCGGCAATGTTCATGGCACGGTCGATGTGACTGCGCTTGAAGACCAGGTGATTGATCACTCTATATTTCAGCGTTTAAGGCGGGTCAAGCAGCTTGCCTTCCTATCCCTGGTTTTTCCTGGTGCTTCGCACACACGGTTTGAACATTCATTAGGCGTGCTACAGATGACCGGGGAAACCTGGCATAAGATGCGCGCCAATCAAAAACGGCTTGCTAATTCCTGTAGCCTTTACCGTCATTTCGCCGCCACCGAAAAGCGTGGCAGCGGACCGACGCCGCTTGTCCACGGCCTTCTAGCGCCGACTTTTGCGGTCATGGATGAGATCTTTTCCTGCGGTTATACGCAGCAAGCCCTGCGTTTAGCGGGACTGTTGCACGATATTGGTCATCCGCCATTTTCGCACAGCGGTGAGCGCTTCCTGCCGACTTGGAAGCAGATCCTCGTCGCGCAAAGAGGGCATGCACCCAGCTATATCACCGAGTACCTTGAGGAGAGCTGCCTTAAAATAGCCGCTTCTGGGCGCGATCCCGGCAAGGTTCGGGTGCGCCATGAAATTTACACCATACTGCTTGTCGAACGCTTGATCGCAGATGTCAACCAGACCTACAAGGGCCCATTTCAAATTAGTGCGCGCGACATCATCAGCATTATGACTCCGGACATTGAGCCTGAGCCTGGCTCGCCGCTAATCAAGCACGGCGTCTATCGCCTTTGTCATGAGTTGATCTCGGGCGAAGTCGATACCGATCGTATGGACTACCTGCTACGTGATTCGCGCGAATGCGGCGTCGTCTACGGTATCTTTGATGCCACGCGCATTCAAGACTCGCTGTCTCTTTACTTCGACGAGCGCGATCAAGGCGTGCATCTAGCCATTACCCTATCCGGGCTCGCGGCATTTGAGGATTATTTACGCGCTCGCCATTCGATGTACCTGCAGTTGTATTTTCACAAGACCTCGGTGGCCGCTGAGTCGATGATCCAGCACTTAGCTAAGTTGCTAGGTGACTGGACGATGCCTGCTGACGCGCTTGCCTATGCCGAACTTGATGAATACAACATTGAAGCGGCGCTGCTGGCCGAGGCCGCAAAGCTAGCACCTTCGGACTATGCAAGGTGCCAAAGTGTGTTGCAGGATCTGCTGCGTCGCCGTCGTTTGTGGAAGCGGGTCTTTGAGGTCAGCTCTAAAGATCGCGCCTCCGGTGAGATAGCGACGGCCTCTGCCTGTGATTTGTTGCGGTCCATCGGCTTGACCTTTGAGCAGGTTTCCTCCGAGAATTCATTGACCAGCTTCCGTACCCGTCGTGATGATGAACATAGCCTCAATTACCTCCGGCTTATCAGAAAGGACCAGGACCAGTTTCCGCGTGTTGTGCCGATCGAAGACTATGCCTCGCCGGCTCTGATCCAGGGCGACACCCGGGTCCACATCAGCCGGATATACGTCGAAGATAAGGTTGGTGCTGATGGTCAGCGCCAACCTGATACCGCCAAACAGGCTATTCGCAACCGGTCAAATTAAAATATATGAGTATTGTGAACCTTGAATTAAAATGTCGCTTCCATAATCAGGATTGATTGGAGGAAACGTCTTGCTGCCAAGGCCATGTTCAGGCTTGTAGTTTGGCCGCCCGCTCGAACGAGCGAGTCTGGCGCATGGGATACTCCCGCAGCGGGAATTTTCGCGCCAATAAGCGGTCAGCGATGGCTCGCGTAGTGGACCCTTGCTTGCTGTTCATTCCTTCTCATCTCAAACCTGTGGCACATCACCAAGCACATCAAATCCCAGTGATCTCGCCGCACGGCCAAGCTCCTGATCATGGGTGAGAACAACTGGTAGGACTCTTTCGCGTTCAGCCCACAGAACCGCTGTCGACAGGTGAATGGCATCAAGAGTTCCTAGCGTGGTCGGAAATGCCTGCTGCGCTCTATTAAGCACCGCACGGGAGAGTCCCACTCGCTCGCAGGATTTTAAGATCTTTGCCAGGCCAATCAATCGACGCTCGACTTCCTGATCACTGATTCGGGCGGATACCCGCATGCGATCAATAGTGCGCCTGCACTCAACTTCCAGCAGATCGCTGACGACGGCCCGCTTGATATCCGATAAGCGCGTCACCTTGTTAGGTTCGCCCAACAGCAATCTGAGAACAACGGATGAGTCCATGAAGGCTATCATTAGAGACGTTCCTTGCGTTCTTTCAGGAGCACCGCAACACTGTCGGTTGGCCCATTAGATACCGGTGGGAACTGCAGGCTGCCAAGAGCAGCGGCATCTTCTATGGCTGGCGTTACGACAAGGGCATCAGGAATGTCGTCTGAGTAGGGCACTAACCTTGCAACCGGGGTGGTGCGGTCCAGCACGATCACATTCTTGCCACTCTTTACCATCGCCAGATATTTGCCGAGATGCAATTTCAGCTTGGAAACATTAGCAGATGGAGACTTTGATTTCATGATCGCCTCATGACCAAGAGATGGTCGTTAGGTGATCATAATTTATTCTCTGCCTCTATGCAACGTCCCACGCGAGGCGGTTGACTGCGATTCAAAATTCGACGATGATTTTGAATCATGTTCACAAGAATTATCAACGTCTCGAAATCATAAATCTTTTTCCTCCTGGGCGCGCGTGGGACCGGAAAGACGACCTTTCTGCAGCAAATTTTTAGCCCTCACGACTCCCGTCGTGTTGATCTGCTTAGTATTCTGCGGTCACAACTCGCCGCTGTGAGTATATGGGCTTGCGGGCCAAAGCCATGGACCCAGGGTGCGTCGTCGTGTGCGGTCCAAAAAATGTCCCAATTCCGAGTATTGGGACAGAATTTATCCCAATACTTTGAAATTGGGACAATAATTGTAGTAAGATCAGTCGTACATGGCAGTATTGGGACATTTTTTGTCCCAATACTTTGACACTAAGGACCGCACCCATGCCTGGCAACAAACGGCCTGACCTCGAAGCAGTGGTATTGGATCTGATCACCCACAAGGCGGCGATCAACATCCAAGATGTGGCGGTGGCATCCGGGCTGTCAAAGTCGGACGAAGCTGACCGCAAGGCGATCCGGAGAGCCCTGCAAACGCTCACCCAACGAGGGCTGCTTAAGCCAACAGGCGCCGCGCGGGCGCGTGTCTATATCCGCACGGGTCCTGAATCGAGCATCGTGCCGGAAGTGCCAGGATCAAATAATTTATTCAAACACGTTAAACTATCCCCGTCTTCGCAAACGCTCCTGCGATACCTCTCGCAGCCCCTCGGGGTCCGAGCGCCAGTCGGATACGATCGAGATTTCCTGCTGGACTATGAGCCGAATAAGTCCCGCTACCTGGACGATCACCAACGCGCTGAGCTGCACGCCTGTGGTCGTGTCGAGAACGTGACTCGCCCCGCCGGCACCTACGCGCGCAATATCATGGACCGCTTGCTCATCGACCTGTCCTGGAATTCAAGCCGTATCGAAGGCAACACGTACTCACTGTTGGAAACAAAACGGTTAATCGAACTCGGAGAGCTCGCGTCGGGCAAAGACGCCACCGAAGCCCAAATGATCCTGGGGCACAAAGCAGCGATTGAATACATCGTTGAATCGGCTGCCGAGTCCACCATCACCGCCCATGACGTCTACAGTGTTCATGCGCTGCTATCCGAGAACCTGCTGGGCGATCCTAGCGCATCAGGGCGCATACGGCGAGTTGCAGTTGGTATAGGTGGCTCCACCTATATGCCGCTCGAAAATCATCATGTCTTAAAGGAATATCTGGATATCATTCTCGATAAGCTAAACAAGGTTCGCGATCCATTTGAACAGTCGCTTTTATCCCTTGTTCACCTGTCATACCTTCAAGCCTTTGAGGATGTGAATAAAAGGACTGCACGGATCGTCGCCAATATTCCCATGGTTAAGAACAATCTCAAACCCCTGTCGTTCGTGGACGTCGACAGTGAGGCCTATGCAGTGGCGCTTTTAGGGATTTATGAACGCAGTGACATCAGTCTTTTGAGAGACCTATACATGTGGGCCTACCAGAGATCCGCGCAAAAACACTCTGCCATCCAGCAGGCTATGGGCGAACCCAACTTGCTTAAATTGAAGTACCGGAGCGCCATTCAGGAAATCGTCCGCGCTATCATTCTTGAGCAAGTCGAAGGCCGCAAAGTAGTCGCGCGTATTAAAGGCCTGATCGCATCGCGGCACATCCCCGAGTCCGATGCTGAGCAGATATTTGGCATGATCGAGATGGAAATAGCGAGCTTACATGATGGTAACATCGCGAGGTTCAAGATTCGTCCGAGCGAATATTTGGCTTGGCAGGCCAAGGAGCGACTTTAATGGGCCGTAGTCCACAGCTCAACCGACCAGGATCTTGGCATCGTTAGTGGGCATATTCCCGTTCCTGGCGGTAAGGTGCCGGTTCTCGACGGCCCAGGTGCTCGATTTTGCGCAGAAGCGACGCAAAGGCGACGAGCAGCTCCTGCTCCAGATAGGCGGCATCGTCGGCGAAACGCCCCATGGCCTGCTCATCCCTGTAAACCAGTGCTATCGCCGAGCCAACGAGGCCAATAAACAAGATGGTCAAGGACAAGGGCGACTAGGGCAGCCCCTACGGGGCGTAGGCGCAACGGAACCCGAAGTTCGTGAGCACGAGCGACGGCGCAACGCTCAGACTGGCAGCGCACAACCCCCGAAAGTTATTCACATGCGAGCGGAGTATCAGCGCAAGAGTGCGGCAACGCGCTGGCGGACGACGATCTGGTATCGTTTCCTGAGTTTTTCGGTCAGCGCCGATCGGGAGCAAAAATCCTTAATGACGCGTTCCCATGCGGGAATTTGCGCGAAGGAATTCCGAATGTAGTTTTCCTGTAGACTGTGGGCAGAGAAACGCCAGCGATAGCTGCCAACTCCCCCTGGCTAAGTCCGTGCCTTTTGCGGAGTTCCCGAATTTTTTCAGCAATGGGCTGAGTGGATTGGAGCATGACATATCCTAAAATTGATCAGATTTGATTAATATAGGGGCTTGGCGAGAGAAAAATAAGGGATTTGAATCCGATCTGATTTATTTTCTGAGATCTATCTGAAAAAAACATCTGATCTGATTTATTTTAACAAAATATGCTGCTATATGCGTCTTATCTGATCGAAAAAATACAAAGAGACGCCAAAATTGATCAGATCGGATTCAAAAATCCACACAAATCCCAAAGGCAGATTTACGCCATTCTCTACGAGAAACTGGCAGTTAATCGCAGCGGCCCCCCATAGTTTGCTCCCGGCCTTAGCAACTTTGTCGCCTCGGCTGAGACATCGGCCTCAAGCGGAGCTCCTGTATTAGCTGCATGGCTATCTGGGGCGAGGCATCTTCGGGCTTGTAGTACTTTCGATAGGGGCACCAGCGGCGGAGTCGTCGGCGACTGCTCCTCCTGTTGACGCTCGGGGCTGGGAGCCGGATGGTGTAACTCTCCAAGTCCGGTTCTGCAGGGGCCTGGCGTGCGAGCGCCAGGCTACCCACCAGCTTAGGACCGCTTGCGCTTGGTTTGGTACTTCAGCATGAATTTCAGACTCTCACGCGCTGAGCCCTCGTCATAACCAAAGCGCCGCTGCAGCTCCCGGTACGTTTCTTTGGCTTGCGCCTTGTTTTTTTCGGAGAGGCTTTCTTCCTGGTCGGTACCAAGGGTCAACATGGCTTGGTAAATCTCCTGAACCACGCCCTGGTGCTGTCCATGGTAATGCTCCTGGATCTTGCTCAGAATATCATGGAACAAGCCGGCGACATCGATCTCGGCCTTTTTGTTGGCGATCCGCCACCCGGCAAGTCGACTCAGCACACCTTCTCTGTGCCTATCCACCGCTCCCGTCACGCCTATGATCTTCTCGACCTCTTGCATCAGGGTTTGGTTGGCCGGTTCGTACTGCTCGGAAGCAGTGTTGTAGATCTTCTCGCGCTTCACCTCGGCGACGACGTTTTCAATGTAGCGAACAAGCAGCTTTTCGTACTCCTCCTCGGCGACCATCGACATCGATTTCAACGATTCCAGCTCGAAAATATCGGCAAACTCGTCTTTGATCACCGTGATGAACAAGGCGGCATCGTGGTATTTGCCACGCGGCTCGAATTGTAGGAATTCATAAACGGTGCGGTCTTTGATCATCCGCTCTAGTTCTTCAAAGACCGCCATCGGTGTCACGGTGGCGTGCCGCGGGTTCTGAGTGCAGCGTTGAAGGATTTGCTTGATTTCTCGCGGTGAGGCGCCAAAACGTCCTTCGTAGACCACTAGACCCACGGATTCATTCATAACTTTTGATTTTAGGTCGCGTAGCTGGCTTTCTTCGGATTGCTTGAATGTAGGTTTAAGCGATTCGCCTTCATAAAGGTGCGCTTTGCTCCTTGGATCCAAGCGCGCCACCAAGCCGCGTTGGCTGGCTTCATAATACTCGGGGTCAGGTTGCTTATAGCGTGTCATCACCGCCCAGAGGCACAGCAACTTAACGGCATGCGGTGCAAATGGCTTCGACTTCGCTAGTGCCAGCATGTCGCGATCATAAATTCGCAGCTCTTGTGATGGCCGCAATAAGTAGGGCACCGTCACCAGTTCAAAGCGGCCCCTAAACGAAGAAAAGTCCGGCACTGTTTTAAAGGTGTCGAGGTGTTTTTCGTTGGTAGTGGCCATGAACACCATGTCGAGGTTTGCCGTCGATGAGGGCAGGCTCACCGATGACTTTTCCACCGAGGTGAGCAGGTATTTGAAGGTCTCTAGGGGCCTTTTGAGCAGATCGGCAAATTCAAGCAGCCCGCGGTTGGCCTCGATCAGCTCGCCCTGGGCCTCATAGTAGCGAATATTATGCAATAGAGCCGGCAGATTTTGAATATTGCGGTCCATGGTCAACTGCTTCTCAACCGCATCGACGGCCATCTGCGGTTCCACCGTCGAGATACCCACCCGATATTGGCGCGAGTAAAAAAAGCGTTCGACCTGGACGTGACGCAGGACTTTCGCTAGGTCACCATCGTAGGCAGTCAGCAAATTTTCTAAAATGAGCTGATTGCGTTTAGATAGGCCGGACTGCAGCACATGCGGTGGGATCTCCACGTCGCCTTCGCGTTTACCCTCGCACTCGGCCATCCACTTGCGTAGCCAAGCCTCCCTTTGGGGCATGGGAATCAGAAAGATCGGATTGTCCTTGAAGTCTGAGTGGATTTTTGACGCGATGAGGTTGTCGTCGAGCAAGGCATAAGAACTACCTAGATCGTCATCCTTCGCGCCGCCTGAGGCGAAACCAATGGGGCCGCTCTCGCCCTTCATGGTCGATGTGGCCACCTTCTCAGTGGGGAAGATCCAGTTGAAGCGATAGACCGCACCAGCCTCGATCTCGCTGTAGCGCTGCATGGCGTAGCCGATGGCCTCGACCGTCGATGACTTCGCCGAGCCATTGGGGCCGTGCAGCAGGATCAGTTTATTGGCGTAGCCTTGGCGAACGAAGGACTGGAGGATGTTATAAATCTCATCTTGAATAAGTTCGCCACCGATGATCGGTCCGCCCTTTTCTGTACCGCTATCGAAGAGCTTGAAACGGTGGACCGAAGCTGTAATCGCCTCGCCGCCTTGGACCGATCGTCGCCCGAAGTGGTCGAAGGTGTCGCGGATGTATTCCGCCGCACTGCGCAGCAGTGGCTTCGGGTTTTGCCTTAGCAGGTCGAGGTAGTCGTTGAATGGCAGGATGACTCGCTGCCTTTGGAACAACTCGCGGTACTGCCGAGAAAGCTCGCTGATCGCTTGGTTGGCGTCGAGATCCATGGTCTGACCCTCGCTGAGTCTGAGTGCGGTATTAGGTTGGATAATAGCTCATGACAATGGTTAAGTAAGTATCTATATTGAAGCATCTTCAATTTTTTACGCTGCTGCGGGTGAGGCTTATGAAAAAAGTCTTTGTTCTGGATACCAATGTTCTACTGAGTAACCCCGACAGTATCTTCAAATTCGACGACAACGATGTGGTGATTCCGATCTCGGTCATCGAGGAGATCGACACCTTCAAGAAGGACCAGAGTGAGACCGGCCGCAACGCCCGTGAGGTATCGCGGATCCTCGACCGCCTGCGCAAAAAGGGGGCACTGTCCTCCGGTGTCAGGCTCTTCGATGAACGTGCCGATAGTGGTAGCTTGTTTATTTATTTGGGCCATAACATGGAGATCCTCCCCGAGCTACTCGTCGACGGGACGGACAATCATATCCTCGCCATTGCCCTGACCCTGCAAAAGCAATTTGGTGAGTCACGGGCCGTCATCGTCATTACCAAGGATTCCAACCTGCGCATCAAGTCCGATGCCTTCGGTATAGCCGCCGAAGACTTCGAGGCTGATAAAGTGGATATCGGCCACGTTTACAGTGGCATCCTTACGGTCAAAATCGACAGCTCCGCCATCAATAGCTTTTATACCAAGCGCGAGCTGGCGCTGCCCGGCACCGAGATCATGCCAAACCAGTTCATCGTCCTCGAGGACGACCGTGATCCGACGCAGTTTGTCTATGGGCGCTTTGACCATCAAGACGGCGTGGTCCGCCTGCTCGACCCGCACGCCGATGGCGTCTGGGGCATATACCCGCGCAACATCGAGCAGACTTTTGCGCTCGAGGCCTTGCTGGACGATAGCATCAAGCTGGTCACCCTGAGCGGCAATGCCGGGACCGGCAAGACTCTCCTGGCGATCGCCGCTGGTTTGACCAAGACGACCGATGAGGACGAATACCATAAGCTGCTCGTGGCGCGGCCGGTCTTCCCCTTGGGCAAGGACATCGGCTTTCTCCCGGGTGACCTCAATGAGAAACTCAATCCATGGATGCAGCCGATCTATGACAACTTGGAGCTTCTGCTTAGTGGCGGCACGCATACTCGGCAGAAGCGTCTGAGCAAGAACTATCAGGAGTTGATCAACCAGGGTATGTTGCAAGTCGAGCCATTGACCTATATCCGGGGCCGCTCACTGCCCAATATCTTCTTCGTCGTCGATGAGGCTCAGAACCTTACGCCACATGAGATCAAGACCATTTTGACCCGTGCCGGCGAGGGTACCAAGATTGTGCTGACGGGCGATCCCTATCAGATCGATAACCCTTATATTGATTCGCAGAACAACGGTCTGACCTACGTGATTGAGAAGTTTCGCCGCGAGCCGATCGCAGCCCACGTGACGCTCCGTAAGGGCGAGCGTAGTGAGCTAGCGACGGCCGCAGCGACTCTCCTCTAATCTCCGCGCGCGGCCGTTTGTGGCACCTTAAGGGCTGACTTGCAGGTTGCAATGAAAGCCGTCTTCACCGGTGGTGAGGCGGCCTCGGCCTGACAGCAGGCTGGTGTATTCGGCACATTCCGAGGGCTCCTCAGGAAAGCAAAACGAGTGGTGGTCATCGCTGAAGCCCGACTTGATGAGTTCGGCTAGTTGGCTGGAGTTTAGGTAGGCCAAAGCAGAGCAGCTGCCGCCAGGACGGAAAAGGTCGTCTTCAACGCCGAGGGCGGCATCGCTGATTGCACTGCTGTTAGCGGCAGCGGTCCGTCCGTCTTTAGGCTCTGCGTCGTCGTCGGCATGTTGTGCCGAAGACCTCTTGGCGTAGCTTAGACTCAGTACAATGCTCGCAGTTAGGAGCAAACGAATGCATCCATTAAAGCTCATATAACCTCCTCTAGTGTTTGGGAGCCCCAAGTTGTGGACTCCTAAAATGTCATCTCGGGGTTGCCTGGGCAAAACTTGATTCGGCATGCTTTTATCAACGGCTAGGCATTGTTAAAGGCTCATATTTGCCTTAAACTTAGTCCTGTTATTGCCTGATTTTGCGAGTGACCGGTTGTCGGTCATACGTCTAGTCTGGCCCGTATTCGGTTTTTTAGAGCAATTGTTCTAATAGACCAGAGGGGTTACAGAATGTCTAAGCAGCGCTTGGGCGCACTTGGTGCGTTGGCTATCCTGGTTTTTGTTGGGGTACTCGCTAGTGTCCCCGCAGCCGTCTCGAGCGGGCTAAATGCCCTGCCGGCTGCTGCACCCATCAATGGTGGCGACACTGCCTGGATGCTCATGGCTACGGCCATGGTCTTGCTGATGACGCCTGGCCTTGCTTTCTTCTATGGCGGCATGGTCAGCAAGCAGCATGTCATCGGCACAATGTTTCAAAGCTTCATCGCCATGGGCGTCGTGAGTTTATTGTGGGTTGTGGTTGGCTTCAGTTTGTCGTTCGGCACCTCCTTCCATGGACTGATCGGCGACCCGAGGACATTTTTTATGTTCCAAGGCGTAGGCTTAACGACCAATGCTGCCCTCTCTCCGACGATCCCGTTCGCCTTGTTCGCCCTGTTCCAAATGAAGTTCGCGATTATTGCGCCAGCCTTAGTGACTGGATCCTTCGCCGAACGCATCAAGTTTTCATCTTTTATCTGGTTCATGATCTTGTTTACTTTCTGTGTCTATGCACCGCTGGCACATTGGACCTGGCATCCGGACGGCTTTCTGCGCCAGTGGGGTATACTCGACTTTGCTGGTGGCACAGTGGTGCATATGTCGGCCGGCTTTGCCGGACTTGCTGGAGCGTTGGCGGTGCGGCATACGCCGGCAAAGGGTGCGCCTAGTGGCGGTCATGCACCGCAAGTGCCGGCCAATATCCCTTTTGTTCTGCTCGGTACCGGACTGTTGTGGTTCGGCTGGTTTGGCTTTAATGCAGGGTCGGAATTGGCCGCAGACGGGGGTGCGGTGACGGCTTTTCTTAC
>Ga0315289_10002584_pt1 | contig 27695 bp, 15 predicted proteins | sample YL17G11_40_MG_FD_203452 | JGI IMG/M metagenome (GOLD analysis project Ga0315289, IMG submission 203452) | Sediment microbial communities from Yellowstone Lake, YNP, Wyoming, USA - YL17G11_40 | ecosystem: Environmental > Aquatic > Freshwater > Lake > Sediment | place: USA: Wyoming | collected...
AAAGAGTGTGCGGGAGGCCCGATCGGCGCACCAAAGGCTCTTGCCGTCGAAGGCCAATCCGGCGATGGTCGAGGCCGGCGCCTTGATCGACGGGACCTCATCGGCCGGCGCGCCCGCCGCGGCGCGGGCGGCGACAAGCCCCAGCAGCATGGCGACCGGTCCGGCAAGCGCGAACGCTGCTCGCGTCAACCTCATGGCCTGTTCTCCCCGACGGCGATGACCGACTATGGGCCTACCCGGCCAGTTGGCCGGCGACCTTGTCGATGAAGGCCAGGCACTTCGCCACGTCGGGCCGCGTTTCGCCGTGATGCTCGTACTCGATGCCGAAGACCGTCTTGGCCCGCTGCCGGTGCACTTCCTTCAGCACACCCTCGATGTTTCCCTTGCCCTCGCCCCAGGGCACGTCGGGGGCATCGACCTTGCCGAACTCGGTGATGTCTTTCAGGTGGAAACTGATGAGCCGCCCCTCCAACTTCTTGAGGCACTCGACCGGGTCGAGCCCTGAGCGGACCCAATGCCCCGTGTCGGCGCAGGCCCCGATGCGCTTGGTGCGGCCCTTGACGGCCTTCACGATCGTCTCGGGGTTCCAGTAGATCGAACTCGGCTTGGGGTGATTGTGGATGGCGATCGAGATCTGGTACTCGTCGCAGAGTTTCTCGAGGACGTCAAAGGCATCGAGCGGCGGCTCGGTGACGAAGTACTCGACGCCCATTTCCTTCGCCCAGTCGAACTTCTTGCGGCACACGTCCTCCTTGTTGGGCATCTCGGCCATGTAGCAGCCGACGAGCCTCATGCCGGTGTCGGCCAGCCGCTTCTTGACTTCCTTGACAAAGTCAGCGGCCATTGCTTCGTTGGTCTGGACCTTGGCTTGCTCCTTGCTCAGCGGCTGCCAGGAAAAGCCCTCGACGAGGTTGACGCCGAGTGAGGCGGTCCGCTCCAGCGCCTCGTAGAACGGAAACTCGTTGAACGTGTACGCGCAGCAGGCGACCCGCCAGCCGAGTTTCTCGGCGTTGGGCGCCCCGCGGGCGAACTCGCCGGCCCCAAGGCGGGCCGCGCCGGCGCCCGCCCAACCGATGCCGGCGCCCACCGCGCCGGCAATCTTCAGGAAATCGCGACGGCAGATTCTGCGTGTCATGGCATGGCTCCCTTACCTGGAATCCTCCCGATAATCGTCGCCCGGATGTGCCCCGGTGTTCACGCGGCCAATTATCGCTGCCGGACCGCGGCCATGCAAGGCTTCGGCGACCGCTCCCGCACCCATCCAGCCTGTGACCCCCCTTGAACCTGACGCGGCTTGCGCACTCAGCAGCAGGGGGAACGCATCCTGTCGGGCATGTGAGGAACCCTGCCGCCGAGGGCGTGTTCAAGTGATATGCGGCACGGCTCTTCGCCAGACTCGCATCGCGCCGCAGCCAGCCAGCCGCCATCCGGCGCCTGGGGATGATGGGAGTTCCGGGGGGGAGTTCCGGAGTTCCGGAGTTCCCGGAGTTGCGGAGACGCAATACTCAATACCAGGGCCCTGCACAACGCGTTCGTACCTGGCGCAGGAACAGGCGGCAAGACCTGCCCGTCCCGGGCCATGATGGCGAGTTCTGATACCGTTCGTCGCTTCCGATTGCCGGTTCCCGGCTCACGGCGCAGCCGTTCCCCTTGCCTCGCGGACGGAAGTTCGTCCAGGCAAATCCAGCCTTGGGCGGACTCGCGGCTCGTGGCGGCCTTTCTCGCATCACCCGGCGGCCCGTCACGGCCAAGAGGACGATTCATCGGCCTTTCGCGCCCGCCGCTGATGCTGCGCCCCATCTGCTCCCGCCCGCCTCTGGCACGACCCCGGCCCCTCGTCGCCCGCTCCCCACTCAGCCCTTGCGTCCTCGGTCAGGGTATGGTGCAATTGGCGGGCCGAACAGGATTGGTGGCGTCCCCAAGAGAAGTCGAACCTTTAGAGCAGTTTGAGGTCGCGTGTTTACAGCCGCAACCAGCGAACTTGCCGCTTATCGGCCATTTCGTGCGGCTTTCTGCCCGTCGAGTGTAAACACGCAAAGCTAAACTGCTCTAATACTACAGCGCGAATTCCCGCGTGCCGTGCCCGAACTGAGCCGGCCTCAGAAGACGCGGAAAGCCATCGCAGCGTGAGGTCGGCGTGCTCTACCGCGGGTGCAAAGGGGGTGCGGTTGCTTTGCGGAGGAGGTGCCAGGACGTAACTTGTTGTGGCTAAAGCACATAGGCGAAGCCCAAACGATTATGTTGCGCTGTGGTATTAAGGGACTCCGCCCCCGCTGAAGTGGACCACCGAAATTGAGTTCGCCATGTGTTAGGTGCGGCGCGGGGCAGAAACAGGGCTTTGGCTGATTCCGGCCCGATGCGAGTCGAGGTGGCGTGAGTTCGGACGCCGAGTTCGGCTCTTTGGAAGCAAGATTCCGGCATGATCGCGCAGCGCGACCAAGGCCCTGAACGATTGGCCAATGCGAGGATTGTCAGGCCACAGGTCTCAGCGTGACGACGGGCGGATGCTTGCGTCCCGCCTCGAACCTGGCGTCGAGTTCGGTGCGGACGCCAGGCTTGCCTTTGACGAGCGTCTGCGGCTTGGCACAGGGCGGACTTGACGTGGCGGCTCCAGTGATTGGGTAGGAATAGGTTCGGGCAACCGTGGTTCTCGGGCAAATCAGCCTCCGAAAGAAGTTGTGACCAGACACCTCGGAGGCTACCATAAGCGATGACAACAAGACAGGTTACGCCGCCAGACGAAGGGCACGAAAATCGGTGGACCAGTACACGGGATTCGAGTGATGAACACTGAATCGCGAAACGAGAAGATGTTCACGCTGATTGGGAAGGGAGTTTTTTCCGAGCTGGCCAAACGGAATTCAACCTTTGGACGATCTGCATCCCGAGGATGTGAAGTGCAAGGACTTGGCAATGCGTGAGCACACAGTCATCAGGCTATACCTGATCAACCCCTCGAACCCGCTCGTCAGCATCACCAAAGTCAAGGAGAGCCGGTGGAACCGTTACCGCGTATGGAAGCCGCTCAGCCTCATGGTTCTTGCAGGGCTGACGCCACCTGAGTGGGAAACATCGATAGTCGACGAGAATCTCGGCGAACCGGACTATGCGGCCATGCCGCGGCCGGATCTGGTAGGCATTACCGCGTTCACTTCGCAGGCGAACCGCGCCTACGAAGTGGCTGCTCATTTCCGGCGCCTGGGTGTACCGGTGGTCATGGGCGGCATCCACGCGACCATGTGCATGGACGAGGCCATGCTGCATGCGGACGCGGTCGTCACCGGAGAGGCCGAGAGCGTCTGGCTGGAGGTCCTGGAGGACGCCCGGCATGGCCGTCTGAAGCGCCGGTATGACGGAGGGCTGGCCGAGATAAACGATGTTCCGCCCGCCCGTCATGATTTGCTGCCTGCGAAATATGCCGTCGGAGCCATTCAGACCACACGCGGCTGCCCATTGAACTGCAGCTTCTGCAGCGTGACGGCGTTCAACGGGGCCCACTACCGGCAGCGTCCCATTCCGGATGTCGTGCGAGAATTCCAGTCGATCCGCGAGAAACATGTTCTGGTGGTCGACGACAACCTTATCGGCATACGTCCCGACCACATCTCCCGGGCCAAGGACCTCTTCCGCGCCATGGCGCAGGCGAACCTTCGAAAGAGATGGATAGCCCAGGCCACCATCAACTTGGCCGATGACGAAGAGCTCCTGGCGTTGGCGTCAAGGGCTGGGTGCCGCGGCATCTTCATTGGCTTCGAATCCCCCACGCCTGAAGGGCTTCTGGAAATTGGGAAGAAATTCAGTATTTTGAAGGGCCGGGACTTTCGCGCCTCAGTGCGGCGCATACAACGGCACGGAATACTGGTCGTGGGTTCATTCATCATCGGTTTGGACGTAGACAAGCCAGGCATCGGTAGGCACATCGCGACGGCGGCGAGCCAATACGGCCTGGATAACCTCAACGTGCTGTTTCTGACGCCCTTGCCCGGCACGCGCTTGTGGGACCAGATGAAATCAGCCGATCGCATTGCGCTCAATACTTTTCCGGACGACTGGAAATATTACACGCTGACCTTCCCTGTGGCTCGATACAAGCACTTTTCTTTGCACGACATTATAGAGGACATGATCTCCTGTGAGCGATACTTCTATTCCGTGCCGCGAATCCTCGGACGGGTGTGGAGCAGTCTATGGGGTCGCCGTCAGCCGCTAATCAGTCTGGTGGCAAACCTCTCATATCGGAGCAACCTCCGGGTGAGCAGTAAGGCCTACGTGAACTTCAAACGTTACTGCGACAACGCGGCGGGCAGCCCACGATCATAGAATGGGGATATGAAGCTGACAGTTCCTGATCCTTCCGTTTCGCAGCAAGCATCATGGGTGCTTGGGGACGATTGTACTGGTGTGCGTCCCGAAAACTCTGTCCGGGGTCTGCAGGGCGAGTGACGCGTGTCGGAGGCTGTTATCTGCGACAACCAGATGACGGATTCTGGCGCGAAGGCCAATCGCAGCGGTGAAGACCGGGGCAGACAAGAGACGTAAGTGCTCGTGGAATAAGGCGGACGGGGTATTCGGGAGAAGCAGGATATGCCCAAGGAGTCCCCGCCGACGCGAAAGACGTTCATTGCGACCGGATTGGTGTTGCTTCTCGTCGGCCGGTGTCTTGGCCAGGCGAATTGGCCACAGTTCCGCGGGCCTGACGGACAGGGCGTATCGGCACTCGCCGCCCCGCCGGCGGCATTCGGACCGTCGAACAATCTCGTCTGGAGCGCTGAAATCCCGCCAGGCCACTCCTCGCCGGTCGTCGTCGGCAACCGCATTTTCCTGACAGGGCTCCACACGTGGAAACTCCACACCATCGCCCTGGACCGGACCACTGGAAAACTCCTCTGGCCGCGACCCGCCCCGGCCAAGTTGATCGAAAAGGTCCACCCGTTCGCCAGTCCCGCCTCGCCGACTCCGCTGGCCGATGAGAATCGTGTCATTGTCTATTTCGGCTCCTTCGGCCTGCTCTGCTACGACCACGATGGCAAGGAACTCTGGGCCAAGCCGCTGCCAACGCCCAGAAGCACCTATGGAACTTCCAGTTCCCCGACCCGGGTGGGTGAGACGGCCGTCATCGTGCTCGACAGCAACGACAAGGCGTCAAAGCTGCTGGCCGTGAATCCTGCCGATGGCACCACCGTGTGGGAGGCCGACCGGCCCCTCTCGGCCTCCGGCTGGGCCACGCCAGCGCTGGGCGACGGAACAATCTACGTGCGGACTGAGAAGCACCTGTACGCTTTCTCCGGGGGCAAGTGACGGCCCATAGTTGGTCTACCAGGGCAAAAGGAGACACTCTATGGGCAAGGGATCGATCCTGACTAAACGCGCTGGCCATCCGTGGCTCCTGAGTGGGTCCTGCGGACGGTGACCGGCCAAGAACGGAGTTGTGAGGCAGCTTCTAACACCACTGAAGGAATCATGGAGATGGCTGCCGCTACCTCTGCAAGACAATGCTGCCTCTTGATTATCTTGGCCGTGCTGGCCGGTGCCCCATGGGCCGTTGCTCAGGAGACCATTGAGCCCCCGCCGAACGCCCCGGCCATGGTCGAGTGGAATGCCGGGAAGGGGCGGCTGAAGCTCCGCTATCACGGCACCGCGATTCTCGATGCCACCATTCGCGCCGAAGACGCAGCGGGACGCGAAGTGGACGGAGTTGGTGTTCAACTCGAACCAGCGGAAACACTTGGCGACAAGGTCGAGCAGCGTCTGAAATTCGTTCCGGCCAAGTCACAAGAAGGCGTGAAGTTGGTCCTGCGAGGCACCGTTGTTGGCAGCGAAGAGGCGTTCCCGGCCGAAACCGCTTGCGAAGCGCAAAAGCGCTTCCCGTATGTCCGCAACAGCGTCGGGTTGAGCCACAATCTGCGGAACAATGCGGTGTATGATCGCCGCTGGGACTGGGAGCTGTCCGGCCCGGCTGACGGGGCAACGCACATCAAACCGAAGATGGTGGACAAGGAGCGGATCGACTTTTCCTGGGAAAGCCGCGGCTCCAGTCTGGAGTTGGTGTTCCGGCCCCGTTTCTATCAGAAGCATAGGGAGATCGCGAACTTCCAGCCTTGGACCTATAAAGTATGGAAAGGCCCTGTCACAGGATTTTGCACCTGGTGGGCCTACAAGTATGACTTCACCCAAAAGACGCTGGACGAGCTTGTGGACGTATTTTCCCAGAAGAAGCTCCCCGACTTCGGCTACAAGTACATCCAGTTGGATGACACCTACCAGACTGGCAATGGCAGTTGCCCGGAGAATTGGTTGACCTGGAACCAGAAGTTTCCGGGCGGCCCGGATTATGCGGTCAGGAAAATCCGCTCGGCCGGCATGGAGCCCGGCATCTGGGTTCATCGCGTGCATAGACCCAGCGATCCGCACGTCGCCGACATCGGCAAGCAGCACCCGGATTGGTTCGTGCCCAAACCCGACGGCAAGCTCTACATGGATCAAGGATTCTATGTGCTCAACACGCAGAACAAGGAAGCCGTGGACGGGATGGCTCGTCCCATTTATCGCGAACTCAAGAAACAGGGCTGGAACTACGTCAAGATCGACGGTGCGGGCGATCTGCTGTACTCCTACAAGAACCAGCAGTGTGCCGAACACTTCAAGAAGATCGGCTCGACTCCGGAAGAATCGCTGCGCGCTTGGGACAAGGTGGCACGCGAGGAACTGGGGCCGGATGTTTATATCCTCACCTGCTGGGGCGTGAACCCTGGCCTCAGCTCCATCGGGCTGGTCGACGGTTGCCGGCTGGGCAGCGACGGTTTCGGACCGGCGGGACTCCAGCGCTTCACCTCGTGGAACGGCGTGGTCTGGCGCAATGACCCCGACCATTGCGACATCATGGCCGAATGGCTGAAAGAGAAGACGACCATGAAGACGTCTGGCGCGAACGCGGCCATGGCCGACACGATCGAACAGCCGAGCGTCGTGTCCATGGCCGGGGGCGTGCTCATGGTCAGCGACAAGGCCGAGGCCTACAAGGACGACAGCAACCTGGAAGGCATGAAGCGCAGTTCGCCCGTGCTGTTCACCGTGCCGGGACAATTGTACGACTACGGGCAAAGGCCAAACCGGGACTACGGCGCCCCGCTGCGCGGCGGCGAAGCCGCCTGGTGGATGCTGGAGATTGACCGGCCCTTCGACCATTGGTCGGTCCTGGCGCGGTTCAACTGGCGGAAGCAGGACCTCAAGTGGAAGCGTCCCGGAAATCCGGAGGCGGAGGTGAAGTTCGCCGACCTGGGCCTTGCGGACGACCGCGAGTACCTGGTGTTCGAGTTCTGGACGCAGACGTTCCTGGGCAAATCCAAAGGCTCGTTCAAGGCGCCGGCGCAGGATGAGAGCAACGCCCTCCAGGTTTTCGCCATCCGCGAGGCGCGGCCGCATCCCTGGGTCCTCTCAACCACCCGCCATATCTCGCAGGGCGGTGTCAGCCTGCTCGACGAGCGCTGGGACAGCCGTCGCAAAGTCCTTTCCGGCAGGAGCGCCGTCGTCATCGGCGATCCCTACGTGCTGACGGTCCATCTCCCGCAGGGTTTCCGGCTGAGAAGCTCCGAAGTCGGCGGTGAGAACGTAGAGTTGGCCAATCAGACAGAGACGGCCACGGTCCGAATCGTTCCGTCGGCAACCAGGACCGTCGAGTGGAAGATGACCTTTGCAGAGTGAGGGAAACCATCAATATCATTCGTAAAGGGAGGAGCCTGGAACATGTTGCCTGCGGGCGCCGCGTCAAGAAAGCGATTTCCCATGCCCTTGTGCTGTTGGATGTTGGGGATCACGGCTGTCCGTCAGGCCGCTGCAGCAGCGCCAGCTGGGCCGGGCGGAGGCGGAACAATCGGCATCATCGAGACGACGCTTGTCGATGCCAACGCAAGCTACTACGGAACGTTTCAAGCCCCGTCGCGTGGTCGCCAAGGTGGAGTGGCACGCGGGCGAGTTGTTCCCCCGGGTTGGGTTCATCATGACCAACCTGCGGCGGGCCCCAAGAGACGTGGTGCGGTTTTACAGCCAGCGCGGGACGGCCGAGCAATGGATCGAGGAAGGCAAGAACGCGGTGAAGTGGACGCGGTCGTCCTGTCATGACTTTGCGGACAACCAGGTCCGCCTGCAACTGTTCGCCCTGGCGTACAACCTTGGGAACCTCCTGCGAAGGCTGGCCCTGCCCAGTGGTGTGAAGCATTGGTCGCTGACGACACTGCGGGAGAAGCTGATCAAGATCGGGGCGAAGGTGGTCACGACGGCCCGATACGTGGTCTTTCAAATGGCCGAGGTTGCCATCCCTCGGAGGCTGTTCCAGGCGATCCTTGAGCGGATTCGACGCCTCAAAGTGCCGTCAGCGGTGCCGGGATAACGCTGGCAGCGAACGAAATCACAAGAAGAGCCTTGGGGCAAGGGAGAAGTTCAGTTCGCATCGGGCCAGAGGGGCGTGCTGGAGGCCGAAAATGGCTGAAACGTGACCTGGGGACAGGCAGAACCAATGGCTTGGGGGGCGTGAAAGGGCTTGCAGGATCATGGAAACGAGAGACAATCAAAGAGCAGAGGCCCACGGCGGTCGTGGGCAAGGCCATCTGGGAAATCCCGGGTAAATGGGAATGCCGGCATGGCAAGAGGTGTGAAGGTCTCGTAGGAGGAGTCTGTGAATTTGCTGATATACACTGCCGTCAGCGCTCTACTACTCTTGGCTGTTGCCCGGTCAAGTGCGTCGGAAGCGGCCGGGCTATCACCGTTCGAGGATGCGGTGGCCGTTTGGCATATGGCCGACCAAGGTGGGCAAGCGGGGGAACGTACCCGATTGACGGTCCACGGTAACGTCCAACTGGGCGTCAACCTCGAAGGGCCGGAGCGGGAAGCCTCGCTACGCCGCGGCGGCGACGGCCGGGTTGCGGAGTTTGACGGCGGGTACCTGATCGCCGGTGAGAAAGCGGCCGAGGCGCTGCACCTTGACGGTGACAAGATGACCTTCTGCATTCGAGTCCGGGACCCGGCGGGCCAGTGGGCCGCGCCGCTGTTTGCCAGGCACGCTCCGGACGACGAGTTCGGCAGGATCCTTTATGCCGCACCGTTGAATTTGGACGTGATTGGTTATTCCCAGTTTCGGCGAATCAAAGAAGGCAAAGCCATCGAGTTTCTCTGGCGAACGACGTCGCTCAAGGAGCGTGTTCGCCCGGAGTATTTCAAACAAGGCGAGTCGCCCAACCTGCTCAGGTGGCACACGGATTGGGAAGCCAAGCATACACCGGCCCGGAAAGGCGATTTTCTCAATGGATTGCTGCGGCTGGATACGCCGACGGAACTGATCGGTCAGGATCGCTGGCACGACATCGTGGTCCGTTTCAACCGGGAGAAACTCCAGATGTTCGTGGACGGCGTGCTGCTGGATGAAGACTGGCCGCACGGCAACCTTCACAAATTCATCGGACCATTCCTCATCGGGGCCGGCTTTCAGGATGGGAAGTTGCTGTCCGGCTTCCGTGGGCAGATCGACCACGTGGCGATATGGGACCGGGCGCTGACCGACGAGGAAGTGGCCGCGCTGAGCGGCGGCCCGGAAGAGGCGACCCGCCGCGACGCGGAGATTCTCGGCGCCCGCAAGCCGGTCGGACAATACTGGCGGCCTCATGGATTCAACACGTCGATCGGCGACTGCATGGCTTTTGCGCACGACGGAACGTTTCACATATTCTATCTCTCCGACCGCCGCCACGGGGGAAGCAAATGGGGCCTGCAAGCCCTTCCATGGGGACATGTCAGCACCAAGGACTTTGTTCACTGGGTAGAACACCCTTGCCCGCTCGATATCACCGAGCCGTGGGAATGTTGTTTGGGAACCGGGACCTTCGCCTGGCACGATGGCCGTTACTATCTCATCTACATCAAGCACGACCGGCGGGCATGGTTTGCGGAGAACCCCAATTTCGGTGACGCCATTTTTATGGCAACGAGCGACGACTGCATCCATTTCAAGAAGGAGTCCAGTCCGCTGCTCGTGCCCGGCTGGTTCGGTGAGAACGACATCAATCCGGCGATTCACCCCGACAAAACGGATGGGGGGGTCATCCTGAGCCTGTGCAACTGGAAGGTCCTCAAGTCGAAAGACCTGAGAACCTTCGAGCCGCGCGCGAATATTACGACGCCTGCGTGGTGGCCCTGCACGAGCTACTGGGAGTGGAACAACCATTACTACTTCACCTCCTGTGGTCAGCAGTGGACGTCGCGGAAACCGATCGAGGATCCGTCCACGAAGTGGGATGGTCCTCCCTACCAAACACTTGCTGATGGAATCAGGGTGTCCCAGGTCGCCGAGTTCAAGGGCCGATACATCATGGTCGGCTTCACGCCGGAGCCTCCCAATACCTACTATGGCGGCGAACTGCTGGTGCGCGAACTGATTCAGCATCCCGACGGCACGCTGGGAACGAAATGGCCGGAAGAGATGATCCCCCTGAGCGGCGAGCCGCTGAAGTTGCCATTCAAGGCAACGGCGGGCGCCGCCTCCGCCGAAGGTGGCGCGATTCGCGTCAGCGCGCCGGACGGCTTCGCGGTGGGCGCGCTCGACGGTGTTCCGCAGAATGTGCGGATCACGCTGCGAGTGAAACCGAAGGCCGGCACCAAGCACTTCGGACTCTGCGTTCGCGGCCAGGGAGACTATGGAACGGGCTGCGAATTGCAGTTCGAGCCTGCACGACAACGCGCCCAGTTTGCGCCCGTGGCCGATGGCCGAATGGCAAAGGAGCCCGGCAACTGGAGGGCCGTCGGAGGGGTGACCGGAACCGACCAGCCGTTCACTCTGGACCTGATCGTCAAGGACGACCTGGTGGATGCGTGCATCGACAATCGCCGCACCATCATCACGCGCAACCGCGCCAAACTCACCGGAGACCGGCTGTTCTTCTTCGTCGACCACGGCGAAGTGGCATTTGAGGAAGTTCAAGTCCGGCCGTTGCAGGAAGAGTAAACCGAATCGCCAAAGCCTGGAATCCCAAGAGACACACAATAACAACATCCATTAACAAACACACCATGACAACTTCACTTAGCAAATACTCAATGACAACAGCCCTTCGCAAACTGATTGTGAAAACACTGCTCACAACGACTATCCTCTGCGCCGCCGCCCTTGCCGCACCCGGCTTGCCCGCCGCCGCCGACATTCTCATTGCCGACTTCGAAGGTGAGAACTACGGCCAGTGGAAAACCACCGGCGAAGCGTTCGGCCCTGGACCGGCGCGAGGTACCTTGCCGGGCCAGCAGCCCGTGACGGGCTTCAACGGCAAGGGACTCGTCAACTCGTACTTCAAAGGCGACGGCACCACCGGCACGCTCACGTCGCCCCCGTTCAAGATCGAACGTGAGTTCATCAGCTTCCTCATCGGCGGCGGCATGGACCCGGAGATGACCTGCATGGACCTGCTCATTGACGGCAAGCTTGTCCGCACCGCCACGAATGTTAAATCCGGCGGCAGCGAGGCCCTTACCACGGAGTCCTGGGACGTGAGCGAATTCGTCGGCAAGACCGCCGTCATCCGGATCGTGGACCAGGCCAAGGGCAGCTGGGGCCACATCAACGTGGACCACATTGTCCAGACCGACCGCAAGCCGGAGGGGGCGGACGCAACAGCGAAGCGCGAGTTCAATATCGAAAAGCCCTACCTCAACCTCCCGGTCAAAGCCGGCGCACCCCGGCGCGTGGTCGCGACCTTCGTCGATGGCCGTATCCAAACGAAGCACACATTTGAGCTGGCTGACGAACCGGAGTGGTGGCTACCGCTGGAGGTCAGCGCATGGCGCGGCAAGACGCTCACGCTCATTGTCAGCGGGCTGCCGGGAAATTCCAAGGCACTCGAATTGGTCGAGCAGAGTGATTCAATCAAGCACACCGCGGACGCTTACCCCGATTGGCAGATGGGGCCGTTCGTGAAACACCCCAAACCCGTCCTCTCGCCGACGCCGGGTTCGAGGTTTCAATGCCCCATCCTGGGCAAGGAAGTCCGGTGGGAGGAGCAGAACGTGTACAACCCGGCTGCCGTGGTGCGAAACGGCAAGGTCTATTTGCTCTACCGGGCGGACGACAAGAACCCGGGCCTCAAATGGGGCAGAACCTGCCGGATCGGGCTGGCCTACAGTGAGGACGGCATCAACTTCACCCGGCATCCGACGCCCGTCCTCTATCCAGACAACGACCCTTGGAAGCAGTACGAGTGGGAAGGTGGCTGCGAGGATCTCCACATCGTCGAGGGCGAAGATGGCACCTACTACATGAACTACACCACCTGGAACGGCGGTGGGGACACCATGTCCGTGGCTACATCCCGCGATCTCTATACCTGGACCAAGCACGGGCCGGCCTTCCGGAAGGCAACGCCGGGGAATGTCGGCGGGCGGAGCGGAGTGGTGGTTTCCCGGCTCGAAGGCAATCGTTTGATTGCCACGAAGGTCAACGGCAAATACTGGATGTATTACACGCATCCCTGCGCCCTTGCCTGGAGCGACAATCTCATAGATTGGACGCGGGCGGACAAATCGGTCTGGCCCGGCAACCACGAATCCGGCGCCATTGCCCTCCTGCGTGACGAGGGCATCCTGGTGATGTTCAACACTCAAGGCTGGAAGAAGCCTTTGCCATACCAGGGCGGCACTTGGACGCTCGGTCAGGCCCTGATCGACCGCAACGATCTGACGACCGTTTTGAAACACCCGGACCAGCCGTTCCTCTACCCGGAACTGGACTGGGAAAAGAGGGGATTCACCGACTTCACCACGGTCGCCAACACGGTGGTGCCGTTCAAAGGCCGATGGCTGTTATACTACGGCGCTGCCGACCGCCACATAGGCCTGGCCGTGTTCACGCCCAAGGCCAATTCACCGTTCTCGCTCGTGAAGTAGGAATGCCAAACAGGAACTTTCTTCATCGATACCTTCGGACATCGACATGAACTCATTGAAGCGCCGTCATTGGTCCGCCCAAGGAGCACTGATGATGGACACCCTCCCTGGCGCCGTCCTGCGGATGCTGTTGTCGGCCGCCCTGTTGATCATCATGTCTCCCACGGCCCGGGCGACCTGGTACAGCGAGAACATCGAAAACGGTTCGGACATCATCATGATGGACCTGCGATGGCCTTGGTGGCCGTCGGGAACCTATTACGCCAACTGGAATTCCGGCTTCAATCCGAAGCCCAACAACATCAGCTTCTATGCCGGGTTCGTCGCGACCGTCCCCGACGGGCCCGGGTTCCTACCCAATGCCGATGACAGGATACAGGGGGCGTTCAGGCCCGGCTCGGTTTGGTCGTTTTGGGGGAGCGACCGGGACGGGACCCCGGTCCGTTTCCTGGATGTGGCCCCGAACCTCTTTATCCGGAACGAATATGGCGGAGAAGGGCTGAGCGGCACGCTTGGGGCAGAGGGCTGGCCCTTTATCAAGTGCAAGCGGTGGTACACGATGCTGGCGCGGGTCTGGCAGCCGGTCGGAGACACGAACGCATCCCATGCGTATGCAGGCCGCTGGATCAAGGATCAGGCCGATGGGCGATGGCATCTCATCGGCATGGCCCGTCTGCCCATCCCGGCGACGTCATTCACCGGCAACTGCGGTTTCGTCGAAACCCTGTCGAATGAAAAAGTGGTGCGGCCTTTGCATCGCCGGCTCGGTTATTCCCGGAAAGATGGCCGCTGGCTCAAGTCGGATACCATTGCCATAGACAAAACGGAGTATGTAGTGGTTAACACTATCAGTGAGGGCGATCACGAGTATGCCGCCATCGAGTATTCCAACCGGCCCGACCTCCTGCCTCAGCGACTTGCGGGCAAGCCCCTGGCAGGCGACAAGAAGCATGTCTTCAAGGTCAGGCAGCCCGACCTGCCGGTGCTGGACAAGCCTGCGGTGGCCAATGTCAGGGCTGAGACAACCGGCCGACAGGTGGCGGTGTCGTGGGATATCCCGGACACGGCTTCCCCGGCCTTCTCCTACCGGATTGAGGTCTTCGACAATCCGGAGTGCCGGGGCAACGCGAAGGCGGTGAAAGAGGAGCGCATGCCCACCGTGCGCCATGCGCTGCTCGATGTCACCGTGCCGTCAGCGACGATCCGGCTCACGGTGACCGATATCTTCGACCAGGCGGCTCCGGCTGTCACCGTCGCTGCGGCTGCCAGCAGACCACCGGCACCGGCAACGACGGCCGCAGCGACGGTCCCGGGCCTCGCCTACGAATTGTTTCACAAGGACTCGAAACGGAAGGCCAACTATTTCTACGAACCGCTCCAGAAACCCAACGAAGAGCACTATTGGCTGGCGATGGATGAGATCGGTCAGGGCCGGCTGATCCGCCGGGGCCTCGCCCGGGGATTCGATCTCAGTGTGCGCGAGCAACGCACCTCGGGATACGCCCTGATCTTCAAGGGGCTCCTGCGCGTTCCCAACGATGGCCTCTACATCCTGAGCGCCAAGATCGATGGTGGGTACCGCATCCAGATCGACGGCGATGACGTCCTGGTGTGGGACGGCCAGCACGGGACCACGGAAAAGGCCGCGGTCCGCCGCCTGTCCAAAGGCGATCATCCGCTCGCGGTGACGTATGTGTTCGATCAACTGCCCGCCAGGAACTTTAGCATCGAATGGGAAGGCCCCCGTCTGCCGCGACAGGCCATCCCTCTGGAGGCGTTGCGAGTCGCGGATGATGGAGCCTATCCACTGCCGGTCGTGAAATGCGACGCTGATGGCGACGGGACGGGACGCGTCGCCGTCACCGTTGATGCACGCGGCCATTCGGTGAACAAGACCGTCCTTTTCCTCGGCCAACTCCAACTGGCGGAGAGCAAAGGCCCTGAGTTGAAATTCCACGGCCCCTTGCCGCGTGGCGCGAACACCCTTTGGGCGCGGATCAGCTTCGATGAGAACCGTTCCGTTGATTCCGATCCCGCCACCCTCACCGTCACGGGCAAGCCGGCGGACCCGAGCTGGACCGCGCGGAACGTCGGCGACGCAAAGGCTTCCTTCGGGATCTGGCAGACCGGCCCCCAAGCGTTCCAGTTCTTCGGCAACGGCATGCACACCGTCACCCGGAAAATCACCGGGGATTTCACGGCCACCTGCCGCATTGACGCCTACAATGGGTCTCGCGGCGAGCCGGTTAACCCGCGTGCGTGGGTGGGCCTGACCGCCCGCGAATTCGGAGACCGGCTGAACTGGGAATGGGGCCACGATTTCCACCTCGTCCAGACCGCTGCCGACGGCCTGCGCTCCTCCGCCGATTTCACCGACTTCGGCGCGGGCCGCATCAGTTCCTATGAGTTTCCCAAGGGCCGCCCATGGATTCGCATCGTCCGGCAGGGCCAGATCTGGACGGCCTGGACATCGGCAGATGGCAAGCGATGGGAACTCGGAGCGTATCAGTTCAAGAAGACCCGGCCGGAGATGGATGTCGGGCTGTTCTTCAGCGCCCTGCCGCAGGAGGCGCGGGCGCACTACCACGCCAGCGTGTCGCAATTGTCCATCCAGCCCGGGGTGGCGCCGGACTCGACTCCGCCCGTCCCCGCCGTCGCGCAGCATACCGCAGGCGAACGCCTAACAGGCGTGGTGATGGCCCGCTCCGACGCCCGGGTGGCAGTGGTGCGTTCATCGGCGGCGGGCCTTCTCAGGACCACGGATGGAGGCAGCATCTGGACGCCCGCCAACGGCAATCTCGCGGGCGATGACCTGGCCGTCCGCAGCGTCGCCATCCACCCCGAGAATCCATTGATCATGCTGCGTGCGTGTGGACGCGGGGATGGGGGCGGCAGCTTGTGGCGGACCACTGATGGCGGGAAGAACTGGGACAAGCTTGCGTTCGACGGTGATTTCGACGGGGTCGGCCCTTCGGCGCTGTGCGGCGAAGTCATCGCATTCGACTTGAGGACGCCCCAGACGATCTATGCCGGCTGCGAGTCCAAAGGATTCTTCAAGAGCACCGATGGCGGTGCGACCTGGAGCCGGATGGGCTTGGCCGGGGAACGAATCACGGCGGTGACGGTGTGGCCGTGGGAACGGCATTATCCCGCGGCGGCCAGGGGCAAAACCCATCTCTGCGTCATCACATGCCCCGACCGCTGGATGACCTTCCTCGGGCGGGGTAAGCCAGGCGTCGCCACGGCGGCCACCACGAGCCGGAGCTACGTTTCTCCCGACAACGTCGAGTCCCTGTCGGTGGCGGACGAACGGAGCGATACGGGCTTCCACAATGTCGCCTTCGACAAGGCCATGCAAAGCACGGGCGAAATGCGCTATGCGACGACCCACGGCTACCAGACCCAGGTCTTTTCCGGCTCGCACATGGCGCTCTATCCGGAGCAGAAGCATCTCGAATGGCTCAGGCCGATCACGGCGCTGGGTGCCACGGCCATGGGCGATCAGAAGTTCGGCCGCGTCCTCACGCAGGCGCTCAATCCATCCGTCCCCGGGCGTCTCTCGCGGAGCGAACGCTGGGCCTTTGAATGGTCATGGCTTCCGACCAAAGGCACGGTGCCGAAGGGCGGGCTCATCGCCGCCTGCGGGGACCAGAACCAGGGGGACAAGTGGTGGTTCGTGCATACCGATGGCCTCTATCATTCAACCGATGGCGGCACCACGCTGAAGAAGGTGTTGGATGAAAAGGGAACCCCGGTTCCGCTCAGCGGCGACTGATAGGAACACCATGAATCTCAGGAAACACACAATGACAACCTCCCTTCGCAAACTGATCATCCCGCTCGTCGCACTCGTCCTTGCGGCAACCGGCTCCGTAGTCCGCGCTGGATGGTATGCGGAGAATGTCGAGAAGGGCGCGGACATCGTGACCATGGAAACGCGCTATCCCCGCTGGCCGAACGCCGTCTACTTTGCCTGCTGGAACATGGTCTTGCTCCCGCAGGGCGGCAGTTTCTATGGCGGCTTCGCGAGTCACCTGAACTCAGACGACCTGGAAGCGCAGAGAAACTATCGCCCGAATACCGTCTGGTCGTTCTGGTCGGATCCCCACAAGTATGGGCAAGGAGAGGTGCTGAAGAACGTTTACATGCATCCGGAGATCTACTCCTCCCTGCAGGTGGCATACGGCGGCGAAGGTACTTCCGGCGGCTGTGGAGCCGCCCTGGGCGCCTCGTGGATCAGGCAAGGCGACTGGTATCGGAATCTCATACGGGTGTGGTCGCCGGTGGGAGGCTCGGACAAGAAAGCCTACATCGGATCGTGGATCAAAGACGTATCGAAAAACACCTGGTATCACCTCGCGACGTATCGCGTGCCCACCAAGGTAACCGGATTCAGCGGCAACGCAGGGTTCCTGGAAATTTTCGGAGGCAATGGGCAGCAAATCCGGGAGATCCACCGGCGCCTGGGTTACTACCGCCTCAACGGCGAGTGGCGGAAAGGCGACACCGTGACGATCGATGTTGCGCCAGACCGTGGAGGGAACGATGACTTTCGCACGGTGCATCTGCTGGAGGACAACACCGTGTTCTCCCTCAAGGAAGTCAGCGATCTCAAGCTCGGCAGGAATCTCGAACCGGGCAAGAAGCACGTTTTCACGGTCAAACAACCCGCCGAACCGCAACTGGACCCCATCGAAGTCACCGGTGCCAAAGCCAGCGTTTATCAGGGCCAGCTTGTGGTGTCATGGGAAGTGCCGCCTCACTCTTCTCCCCAACTGGGCTATCGGATCGAAGTGTTCGACAATCCCGAATTCCGTGGCAACCCGCAGTCGGTTCATGCCGCCCGGATCCCTCATGTGCGGCAGACCCGTCTGGACACCGCGGTGGGCAGTCCATCGGTGCGACTGGTCGTTACTGACATCTACGACCGCGAAAAAGCGTTCCCGGTTCCGATCCAGTCGAAAGCCACCCTCATGCCCGCGATGGCAGCGCCGAAGGCCGTGCGGCCCGGTGTGAACTATCAATACTTCGAGCAGGCCGATGGTGATTCAGACAAAGCCAAACAGTGGCAGAAACTTCCGGACTTCGAGAACCTGAAACCCAAGTTTCAAGGGATCGCGCGTGGACTGGACGCGGATTTCCGGGGGGATCGCTCGACAGGATTCGCCTTCCGCTACCGTGGACTTCTCCAGGTGCCCGACAGCGGGTTCCACACGCTGGTCTTGAAGTCGTGCGATGGCAGCCGGATCAAAATAGACGACCATCTTGTCCTCGATAACGACGGGCAACACAGCGCGACGGAGCGGCGTACCACGGTCGCCCTGGAGAAAGGCTTGCACCGTTTCGAGTGCGATTGGTTCCGAGGCTATACGCCCGGACACAAGGAGTACGCGGGTTTGTGGCTGGGGTGGGAACGGCCCGGAGGCGATCTCGAGGAAATCCCGGTCTCGGCCTGGAGCTGCGAGGATACGGGCGACCTGCCGGCGATGAGGCTCGTGGCGGATCAGCCCACCGGGCAGGACGCCAACAAGCTTCAGTTCAGACCGCAAATTGACGCCCGGGGCGCCAAGGTTACCCGTGTGGTCATCTTCCAAAATGGCTTGATCTGGGGAGAATCGACCAAGGCTCCGTTTGAAATCTCCGGGCTTCTCAGTCCGGGCACCAACCGGTTCCGCGGACGTCTCTACTACAACGACGGGCGGACGGTTGATGATCCGCGGACCATGGAATTCAAGGGCGCGGAGTCTGACCTTTCGCCTTGGAGACTGACAGCGTTTGGGCAGCCGGGCCTGCCACGCGCCTTTCGCCTCAAGGATGGCGTGTTGGATTTCGTCGGCGAGGGCGATTACCTCGCTCACCAGCAGGTCCGGGGTGATTTCACCCTGTCGTGCCGGGTGGACCACGTGCTCTCCAAGGCGGCCGGGGCCGATCCCGGATCCTGGATGGGGCTGATTGTCAAGGAGACGAAAGACAACACCGGCGATTATTTCGGCATCTATCAGACAGCCGGAGCCGGCCTGAGGGGCAGCCCCGACACCGCGGACTACATTGGCTCGAGGCTGAGTTCCTGGGAGTATGCCAAGGATCAGCCGTGGCTCCGCGTCGTCCGTCGCGGGAATGTGTTCACGAGTTACAGTTCGCCGGACGGCAGCACCTGGACAAAGGTGGCGGAATGGATGAAACCGATGACCGAGGAAGTCTTCGCGGGCGTCAGTATGCGGACCATCCCCTACCGGAGCACGGCTCTGTTCCGCGGCACGGTGAGCAGCATTTCGCTGAATGCGGGTGCGCCGCTGGCCGATCCGGCCAAGCCCGCCCAGGGGCTCGATGCGCTCGGGCCGTCTCTCAGCGGTCTGGCGCAAAGCCTTTCGCAACCGGCCACGCTGGTGGCGCGAACGACGCATGGCGGGCTCCGGATCAGCAAGGACGGCGGCGCCGCGTGGAACGCTGCAAAACCGGGTGGCGAAAGTCCCGCCGCCCGGGCCGTCCGCTCCGTGGCGATTCACCCCCGCGATCCGAACATTATCTTGTGTGCCACGGGAATGACCGGCACCGACGGCAAGTTGGAAAGCGGCCTGTGGCGAAGCGCCGATGGTGGCGCGACTTGGCGATTGGTGAGCAATGCGATCGACTTCGACGGTCGCGGGCCGACCCGTTTCTGCGCCGAGGTCGTAGCCTTTGATCCCAACCGGCCGGAGATCGTGGTGGCGGCGGGGGAAACCCTCGGGATCTCCATCAGCCGCGACACCGGTGAAACATGGGAACCGCTTGGCCTTGCGGGTGAACGCATAACTTGTGTGGCCTTCCACCACACCTACAAACCGGGCTATCTCGTCGTCGGAACCTGTGCCGACGTGGAGTTGCCGTTGTTCGGTTGCGGGCGGCCGGCGGCACCAGCGCCGAAAGCGGACAAGGGCCGTCTTTACTTCACCCGGGACCATGGCAAGTCGTGGGACTGCCGCATCCAGCGCCCGGCCTTCGGAATCACCGGCATCGCGCTACGGGATGGTTTTTTTGACCTCTTCGTCCTGGCCACCACCCGGGGTGTTTACACCACCGAGACGATGGCCCATAACCTCTACCAACGCATGGAGGGCGTCGAACGCGACACGCCCTTCACGGCGCTGGGTACGGATGGGAACCAAATGGATCCCCGCTTTTATGCCGCCCCGTTGACGGCGACCGGGAAGGATCCCGTGGTTTTGACCAGCAACTGGCAGAGGTGGATCGCTCGACCCGGTATTCCTGCGGGAGCCCCCATCGTCGCCATCAAGACCGACGTGGCCGATCCCCAGACGCTATTCATCGTCCGAACCGACGGCATCTTGCGGAGTCGCCAGAACGTGGGCGCAGAACGCATCTATCACCTTGGCAACCAGTGATCCCGTCAGGTCGCACCGAGATGAAAGGACCGTATTATGTTTACTTGACAGCTAACCGCCAAAGGAGCCGCCATGACCGCAACCACACCAAGAACCAAACCTCAACCGCTGACCCGCTTCAGGAAGATGGTTGCCGGAGTTGCCCCCATGAGATTCGCAACTGACTGGATGCTGGTGCTGGCGCTGGTTGGATTGTGCGTGGCTGGACGCCAGACGCGGGCAGGTGAATCGTCCGCGGGCGCCGCCGCGCCGTGGGAGTTGTCACTCAGCGGCAGCGATTGGCAGATCGCCTCGTTCGAGCCAGGCCAAGGCGTGGCCCAAAAAGCGTTTGCCGACGGGTATCCCGACAAGGAAGCGATTGCCGCCATCGTGCCGGGCGACGTGCATTGGGACTTGGAGCGGATCGGCAGAATCCCGCCGATCTACTACGGCGAAAACAGCAAGCAGATCGGCTGGGTTGCCGGCAAGGAGTGGTGGTATCGCAAGAGCTTCAGCGCGCCGACCGAATGGAAGGGAAAGACGATCCGGCTGCGGTTTGATGGCGTGGACTACCTGACCGACGTGTGGCTGAACGGCCAACTGCTGGGGCGGCATGAAGGCCAGTTCACCCCCTTCGAGTTCGACGTGACCGGGCTGCTGCGTGCCGGAGGCGAGAATGTTCTGGCGGTGCTGATCCATCCGGCGCCATCTGCTGTGCGCGAGGCGATCGCCGCCGGGGAATGGGAATGGCCGGTCATGCATACCATCCGAGCGGCCTATCCCTACTGGAAATGCATGACCAACGCCGGCTGGGACTGGGGCTGCAAGGTTCTCACGATGGGCATCTGGAAGGATGTGCGCTTGGTCGCCTCCGAAGGCGTTTCCCTGGCCAACCCAATCGTCCTGCCCCAACTCGAGCCGCCTTACAACCGGGCAACGCTCCGCACCCGGCTCAGCATCGACGCTGACCAGCCACGGTCAATCGAATTGAGCTACCGCGCGCGGTGCCTGACCATGGCCGACCCGCCCGTGATGGCCTCCCACAAAACGGAGCTTGTCGCCGGGGCGAGTCAGGTTGAGTTTTCGATGGAGATCGCGAAGCCGCGGCTGTGGTGGCCCAACGGTTATGGATAGCAGCATCTCTACAAGATGGAAGTCACGGCACGAGCGGTGGGCAAGGCCAAAGCGCTCGCTGTCGTCCGCACCACCTTCGGCATCCGCGACCTGAAGATGCTCCAGAATCCGGAGGCCGCCGACAGCAAGGCATGGCTTGACTGGTCCACCGGCGCGCCCGTGAAGCATCAACTGCCGAATCCGCCGCCCGAGCGGAAGTATCTGATCCAGATCAACGGCCGCCGCATCTTCGCGCGGGGCGGCAACTGGATTCCGTGCGATCTGCTCTACGGCCGTCCGCGTCAGCCGGCCTATGAGCACCTGATCCGCCTCGCCGCGCAGGCCAACTACAATCTGTTCCGCGTCTGGGGCGGCGGTCTGATCGACAAGCCCGAGTTCTTCGAGTTGTGCGACCGCTACGGGATCACGCTGTTTCAGGAGTTTCCCAACGGCGGGCCGCGTCTGCGGGAGACCGACGAGGCCCTGGCCATCACGGGGCGCGAAGCTCGCCAGATTCTTCCGCTCTTGATGAACCATCCCTGCATCGTTCGTTACGGCGGGGGCAACGAGTGGTATCGCGATGCGAAGACCAGCCGGCAAATGGAGCAACTGCGGAAGATCTGCAATGAGATGGACCCTACCCGACCTTTCCACGACCCCGATCCCGAGTGCATCGCGCAGCGGCACGGCCCGCACGGCTACGAGTGGAACCAGCACTATCGAACCTACAACACGGGCCAGCCGCTGACCGGAGGGCCCGACAATCCGCTGGAGTGGACCGAATACGGCGCCGCCGGAGCGGCGAGCGTGGAGACGCTGAAATCGATCATGCCCGCCGAGGCCCTCTGGCCGATCCGTGCCGACGATCCCTACTGGATTTGGCACAAGGCCTTTCATGCTTTCGGGGCGGACAACTGGATGGGCTCCGCGCAGTATCTACACCTGTTCGGCGAGTTGCCCGATCTCGAAACGACCGTGCTCGCGAGCCATGACCCAACGCTACTGCGGCCGGGAGAATTTATCAAGAATAAAAGGGTACTGTGTCCCGAATGGCATCTCCAGGGCCACCTTCGCCTTCAATGCCGCGCCGTGACGCTTCCGCTGACCCATTTGTCTCGCCTCCCATGCCTTCGCACGGACTCGCGAGACCATCTTAATGCCTGGTCCTAATTTCGGGGAGCACTATAGTTTCGGGACCATACGCGACAAAGGAGGGCGTGCTTGAAAAGGATTGCGAGTACGGTTTGCAGACCAAGCGGCTGCCACCTCAATAGTAGGGATGGGCTACTCCGGCCACCTGGCACGGTGGAGGCGAGATTGAGAGCCTTCGTCACACGAATGAGGGGGGTACCGCGACGGACCCGGCCAATGCCGGGAAGGTGACGACCTCTCCGATGCCGCACTCGCCTTCTCCAGATACGCCAGATAGTCCCACAGCGTCCGCAGCATGAACCGGTGGCGGGCAGTGAGACGACCTTCCAGGGCTGCCGGTAGCGTGTCCCCCGCCACGCGGTCCGTGTACTTGCGGATGCGGCGGCCCGTGCCGTCCTACCGGTACTCCGCGAGCGTCCCCGTGACGTTTTCATCCCCCTCGTCGAACACGCCGTCCGAGTCCGCGTCGTTCCAGGTCCACTCCTGGACCTTTGCCAGGCGGTTCCAGGCATCGTACGTGCACCGGAGGCCCCGGCCATTGGCCGACAGGGCCCCCGCCCCCGGCTTGGGGCCGCTCGTCATGTTCCCCGGGGCGTCGTACTTCGGCGGGAGCCACTTCGAGCCGGTCGTCGCGTTCAGGGAATTCCCGCGGGCGTCGGCGTGGTCGTCGTCACCTTAGTTCAGCGTGTTGGGTGTCCCGTGACCTGCCACCTGGACGGCATCCCCCGCCTGCACCATTCATCATGCTCCACCAGGAGATTGAAGTGATCTATGCCGAGCGCAAGAAGCACGCCGAGAAGGCCAATCAGCGTTAGTAGAGCCGGCAGGCCTGCGAAACGGCGGAGCATGACACACTGCATGCCCCCGATAATGAGCGTCCCGGTATGAAGCCACAGCATCCAAGTCAAGTCTGGCCCTATGTGATTGCCGGGGTCGATAGCAATACGCGCTACGACGACCAGCACACATACCATGCTCGCCGCGCCCAACAAGGTATTTCCGAAACGAATGGCCGCACTTTTCGTCGATGTCGACTTAAACGCCGAGATCATTGCGACCTCCTCCGCTCTGTGGCAGGAGCCGCCTGGGGCCTAGGCAGAAACTCCTTACTGGGTATACGCTTATTTGATCCGAATATATAGAGCGTTGCGTTCTGTCCGTAATCGTAGGAATGTAGGTACACCTTGGAGGATGGTTGCTTAGGATCACTGTCGATGGTCACATGCGTGTCCTCCTTTTGAGAGAACGTACTCTTGCCCATTTCCCCCACCGTCTTCACCCTCTGCGAGTCAGCGAACGTCTGGGCGAGAGGCTCTGCCCCATCATCACTGACGCCAGTTCTGCACCCATGCAACCCCAGTACTGCCGACTCATCCCACCGGATCTTTTCTAGACCCTTTATTTCGTCTCGCGTGAGCGTCCCGTCAGCCAATTCGAGGCCACCGGTGTCCTTCTTAGGCGAGGCGTGGGTAAAAACGCGTGCTTCCTTTACCCCCTGCTCTGGCTTATTGTCCTTACGCAGCGAATCGTTTCGCTTGTCGACCTCCTGTCGTAGGTCGTGCCAGGCGTCCTTGAATTCCTGCTCAGTCTTGAAGGTCTTGTCGATGAATACGTCTTGTGCTGCGTCGAATGCCTTTGAACCCTGCACCTCGTTCCGCCAAGTCTCACCCGCTCGCTTGAAACTCTTGGGGGCATCTTTGTCTGGATTGACATACGAAAAGACCACGTATACTTCCAGGCCGAGAGCATCAGTTTCTACTGCCGGACGGGACCTGCAATACTCATACAGACTCATCCCGTCGACATAGCCTTCGGGGTCGCGTTCGAGCCAAAGCCCCAGGGCGACATGATACACGCGGTGACGGACGTGGTACAAGCCCGTTTCCGGGTCGAGGCGGTACCCCGAGTAGAGGACTTCGTTCGCGTAGGCCGAGAGCGTCCCGGGGGTCTCCTGGCCGATCTGCGTCTTCACCCACGCGCCGGTGAGGAACGTCGCCTTGCCGTACGAGTCGTACAGGTACCGCTCGACAACCGCCCCGTCCGTCCCCACCAGCGCCGTGATGTTCGAGTTCCCGTCCGTCGTGTAGTAGAGCGTCTCGTCGAGCGTCCCGTTGCCGTCGGTGTCCCGGTCCCTGAGGACCGGCGCATCCACGTACCGCGCCGACCAGACGTACTGCTCGTTCAAGGTCGTCGCCAGGTCCGGCTCCGCCGGCGGCGACCCGGCCCGCGCCTTTCCGGCGTCTTTCCGCACCTCCAGGTTCTGCCACTGGTTGTTGTAGTAGTACTCCCGGACCGTGCACGTGCCTTCCGGCGACTCGGAGAACTTGCGGATGCGGTGGTTCTGCGGGTCGAACAGGTACTCGGCGATTATCGCGTCGGCGGCGCCGTTGACCTTGACGAGGCGGTTCCACGCGTCGTAGGAGTACTTGTGCTTCGCGCTCTCGGGCGTGCCTCCTTCGCCCGGCAGGGGGCCTTCGGGCCTTCCACGGTGTTGCCGCGCGCGTCCTGTTTCGGAAGGACCCACTTGCCGCCGGAGATCGAGCCGCTGGGGTCGTTGGCGTGGTCGTCGTCGTTGTCGATCTCGTTGACCTTGTTGTGCGAGCGGGTCTGGTCGAGGTCCCACGTGCCGCCGTCGGTGGCGCTCGCCTTGAAGGCCGACCAGTTGCCCACGACGTCGAGCGTGAAGACCTGGCGTCCCTTGGGGTCGGCGGGAATCGCCGCCCAAGCGGCGACGGCGAGGACGGCGCCGGCCACGAACGCGAAGGCCGCGGCCCATGCCGTGGCGGCGTCAGCGCGTTGGCCGTCAGTCTTGCGCAACATCGGGAGCCCCCGTCGAGTGCAGATCTGTGGATGCCTGCTGGGCCGCAGTCCTTTGGCCCGGGCACCCCTGCATCTCCAGCGCCGCTTCCAATATATTCTACCACTCCTGGCGGCGCCGTGCCACGGCCGGCGCGGCTCCTTGGCCGCCTTGAGGGCGTCGCGCAGACGCGGCTCGGCCTCGGCGCTCCAGCAGCCGCCGGCTAGTGGCAGGAAGACCGACATGCAAGGCAGCGTTATGCGGGTCTTCAGGGCTCAGGTGGCCCTTCGGACGATGGAACCGGGTCGCCGCAAGTGCTGCCGCCGAGTATCACGGCTTGAGGCGGACCCGGTTCTGTTTCTGGCTGTTGCCCAGGTGGAACAGCCCTTGCGAAAGGTACTTCCTCTTCGTCGCCGCAGGCAGGTCCAGCGTGTACTCCACCGTCTGGAAATCGAAGAGCTTGAGGCCCTGGGCCTGGCCCGCCTCCATGCTGAACTCCACATCGCCGGGCAGGACGTGGCGGACTTCGATCTTGATCGGCTTGTCGCGGTAGTTGCGGACCTCCTCCTGCCACTTCCGCGTCTCCTCCCACCCCACGACGACCGGCGGCGCGTGGTCGTAGAGGAAGTTCTGGCGCGCCAGGTCCAGCACCACGCGCTCGTACACGATCTGGTTGTCGGTGCCGACGTTCAGCTCGATCTTCTCCTTGATCGGGACGTACTTCGTGGACTGGGCCACGAAGAAATTGAGCCCCTCGTGGCCGTTGTCGCGGAAGACGCGGATGATGCCGTCGGGCAGGGGCGACTCGCCCATCTTGTGCTCGGCGTCGTTGGCGAGGATGAAGAACCGCACAGGCCGCGGGCCGTACTGATGGGGCCGGTAACGGTAGAGTACGTCGAAGAGCACGTCCTTGGCGCGGAAGGAGACCATCCGCTGCGACCAGCCGGTCTTGACGGTCTGCTCGCCCTCGACCGTAAAGATGAAGTACTCGGAGAGGCCCTCCTTGACGATCTTCGGCGGCGCGGCTGACCTCTTGGCCGCCATCGCCCAGGCCCCGTAGCCCGCCTCTCCGAGGGGCTCAGCCCGCGACAGGGCGAGTTCCGTGGCATCCTGGAGTTCCCTCCCCCCAGCCGGTTTGCCCTCGCCCTTGGGCATCGGCGGCCGGGCGAGCTGGGCGATCTTCTCCACCAGGTTGATGACGCCCACCACCAGCCGCACCTGCGCCCCCTCGTAGTCCTCGCCGGAGTTGTTCACCACCGTCACGTACCCGTCGAAGCTCGCCTTGGTCTCGCCGGGGTCGGTGATCATCACGTAGTCGGCGCTCCACGAGATACCGGACGTGAAGTACGAGACCTCCACCTTCACCTGGCCCTCGAACTTCGACTCCACGTTCCATATCAGGACCTGCGGACGGTCGGCCGGGAACGTGGTGTCGAGTACCTCGATCTCGGCGTTGTGCTCGACGGGGCGGAAGTACACGCTCGTCGGATCGATCAGCGTGTTCGCCCACGAGAACTGGAGGCGGTTCACGCCCTTCTTGAACGTGATCGACCGCATCTCCTTGACAAGCGTCATGTCTTCGGAGTTGTAGATCGTCAGTTGGACGGCGTCGCGCGGCGGCAGCGTCACCAGGTCGATGTTGCGCGACCGGGGCGTGGCGCCCGGCGGCCCAGCCGCCGGCGCGGGGGCCGGGGCGGCAGGTTCGGCGGCGACTACCACGGCCGCCAGCAACACCACTAGTGCGAGAGTCAGCGATAGTTTCATGTGTCGTGTTCCTCAGATCCCCCCCGCCCCCGCGGCGGGCTCCAACGACGTCGCGGCGGCCTCTCACGCTCACCACTCGTTCCGGAAGAAGAGGTGCAGGAGGAAGATCACCTCGTCGGGCTTCTTGTCGGCCTCCTTTGGGCCGGCGGCCAGCGGGATGTGGACCTCGACCTTCTGGGCGCTCTTGCGTTCGACCTTGTTCTTGTCGGTGGTCTGGTCCCCCAGTTCCCACTGGGCCTCGTGGTCCTTGCCGCCGCAGAACTCATTCCTGAGTTCGTTCATGTCTTCTTCGATGTCCAGCACGCACGCGTCTTTCTTGAAGTTCTGCATCTTGTACTGGACGATCACTTCCTGGTGGAACAGGTTCCCGTGGACCGGTGTGCGATCGTTCTTCTTGACGGTCCGCTCGACCTTGATGTCGCGCGCCAGGCCCAGGTACAGTTTCATCTCGTCGTCTATGGGGGTGAACTGGCCCCAGTCTTCGCCGGTGAACGCCTCGCCTCCCTTGCCGTCCTTGAGGAAGATGCGGACCTTGCCGAACGGCAGGGGGAACTTGCCGAGTTTGTGCGCGTCGTCGTTCTTCAGCACGT
>Ga0315289_10002586_pt1 | contig 27682 bp, 19 predicted proteins | sample YL17G11_40_MG_FD_203452 | JGI IMG/M metagenome (GOLD analysis project Ga0315289, IMG submission 203452) | Sediment microbial communities from Yellowstone Lake, YNP, Wyoming, USA - YL17G11_40 | ecosystem: Environmental > Aquatic > Freshwater > Lake > Sediment | place: USA: Wyoming | collected...
GGCGAGAAGAGAGAGAAAGAAAGAGAAGCGAGCGAGCGTGGGGGTAGAGTTTTTTTTTTTTTTTTCGCGATCTCGAAGGGAAAAAAAGCTTTCGCCTTGTCTCTCCAACCCAAGACTCACTGAGCTCGCCGAAGAACAGGAGCACCATGACCAGCGCCGCGACGGCCGTGACCATCCCCCCGGAGGCAGAGCGGACCACGAAGTCCTCGTCGAGGTGGCCGAAGAAATCGAGAGCACGGAGCGAAGTAATTGCCTTTTTCGATGCCATCGACCCGCCGCCGCCGCCCTTTCCTCCTCCGCTCCCTCCCCCTCCTCCTCCGTTCCTCGACAGTCTCCTCTGCTGCTGCGGTGGCGCGGGAACGCCCGAAGACGCCGCGTGCAGCGAGATCGGGCGGTGTTGCACGGTCTGCTGATGGTGGAGTTGCTGAGGAGGAGGGGGAGCGGAAGAGTACGCCGACGACGGGGTTTGGTGCTGATGCTGCATCGTCGCCTGCTGCTGCTGCTGCTGGTAAGGCTGCTGCGGCGGCGGCTGCTGCTGCTGATTCTGATACTGTTGCGGCTGCTGCGGCTGCGGCTGGCCGTACGCCTGGGCGAAGGCGCCCGGAGGGGGCTGGGAGTTCAAGTAATCGCCCATCTTGCTTCTTTCTTTTTTTTTTTTTTTTTGAAAATGACGCAGAGTCTTTGCAAAGGGAAAACAAGAACGGAAACTCCTCCGCTCTTCTCTCCCTCTTCTTCTTCTTCTTCCGCTTCTCCTCCTTGTTCTCCCCTCAAGGAGAAGAAGGTTGCCTCTCACCCCCTCCCGCCGCCGCTCGCAGCCGCCGCCGCCATGAGAGCCCTCGCGTCGGCCCTCGCGGCCCGCGCCGCCCTGGCCTTGAGGGCCTCCCTCGAGGGGACGACGGAGAGGGGGGACGCAGCGGCGGCGGCGGCGAGGCCCCCGTCCTCGCCGCCGCCGCCGCCGCCGTAGCCGAGCTGCTGCGAGGTCGACGCGCGGCGCCGCCCCGAGAAGTGGAATGTCGCTGTTCTCTCGTCGTCCTCCGACCACAGGCAGATGTGACTGCTGGCTGCCGGCGCTGGCGGCGAAGGTGAAGGCGGAGGTCTGGACAGCGGCGACCGAGGAGGAGGAGGAGCCGCCGTTGTTGCCGCCGCCGCAGCCGCCGCTGCTCCCCTGCTCGTCCGCGGGCTCGGGGAGGCGGAGGGAGCGGCGGGTGAAGAGAGGGAGCTCAAAGTCAAGGAAGCGAGGCGGTGAGAGAGAAGAGGAGGAGCAGCAGCAGCAGCAGCAGCGGCAGCAGCAGCAGCAGCGGCAGCAGCGTCCTTTGTCTTCTTCTCCTCCTCCTCCTTCTTCTGCGCGACCACGGCGAGGAGCTCCGTCAGGCTCCTGGAGACGGACTCCGCCGCGAGCCTGAGGTCCTCCTCGAGCGGGGCCGTTAGAGAGATTGCCGAAGAAGAGGAGGAAGAGGAGAGAGAGGAGAAGGAAGAGCGCCTCCTCGGAGGAGACGGAGCAGCGACGGCGCTCGCTCTCCTCCCCTTTGCCGTCGCTGCCGCCGCCGCCGCCGCCGCTGCTGCTGCTGCTGTTGCCCTTCCACCGCTGCGGATCAGGGCCCCCTCGGCCCTCGACGCCACCCACAGCAGGCTCGAGAGGGCCCCGGCGGCAGCTGCCCCGACGCGAGATGCCTCGTCCGCGGCCTTGGCGGCGGCGGCGCGGGCTCCCGCGGCCTCGGCCTCAAGCTCGGCGAGCTTTCCTTCCGAAGGCGGCGGCGGGGGCGCGGGCGGGGGCGGAGGTCGAGCGGGCGGAGCTGCTCCCGCCGCCGCCGCTCCTTGTTCCCTCATTTCGTAGCTGTCCCTGCTCGCCTCCTGCTCCCCGACAGAGGGAGGCGATGAGGATCCAACGCCGTCAGAGGGAGAAGGAAAAGAAGGAAAAGAAGAAGAAACGGGATCGGCGGCAGCGGCGGCAGCGGCCTCGGCAGCGGCGGCGGCGGCCTCGGCGGCGTCTGCCTCGGCGGCCCGCCGCAGCAGCGCCGCGGCGCCCTCCTGCACAGCCCTCCAGTGCGCCGCGATGAGCTCGCCGCACCCGGCCGTCCGCTGCTCCCTGGGAATGCCGGCCAGGGACCTGAGGCGCACCAGGATGGCCTCGGCGGCCTGGACCCGCGGGAGCAGCTCGGCGACGGGGGGGAGGGGGGGGCCGCCGCTGCCGGGGCCGCTGCCGCCGCCGCCGCCGCTGCGGCTCCCGGGAGTCGCGAGGGTTTCGCTGCCGCTGCCCCAGTCTCCCCCGTCGCCGTCGTCGTCGTTGCTCGCCCACGCGGCTCTCAGCGACCGGGCGCGCTCGGTCGAGGCCGCGGCCTCTGCTCGCTTGCGCTCGGCCTCTCGGGCGGCGTCGAGCTCGAGGTCGGAGACCTGTTTTTTTGGTTTTTTATTTTCCCGTTGAAATGAGGGTTTTCGGGGTGTCGCTGCTCCTCGTTCCCGCCACTCTCTTCGCCGGCCTCCCCCCTCCCTCCCGGAAGAAAACCTACCTCCCTCTGCCTCGCCTCGAGCCTGCGCCCCCACGTCGCCGAGCTCGCCTCCGCGGCCCTCCTCCCGCGCGCCAGCTCCGCCTCCGCCGCGCAGCGCGCAACCCGCGCCTGGTATGCAAACGCCGCGAGGGCGGCCGAGTCCGCGGCGTGGCCGTCCTTCTCGGCCTGGGCGGTGCGAACCGAGGCCAGGGTGGCCTCGTGATCGCGACTGTGTGACGGGAGGAGGATCAGGAGAGAGGGAAAGGGGGTCAGCGGGGGGGGGGAGGAAGAAAAGCAAAAGGGTCGCACCTCAGGTGGAAAAAAAATCTCTCTCAACCCTTTTTTTTCTCTATCCAACCCTTTTTTTTGGTGGCTTCCATGTCAACTCACCGCGTTCTTTCTTCAAGCAGCTCGTACAGCCGCTGCCTCGCCGAGTCGCCATCCAGCGTCGCCTCGCACGCGCGAAGCTTCCCCTCGAGCTCGGTGACGCGCGCCGCCGCCGGGGAGAGTGCCAGCTGGAGCTGCCGCGGCGTTGAGGAGGAGGAGGCGGAGGCAGCCGAAGCGGAAGCCGAAGAGGAGGTCGTCGCGTTTGCGTCTGCGTTCGCGTTTGCGACGGCGACCTCCCTCAGCCCCGCGGAGGCCTCGGCGACGTCCAGCCGCAGCCTCCGCAGCTTCAGCTCGAGCCTTCCGGCTTCCTCCCTGGACGCGTCGAGCGCCGAGCGCTTCGCGGCGACCTCGGCGCGGAGCCTCGCCGCGTCCGCGGCCTGGAGCTCGGCGCCGCTCAGCAGCAGCGTCGAGGGCGACGAGGAGGAGGAAGCAGAAGGAGACGCTCCTCCTTCTTTCGGGCCGCTTTCCAAAGCGCCTGCTCCTCCTCCTCCTCCGCCTCCTCGGGCTGCTGCGAGGGAGGCCATGAGCGAGGTGCGCTCGCGCTTGACACGGGCGAGCTCCTCGGCCTGTCGCGTTTTTGGTAGGTGCGATTTTATTTTTGAGTTCTGGGAGTCAAACGAAGAAGCCCGCAAAGAGCCTCAAGGAGCGCCCTTGTTCTTTCGCTCTCTCCCTCTCTCTCTCCCTCTGCCTCTCTCTCTCTTACCACTTGCTCCTCCTCAGTTTTCTCCGCATCGAACGAGGAGCGACGGTCCATGGCCTGTCGCTTCCCCTGCGGCGACGGCGAGCGAAGAGCAACGGAAGCAGAAGCGTTTTTCCTTCCTCTTCCTCCTCCTCCTCCTCCTGTACTCCATCCTCCTCCAACGCTGCCGCTCTCCCCGAGCAGCTCCGCGAGCTCCGGCGCCGCCTCAAGCAGGGCGTGGCGCATGCGCAGGCGCGGGAGCTCGACGGGAGCGGGGGACATGGCGTCTCCGTCCGTCGATGCTGCTGCGTGCGGTGATGGCGCGCCTCCCGCGAGGAAGCGCGGGAGGACGAGGAAGACGAAGGGTTTTGGATAAAAATAGAAAGAGGAGAAAAATGTCTTTTTTTTCTTCTTTTTCCGGCCGAAAAAGTTTTTTGCGTCAGCTAAGCTGGTGTTCACTAGTACAAAAAAAACCAATTCAATCTTTCGACGCCTCCCGCCACCGCCACTGCCTCTCTCTCTTTCTTCGATACTTCGGGATAAGAAGACTCTCTTTCAAAAGAGACAATCTGAAAGCCGACGAGAGGAATCGCGGGCTCCGAAGACTTTTTTAGTCGTCCGATTTGATTCCAAACGAAAAAAGCCTCTCGTGCGTCTTTCTTTTCCTTGGAACTCGCGACTCGACTCCTTCCCGACCCCTACCCCCAATGTCGCTCGTCTCCATCGCCGTCGCCCCTCGCCGCCGGGTTTCGCTCTCCTCCGCCATCAACAACGCCATCGACGGGGACCTGGGAGACTCCGTGCTGGACCTGTTCGTGCGCGTCGCCATAGTGGCCGAGGTGTTTGTGGCCATGTCGCTCGTGATGAGCAGCTGAGAGAGAGGTTTTTTTTTACCCCCTCTTCCGCCGGCCTCCTCTGCTCTTCATTTCTTCCTGCTTCATTCGTCTTCGTTCTGCATTCTTTATCTTCGTTCGCTCTTCTCCACTCCACCACTGCTTCTCGAATGCGCGCCGCATTTTCGTCGAGCGCGCGCTCGGCGTCTCGGCGACCCGTGATGTCCGTGTCGGCGACGGCATCGGCGGCCTCGGCGGCTGGGCGCAGCAGCGCGGCGCCGAATTCGCGATGCCGGATTCGGCAGCCGCCGTCGCCGCCGTCGCCGTCGCCGGCTAGCCTCGTCGCCGTTCGACGACCTTCCCTTCTTTCTTCTTCTTCTTCTTCTTTCCCTCCAACGACCACCACTCGCACCGCGGCCCTCCCCGCCGCCGCCGGCTCCCTGGCCCTCTTTCTCACCCCGGGGGCCCTCGCGCTGGTATGGGCCGCCTTTCTGGGAAAGGGAAACGTCGGCGACGGGCTCAGCAAGGCCCTGACGCTTGTCTCGCAGGGCTACTTCCAGCCCGACGTCGGGGGCGCAAACATCCCGTCCGCCACGGGGGAGCTCTCGGACCTCGCCGGCGACGAGCCGCTGTTCAAGGCCCTCTACCAGTGGTTCATCGATAACGGCGGCGTCTTCAAGCTCGCGTTCGGGCCGAAGGCGTTCATCGTCGTCTCGGACCCGGTCGTTGCGCGGCACCTGCTCAAGGAGAACGCGTTCAACTACGACAAGGGCGTGCTGGCCGAGATCCTGGAGCCGATCATGGGGAAGGGGCTGATCCCCGCGGACCTGGAGACGTGGAAGCCGAGGAGGAGGGTGCGTTAATTTTTTTCTTCTTCTTCGTTTTCGTCGGAAGAGAGAGAGAGAAGAAAGAAGAAGAACAAGAAGAAGACTCACTTTTCTTTTCTTTTCTGACCTCGCCCCCCCCCCTCTTTTCTTCTCTTCTCTTTTCTTTCTCTTTTTCTTATTCTCTTCTTCTCTTCAATGAATTACAGGCCATCGTCCCGGCCTTCCACCAGGCCTGGCTCGGCGCGATGACCCGCATGTTCGGCCGCGTCGCCCTCTCCTCTGCCGACAACATCTCCCGCGCGATCGACGACGCCTCGGCCTCCGGCTCCGAGAAAGAGGCCGTCATCGACATGGAGGCCGCGTTCCTGTCGTTCGGCCTCGATGTCATCGGCCTCGGCGTGTTCAACTTCGACTTTGGGAGCGTCACCGCCGAGTCGCCCGTCATCAAGGCTGTGTACGGCGTCCTGAAGGAGGCCGAGCATCGCTCCACCTTTTACATCCCCTACTGGAACGTGCCGCTGTCGGCGGTGCTGGTGCCGCGGCAGCGCAGGTTCCGCGCCGACCTGGCCGTGATCAACGCGTGTCTGGACGACCTGATCGAGGGTGAGAAGAGTTTTTTTTTATTTGTCTCTTTTTCCAGAAAAGAGGGAGAGACGAGAGAGCGAAAGATAGGGGGAAAAGGGCGAGAAAAACCTTTCGACGAAAACCTTTTGAAAGGAAAAAAAACTCACCCTCTCTCTCTCTCTCACCTCTCCTACAACTCAAACCTGCGACTTAAAAAAAAAAAGGCGCCCGAGCCACCCGCGACGAGCAGGACCCCGAGGCCCTCGCCTCGCGCGACTACGGCTCCGGCGAGGTCGCCGACCCCTCGCTGCTGCGCTTCCTCGTCGACGCGCGCGGTGCCGACCTGGGCGACCGCCAGCTGCGCGACGACCTGATGACGATGCTGATCGCCGGGCACGAGACCACCGCCGCGGTGCTGACCTGGGCGCTGTTCAGTCTCGTCGAGAGCCCCGAGAAGATGCGCAAGGCCGTGGCGGAGGTCGACGCGGCCTGCGGGGACGCCCCGCCCGCGACGGTCGAAGACGTCGCGGGGAAGCTCCCCTACGTCAGGGCCTGCCTCGCCGAGTCGCTGCGGCTCTACCCGCAGCCCCCGATCCTGATCCGGAGGGCCCTGAGCGACGACGTTTTGCCCGCCGGGCTGAACGGCGCGCCGGGGGGCTACCCCATCGGGGCGGGCGCGGACCTGTTCATCTCCGTCTACAACCTGCACCGCTCGCCTCACCTGTGGAGGGACCCCGACGCCTTCGTGCCCGAGCGCTACAGCGAGAGGTTCGAGAACGCGGGTTTCGACGGGAAGTGGGCGGGCTACGACCCCTCCGCGCTCTCTCCCTCTGCGATGTACCCGAACGAGGTCTCGAGCGACTTCGCTTTCATCCCGTTCGGCGGCGGCGCGAGGAAATGCGTCGGGGACCAGTTTGCCGTCGTCGAGGCCGCGAGCATGCTGGCGGTGCTGCTGCGCCGGTTTGAGTTTTCGTTTCCCGAGGGAGGGCCGGGGGCGAGAGGGGTCGGGATGGCGACCGGCGCGACCATCCACACGGCCAACGGGCTCAACCTGGCCGTGAGGAGGAGGGTCGGGGTGGAGGTGGACGAGGTCGCCGCGGCGAGGGCGGTGGCGAAGAGCGTCGTGGGAGAGGCGGCGGTGACGGCGGCGAGCTGACTTTATTTATTTATTTTTATTTTTTTCGTTTTCTTCCCTCATCTCTCTCCTTTCTGTAAAAGAAAACCACGAACAAAAGAGAAAATAACACTCGGTCTCTCTCAAGGAACGGTCCCGACCACGGCCCTGGAAGCCTCTTCCGCCGCTGCCACCTCTGCGGCCCCCTCCTCGTCCCCCTGCGCCTCTGCGGCGGCGAGCTGAGCCCTCAAGCTCTCGATCCTGGCTCTTCTCCTTTCGACCGCGGCTCGGAGCCGCTCCCTGGCGCTCGCGAGCTGCGCCGCCGCGGTCGCCGCCGCCGCCCTCCGGGCGAGGTCCCTGGCCACGGCGAGGATCGAAGGGTGGTCGTGGGGCAGGAAGTGCGGCGGCGGTTCCGCCGCCGCGGGCGGCGGCGGCGGAGCTTCCCCGGCTCCCTTCTGCCGCTTCTCCCTGCCGCCGCCGTTGCCCGTCGTCGCCGCCGCTTCCGTCGCCGCCGCCGCCGCCGCCGCCGCTCCAGCGAGCCCCAGCCCGAGCCCCTCGTAGTAGGCCCTGTTCGCCGCCATCCGGGCCTGCCTCGCGAGCTCCAGCGCGGTGAGAGAACCTTCTCCTCCCTGCTTCTGCTCTGCTGCTGCTGGCCTTTTCGAGGAGGAGGGGACGGAAGGAGGAGGAGGAGGAGGAGGAGGAGGAGCGACGGCGGGAGAAAGAGAGGGTGCCTCTCCTTCGGGCGCCGTAGAAACCGCCTCCTCTCCTCCTCTCCTTTCTTTCTGCCTCTGCACGGGCCCGTCCCCGACCTGCGTCCCCGCGAGCCCGCTGGCGAGCATCCCCTCCACCGCGGCGCGGGAAGCGTAGTGGATCCCGGCGGTCTCCTCCCTCGACTGCGGCGTGTCGCAGGTGACGAAGGGGCGACGAGGGGGAGGAGGGGCGGCGGCGACAGCGTCGTCGCCGTCGTTCGCGACCATGTCGCCCTCGCCCTCGTCCCCTTCCCCCTCGTCGTTGAGGAAAGAGCACGTCCAGTCGACCTCCCTGGCGGCGACGGCCGCAGCGTGGCTCCGCACGCGCCTCCACTTTGAGCACTCGCAGCATTGCTGGATGTAGTCGCATTTTCGAGAGAGAGAGAGGAAGACAGAGGGGAGGAGAGAGAGAGAGAGAGGGGAAGAGAGAGGAGGAGACAGAGAGGGGGAGGGGGGAAGCGTGAGCTCGAGAGGACGAGGAAAGGAGGAAGCAAAGGAGGACGAGGAGAGGGGGGGGGGAGGGGAGTTCGAGCACGGGGGAACACGGAACAAAAAAACTCACGACCCAGTGGTTGCGCGCCGTCGCGTCGGACCTGGCTCGCAGCCTGCAGAGCAGCGCGCGGAACTCGCGCGTGTCGAGCATGGCCCTGTCGATCGGCATGTTGGGCTCGCCCAAGCCCTCAAACTCGTCGAAGAAGCGCGAAATCATCGGCCAGGACCCCGGGCTGTCGACGCGGACCATCAGCACGAGGATGATGCCGAAGCCGATGGGCTGTTTTGTTTTTTTCCCGAAGAAAAAGTTGAGTAATCGAGAGAACGAGTTTTTTCCTTTCCCCCTTTCACTTTCTCTCTCTCTCTCTTTCTCTCCACTCTCTCCCCCCCTCCCTCATCTCTCTCTGGCTTACCGTCTTGTCGTAGTCTTTAAACATGATCGACGAGCGGAGCAGGTGCACCCTCGGGTAAGGGCGGAGCCTCTGGAAGTAGCGCGTGTCCGTCGAGTTTCGGCACACTGTGATGTGTCGTCGGAAGTTTTTTTTGTTGTCCTTTTCGGGTGGGGGCTTTTGTTTCTCTCTCGTTATCCCCTCCACCCCCCGCCACCATCAAAAAACGTCAACTCTCTCACCAAGCAGGACGGACTTGCAGCTCCCGTTCTCGACCTCGTCGATGGCCCGGGCGACGAAGCTATGAGAAAAAGGCGTGGAGAGGAAGGATGTGTGAGAGGTGAGAAACGAAAGCGAGGAGACGGCGAGAGAGAGAAGAGAAAAAAAAGTCGAACAAAAAAAATAAAAGGTAAGAAGGTTTAAAAAAAGAGAAAAACAGAAGCAACTCACCGGTGCGCGATGTTGGCGGAGAACTCCGGATTCAACAGGACATGGTACCCGGCCCAGGAGTTTGATAGCAGCAAGCCGTTGGCGTGCTTGTCGTAGAGGCGTTCCTGAGAGGGAAAGGCAGAGAATGCGGAAAGGAGAAAGTGAGGTCGTTTTTTCTGTTCTTTCTTTCTTCTTCGAAAAAAATCCAAAAAACGAAGAAGAAAAAACGACGAAAACCATTTTCCTCACCGCCGGGATGTTTGGGCACGTCATCGAGTTTGTCGACGGGTCGCAGAGGCCGCGAACGAAGGGGACCTCCTGTAAGAGAGAGAGAGAGAGAGGGAGAGAGAGAGAGAGAAAGAGAGAGAGAGAAAAAGTGATGCGTTTTTTTTTCTTTGAAGTTCTCCTCCGCGGCCCTCTCTCGACCCTCGACCTCGAACGGAAAAAAAAAAAAGCTAAAAACTCACCTGCGTCGGCGGCTCCAGCCCAAACACCCTGATCGCCCCCTCTATAATCCGGTCCGGGGTCAGCCCCATCCTCTCTTCTTGCTTCTGCGTCGGCGGGGCCCTGCCGCTGCACCTGAGCTTGCGGCGGCCCCACCTGCCGCCCCTGACGTCGCCGGCGGTCGCCGGCGACGCTCCCCATCCTCCGGCCGCTCCTCCTCCCGCCGCCGAAGGAGACAATGCATCGAGGCCCCTCGGCGAGAACGGGGCCCTGCAGCCCGGGCAGTCGTAGAGCCTTTCGGTCAGGTCGGTTTTCTTCAGCGCCGGGGGGTCCAGACAGAGCGTGTGCGCGTGTCTCCCGCAGCGGTCGCAGCGGACGCAGGACCCCGCCTTCTCCTCGGCGATCGAGATCGTCTCGCGGCATGAATGGAGGGAGCAGTAGACGTTTGGGTCGGCGTCGGCGATTTCGGTCGGTGCTGCCGCTGCTGCTTGTTCCGCTGATGCTCCGACGCTGGCATCGGTTACTTCTTCTCCTCCTCCAACAGCAGCAGCTGCTCCTCCCGTTGCCGCCGCGAGCGCGCCGGCGGCCCTCGCCCTCGCCGCCCTCTCGAGCTCCCTCTCCGGGTCGCTCAGGGTGGCCCCGGCCTCCCTGATCGCGTCCGCGGCGGCCAGCGCGATCCTCCGAGCGACTCGGGGACCGGAGGACGAGGCGCGGAGCGCCGACAGCCTGCTCGCGACGGCGCCCTCGCCGCCGCCGCCGTTTCCGCCGTTTTCGTCGTCGCCTCCGGGGCCGGGCCACGGCTCGAGGTCCGCGAGGCGGCACCACATCAGGCTCCTCTCGCCGTAGAACAGCACCAGCGCCCTGCCGCCGCTGGCCCTGGGATTAAAGGTCTGGAGGAGCACGGGGACGTCCGCCTTGGGAGCGCGGGACATGGAGAACAAGACCGCGGGCCAGGCGACCGGAACCTTCACCGCGCTCTCTCCGGGTCCGCCGGCGCCGGCGATGACATCTTTCAATCCCAGCTTGCCCCTCAGGAGCACCCAAACGCGCGTGCCAGGCGGCGCGAGCGAGGCCCAGAGGCCCGGGGAGGAGTGCGCTTCCGACGAGGAGGTGGGTGCGCGCGGGGCGGCTGAGGCCGCGGCGATTCTGGCGAGGAGGCCTGGGCCGGAGCGGGCCGCGGCGGGCGACGCCGGCGGCGGCGAAATCGGCGTCGTCGTTGCTGGAAGCTGTGCCGGAAGCGGCGCCGGTGTCGGCGGGGACAGCGGCGGAGGGGAGGGAGAAGACGGAGGAGGAGGAGGAGCCGCTGCTGCTGCGTCTTCCCCCTCTGGCTGCAGCAGCTGCTGCTCTTGCTGCTGCTGCTCGTCCTGCTGCTGCTGCTGCTGCTGCTGCTGCTGCTGCTCTGTGACTGCAGCGGTCACCCTCATGGGTGTCTCCGGCGGCGGCGGCGGCGCAGCTGCAGGAGCGGAGATAGGAGACACCGGGAGAGGAGGAGCAGCAGCGGCAGCAGCGGCAGCGGGCTCCGCTTCCACCTCCGCCTCTTTCGCCTCCGCGTCCTTCGCCGCCGCCCGCGGAGCCGTCAGGAGGTGAGAGAGCGCATCCTCGAGCGGCAGCGAGATCCGGAGCCTGCGGTCCGTGAGCCAGACCGAGGCGATGCGCGCGCCGTCGCTCCTGCGGGTCCTGATGCTCGTGATGGTCCCCTGGTTTGGTTTTGTCGAGCGGGGTGAAAGAGAGAGGAGAGGAGGGAGGCGAGATGAGTAACTCGAGGTCGAGGTCGAAAAAATTAGCCGCCGAGAGTCTAGTCGAATGCCCCATCATCGACGAAAAAGATCGCCGGTTTCTCCTTCTCCTTTAGCTCTCTCGACCCCCCTCTCCTCGTCGACAGCACTTTATAAGAAAAGTGTCAGGAAAGGGTATCTTACATGCTGTTTTCCCGGCTCGGGACTGGCGAGAACAGAGCCCGGAATGAGGACTTCTTGATTCATTGCGAGTGATGGTGAGTGAGAGCAATCCAAGTGCTTTCACTCTGTTTTTTTTCTTCCCTCGCCTGGCGGGGAAGAAAAAGGCTGAGGCGCGAGGACTCTGTTCTCTCCTCTCGCGGGATCTTTTACCGCGATGCAAGAGCCCAACGATGAAGGAATTGCCGCGATGAGCTCCAAAGATGGAGCCAAGGCGACCGGAGACGATCGAGAGCGAGCGAGATCATCATCTTGGTCGCCCTCGCTCCTCTCTCTTTACTCAGTCACGGCCGGGGCCTGCTCCTCTGTTGCGACCAAGGCCATCCTCCGTGAGTTGTTGATAATGGTCATGTGAGCCCTCGAAGATCAAAATCGAACCGAATCATGCAGCAGAGAGGTGGCTGCGAGCTGCCTAGTAAAATCGATTGATCGACGTTGAAACTCACCATAACCGTCTTTTTTCGAAAAACAACCCTCCCTCGCTCTCTCCAGACCCGATCGACACCGTCAAGGCCCAGCTCCAGGTGGCCGGGGCCCTCGGGGACACCCTCACGGCCCACTCCAGCGCCCTGGGCGTCGCCAGGGACATCCTGAGGTCCCCCGAGGGCATCAGGGGCCTCTACCGGGGCCTCGGTGCCGTCGTCGCGGGCGGGCTGCCCGGCGCGGCGAGCTACTTTGCCGGCGCCGAGGCCGCGAGGCACGTTCTCGCGTCGAAGGGTCTCACCTCGGCCTCCTCGCCCCTGGCCGACGCGGCGGTGGGCGTCGCGGCGCAGCTCGTGGGCGGGCTCGTCTTCACCCCGGTCGACGTCATCAAGGAGCGCAGACAGGCACAGAGGCTTCTGGCGATGGCGAGGAGCGGCAGCGGCGCCGTCGCGAGCGGGAGCGGCAAAACCAGCCTCTTCCCTACTTCCTCCTCCTCCTTCTCCTCTCTCTTCAGGGGGTACTGGGCAGGGAACCTGGTGTGGCTCCCCTGGTCTGGGATCTACTTTGCGAGCTACGAGGCGATAAAGAGGAGGCTGATGAGAGGGCGGCGCGGCGGCGAGGGCGACGGAGGGGAGCAGGAGCGACGAGAAGTGCCGCCGCCACCGCCGCCGGCGTGCGTCGTCCTCTTCGCTTCGGCCGCCGCCGCCTCGGGCGCGGCTCTGGTCACGCACCCGCTCGACGTCATCAAGACGAGGATGCAGGTGCTGTCCGGCGGCGGCGGGAGTTGTTCCTCTCTCTCCTCTTCGAGCCCGAAAGCGAAAGCGGAGATAACAGCGCGCTCGGCCACGCTCGCCGCGTGGAGGACGGAGGGCGCCCGGGCCTTTGTGGCCGGGGCCGGGCCGCGCGCGCTGCAGCTCGCGGCCGGGACCGCCCTGCAGTGGCTGATATACGAGAAGGGGAAGGAGGCGATACGGGAGGCGACGAGGGTGACCGAGGACGAGGAGCGCTGGGTTTGAGAAGGAGAAGGAGAAGGAGAAGGAGAAGGAGAGAAAGAGTGAAGTGAAAAGTGGGACTTTCTGCCTTGGCCTCTCTTCGCTCTCTCGCGAAGAGAACAAGCTCTCGCACTCTTTCTTTCTTCCGTTTCTTCCTCGTTTGTGTAAACTAAGTAGAATAGTAGTAAGTCAGTGTTACAGGGGTTGTTTTCTTTAAAAAGTGGGGGAAAAAAGGAGAAGGGTTTTTTTCGTTTTCTTTTTCCTTTTTTTTTGAACAAGCTCCGATTTCAGATGCCGAGTTGCTTTTCTTAAGGGGAGGGGGGGGGAGTTGTGGTTGTTGTTGTTGTTGTTTCGTACATCGATGGGAAGGATGAGGAGCGCCAGCTCGGAGGGGTGGAAGGGGAGCGGGGGGAAAGAATAAGGGCAGGGGAGTGGGGGGGTATGATCGCAGTGTCCTCTTCCGCTAAGGAAAGGGGTGTTGTTTTCCCGAGGTTGGAAAAACAGGGGCGGGGGGGGGTGGCGCACTAGTAGTGGAGAGGAAGGAAGCAAGTTGTTGTTTGAGCAAAGTGCCTCTCTCACTCTCTCCATCCTTCTTCCTCTCTCTGTCATTATTCTCTCTCTTGCGTGCGCGTCCCTCAACCGAGGCGCGCGAGAAAGAAGAAGACGAGGAAGAAGAAAAAAAGAAGACGAACAAGTTGGGGAAAATCATTTGGGGAAAAAAAATGACGCCAAAAAGCAAAATAAAAGGGGACGAAGCTTCTTTCATCTCCCTAAACCATCAGGAGCTTGCGCCCTCCCGTCTGCGGGCCCGCGGACTGCACCGCGACCTTGCCAGCAGCGCCACCGTTGTTGCTGCCGCCCGACGGCGACGAAGCGGCGGGCGACTTGGAGCCCGCGCCGCCGACCGAGCCCTTGTTGGGCAAGTTGGCCGGGGGCACGCCGCGGCCGGGGTATCCGGCCCCCGGCGAGCCGACGTCGCCCGTCACCTTGAACTGGACCTTCCCCTCCCCGCCGGCGGTGGAGGCCATCGAGTCCTCGACGGTCTCGCCGGTCACCGAGGTGATCCGCAGCGGCAGCGGCATCGTCTCCTGCCACGGCCCGGCCTCGGAGTAGTACGCGAACTGGTTGTTGTTGCTGCGGCGCAGCGACCTCCAGCTGCCCCCGATCTTGGCCTGCACGTCGGTGATGGGAACGGCGGTGTTGGAGACGACCAGCGAGAACCAGTACTGAGACCCCACCACGACCTTGTAGTTGAGCTTGGAGCCGCCGACGTCGCACGGCACGGCGTGCCACCTGGCCTTCCAGCGGCCGTCGCCGGCGATGTTGAGGTCGATGTCGCCGTGGGCGCACTCCGGGCAGCGGTTGTTGACGAAGCCGCGGTACCACTTGTCCTGTTTTTTTTTTTTTTTTTTTTGAGAGGCCGAGATGAGAGAAAGAAGGGAAAGAAACGAGTGAGTTTTTCCCGTCCACCTAGAGGAAAAAAACAAGAAAAAACCTACTTGAAAGAAAAAAATAACTCCAAAATCCAAAGAATCCAGAAAACATCCTCCTTACCGTCGCCAGCGGGGTCGTGCCGATGCCCTCGCCCGTCCCCTGGTACATCACGCACATGCCGCACGCGGCGCCGTTGGCGAACTGCGCGTCGTTGAGCGCGATCGTGTTCGAGATGCCCTTGGTCCAGGGCAGGTTGTTGGTGTTAGCGAAGTTCTCGGAGAACGAGCACGCGCCCTGGGCGTCCTGCCCTTCCTCGTGGCCGTAGAAGGTGGCCTGGTGAGGAGGGTTATGGTTGAGGTTGATTTGATTGGAGTTGGAGTGGGGGCGAGGGAGGGAGGGGAGGGAGGGAGAGAGGGGAGGGAGGGAGAGGGGGGGGGGAAGAGGTCAGTTAGTGAAACTGACTCAGCTCCGACGGAGATGCGGACGCGGATTTTATGTTCAGAGTGCAAAACTCGTCAGCGAACTTGTGCACCAGCGGTGAGAATTGCAAGCGCGGACCAGCGCGTCGTAGGCGCCTCGTAAGTCTGACTTTTTTCCGTTCGGTCGAAAAAAGCGTCGAGAGATCAAGAAGCGCTGATGCAAAACCTTTTCGACTCTCTCTCTCAACACCCGACAAAGGCCGAAAATACTCACTTCACCGGTCTGCATTGAACCCTTGTTCGTCACTGCGGTCCAGTCGAAGCCGGCAGAGGCGGTCGAGACGCACAGGGCGAGCACGACGAACGAGATGGAAGCGGCGCGGCGGAACATAGCGTCTTCACTTGAAAAAACTGATTACTGGGCGGTTATGTGTTTTTTGGGGGCAAAGAGAGGATAATGGTGAGTTCGTCGTTCGCGGGCGCCGATGATGCGAGCTCTTGAACGCAGCGAAAGTGGAAGGGAGGAGTGAAAGGGGCGCGAGGGGCTCCACCACAGGGGCGTCGCGATCGACCGAAAAAGGGGGGCAAACGGCCGAAACGGCCAAAACGAAGAAACGGTAAGACAGAGAATTTGATCTAGCCAACTGCCGCTCTCGCTACCCCTTCGCTCGCCCCGCTTTAATGCGGGATTGCTATGCGAAACTAGAGGCTTACCTCGAGGCGAAAAAGGGAGGCAAGTGGAGGCGCGAAAGGTTGTTACGCGGGGGGTTGCGGTTGAAATGAGACGCGAAGTCGGAGAGGGAGTTTGAAAGGGAAAAGTGTTTTCTTTCGAGAAGTGGAGAAGTAACTCAGCTTTTTCGGAAAGACTTCCCGCTCGAGAAAGAAAAGAAAATCTTCTCCTTACTATCCTCCCCCCTCCCCGACCCTGCTGCTTCTCCGACGGGCAGCGGCAAGAGACTCTCATCATCGTCTCCCAAGATGACTCGGGAGCCAGAGGGCGCGCGCCGCGAGACCCTAGCGACCACGACGACGCGTCGGCGGTGCGGGCGCTGCTGCTCTCTGTCGACGGCAACGCCGCCGCCTGGTTCCAAGAGGAAAAAAGAGAGACCACGGCGCTCCGCGACCAGCCTCTCGCCCGCCTCCCGCGCGCCTCTCGCCCGCCTCCTCGCTTCGCTCCTCCTCCGCCCCTCCCCGCCCCTCTCTCCCCGAGGAGGCACCGGGTGCTGTCGCAGCGCAGTCGAAGGCGCACACCGCGTCAGCAGTCCCTCAGCGCTATCCTGCACGCGACGGCGGCGCTCAACGGCCCGACCTCCCCGACGGCGACGGCCTCGCCCCCTCCGACCCCGACCTCGCCCCCTCCCGCCCCGCCGCGCCCCCCTCCCGCCCCGCCGCGCCCCCCTCCCGCCCCGCCGCGCTCGCCGCCGCCGCCGCCGCCCCGCTCGCCGCCGCCCCCTTCCCGCTCCGCAGCAGCAGCGCTCATGGCGATCTTGAACGCCCCGATCTGCGCCGCGGCGTCGGAGACGGACGCCAGCTCCGCCTCCACCTCGGCCGCCGGGACCCGCGTCCCCCGCACCGCCGCGGCAAACGCGGCGCCGGCGGAGGCTTCGTCTTCGTCGGCTTTGTCGTTTCTGTCGCCGTCGTCGACGAAGCGAGCGACCAGGAGGTGCCTCGCGCCGTCGGAGAGGCCAAACTTTGCCAGCGCGGCCGAGATCTGAGAGGGGGGGGGATCGTTTTCGGGGTTGAGTTTTTTTCTTCTTTTCGGTGAGCACAAGAGGAGAAGAAACACGTGGGAGAAAGGAAGAGAAAAAGCAGAGAGAGCCCCGGTCCTCACGTTCTTCCCCCCCGAGAGCGCCACCACCAGCTCCGTGTGCCTCGACCTCGACCTCGCCCTGCCCCTCTTCGCCGCGGCCTCGGCCGCGAAGGCAGCCAACCGCAGCGTCCACAGGTCGGGGACCAGCGAGGCGTCGAGGAACGAGGCATCGGGGAAGGCGAGGCGAGGAGGGGAGGTTTTTCGGGGAGCTGCGCCCTTTTCGTCGTCGTTTCTGTCGTCGTCGTCGTCGTCGCCCGCGTTGGTCTTCCCGATGATCGAGTCGCGGAGCTGCCTAATTTGGAATTTCGTTTTGCGGGGTGAGAGACAGAGAGAGGGCGTGCGTGAGAGGGGGCGCCCCCCGAGTTCGCTGCTGCTGCCGCTGCTGCTGCTGCTCTTGCGCACGGCGGAGGGTTTCGGTCGCTCCTCGGCGGCTTGCGATGCGCTCTTCTCCCCTCTCTTCTCTTTCTGTTTCTCTCTCTCTCTCTCCTTGCTTTTTCTCTCCGGGACGCACTTGACGTTCTCGACGTCTTTGAAGAGCCACACCCGCAGCTTCCCGGGCAGAGGAGAGAGCGGGAGGTCCATGGCGAGAGAAAGGTTTGAATTCTGACGCAAAACGAAAAAAAAACTTCTTCGCCTTCACAAACAAAACGCCGGCTCTAGCCGAAGACGACAGGAGAAAACTTTGACCATCGCGAGATGGGCCTCTCGCTCTCGCGCCCATCGGGCACTGCTGCTCTTCGCAGTCAAAACCCGTTCCCGTCCCCGTCGAGCGCTCTTGTCAACTCGATCGTGGCCTCGGATGACGACGCTGCCATTTTGAGGGTGGGTTGAGGATGAAAGAGAGAGAGAGAGAGAGGTATTGATGGCAGCGACGAAAAAAGTCGTTTTAACTGCCGCGCAGAGGAAACGAAGAAGAAGGTAAGGCCCTCCTCCCCTGCCTCTTTTCCCCTCACGTCCCTGCCTTTGACTCACTCCCGCGCTCTCACAACAGGTCCTCGAGAAGATGCCCGAGCTCGCGTCCAGGGCAGGGGGCTCCCCGCGCGAGCCTGGGCTGACCGTCATCCACGCGGCGGCAGGTAAGAGGAGGAGGGGGGTTGGTGTGTGTGTGAGTGTGTTTAGGTGGGGGGGGGCACGTTTTATTTTAGGAAAAAAAGCCGAAGAGCCACCCCTCTTTTTCCCCCCCCTCTCTGCGCCTTCTTCGTCCTCCTCTTCGCTTTCGGCAGCGAGGGGGGGCACGTTTTATTTTAGGATGGCACGCGCGGATCAAAGCGCTCCCCCTGGGGCAAGAACGAGAGCTCTTACTAGAGATAAACCGAGATCAATAGCCTCTCTTTCCTCTTCCTTCGAATCGAAGACGATAAGAAAAAGTTGGAAATTTTGACCGACTCCCCCCCCCCAAAAAAAAACTTCCGAAACGTACGAAACAGCGAGAGGGCGCCTCGAGGTGCTGAACGGGGCGATCGCTGCTCTGTCAAGAGCCGACGAAGCCTCTGTAGCCGCTGCCACGGCAGCAGCAGCAGCAGCAGCAGCAGCAGCGCAAGAGGAGGAAGGACGAGAGCAAGAGCAAGAGCGGCAAAAAGCACTCGACTGTGTCGCTGCCCCTCCCTTCTCCAAGCCCCCCCCTCCTCCTCTTCTCCCGATCCTCCGTCACGTTCCTCCTCCGAGCCCGCTCCTCTCCTCGGCCCTGGAGGCCCGAGCGGGCGGGGGGACCACGCCGCTGTTGCTCGCCGCGGCTGGCGGGCACGCCGGCTGCGTCGCGGCGCTGCTCGACGCGGGAGCCAACGCGGCGGCCGCCGACGCCGGGGGCAGGAACGCCGCGCATCTGGCCGCGCGCGCCGGGGCCGCGGAGGCCCTCGAGGCGCTGCTGCTGTTTTTGGAGAAAGAGAAGAAGGAGGTGAGAGAGGAGGAGGAGGAGGAGGAGGAGGAGAAAGAGGAGGAGGGGGAGGAGGGGGAGGAGGAGGGCGAGGGGCAGGCGGAGGAAGAGGTCGGCAAGGCAGGGGTGTGCGGCTTCGCGGAAGGGAGCAGCAGCTGCTGCGGCTGCGGCGGAGCAGCGGGCAAGAGCGTTGCCGCCGCCCTTGCCGCCGCCGCCGCCGAAGCTCCTCCCTTCCTCCCCGACTCCGGAAGCAGAGCGAGCAGCGTCGCGGCCAGCTCAACCACCTCCAGCGGCAGCGGCAGCGGCGGCGGCAGCGGCAGCGGCAGCGGCAGCGGCGGCGGCTGCTTCTCGAGGGTCAGCAGCAGGAGCCTCGGGAGCTTTTGCAGCGAGCGCGGAGAGGGCAGCGAGCGCGGCGAGGGCAGCGCGAGCTGCAGCGGGGCCTCGACGCCCCTCTCGCGCCCTTCCCCCTCGCGGCACCTCCTCGCCGCCGCGCCCGTCGCCGCCGATCCCGGTCCCTCGCCGGCGCTGCCACCGCCACCGCCGCCCCCTCCCCGCGCTCGTCGGAGCAGAAGGGCGGAGGTCGCCGATGCGCGGTGCTTTGAGCCGGGAGAGCCGACCCCCCTGCACCTCGCCGCGGCGGGGGGGCACTGGCGGTGTGTGGCGGCGCTGCTGGCGGCAGGGGCCGCGAGCGACGCGCTGACGTCGGCGACGGCGACGGGGCAGGTCGCCGTCGGCGGCGTCGTCGCTGCCGCCGGCTCTTCCTCTGCTTCCCCTTCTTCTTCTTCGTCGAGCGAGGCCTCTTCCTCTTCCTCTCCTTCCTCTTCCTTCTCGTCTCCTTCCTCTCCTCCTCCTCCTTCTCCTCCGATTCCGCCTCCTCCTCCTCCTGTCTCCCCGGCCGCCGCCCTGGACTCCTTCGCGGAGGGCTACTTCTCTGTCCGCTCCCCCCCGCCCCCCGCGCCCCGGCCCCTGCTCCCGCGCGCCAGCGCTCTACACCTCGCCGCGGGCGCGGGCTCCGTCCCGTGCGCGCAGGCGGTCCTTCGCCACGCCGTCTCGGCGCTCGGCGGCGGCCCGCCCGGCGGCGCGGGGCGGCGCCGCGGCTGGGAGGGCGCGCCGGGGCTCGACCCCCGCGCGGCGGCGGACGCCGGCGGCCGGCAGCCCTACCACGTGGCCTGGTCGGCCGGCCACGCCGCGTTGTCGGCGGCGCTGGCGCCCTCGGCGTCGGTCGACGCCGCGCTTGCGAGGAGCGTGGCCTGCTTGCCGGGGGGCACGGGGGCGCACTCGCTGGCGACGCTGGCGAGCTACGCGGTCAGGGACGCGATGCTCGCCGACTTGGCGGACCTGGCAGAGGAGGAGGAGGAGCGGGAGGAGCGGGAGGAGCGGGAGGAGCGGGAGGAGCGGGAGGAGCGGGAGGGGAGCGAGCGAGCGGGCGCGGGGGAGCGGGCGGCGGCAGAGGGCGGCGCGGCGCCGTTCCCGGACTGCGGCGTCTGCTTCGAGCGCGGGAGGGCGAGGCTCTCGGCGCCCGGGTGCGGGCACGCGCTGTGCGTGGGATGCGCCGTGGGGCTGGCGGCCTCGGACGCGAGGCCGCCCCGGTGCCCCTTTTGCAGGGTCGAGGTGTTCCGGTGGGAGAGGACGGGCGGGGAAGAGAAGAGGCGGAGGGGTTGAGAGGGCCGAAGTAACAACGAAAAATGACGACGGCGACGACAAACAGAAACAAAAAACACTTTCTTTCTTTCTTCCTCTTCGAATAAACGCGCGATGGCGACTCCTTCCAAGCCCCCTTCTCCTGAGCTTCAGGCTTTCCTCCAACAGGAACAGGCCAAGGCGCAGGTGAGAAAGCAGCGCGTGCGGTGAATGACCAGAAGAGCTCGTGATCGAAGCTCCTCGCAGATCGCTCTCTCGCTCGATTGGCCTCCCATGTTTTTCTTCTTCTCCTTCCTTTTTCTCTCTCAACCTCGACCCCCCCCCTTTTCTCAACCCCGACCCCGCAAAACGAAAAAAAACTCCCTTCAAGATCCAACAAACCGTCGCCCGCATCACCGACGTCTGCTGGGACACCTGCCTCCCCGGGACGCCGGGACGCTCCCTTTCCTCGAAAGAGCAGGCCTGCGTGTCCGAGTGCGCCAAGAGATTCATCGAGGCGACGCAGTTCGTTATCGCGCGGTTCCAGTCGAGGGCGCGGGAGGACGCGGCAGGCGGGGGCTTTGATTAGAATTTTGGAAGAGAAAGGGGGGGGGGAAGAAGGGAGAGAACGAAGAGAACGAGAGAGAGAGAACGACCAAACACCAGCACTGTAAAAAGCACAAAAAGCAGGACCCCCTTCCTCCGTCCCCTTTATCCCATTTGATTTGAATAAGAGTCTCCTTTGTGTTCTCTTTATTGTTTTTGCCTCACACGAAAGAAAAAAGGGGCTGCGCGAAAACGTTGAACAAAGCAGTAAGTAAAATTTGACCTGCCAAGAGAAAAAAAAACGAAGGGAGAAAAAAGGTTTTTCTTCTCACCTCTCAAAAAGCGCTTCCCCGCGCTCTTTCCTCTCTCTCTCTCTCGCGCGCTCGCTCTCTCCCGCTGGCCCCTCCTCTCCCATGATATTTTTGTTGTTGCTGTTGTTTTGTTTTGTGTGTAATGTCTCTCTCTCTCTCACTCTCTTTCTCACTCTCTTTCTCGCTCTCTCTCCCCATTTCTCTCTCTCTTCCCCCTCCCTCTCTGCTCACCCTCCCGTTCCTCTTCAGCTCTCAACGCGCCCCCTCTTCCCCTACCCGACCCGCGCGGCCTCGGCCTGCTGCGCCGCGCGCCTCGCGGCCACGGCCCCGGCCCCCGCGCCCGCCCCCCCTCCCTGCGCCCTCGCCAGCTCCGCCATCGCGAGCGTCGCCTCCATCACGCCAGACCGCAGCAGCCCCGGCGGCTGCGACGGCTTGTGCACCCACTCGTCCTTGCCGCGCAGCCGCTCGGCCCAGGCCTCGTCGGCGTCGGCGAGCGCCTCGACGACGCGCGCCTCGTCCTCCGTCGGGGCCCAGGTCCCGGCCTTGGTCCTGGCCCCGGGCGCGGCGGCCCTCGCGGCGCGCGCCTCCCTCCACCGCCCGCCCTGCACGAGGAACTCCTCGAACATGCCCAGCTTGCGGAACTTGGCGTAGCGGTCGAGCCGGATCTCGGTCTCGCTCATGCGCTCGTACTTGCCGCGGTACACGTCGAGGATGGCCTTCTTGATCGCCGGGAACGCCGCCATCGGGTCGGCGTGCGCCGCGCCGAGCGGCTCGGGGACGACCTCGTCCATCACGCCGAACTTGACGAGCTCGGGCGACGTGATGCGCAGCGCCTCCGTGGCGGTGCCCGCCTTGTCGCGCGACTTCCAGAGGATCGCGGCGCAGGCCTCGGGGCTCGCGACGTAGTAGACCGAGTGCTCCATGATGAGGTTGTGGTTGGCGCAGCCGATCGCCAGCGCGCCGCCGGAGCCGCCCTCGCCGATCACGACAGAGAGGATCGGCACGCGGAAGCCAAACATCTCGCGCAGGTTGACCGCGATGGCCTCGCCCTGGCCAGACTCCTCCGCTGCGCGGCCGGCGAAGGCCCCCGGGGTGTCGACGAAGGTCACGATCGGGAAGCCAAAGTGATCCGCGTGGCGCATGAACCGCAGCGCCTTGCGGTACCCGTTGGGCTGCGGCATGCCGAAGTTGCGGTAGATGTTCTCCTTCGTGTTGCGCCCCTTCTGGTGGCCGATGAACATGAAGGACACGCCGTCCATGCTCGCGAGGCCGCAGACCATCGCCGGGTCGTCGAGGCCGGCGCGGTCGCCGTGCAGCTCGACGAACTTGTCCGAGATGTTGAGCGCGATGTCGAGGAACGTCGGCCGGTTGGGGTGGCGTGCGACGGCGAGCCGCTGCGTCGGCGTCAGGCGCGCGTACGTGTCCTTGCGGAGCTGCATGGCGCGGGCTTCCAGCTCCTTGACGGACTCGGTGACGTCGACGCCGTTCTCCTCGGCGACGCGGCGGACCTGGTGGGGGGTTTTCGTTTGGGGTTTTGGCGGTGGCGGGGGGGAGCGAACGAGGGAAGGGGGGGGGGGTGAGCGGGAGAAAGAAAGGGGCGGCGGCGGCGCGGGTCGTTCGTAAGGGGCTCGGGGAGGAGCGGCGAAGGCTTTCGAGAGGCGGCGGCGGCCGAACGACGACCGCAAAAAGGAGAAGAAGGAGAGATCAAGGTTTCATCATCAAGCTCTCCGCTCGTTCTTCGCTTCTCCTGCCACCCTCGGTAGACCTCCGGCTCTCTTCCTCGCGTTAGGTAAAGCACGCCTCGCAGTTCGAGTGGGAAGCGCCGCCCCGGTGGGGTTTGTTCTGTAAGAATGAGCGAGGGCAGGGAGGGAGGGAGGGAGCGAGCGAACGAAGGGAAGAAAAAGGGACGAAGAGAACGAGGGCATCTCGAGACGCTGCTTCTCAACTCCTCCTTCGAATCAACCTCTCCGTCCCTCTCCTTCCACGCCCACGTCCCCACTTCCAACGCGTGATTATGCCACATCGAGTCCAATGCGGGCCCGCGAGATCGACAGAGCGCCACTTTAAGGCATCAAAGGCTCCCCAACTCCGCGCAAAAACTCAAAAGGCAAGCGCACCTCGCGAATCCGCGAGTCGAGCTCGGCCAGCGGCCTCTCGAAATCGAGCACGGTCGTGTTGTCGGCCCGCTCCGTCACGGGCCCAAACTTGGCGACCAGGCCCTGGAGCCACATCTTCCCGCCCCGAGGTCCCCTGCTGTCAGAGCCGGTGGGGGCGTCGGGAGGGCCAGGGGCCGAGGCCCTCGCCGCGAGGGATCGGCGACGAGATGCAGAAGGGACGGCGCAAGACAAAGCAGGCCGACGAGACGTCGAGGCCGACGACGATGATGAACTCCTCGAGGCGCAGGGCGGCTGCGCCGCGGCGCCGCGCATGAGCATGCTCATTCTGTTTTCTGTCGGCGCGAGGGAGCTCGCGAGCGAGCGCTTGTCGCGAGGGAGTGGGAGAGAAAGGGCGATGCGCGCGGGGGGGAAAGGGCTCGACCTCCTCGAGTCTGTGGAGAAGAGAGGACCAAAAAAAAAAGAAAACAAGAAAAACTTGCCTGGCTTGTTCTCTTTTCTCTCACTCTCTCTTTTTCCCTTTGTCGTCTCGGGCGAAAGCGAAAAGCACAGAGAGCCGCGTGATGTCCTCGTCGCGACTCCTCGTCGCGCTGTTCCGCTCGGAGCGGAATCGCCTCAGCTCCAGCAGCGGCGGCGGCGCTGCTTCCTCCTCCTCGTTGCGGAATCGTCTCAGCTGGCTAGCTTGTGATCGCTCGCCGCCGTCGACATCGTTCTCTTCTTCCGCTTCCCTTCCTCCAGCAGAGAGGGGCCCCACCGCATTCATCTACGAGATTTTGCAGCGCTCCGAAGTGCCGCAAACGACGGCGCAGCTGTGGGAGTCGGCGCAGGTACGAGAATGAAACGGAGAGAGAGGATTGATCGCCGCCGCTTTTTTGTTTTGTTTCAACCTCGACCACCTCCACCGCCTCCACTCTTCCTCTCGCTGTTCCTTTTCCTTGCCGTCGCCTTGGGCCCAAAGGCCACACAAGGCTCACACGAACCGCGACTGATTGGGAAGCACAACTAAAAAAAACCCGACGAAAACGAAAATAATCCCAGAAATCGATCAAGAGCAAGCGACACCTCAAGTCCCTGCTGGCCTCTCTAAAAAACTCGGGGAAAGTGAAGACGACCCCCAGCACCTCGGGGCGGTCGTACGGCTACTCCGTCAGGCAGGGGCCCCCCAAGCAGAAGGCGACGACCGAATAGAGAATGAGAGAGAGAGAGAGAGAGAGAGAGAGAGAGAGAGAGAGAGAGAGAGAGAGAGAGAGAGAGAAAGCGGGGAGGCGAAGAAAAGGGAGATTCATTGTAACATAGAACAAAATCAAGTTCATTTCAAAAAAAGAAAAAGAGTCGAAAAATCAGAACAGTGTTTTTTCACTCCTTGTAGCTCACCGGGGGCCTGCCTCGCCCGCGCTTGGCCGGGGGCTCTTCTTTATCGGAGGAAGGGGGAGCAGCAGCGTTCTTCTTCTTCTTCGCTTTCGTAGCCGTTGTCGTCGCCGCCAGCGCAGTTGCCGCCGGCGCTGCGGCTTCTCCGTCGCTGCGGCCGCTGCGCCTCCCCGCGGGGACAGCAGCAGCAGCAGCCGCAGGCTGCTCCCCTCCCGAAGGAAGGCGAGAGCGCTTCGAAGCAGCAGCAGCAGCAGAAGAAGGGCCTCCTCGAGCAGCGCCGCCGCGACTCTTCGGCTTTTCTTCCTCTTCTTCTCCGTCTCCGCTCTCTGCCGCCGGCGTCGCCGACGCCGCTCGCTTCTTTCCCTTCGCAGCAGCAGCAGCAGCAGCAGCAGGCGTCTCCCGCGCCGCCGCCAAGGGCGCGTTCTTGGGGGGCCTTCCGCGCCCGCGCTTGACAGGGGCGGCATGCACCTCGAGGTCCTCTTCGTCCTCTTCGGACTCTTCTTCGTCGTCTTCCTCCTCCTCTTCGCCGTCGGCGTCGGCGACTTTTCCATTCCCCTTCCCGCCCTTCTTCTCCTTGTCCTCGGCCTTTCTCGCCCGCCGCGCCGCCGCTTTGGCCTTTGCCCGCAGCTCAGCCTCCTCGTCCGACTCCTCCGAGTCCAGCAGGGACTCGATCTCCGACGCTCCCGCGTCTTCTTCGTCGTCGTCCTGGACTCCCTCCTCTTCGGAGTCGGAACCAGAGAGCGTAAAGTCGTTCTCGCCGGGTTCGCGGTAGCTGACGGCGCCGCCGGGCTTGGACCGCCGCGAGCGCCGCTGGCCCGCGGCCGCGGCCTCAGCGTCCGCGGCGGCCTCCTTTCTCAGCTCCTCCCTGCGCCTCGCCGCGGCCACCTTCGGGTCCTCTTCTTCTTCGAGGTCCTCCTCGGGGCCCCCAAGGAGGTTGCGGGCAAAGTCCGGGATCTCTGCGTCGGTCAGCAGCGGGGCCTTGCCCTTCAGCGCCGCCTTCCTCCGTGCGTCGATGGCCTTGAACACCGCGAGCTCGTCGGGGCCCCTCGCGAGCGCCCTGTTGATCGCGGGACCGCTCGTGGCGCCCATCGCGTCGCTCCCTCCACCGGCGACGCCGCCGGGGTCTCCAGCGGCCAGCAGGGCCTGCAGGGCCCGCGTGCGCTCCCTGTGCGTCGAGGCGTCGTTGAACATCCCGGCCTGAATGACCTTCGCGTCGAGCTCGCGCTTGCGCGCCGCGCGGTCTAGGATCACCTCCTCGATCGTCCCCGCCGCGGCGAGCACGAGCACCAGGACGTCCTTGGTCTGCCCGATGCGGTGCGCGCGGTCCTCGGCCTGCGCGTCGGAGGCGGGGTTCCAGTCCGAGTCGAACATGATGACGGTGTCGGCCGACTGCAGGTTGAGCCCGAGCCCGCCCGCGCGCGTCGAGAGCAGGAAGACAAAGTGGGGCGAGTCCGGCGCGTTGAAGTCGCGCAGCAGCCTCGCGCGGTCTTCTGTCTTCGTGGAGCCGTCGAGCCTGAGGTGCGTGTGGCCCCTGAGGTCGAGGAAGTCGCCGAGCACGTCGAGCGCGCGCGTCATCTGCGAGAACAGCAAGACGCGGTGGCCCGTCGCTTTCAGCTTTTCGAGGACGGTGTCGAGCAGCGCGACCTTCCCCGAAGCGCGCACGAGCTCCTCCGGGTCCGACGGAGAGTAGTCGAGCCCACAGGAGTAGGACGAGTTGGGGTTGTCGAGGAACAAGTACGGGTGGATGCAGACCTTGCGGAGCTGCATCGCGATGTTGCGGAGCCCGCCGCGCATCATCCCGTGGGTGTTCTGGCCGGTCGAACCCCCGCCGCCGCCGCCGCCGCCTCCGCCCGAGCTGCTCCCGAGCGTCGCCCGGCCCTTGCGGGCGATCTGCCTGTACCACGCCGCCTGCCAAGCCGAGAGACCGCAGCGCACAGTCCTGCTCGTCTTGTCGGGCAGGTCCGACTCGACCTCGGCCTTGGTGCGGCGGAGCACGAAGGGGCGGAGGACCTGGTGCAGGCGCGTGATGACGAGCAGCTGCTCCTCCTCCGTCAGCGGGGCCGCCGACCCGGCGCAGCTGGAGCTGGTGCCCGGCGAGGCCATCCCGGGACCGCCCCCGCCGTCGCCCAGCGGCGCGGCGAACCACTCGTCGAACGACGCCGCGCTGTCGAACACCTTCGGCAGCACGAAGTTCAGCAGCGCCCACAGCTCGGCGAGGCTGTTCTGCAGGGGCGTGCCCGTCAGCAGGATCCGGTGCGCGGCCGTCAGCGAGCGCAGCGCCGTCGCGAGCCTCGCGTCGGCGTTCTTGAGCCTGTGCCCCTCGTCGACCACGAGCAGGCCCCACCCCCCCGGCAGGGACCGCAGCGCGCGCGCGTCCCGCATCGCGAGGTCGTAGTGGGTCAGCAGCGCGTGGAACGACCGCGGCCTCGAGAGCCACTTCTCGCGGATGGCGCGGCGCTGCTCCGGCGCGCCGTCGTAGAGCACCGCGGTCAGCCCGGGAGCCCACCGCGCGAACTCGGCGCTCCAGTTGGGGAGCACGGCCTTGGGGGCCAGGATCAGGTGCGGCCCCGCCAGCTGCCCGCGCTCGAGCAGGTGCGCGACGAGCGCGATCGTCTGCACGGTCTTGCCGAGCCCCATCTCGTCGGCGAGGATGCCGTTGACCTTGTTGTTCACCAGCGAGGCCATGAACCGCAGGCCCGAGACCTGGTACGACCGCAGCTCGCCGCCCGTAACCAGTTGCGGCTGCGCGACGGTGCGGTCGCGGACGGCGTGGACGCCGCGGTAGTATTCGCGCTGCGTGCGGAGCAGGTGCCTGGCGCTCTCGTCGAGCCCCTCCTCCTCGGCGGCGTCGTCGGCGGCCTCGGCGGCGTCGTCGACCTCCCAGTCGAAGGCGTCGTTGGTGGCGGCGGGGGCAGTGCCGATAGCTTCGACCTCTTCTACTCCTTCCTCGTCGTCGGCGTCGTCGTAGTCGTCGTCGTCGCTCGAGCTCGAGCTGTCGCTGCCGCGTGCGTCGCCGCCGCCGCCGCCCTCCCCCTCCTCTGCCTCTCCCTCACCGCCTTTCTTGCTTCCCTTCTTCTTCTTGAAGATGCCCAGTCGCTTCCTCCGCTCCCTCTTGTACTTCCTGTCAGCCTTGCGCGCCTTCTTCTTCTTCGCGGCCACGTCGGCGGCCTCGGCGCGCTGCTCGGGGACGCGGGACCGCAACGTGTCAACGATGGCGTCGGTCCGCGAGAGGAGCTCGTCGAGGCGCGAGTCTTTGGCGAGGCGCGCGAGGCGGAGGTACTCGCCGTAGTCTGCGCCCTGATGTTGATAGTTGATAGTTGAGAGAGAGAGAGAGAGAGAGAGAGAGAGAGAGAGAGAGAGAGAGAGAGAGAGAGAGAGAGAGAGAGAGAGAGAGAGAGAGAGAGAGAGAGCGAGAGAGAGTGAG
>Ga0315289_10002587_pt1 | contig 27682 bp, 44 predicted proteins | sample YL17G11_40_MG_FD_203452 | JGI IMG/M metagenome (GOLD analysis project Ga0315289, IMG submission 203452) | Sediment microbial communities from Yellowstone Lake, YNP, Wyoming, USA - YL17G11_40 | ecosystem: Environmental > Aquatic > Freshwater > Lake > Sediment | place: USA: Wyoming | collected...
GTCCCATGCGCTGTGCAGAATTCGCCACGCCAAAGTGCCTGTCTAAGGCTCGCAAGCACATGTCGTTCTGCATGAACACGTACGAATCGCAGAACGTCGAAGGTGAGATGCCAACGATCACGATCGACTGGTTTGAATCGAGGGCTCGGTGTGAGGCTGACGGAAAGCGACTGTGCACCGCTGACGAGTGGACGTTTGCATGCGAGGGTCCGGATGGTCTTCCTTACCCGTACGGCGACGGTCTGCACCGTGACGCAGACGCATGCAACATCGATCACCCGTCGATGGATCCCTCGACGCCAAGAAGTGAGTGGCCCAAGCACAACAGAAGTGTTGCATCGGGTGCGATGCCGAATTGCGTGAGTTGGGCAGGCGTCCATGACATGACAGGCAACATCGATGAGTTCGTCGATAACGTCGGCGGAAGCATGGAAAAAGCACCGTTTCGCAGTGGTCTCAAGGGTGGGTATTGGGGGCCTGTGCGAACTCGCTGCAGGCCAATGACTGACGTCCATGGCCCGACGCACAGTTTTTATCAACAGGGCTATCGCTGCTGCAAATAGGAATTTTCGTCCATCAGTGTCGGAGTAAGATAAAACATGTCGTTCTTCAGACTTCTCACTACCAAAGACATCACTCCCTGGAAGACGTCGTGGTCGACGTACTTTTTCGCCGGTCCGTTGTTCCACAAGACGCTGGAGACGGGTGTTCAATTCCTTGAAGAGAATCAGGGTGTCGACGTCTACTTCCATTTCACGACGCGCGGTGACAAGGCGGGTCTCAGATTTCACATCGACTTGTGGTGGGTGTACTTCGAGTTCAACGTCACGGACGACAGGAGCTGGAATGCTGACGCCAACAGATTCAGGCTCCCGAGCGAAGAAGTCGAATTTCACGGTTACCCGTACTGATAGTTACTGACATGAAGCTGATGTTCAAAGGCAGGGCTGCGATGTTGTAAGTGCCTTGAAAGGACACTGCAACATGATTACTTCTTTGCCCGCAGTTCAAGCGAACTGCAGTCACGTTCATCGTTACGTCTGCCTCAGCGCAGAAAATCTCCGCGCCACGAAGCGCATTGCTAATCGACGCTACCGTCGAGCGCTGAACCGCATCACCCGCAAGTTCATCAATGACCCCGAACTCTTCTATGACGAGGGCTTCAATGCGCCGTCTTTGAGTTCTTGGGACCTTTGGTGAGATACATAACATCATGCTGAGCCGCATCAAACAGTATGTCAACGCAGCTGCGGTTGTTGTCGACATCATCAAATGGACGCTTGAAGAGCGGCGCAAGTTCAAGTCATACATGCCGTGGTACATGTACGACATACGCTGAATTTGGCACAGTGAAAAACAGTGCCGTCATGGGGTATAATAGAACTCATGAGCGACAAAGCAAAGACGGTTCAGATGTGTGTGGTTCACCCGGGCGAGACGGCAGAAGATGGTGACTTCACCTTCGAGATGCAGGCACGCTACAATGATGCGAGGACGGTCAAGTTCGCGCTGATTCCGTCTGATGCAGAGAAACTTCACCAGGAGCTTGGTGTGTACCTGAAGGCCGCCGCCAAGAAGTAGAATGACGAAAGCAGAGATGAGGAGAGCGAAACCTGAAGACATCAGGCGTCTCGCAAACTTCATTTTTAAGACAACGGGAATCGCAGACATGGGTGACAAACAGATCATCCGTCTCCTCGATTGGTACTTTAAACGTGCAGAAAAGAAGCGTCGGGGTCTTGCACTCAAGGACGCATGGGGATGGTAATGACAAAAGATCAACGACAGAGACTAAAGGTTGCTACGTGTGTTTACGATGCTCTGCAAAGAGGCGTAAGCGTTATCGAGATTACTCTTGCGGTGAGACTGCTCAAGTTTCCTAGCACATGGACCAGCGATCGAGCGATCGCTGGTTTGAAATGTCGCTATGAGCAAAAAGTTCCTGTCAGCAGACTCATCAACGGGTATTGGACGAATCGATCTCATTTCAAAATGTAACGATTCATAGGTGATTACATGGGATACGCACACATTGACAACCTCTACAAATCGCAAGACATTCTCATGTTCAGAGAATGTTTTGCCATGGAAAAGATCCACGGTACATCGGCTCACGTTTCATTTGACGTGTTCACGATTCCGAAGCTGAAGTTCTTCTCTGGGGGCGAGTCACACGTAAACTTCGTCAAGCTGTTTGACGTCGAGGTGCTGACCGCAAAGTTCGAGGCGCTGAACGCTGAGAAGGTCATCGTTTACGGAGAGGCGTACGGTGGCAAGCAACAGAAACAATCGCATCGTTACGGCAATGCGCTGAAGTTCGTTGCTTTCGACGTCAAGATCGGTGACTACTGGCTGAGTGTTCCTGATGCTGAACAGGTCGTTCTAAGTCTTGGGCTCGAATTCGTTCACTACAGGAAGGTTCCTGCAGAGATCGAGGCGCTCAACAACGAGCGGGACGCGCCGTCTGAACAGGCGAAGCGAAACGGCGTCAAGGGCATTCAGACTCGTGAAGGTGTTGTTCTTCGTCCTCTGCGCGAAATGCACGGCAACGATGGCTCTCGCATCGTGTCAAAGCACAAGCGTGCTGAGGAACGTGAAACTGCGACAAACCGTGACGTTGTCGATCCGTCAACACTTGCCGTTCTGGAGAAGGCGGAAGACATCGCGAACGAGTGGGTCACTCCCACGCGGCTCGAACACGTGCTCGACAAGTTGGGTCCAGTAGGTCTCGACAGGACGAAGGACGTGATTGTTGCAATGGTCGAAGACGTCGTCCGAGAAGGCAAGGGTGAGATCATCGATTCGAAGGACGCGCGGCGAGCGATCGGTAAGAAGACAGCTGAGCTGTTCCGAAAGCGATTCACAGACGCGCTCCAGGAGATGTGATAGACGTGTGGTTGTTGAAGTACATTGGCGTCTTTGCGCTAGTGGCGTTTCTTGATTTCATGTGGGCTCAGTACATCAAGCACACAGCGAAGGCGAACGCGCTAAAGTCGGCGTCGTACTCAATGACCATCTACCTCCTCGGTTGCCTTGTGACCATCGCATATGTGGAAGATCACAAGATGATGGTTCCTTGTGCACTCGGAGCATTTGCTGGTACGTACATCTCTGCGAAGCTCGAAAAGCCAAAAGAAACACCGTGATCAAAGAGAAGCACCTTGTCCCGGGCAAGGTCATCGGGCGATTGCACACAAGAACAATTGTTAAGCCCGGAAGCGAGTGGTACGATCGTGAGTACGTAGACTGGTGGGTGCCGTGTCTTGTCATCTACGCAAAGGCACGTATCGCCGGGGGACGACACGCTAAATCAAAGGCCCAACGAAATGGATGGGACGTGCTTGTGTTCTGGTTCGATGATCGCCAGCAAAAACTCGATGAAGTCTGGATTGCCAGCGACCACGACGGTTGGAAGATCATGTGGGGGTGATGTAGTACGATTGTTGAATGGTCATCAAGAGAGGCTTTTTCAACGATAGCTTCAACGATAACGCAACAGAAGTTAAACAAAGCCACGAACTGTTTAGCTCGCTTTATTGGCAACTTTCACGATTGCTTGACAGGATCAGGGTTGCGAATCCCGGCAAGGACGCAGCAGCAGCGTACTCCGACACCTACACCGGCAATGCAAGCAAGAACATCGTGGGAGCTAAGACGCTCATCGATGAACAGATCGCGAACCTGTCTCTCAAACAACTAGACGCATTCACCGATGCTGTCTTTGAGGATCCAAACAACCTCGGCAAGAAGCGTCGGGACGTCGCTGCGGTGATACTTTGTGCATGGGATGCCGCTGCTGCAAAGTACATGAAAGGCGAAGATGCAGCAGGCGACGCTGTAAGGGATGGCGATCTTTCGAAACAAACTGACATTCTAGAATCGATCGCGCAGAAAAAAAAGAAACTCTTTGCAGAAAAGATCGCAGACCACGCTTCCCAGCAGGTGAAAACTACAGGTGTTGTAACGTCTGGGGGCTCGAGCGCCGGCGCTCTCGTTCCCTCCTTGCCACTTGTTCCTGAGATCCCGAGCGGACCTCCTGCGCCGATCGTAACTAGCATCACTCCAAATACAGGCTTGACGTCGGGCGGGACTGCAATCACCGATCTCGCCGGCACGAATTTTGTTACAGGCGCGACTGTCAAGATCGGCGGTGTTTCTGCTACAAGCGTCGTATTCGTTTCATCAACAAAACTTACGTGTGTCACGCCGGCGTCATTGACGGCGGGCGCAAAAAATGTCGTAGTCACCAACCCAGACACTCAAACGAGCGGCGCGTCGGGAAATAGCTTGTTCACGTATACCGTCTTTGACCCCACGACGCTGGTTTTGTCGAGCTATCAACGAAGTTACACGACACTCCCGTGGAACGGTACAGCTAGCGCGGGGAACAGCGCACTGTACAAAGAAAATGCAAACCCGTCAATTCCGGCGCTTGGCACGCCCGCGCTAAATGGCGTCTCCGGGGCTCAATACACGCGGTCAGGCCGCGCCTCTATGACGGCGCTTGTGTCAAATTCAAGTGCAGTCATGATGGAGTCGCTTGTCAGCAATTCTGCTTACACAGTTTCGTTCTTGATTGACATGCAATCAGCTGCCAAACTAGCAGCCTTAGTCTACCAGCAATCGTCTGTGCTTCAAAGTGATGCTCACTGGGGCTGGTGTTTTTCTAGCACAGCCGGGATGTCAGGGCAGACTGCGCTTACGTTCAATGCCGCCGCACGGACGATCGTTAGAGGCACCGGAAGCTTTGTCACTGACGCGTTTGTTGCAGGCCAAACTGTCTACATTCGTCGAACCGTCAGCAACAACGGATTTGTTGCAGCAACACTTTCTGGCGTCACAGCCACTACGCTGACGTTCAATGTCGGGGCTGCCCTCGTTGATGAGAGTACGCTGCTAGCGGACGATGTGTGCATTTCTTCCGGTCCTTATACGATGACAGTGTTCAATTATACCGGCACATTCCCAGCTGTGACGATCACAGTCACGCCAGGCGTGCACTGGTACTACATCAGAAGGACTTCCTCAGGTACGATTCAAATTGATGTTGACGGGGTCCCAGGGACCCCCACTGCACTCGTGGACCACCTCGGCGCGAGCGGCATTCAAGCAAAAACAAATTCACCGTATCCACCTCTGCTCATGGACTTCATCATGTTCGAGCGATTCACATCGCTAGTATCACAGACAACGACAGAACGAGACAACTACAAGAGCTACTTGAACGTGACGTACGGTCTAAGTTATTGACGTGATTCACTTTTTTGGGCTGATTATTTACCACTGAAATACGCATATTCACCGAGTAATACGCACGGTGACCCACGAGACAATGGCGCGTGACCATGGTATGTTACCCCGTCCGTGACCCAAAAGACACACGTGGGTCATCTCGTGGGCCGTCGAAAGCCACTCGAGAACACTCGGGACCCTCACGGGCCACGCGTGGGTCCTGTTGAAAAGCACTTTCAACAACGAGAAAGTGTAACTCGCGGGTGATCGTGGTATTATAGATCTAGATGGTGGCGGAAGCCTCCTTCACGCTTGGTAGGCCCCGAAGGGGTGGGTACGCGGAGACGTCCGTGGGTCCCGAAGAGAGATCGCATCTCCGCCCGGCACTGAAGTTTCTGTGAAAGTTCACCCTCGAACCTGGTAAGATTAGATCATGAAGGTGTTCGTGAAAACAGACCCCGTGAAGACGCTCGTGACCGTGCCTGCAGAGGCTGACGTCGAGAACGAGTGCGATGAGAAGCCCGGTCCCACTGACGAGGACCTGCGCGACGCCGCGCTCGAAGACAAGTACGATTTCATCAAGGAAGGTCGCTGAGCGACTGTGTAAGTCGACAGCGAATCCTGGTAAGATTAGATCATGATGGAGACAACGGCAGTGACCCCCGCGAAGCCCAAGACGTACGACGATCTCATCAAGGCGAAGCAGGCCGAGATGAACGAGCTGGGAAAGCTCCTGGCGCTTCACCTCGCGTCGATCCGCGATATCGTCAATGCGCACTTCGCCGCGAACGACGGGTGTACCAAGTGCGGTGGACGCGGTTGGGTTGTGGTGTGGGACACCATGGACTCGATGAGCGGATGCTACGCCGAGTACGGTGGATGTCCCGACGAAAAGTGCACTGAGGAAACTCGTGCGAAGTCGGGTACGATCGTGTACAACCATCACTCGAAGTACGACAACCTTCGTGGCGTCGCGGATCCCATCACGGCCCACCCGCTGCACAAGATCATGTGCGTTCCGGTGATGAACGACTTCAAGGCACTCGCCAACGAAGTGGAAGAGCTCAGGCGCATGGGCGCGGTGAAGAAGGGTTCGAAGGTCGTCGTGATCAAGGGGCGCAAGCTCCCTGTCGGAACACTCGCAGTCGCGGCGTACGTCAACGCCGACAGCGCCCTTCTCAAGGACGAATCCAAGTGGCAGGATCGCAATGCGAACGGCATCTGGGTTCCGCTTCAAAACCTCGCGGTTCTCGCCTGAAAGTACGAACGTGCCCCCACTTGTGATAGCAGTGATCGTCATTCTCGGACTTTTCATGTTGTTCCCGAAGGGGTTCAAATACATGGTGGGTCTTTACGCAGGCTTCGCGCTCGGATTCGTCGCCTGGACAGTCGCAGTCCTGTGTGCCTTCGGGCTGATGTGGGACCCGGTCGCATTTTTGTGTTTCATCGTGCCCGGCCTCGTGCTCGGGTGGATTCTCGCAGCGAAAGGTTGAAATGATCATTCCCATCCTCGCCCTCGCACTCATCGGCGGGCCCGTCGGATTCTACATCGGCTTTGTTTTCTACGTGAAATCTCAGCCTTCAGAGAAGTGAAACCTGTAACCACGACGTGGTAAGATAGATCTATGTGGAAGCCTTGTGAGTCGGATTTCAATCTGTCCCGACATCTGATCCCGTTCCTGCAGGATGTTCCGTTTTATGCGGAGATCTCGAGGCACGTTCAGAAGCGATTTTCAACCGACGTTTCGACGCTGGGTGTCAGCTATGACGCCAAGGCCGACGAGATCGTCCTGACCGTCAACCCGTACTTCATGGCGGGCGGAACGTACACGAATCAGCGTGGTAAGCAGGTCACTGAGGAAGCTCTCACCAACTGGGAGATTCGTGGTTGCCTCACTCATGAGTTCGATCACCTTGTCTTCGGTCACCTCGCTGCTCGGCGTCGTGAACCCGCTGATGACTGGAACATCGGCGCAGACTGCGGCATCAACTCGCTGATCTACGCGAACGCAGGTCAGCCCCGTGACATCGAGCCGGGTAAGACCTCACGCCCGCTTCCCAGGATCGCACTGGTTCCGGGTCAGCGTCCCTACGTCGACCCTGCGAAGTTCGCCGAGATGACGCCTGAGCAGCAGGCTCGCACCTCGCACATGCAGGACCTCATCGAAAAGTTCCCTGCAAAGAAGGCTTCGGAGTGGTATTTCAACAAGCTCCAGGAAGATCGCCAGAAGAACCCTGACATGTACCCGAAGCCGGGTGAGGGTCCTCCTTGCGAAATGGGTGAGGGCACGGGCGCCGGCGTTGGGTCCATGGACGATCACGGCGGGTGGGACGAAGTCGACGATGAGATGCGTGAGTTCATCGAAGGCAAGGTCAAGTCGATCATCGAGAAGGCGGTGCGCCATGCTGACTCACAGTCTGACGGGTGGGGAAACATCCCCTCTGACATCCGCGAGGAGATTCGCCGCTCGATCTCTACGATCATCAACTGGCGCAACGTGCTTCGGCAGTTCGTCGGAATGCTGGTTCGCGGAAATCGCACCACGTCGATCAAGCGCATCAACCGACGTTATCCGTACATTCACCCGGGTGTCAAGCGCAGCTACACTGCGAAGCTCCTGATTGCGATTGACGAGTCCGGGTCTGTCGGTGACGACATGCTGGAGATGTTTTTCGCCGAACTCGAGTCTCTCACCAAGAAGGTCGACGTTACGCTTCTCCACTTCGACTGCAGCGCAAGCATGAAGGACGTCTACGAGTGGAAGAAGGGTCAGCGTCCCAAACTGAACCGCGTCAAACACGGAGGCACTGACTTCGATGCTCCCACTCGCCTCGCAAATGATCCAAAGAATCGCGGTCGTTGGGATGGAATGCTGATCATGACCGACGGTTGCGCTCCTGCACCCGGTCCGAGCCGCATCAAGCGTGGTTGGGTCCTCGGTCAGGGTTGCAAGCTCTACTTCCCGTCTGATGAAATCCAGGTGTTTCTTACGAAGGAGCGTCCGATGGCGGGCGCATGGCGATGAAAATGACGACCGGTGAAAAACTACTGACGATCACTCTCGAAGAGCTGCTCACGATTCCGTGCGTGGAGTTGTTCAAGCAGGGAAACGAACTCAATCGAACGCTATCTCTTGACATCCAACAGCACTTTGCAGATCTCGTTAGGCCTCTTGCGACGCCGTATGTGGAAAAGCTCGAGGCAGAGTACGAAAAGAATCCCGGACCTGAGGTCACTGACGAAACGATCAAGATCGTCAATGAGCTCTCACGTGAACACGGTCTTGTCGTTACGTCAACATGGTCAGCGCTGACGGCAACGGGCCAAGACAAGATCGAAAAAGCAAAGTGGGCACACAAGCGATTGGCTCATCTCATTCTCCGAGTGTGCACAGGAAAGGTCGATTGATCATGGATCAGAACAAGCCTGAGGTTCCCGACGTCGCAACTGTGCGTCTGACAAAGTTTCGAAACTTCATTGCATACACTTGGGCAGCGATGGTTGGTTTCGCATTGGTCTGCTCCTGTGCCGGGCATCGTGAAGGTGCCGTCTATGTGCTAGCGCTGATCACAGTCATGTGGGTCACAATGCGAATCATCCGTGAAGCAGCAGACGTGTATTTGACGAAGATTCAGGCGCAGATCAACGAAATGAAGGCGAAGATCGAGAAACTAAAGAAGGACGACGAGCCTCCGTCAGATACGTAGATCCGTGAGTGGGATCTTCAAGGTAGGACAGATGGTTTCCGTGCTCGACTGGCACGATGACAATCTGGAGCTCTATGATGCTCCTGCCGGGCGCCTCAGTGCAGATGACGTGGGAACACGTGTCATCGGAACGCTTAAACACGGTGATGTTGCGCTTGTCGTCGCTACGGAGCGCACGGACGGTGGGTGCGTATACGTGATCGGACCCAATGGCGGCGGATGGGCATTCGGTGCATTTCTGAATATCGTCAGACAAACGCAATAATACCATGCTTCCAAGACCTGGCGATATTTCACGTGCCTTCAGGGGTGGGCCGATCGGCATGTATAACTCATATCCTGAGGACAATGTCATCGCCAACATGGCACATGACGACGTGGGTGAAGATGATGGACTTTTGTTCGTCATCGCTCGGCGCGCCGATTGGTGTTTTGTCCTCATGTCACGGACGATGAAGCTTGGTTGGGTTCACAAATACGACATTGGTGTCGGACATCATTCAAACACAGTGTACCACGTCAAGTGACAGTATATGATTGAACAAATGAAAAATCCCATTGAAAAGGGCACGCGTGTTGTCCTAAACGGCAATCTGCAGCCTTACGCAAAGGCGATCGTCGTAGACACGGTGTTTCGATCGACGGAGGCAAGGTGGGAGATTTTGCTCGAATGGCCGAACACACCGGGTGGCCCGTCAAAGAGCCGCGTTTGGGACAGCGATGAAGGAAAAACCTGGGTCAGATTTTCTAGTCTGAAATTGCCAAACTGATGTCGACCACGAATCCTCCCGATCTTGATCTGCCGGCATTTGGTGAACTCGATTTTAGCGGGTTCATTGAAAGCGATGATGAGCCCGAGACTGCGCCATGTCCAGGGTCTGCACACCTTGTTGTCATCGACAAGTGTGAGGCATTGTTCATCAGCGCCACGTGGGCGATTGTTGCGACCGTAGGCAAGCACGAGCTCGGACGCTCGACGTCGATCGATAAATCACACTCCGATGCATTCATCAAGCGGTGGACGAGACAGTTGATTCGCTCGAATAAAGTTAGACTGAAACGATTGGGCGTGGACGTGCCCGCGACGTACCTTTCTTGGGGCGGCGTTCTTGACGATCTCGAAGACTAAAAAGTTCACCAGCGAACAAAAAGTGAAAAAAGTGTGAAACTAACTGCACCAACAGGATAAGTTACTAGATACCAGCCGACAACGGCAACAAATGGTCCCATCCGCTAGCGGCTAGGCAGCTACCTTCTCACGGTAGAAACACGGGTTCGAGTCCCGTTGGGATCACCGCTGCAAACCCCGCAGCAACACGAGAAACGATCAATCAAATGATGTCGAGCACTTTCACAGGTAGGATGAGCGAACGTGGCGTAAGCCGCGGCTGCTCCACGTCCACCGTGGGATTGCTGCCGTTTACGTGGCCGCTCCCCCATCGGGGATGAAACGCGGCAGCTGGGAGAGACGCCTAGCAGACAATAAAAGAAACCCCGAATAGGGAATGTTTCGGTGTGTAGCTCAGACTGGTAGAGCGCTGCGTTTGGGTCGCAGAAGTCGCAGGTTCGAATCCTGTCACACCGACTACAACATATCAACTCAGGTTTGTCGCCACTCTCACGGAATACCGGAAGAAGCGACTAGTGCGGACGGATTCAACGTCTGATGCCTACTGAGGCGAGATGTATGGAGAATTTAGGAATGTAGATCAGCGGCAAGATCGTTGCTTTCACACTGCAAAAATCACGGGTTCGAGTCCCGTCATTCCTACAAAGGTTTTCGGTGTGTAGCTTAGCCTGGTAAAGCGCGTGCTTCGGGAGCACGAGACCGCAGGTTCAATTCCTGTCACACCGACCGAGAACGCGACGTAAACGCGTGACATGTCTGGAGAGACAGACCCAATGCTGATGTCACCCAAGGGTGGGTACCTGTTTCGTAATCAGGCCTGTGAGGGTTCGAATCCCTTCGTCAGCTCCGTGTGTTTGGTGGGATAGCTCAGTAGGTAGAGCACTGGCCTGAAGAGCCGGGTGTCGCGAGTTCGATTCTCGCTCCCACCACTAGTGTGTTTCAGGATGTAAGTCAGCGGCAGACAGCCTCACTTGGACTGAGGAAGCCGTGGGTTCGAGTCCCACCATCCTGACTGTGGCCGTAGCCGAGTGGTTTCAGGCGGATGACTGTGAATCAGCTTACACGGGTTCGAATCCCGTCGGTCACCCCAAAATTTGCCGAGATGTGCTAGCATGATCGGTGAACAACCGAGTTTCGGCTCCTGTGGACAGGCCGGCGGAAGTTCGGGCCCCGACTGAACGGGGCGTAAGACGGGTTTATCTCCCGTTGTCTACACGCACCCCCTTGCAGCTCGCTGGTCGAGCGCCGCCCTGAAGACGCGGAGGCATCGGTTCGATTCCGATCGAGGGGGCGAAGCAGATACTTAAAGACATGAGCGTTACATCAGTCACACTGACGGGGAACACTGTACTTCTGTCACAACCTGACAAGCAGGTCATCAAGTTCACGGGTTCACCCGCAGGAACACCTCTTGTCACGATTGCTGCGGGTTTGCCCGGCGATCAGTTGTTCATCGTCAACCGATGTTCAAAGACCGTGTTGATCGCAGATGCAACTGCACCGGCGACCACGGCTAGCGCAATTCGGATTGCTCCGAAGTTTTCGGCGGCAATCTTTTGGGGCGGCGATCGCTGGTACCCATCTGCACTGCCGGGAAGTATCGACGGTAAGATCTATTTGCCAGCACCAGTCCCGGGCCCACAGGGTCCTCAAGGTGTTGCCGGCACGGACGGAGCCGTAGGACCACAAGGAGTTCAAGGTCTAGACGGTCTTCAGGGCATTCAAGGACCAGCGGGTCCTCAGGGTGTTCCGGGACCAGCAGGCCCGATGGGTCCGCAAGGTCCAGTCGGTCCTCAGGGGCCTGCAGGAACAACAACCATACCACCTGTCACGGGCACCGTGCCCACGAATCCAATCACGTTCTCAAAAAACGTCAGCTTTACGCAGACAACACCTCAGAGCAATTACTGGGCACAGGTTCCCACAGCATACGATTCGACTCACAAGACGCCAATCACTCTGTTCGTCTGGCTTCATGGTTGTGGTGGCAAGAGCGAGTTCGACGTTGGAATGGTCTCGCCGGGTGGCACTACACAGACGTGGATCTCAATCGCTGTTGGCGGTCGAGAAGGCGCGTGCTGGTCGACTGTTGCAGCTGATGAGCCAAAAGTTCTTGCTGCAATCGCAGACATGAAGACGAAGTTTAACATCGGTCGAGTCATCCTCGGAGGTTACTCTTCGGGTGGTGACATCGGGTACCCGATCGCATTCCGTAACTCAAGCATCATCTCAGGCGCATTGTTTGAGAACACTGGTCCGAGCGGAACAGCGTTCACTGACGCAGATGCAGCCACGAAGAAGGTTGACATCGTTCACCTCGCACACCTTTCTGATACGACGTATCCGATTGCAAACGTCAGAACGAACATGACGACTCTTCGAAACAAGGGATTGAATGTTGTCCTGATCGAAAAGCCAGGCACGCACTATGATGCCGGCGCAACGTATGACACCGCGGGCTCGACACCAGGTGACCTGCGGGCGTTCCTTCTTCCATACCTCAGCAATTCAACGTGGGCAACTGGGACTTCAACGCCTCCAAGTGTTCCAGTTCTGCCGCAACTTCGCGGTGTGAACCTCACGGGAGGCGGTTTAGCATACACCGGTCTTCCTCCGCAGAAGGGAACGAACTACCTGTTCGTTTCAAACCAAGACATTGACTACCTTGTCGCAGCAGGTGCAAACCACGCACGATTGGTGTTCAGCTGGGAAGGTTTGCAGCGTACAGCTCTCGGAGCATTCGATGTAGCCTATAGCGCAGACCTAAAAGCGGTCGTCGACTATGCAACGAGCAAGGGACTGTACGTCCTTCTTGAGCCTCACGGCGAGATTGACGCTGACTTTGCTGCATACTACGGTAATAAGGTCGGATCTGCACAGGTTCCCAACAACGTCTTCGCTGACCTTTGGTCACGTATGGCAACACTTTATGGTTCGAACCCAAATGTCATCTTTGGCCTTTCAAACGAACCTCACGACACTTCGACGGTCCAGTGGTTCTCTGCTGCACAGGCTGCGATCAACGCAATCCGAGCAACGGGAACGAAGAATCTGATCCTCGTCCCAGGAAACGGATGGACGGGAGCGAGCACTTGGACGAGCACTTCGGTCGACACCGCGGTGACGAAGGTCTCAAATGCAACGGCATACAAGACTTTGACCGACCCAGCCAACAACATGGCGTGTACCGTTCACATGTACTTCGACGCAAACGCGGGGGGCGGTGCAGACGATATCGTCAGTGCTACGATCGGCGTGGACCGATTGAAAGTTACAGTCGACTGGGCACGAGCAAACGGTGTCAAGGTTCACCTAGGCGAGTTCGGTCTCAACGCTAGCAATTCTCTAGCTGCATCGACGATGACAAACCTGCTGAACTACTTGAACGCCAACAAAGACGTCATCTTGGGATGCGCATGGTGGGCATATGGTCCTCCAACGTGGTGGGGAACGTATCACTTCACGGCATGTCCGTCAAGCAACTATACGGTTGACAGCCCACAGATGAAGCTCCTGAAACCTTTCTTCGCCATCTAAAGAACCATACTTACATCATGCGAATCAAACTCTCAGAGCTACGTAGGCTGATTTCGGAGGCCGTCGCAGACCATATGCGACTTCCACGAGGAACAAACTCGCGAGATGACGCAGACGATCGACCACTCACTGACAATGAGTTGGATGACCGTGTAAATCTTGAAGACGCAAAGTAAGGTCTTGTCGGGGAACGCCAAAGGCTAGCGACGGAGCTGCAACCTCCGTGATCATGTGGGTTCGACTCCCTCCCTCGACTCTAGTTTCTCAGCCAGTAATCATCGACTTGAGACCTAAATCTCAATGGCGGAACGGCATACGCGGCAACGTCTAAAAAACGAGCCAGGGGTACGTGTGGAAACGCACTGAGCCCCTTGAGGGTTCGAATCCCTGTAGATGAACGTTGAGAAATTTTGCTGGTCAAGTAGACGTGGGAATACGCCTCTTTGGTAAGGAGGAAATGACGGGTTCGACTCCCGTGACCAGCTCTGAAAGTAACTGTTTCCCAATTGGTCGCAAGACCTAATTGTAGCTCAACGGCAGAGCGGCTGGCGTGAAGCCATCAGATGGAGGTTCGAATCCTTGAAAGTGAAATCAACATGCGACCATGGCCGAGAGGCAAGGCATCTGGCTTCCACCCAGAACACGCGAGTTCGAATCTCGCTGGTCGCTCTACGTTTAGTAACTGCTTCTCTAAGGTGGCACGGTGTACACGTCCGGCATAAAACCGGATAGAATCGCGAGATTCTTGCAGGTTCGAATCCTGTTAGACCGTAAGTGAACGACGTTTGGTCCCATGGTGGAAAGGTAGACACGGGAAATTTAAAATTTCTTGCCAAAAGCGTCCCGGTTCGAATCCGGGTGGGACTACGACTGTGCATCAACGAAGGTTGTTGTGCGGACAACATCCAAGTAACTAGCTGAAGGGGTCACCCTCAATTCAGGTGTAAAAGATGCACGGCCACCGTCCAGGAGGCAGGATGCGGTGCGATACCGCAGCGAAGGTGAAAAGATCATGCTGTTTTCGTATAATGGTATTACCCCGCCTTTGTAACGCGGTGACGTCAGTTCGATTCTGACATACAGCTCAACTCAAAGTGTGTAAATTGCCCTCACGGCATGGTACAGTAGATCATGTTCAACAAAATCAAGTTGGTCGCCGGACTGGCGATCGTCATCGTCGGAATGGTCGCCTACAAGATGGCGCATGACGAAAAGAAGAAGGCGCAAGAAAACAAGCACAAGACTCAGCGGAATTCAAAGTCCGCGAGCGTGTGGAATTAAGTCCACACGTATGGTGACCGTAGCCGAGTGGTTTCAGGCGGCTGACTGTGAATCAGCTTACGCGGGTTCAATTCCCGTCGGTCACCCAAACGCGCTTCATCGACGCGTACAAATATCGGTGCAAATGCGGTCTAGTCGTCTAACGGCATAGGACTCTTGGCCTTCAACCAGGATAATGTGGGTTCGAATCCCATCTAGATCACTCTTTCTCTTTTGGACCCATCGACCACTGGCTAAGTCAACGCCCTTTCAAGGCGTGGAACCGGGATCGATACCCGGTGGGTTCACCGAGCGTGTTATGCTATCGTGGCGGAATTTGGTAGACGCGCAACGTTGAGAACGTTGTGGCCGCAAGGCCGTGGAGGTTCGAGTCCTCTCGATAGCACTGATTTGCAGGGTCCTTTGCAACAAGAGGATACATTAGCGCTGCCGCTGGTCATGCGTCCTGATAACCAGCTCCAGCTTATCAAGCGGTCGTTATAAGATAACGATCACCAATACTTGCACCGTTCGGTGCGTTCAGAAAAGTGACACGGTGTCACATATTACTTAATATTTGTTTATATGCCGTCGTGGGGGAACTAGGCAGACCCACTGCACTCAGAATGCAGCGCTTCACGGCGTGTGGGTTCGATTCCCACCGACGGCACTGGGGTGGAGGTTAGACGATCGCTGGGCTTATATCCCAGAGGAAAGTCGGGGCTCCACAGAACAGGGTACTGGCTAACGACCAGGCGCCGCGAGGCGACGAACCGCTCAACAGAAAACAAACCGCCGATGGCCCGCAAGGGATCAGGTCAGGATGAAACGGTGAGGTAAGAGCTCACCGCGGACGCAGCGATGCGGACGGCATGGGGCGACTCCCGGAGCAAGACAAACAGAATGCGTTTGAGGGCTGTTCGCCCGAGCATTCGGGTTGTTGCTATAGGTGCCGTGGTAACACGCATCACAGAGGAATGATCGTCCACCGTCAAGGTGAACAGAACCCCGCTTACGATCCACCCCACAATCGAATACTTACATCATGCGAAATGTTCAGTTGTTGTCAGAAACGGTGCGCCTGTTGGTGCTCGAATTACGCAACAAGGCACTGTTTCGCAGCATTGTGAAGAAGTACCCGAACGTTCCCCAGTACGTACTTCGTGATATCTTCCGCGGTGATGACGATCCGGTCTTCGCAAAATTCAATCGTCTTACGTGGAGGAAAAAAGTTCTCGAAGTCAACCCGAAAGACTTCAGCCCAAACACGCTTGAAAAGTTCAAGGCTCGAGGCTTCGGTGAGCGAGTTCCTGACAACATGTACGTTCACAATGACAAGGAGCGCACGGCAGTCCAACAGAAGGTCGCTTCTTCACGCTCGGCAGGCTCAAATGAACCCGTCATCATCATCGACCGCGTCGATGGATATGACTTGTGGGAAGGTTGGCACCGCACCATGGTGCTTTTGAAGACCGGTGATAATGGTGAACGTCCTGAAGAATGGGACGCTGTTAAGATCAACGCGTGGGTGGGTTCATCACCTCGCAAAATGTAACGTATTTGCCCTCGTAACTCAGCGGATAGAGTGCCACGCTTCGAACGTGGAAGTCGGGAGTTCGAATCTCTCCGAGGGTGCTATGTAAACCGTGCCTAGGCGGTGTACGATTGTGACATGAAGCTAGGAATTTGATACGCACACATGGCGGAATGGTAGACGCGCTAGATTTAGGATCTGGTGCTCGAAAGAGCGTGGGGGTTCGAGTCCCTCTGTGTGTACGAAGACGTGCGAATTAGTAACATGTCACCATGGTAAGGTGACTACCTTTCATGCCGGACAGGTCCGCCGGTAGATTGTGAAGGTGAAAGTAGCGCGTCTTATATGCCGGGTTGGCTCAGCGGCAACAGCACCTGTTTCATACGCAGGAATTATCATGGGTTCGAGTCCCATACCCGGCACGAATGATCGACTACGTTACAGAGGGCGCGCATTGGCATTTCCCTGCAGGCACTAAGTGCAAGGCATGGTACTCCGACTATGGACGCATCACGAACCTTTTGTTCAAGGGTCACGTTCATACACACATCAAACTCCCAGGAGCTCCAATCATGTGGGCAACACAGTACATCGAACAACTGAAGCTCGGACAGACCGTTCAGTTCAGGCCGCATGGAAATTCTATGCAACCGCGGATCGAGAGCGGTCAGCTCGTTACCGTCAAGCCGGGACTAGTTCCTCTTGTCGGCGATGTCGTCCTGTGTAAGGTCGACGGTCGACAGTGGCTTCACTTGGTTACAGCGATCGGTAGCGATGGTCGCTATCAAATCAGCAACAACAAGGGACACATCAACGGGTGGTGTCAACAGCACAACGTCTTTGGCGTTGTCGTAATGGTAGAACCATGATCAACGATTTCGTCGTGTATAGCAGACAGGCGATCGAAGCTAGCAATGGCCAGCGCACGATGCCTCACATCATCGTGTCGATCAGCACACCAGAGGCACCTCCTGCAGATTTTATCACCAATGAAAATACGTTGGGCGTCCTTCGCATGTGGTTCTACGACCTCGATCGCGTGATCGAAGGTTACAATGACCACCTCGAACCGGGAATGTTTCAGCCTTCACAGGCGAAAGAGATCCTCGATTTTGTCAATGCGCATCCTAGCGCTGAACGCTTTATCGTACACTGCGATGCCGGCATGAGCCGCTCTCCGGCCGTCGCTGCAGCCCTCTCGAAAATTCTTGTGGGCGAGGATGATGGCTTCTTCAAGCAATATCACCCGAACATGCGTGTCTACCGAACCATCTTGGAGGAGCACTACGCTCCGGGAGAATCGTCTTGCCTCGAGTGAATCCGCGCATCACCCAACTTGAGTGGGAGGTCGGACTCTTACGCAAGCAGATCGCAGCCTCCAGAAAAGAACCGGAAGACTTCCCTTGCACGGGATGCGGTGACAATTCGTGTATCGTGAAGTCTCCGTCTGGGATGGCAACAAATGGCGGATGCAGGTGTGAGGCTTTCGAACTTCGACGTGCGATGCTGTGGTACAAGCGACGATCAAAATTTCTCGAAGAAACAATCAAACAACAGGCTGACGAAATTTCATCTCTCCGTGGTCCAACTGGATAAGACGCCGGTCTACGAAACCGGAAATTGCTGGTTCGAATCCAGCCGGGGAGGCTCATGGATCTAAAACGTAAGGGCGACATACGTCGCGTGAAGGCATCCCGGCGTTACTCCGACCGCCGTGACGAAGGCGAGCGCCGACAGGCGCCCGAAGAAAACCTCGTCAAAAAGATCGTAGTCACCGGCGACCGTGAGTGGGATGACATCCCCCGGGTCGTCGAGGAACTAAAGGGCTACAGGCCCGGCACGATCCTGATCCACGGCACCTGCCGAGGGGCAGACATCATCTGTGCAGCAGTCGCGGAAGCGTATGGTTTCATTGTCCGTGGTTATCCCGCCGATTGGGAAACGTACGGAAAAGCTGCAGGGGTCATTCGCAACCAACAGATGCTTGATGTCGAGAACAAGCCCGAAGAACCCATTGACGTGTGTCTTGGATTTCACAACGACATTGCGAACAGTCGTGGCACTGCCGACATGATCAAGCGCACTGAAAAAGCGGGCATTCCCGTGAAGCTTTGTACCACACACCACGACGTTGTACAAGGCAATGAGTCTGAAACAAATGGTAAGTAGTGACCTAGAATTCAAACATGGACCTAGCAACTGCTGCGCTGATTTTCTCAACGAAGTTGATGGATAGCACTCACAATCCCAACTGGGGTCCCTACGATCATCAAACGATGGGACAAATTGTGACAGGCATTGTGAAGGCAACGACTGACATTTCCATGGTCGAAACGTTGATCAGAATCGCACGCTGGGAAAGCGGCGGCTTTCGGGCCGACGTGGCCAACTGCAAGATCCTCGGTAAGATCGGTGAACGCGGAGTGTTTCAGGTCCTGCCTTCAAATGAAAAGGAAAAGACGGATCTGTGCTCTAGCGACTTTGCTGTGCAAGCGGCGGTTGCAATCACACACGTCAACACCAGCATCAACACGTGTAAAAAGTACGGGCTCAAGGACAGCAACCTTCTGACTGCATACACGCATGGTCACTGCCTCATTGCAAAAGGGAAAGAAGCACTGCTTCGATGGGGCACCGGTCACGGAATCTTTCTCGTCATCAACGCAAACGCAGGTGATTCACAGTGAGTAACTACAAGCAACCTGAAGCGCCGACGAGCGCTCCTGAACAGATCGACAGCTTTCGAGGAGACTTTGGTTTCCTGAGCAACTTCTACGAGTCGTCTATCTGGGTCGACGGACAACGCTATCCGACCGTCGAGCATGCGTATCAGGCTGCGAAAGCGTCAGATCCGACGACTGCAAAGATGATTCGAGAGGCAAAGACGCCCGGGATCGCCAAGCGACTCGGACAATCGTGTCAATTGCCGCCTGACTGGGATTCTCGAAAGGTCTCAGTGATGCGAGGGTTGGTCACAGAAAAATTCAAGAACCCGCTCCTCAGGTCTCTCCTTCTGGCAACAGAGGACGCACCGTTGGTCGAGGGAAACACCTGGAACGATAAGTTTTGGGGCGTGTGCAGAGGCGAAGGCAAGAATCAACTGGGCCAAATCTTGATGGAAGTTCGAGAATTTTGTCGAATGGAAGAAGAATTGTAACGAACATGCTACAGTGGCGGAATGGCAGACGCGCCGCACTCAAAATGCGGTGTCCGAAAGGACGTGAGGGTTCGAGTCCCTCCTGTAGTACGGTGAGTAACCCGATGCGAAGCCGACCTCTCGGTGTAAGTTGGAACTCTGTGGGGAATCCGATGACCAATGTGACGTCAATAGCGCCATCAATGTCATTCTTGCTTAGCAGTCAATCTTTTAAGACCGCGGCTGACCCAGGTTGAAGGTACGAGTCCTTCCAGACAGTAGGTGAAAATTTCCAATCTCTCTGTAATTCAGCCGGACAGAATGCCAATTTCCTAAATTGGACGTCGGGGGTTCGAGTCCCTCCAGAGAGGCAAATGATGAACAACGTCTTGTCTTGGCTTAGAATTTACGTAAGCAATTAGTCCCAATGAATCGGGAATGCCCAGACCTCAGTAACCAACGGCAAGGAAGCGTAAGTGGAGTTGCCTCGGTGTGAACGTAATGTTACCCGTAACGGACAGAGTTCCCAGAAGGTGAGTAGGTCGATTTCTTCTCGTGGCGCAACTGGATAGCGTGACTCCCTCCGAAGGAGTAGGTTGTGGGTTCGAATCCCACCGAGAAGGCAAATGAAGTTCGATGAAGTTGTTCCTGACTGTGCTGCGTATGCCAAGGATTTTATCCCGCTAGAAGCATCACCAACGTTTTTCGATCACCTTCGTGACGAAACGCCATGGCGTCAAGAACACATGACGTTCGGAAAGGACAACCAGGTCCCTCTTCCTCGTGTCGTTGCGTGGTACGGCGATCCAGGTGCGAACTACTACTATTCAGGCATTCACAATGAGCCTCTTCCTTGGACGGATACGCTCTTGGAACTCAAGCGAAAGTGCGATGCGATCCTTCCAGAGAGTCGCTTCAACAGCGTCCTTCTGAATTACTACCGCGACGGTCATGACTCAATCGGATTTCACGTTGATAACGAACGTGATCTCGTTGACAATTCAGTGATTGCTACAATTTCGCTTGGGACGCCACGAACCTTTGTCATGAAGTCAAAAGCAGGCACAGGTGAAGTTCACAAGGTCGACGTAGAAGACGGGTCATTGCTACTTATGTACGGCAGGTGCCAGAAGGAATGGCTTCACGGCATCCCGAAACAAGCAGATGTCATCGGTCCAAGAATTAGCCTCACGTTTCGTACTGTACACATCAAATAATGTCACGCTTCCGTGGCTCGAATGGATTAGGCGGCTGCCTTCTAAGCAGCGTTATGCGGGTTCGAATCCTGCCGGAAGCGCAAAAAAGTGGCTCGTGTTTGTGGTTATCATGACGACATCGTCATGTGTGACTTGGTACATTAGGCCCACACAAGAAACTGTGTACCTTGAAGGCAAATGGGATTATCCTAGACTAGTAGCCGACGGTGGCTACGAAGCGTCAGATCAACATTTTCAGTTGAGGTGAAGACATGTCTACTCTCATGCGTGCAACGAAGAAGGATAACTCTGGTCGTGTTTACGTTGGTGGGGGCCCGCGCCCGGATAACACCGATATCAAGCGGAAGGAGGCAAAGGAGCGCGCGGAAGCGTGGTCGAAGCTTTCTCCCAAGGAGCAGCTCGCTGCCCTTGCGTCTCGTCCGGGTGAGTCCAAGCGTCAGAAGGCGCGCCTGACTGCTCTCATCGAGAGGGGGAATCGCAAGCCTGTCGTGGAGAACGCCGCCGAAGCAACGACTGAGACGCCTGCTGATGGCGGACGAATCAAGGCGAAGGACCGCCGTGCGCAGGAGCAAAAGAATCGTCCGACCCGGTAGTCTTCTACTCGGCTGATCCTCCTACTTATGGGCTGAGACGTTGTGAACACGTACAGCCCATTTCGGCGCGTTAGCTCAGCGGTAGAGCACCACCTTGACACGGTGGGTGTCGCTGGTTCGATCCCAGCACGCGTCACTGCGTTTTCTTACGCAGTTCTGTTCCTTGACAATTTGGAGGACATCATGAGTGACGTGAAGCAGGTGATCGTTGTGCGAAAAGACCTTAACATGAGGAAGGGAAAGATTGCTGCACAAGTAGCACATGCCTCAATGAAGTTCTTGATCGACAATAACGAAGCCGAACGAGGCGACGAGATCGTCGTCAAACTATCCCCAGACGAAGCGTCATGGCTGATGTCAGGTTCATTCACAAAGATTGTCGTAGGAATTGACAGCGAGGAAGCACTCGAGAATCTAATCTTTCAGGCAGAAATGGCTGACGTCGAAGTTCACCCGATCATCGACAGCGGTGCGACTGAGTTCAATGGTGTCAAGACTTTGACGTGTGCAGCCTTTGGGCCTTGCACGGCTGAACAACTTGATCGCTTGACAGGAAATCTGAAGCTCATCTGAAGGCTTCATCGGCGCATAGCTCAACGGTAGAGCGTCGCACTTACACTGCGAATGTTGGGGGTTCGAACCCCTCTGTGCCGACAAAATTGTGTAACGAGACACTCTCGAGAGGTACTATGAATCATGAGGTGGTTCTATACATTGGTCGCGGTGAGTGTCTTGGTGGGCTGCTCGGGGGCACCAGATGACCACCATGAGGGTACAAGGCAGGCCCAGGATGCAGGAAGCGAGTCTTCACGACCCGCTGAAAGCACTGACGATCCCGCCGTCACGTTGACGCAAGACATTCATGAGGGACCTTGCGGTCGAGCGGAAGTCACGCACGTCAAGGTCGATGGTGGCGAGTTCATCTTCGTGATTCCTCTTCCGTGCAATCCGTACTACCGTGACATCGGCGACCCACAATCGAAAAACTGAAGTGTAGTCGACGTTCACGTGTGGTAAGATGGGAGCATCATGAAGAAGCTCATCACTGCGTTGTTCGTTGCTTTCTGTCTCATGGTTGTCATTGTCCCAACGAAACAGGCGGAGGCTCAGGTGACATGGTGCGGTGTCTGCTGTGACCGTGACTTGAATGGATTTGCTCGCCCGCGGTGTGTGCTTGTGAACCCGTATCCTTGTGGCGGTGTCTGTGTTTGCTACGGCGTTCAGGGTGTAGGTTTTGCGTGTAACTGAAACGAATTGGAAGTATGGCGGAGAGGCCGATCGCGTCTGGTTGCTAACCAGAAGGGTGTAACAGCCCCATGGGTTCGAATCCCATTACTTCCTCGAGATGAAAAGAAAAATCACTTTCTCTGACGAAAATACTGCTTGGCGTCGTGAACCACGCAAGGGTGAACTCAACTACGAGCTCAAGCGCATCATTACCGAACAGTGCACCAAGAAGCGATTCAAGGATGCAGTAAAGAGCATTGAGATCGCAGTAGATCGCCTCGCTCGTAAGTTCGGTGTGAAGGAGTTTGAATGCGAATACACACGCGATTCAAACCTCGACAGTTCGGGACATAGGAGGTCGTGGATCACTGAGTGTGTTTCCATCCGTGCGTTCAGGTGCCGGGCGAATGGAACTACTGCAATTCACCGCGTCGGTGCAACGTCTCACCCCCATTTCTTTGGCAAAGAGGAGCGGTTCGCAAATCTTTCTGCACCTCGAGACATTCACATCTTTGACATCATCGATGATTCTTATGACTGGGAACACAAGACTGCGAAGGGCGTGAAAGGTATCAGACCAAGTCTTGCCGCAAAGTTCAAGAAGCTTCGTGCTGCCCGGAAAGCAAGCAAGCGCTGATGGAGATCAACTGTCCCGGTTGTGATGCCAAGATCGAACAACATGAAGCACCCACCAAACTCAACAGCAGAGGTGAAGCGTGGATCTGTTTCAAGTGCACAGCCGTCGTCTGTGTGTGGTGTTATATGCACCACACAGAAAGGGCCCACCCAGAGTGCTATGGTCTAATTAAGAAGCCCACGGTTGGCGGCAAGAAAAAAGCACGTAAGCGGTGAAGTAGAATCCACCATCGCAAATAACTTGGAGGGTTGGCGGAGAGGCCGATCGCGTCCGCCTTGAAAGCGGAAGGGTGTCAAAGCCCCGCGGGTTCGAATCCCGCACCCTCCTCTGAGTGATACGGAAGCGTGGCCGAGAGGCTTATGGCACCTGTTTCGAACACAGGAGAGTGTAAAAGCTCCGCGGGTTCAAATCCCGCCGCTTCCTCCATGTTTAACATATTGCTTTGTTTCTTTGGGTTTCACAAGCCATTTCTTGAGATGGGTCGATTTGGTGTTTGTGAATGGTCGTGTACACGATGTGGTCATTCATGGATCACGGATGAGGATACTTAGATCATGTGCTTTCTCTGTCTAAAAGACGACATCTTTAACACGGCTCATAAGACTTCAACGCAGCAGTACAAGCGGCAACGTGCGCTTGAGATTAAGCAACTCCTAAAAGAGGCTGACGATGATTCGCTGTGTTATATCGGTGATGAGACAGTCGCCAGGTTGAAGCAAGAGCAGTACAAGATCTCTCGAGAAATGTGAAATGGAAGCGTGCGTGAGCGGCTGAAACGGTCACCCTGGAAAGGTGAAGGGTGTCAAAGCCCCACGGGTTCGAATCCCGTCGCTTCCTCCATGAACATTGACAATGAAGTAAAACCGGGCGAATTGTGGAATTGTCACGGCATGACTGTCCGAACGATCAAGAATGAAAACCCGTTTGGCCAAGGTTGGTTTTGGGAAGTTGAGATCGTGAACGTCACGTTATCACCGGATCACCCGTACTATAACGGCAGAGAAACAATTAAGTTTCTTCAGCCTGGCGCACGAACAACGTGGCCTTTGGGAGCTAGCGGTTCTCATTGGAAGAAAGTTCGTGATGCTCTTCCTCACGTTCATACTTAGAACATCATGAAGATCACCATCGGACGTTTGAAGCATCTCATCAAAGAACACAATGAGAAGGACGAGATCGCTTCGATCTATTCGGACGTCTACAAAGAAAAGTACGGCATTCGCCCGGGGCATGTTGACTGGGAAGGTGTTTCAACTGAGGAAGCACAGGCGATGCTTGATCGGCTCTATGATGAACGCGGGTACGATGACGTTGATGATTATCTCCCGGTTGAACAGGAGTTTCCACCTCTCGAGGGAACCGTCGATCCAACTGAACCTGCCGGGCCTTTCGAAGAACTTGGTGACCTTCCAACGAAGATTCCGTTCAAGGGTGGCGATGAGTACGATGCACTGGGCGGGAACCCGGGCATTCACAAGTCATTAAGTCGTCCAGGAGCACGAAGAGCAGCAAAAACGTCGTATAACCGACGCTTGCGGCACAGCAGATAGTACGATACAGATATGCGGGCATAGCAGAGTGGTAACGCGTGACCTTGCCAAGGTCAAGATCGTGGGTTCGATCCCCACTGCCCGCTCCACACAATGAGTAACCGTTGCGAAATGTGGCACGCCCTAAGGGACATATCGAGCCGCATCCGCGCACCAGCATCAGATCCTGGCCGGAGAGAAAGTGAAAGTTGAGTGTTTCAGAATTACCGCGTTATCGTTTGCATTCCATCGGGTCGGTACCGCTACCTGCGAGTGCTTCTCCCGTATTTGACGTCTGCACGTTTTGCAAACACGATCGATGAAATTCACTTGTGGGTCAATACCGACGTTGAGTCTGACCTCGAGTACTTTGATCGAATGGAAGCAACTTTTCCAAAGGTGAAGTGCATCAGGAACTCAGTCGCTCTGAATAAGACGCTGTACGACGCCAGTCGCAATCACTATCAGTACAACGATTCTATCTTTCGTTTCTATCGCCCGTGCCGCGATGACGATGCAATCTACGTCAAGATCGACGATGACATCTGCTTCGTGCATGACGACTTTTTCAACAACATCCTCGCCTCAGTGCTTGACCGGGAGTCGACGAACTTTGCATGCGTTGCAAACGTCTTCAACATCCCATATACGTCAAAGCTCTTGCAAGACCGGGGAACCCTCGGTGACGCGAAAGGCCACTCTACGGGAGATCCGCGTTGTCCATTCGCATGCACCGATGGAAAATTCGCTGTCTACATCCACGAGCAATTTCTTGACCTCGTGACCAAAGGAGACGTCAACAGTCTGTGTTTTGATTCACACGCAATCACGGGTCGACAGCGTGTTGGAACGATGGCATGGACAGGAAAGAGCTTTCAACAGTTTGGCGGACGTGTTGATGAACGTGACGAGGTTGACCTGACGACAAAGATTCCTCAGTCATTGGGAAAGCCGCTGTGGATGGTTGGAGATGCGATCGTTTCACACTTCGCGTTTTCTCACCAGCGCGCAGAACTCGAAGATCGCTCAGATGTTCTTAAACGATACTTAGAGTTGAGCATCAAGTTGAACGGTGACACCGCAGCGTAGTAAGATACAAGCATGTCAATCTGTGAACATGTGTGGAAATACTTGGGCGGGCACAATGAATTGTGGTTCTGTACTAAGTGTTACGCCGAAAAGAGATGACTCCCGCGGGCATGGTATAGTGGTTGTGCCCAAGCCTTCCAAGCTTGAGAGATCGGTTCGATCCCGATTGCCCGCTCTGAGACAAGTAACCGAATAGTGTGACGACGTCAAATAACTCTCGGACCACTCAAAACAAGACAAAATGCAGGTGAACGTCGATGTATGAGTGCACTAATTGTGGAATGGAACCGTTCGCATGCACATGTATTCCCTGGTGTTGGGACCACAACGTTCCAAGACCGTGTGACAAGTGCACGCAACTCGCGGCAATCGAGGCACAACGTAGGGCGCTGAATCCGTCATGGTTTACGCGACTGCTTCGATGGTTGAATTTGGGTCGACATGTCTAACGACAAGAAAAGAATGCGTGCGAACTTCCGTGAGGCAGTCTTTGCCCGTGACAAGAACAAGTGTCGAGCCTGTGGGTGGAACTTGTTCGTCGACGGACTTGTGCTTGACGCGCATCACATCATAGACAGGAACTTGATGCCCAACGGCGGGTACGTCAAAGAGAACGGAATCAGCCTCTGTCCGGGTTGTCATGAGAAGGCCGAGGTCTTTCACAGCACCGGGTCTTCGCTGCCAGGATTTTCACCTGAAGAACTCTATGCCATGATCGGCTCGACACATGAAAAAGCCGTCAAAGAATCGGAAGACCTCGTATGATTCATAGCAGACACACGCTTTCTCATTGCAACCTCTGCGAACGTGACATGGTGCTTTGTGCATCGTGCGGAAACAACTGTTGCAACGGAGGATCAGGCGTAAGCACCGGTGAAGATGGTCGTCCCATTGTCGTTAGTTGCCCTGACACGTGTAGTGAAGCATATGCTCATCAAGACGCTTATGCAAAAGATCACACCAGCGTCGTGTTTGCAAAAGACACGAGAAATCTGGGCGAACGTGTTCGGTAGGTCGATCAATCGCCCCGTGCCAGAACCGCGAACGACATGGGCAGACGAGACTGAAGTCAAACTCACGGCGATTCGCAAGAAGCGATATGATCTTGTGTCAGTTCTTGACAAAGAAGAAGCACTCGCAAAGGCGCGCTGTAATCACACGTTAAAGGACGGTACTTCATTGCTTGAAGTAGGCTACGATGATGAATACAATCATACGTGGCAAACATGTAAGATATGCGGCGGCGGCGGCGGCGTCTAATTAATCATGGGACGCGTTCTGGTCGACCGGGCGAGATTTATAAACTTGCTAGCTCTGATAAGGCGTAACCGCGGGGTTCGATTCTCCGGCGTCCCACCACTTGAAAAAGTGCACGTATTGTGGTAGTATCTGCTCTAGATGTTGACCCAACAACAGTTTGATGCGTTGCTTAAATTAGTCGGACGTCACGAAAAGATCATTGATGTACTTTTGGGTGCGCTAACAGATCATACGTGTCTGCTCGAAAGTCGCCTCGATCGATGTCAGAGCGAAGGTTGCAAGACAGCTGCAACGGTCATTCATGGCGACACGAAGTTCAAGCTATGTGATCATCATGCTGCTGCGATCGTCGTAGGTGCTAGTCATGGCCGGCTAGGACCGAACAACGATGCAGACCTCATGTTGATGCGTTTGAGGCTCGCAAATGAAGACTGTTGGAACGACCTGCCTGACGCAGTCAGGATCCGTCGAATCCAGGACTATGTAGATGTAGTAAAGCGAAACGATGACGAATCCTTGCCGGCGCAGTACGATCAGCTGCACTAGGAAAAATGTGTGAAAAAAGTCAGAATCACCCTCAAGGAGGGCTCGCCC
>Ga0315289_10002590_pt1 | contig 27673 bp, 32 predicted proteins | sample YL17G11_40_MG_FD_203452 | JGI IMG/M metagenome (GOLD analysis project Ga0315289, IMG submission 203452) | Sediment microbial communities from Yellowstone Lake, YNP, Wyoming, USA - YL17G11_40 | ecosystem: Environmental > Aquatic > Freshwater > Lake > Sediment | place: USA: Wyoming | collected...
AGGTTGATCAACGAGGGAGGGCGGTTTGTTCCTAAGAGAAAAGGCAGGCCCGTTGAAAGAATTGTTGTGTAACTTGATGGGTATGTTAGAATTAAATAAAGCGTCTTAGTAACTTTTAGTAACTTAGTAATCAAATAAAGCGTCTTAGTAATTTTTAGTAATTTAGTAACTTAGTAATTAGTATTCATATGGTTTATAATTAAATAAATGATACCTTGTTTCCAATGCGGTAAATGTTGTGAAGATGGAGTTTACATAGAAAGAAAGGAAGGCGAGAAGTTAGAGCAATCCTTAGGCATTAAACTATTCAAGCGAAAAGATTATTATCCTTTTGCAAAGCAATTCCCGTATGATACAAGCGATGGTATTAAAAAGTGTATGTTCCTTGAGGAAAATGGTAAATGTAAAGCGTATAATAATAGACCAAGACTATGTAGAGAGTTCCCATTTGAGAATGGTGAGCCAGTTTACTTTTCTAAATACTGCGAGGGTATGAAACTATGGCATCACAGCATCACAGACGTTTTAGCATCACAGGCATCACAGCATCACAGACGTTTTAGCTAACCCCTTATAAATAATCACTTCTGAAACAATTCCTAGTGACAGGGGGCGGGCGCGGAGGGGACAGGATAGGGCATAGTGTCACTTTGGGGAATGGCCGTAAGTTAAAAGTAAACGGTCCTATTCCTGGGGCAATGATTGAAGAGTATGAATACAAGATTATATCTAGTTCAGCATGGAGAGGCCGTTTCTGAAACAATCAATCCTGACCGGCCGCTTACTGAAAAGGGTAGGCTGGATTCAGCAAGGACCGTAGGATTCTTAAAAACCTCGGGCATAACGGTCGATGTTATCTGGCATAGTTCAAAGACGCGCGCAAGGCAGACTGTAGCTATATTTCAAAATGAGCTTTTGCCTAAAGAAGGCATAGTGCAGAAAGACGGGCTTAGCCCCAATGATCCGGCCGGCCCGGCATTTGATGAAATCGGCCACGCGCAGAAAAATATTATGATCGTGGGCCATCTGCCATTCCTGCAGAAACTAACCAGCCTTGCACTAATTAATTCTGAAGCTTATGAAATAATAAAGTTCAGTATGGGAGGGGTTGTTTGTCTGGAGCGCAATGAAGAGGGAAAATGGCAGTTGATATTTGAAATAATACCTGAATTATTAAGATGATCCGCATGCTTAAAGGGGAACGTCCCCATTATTCTTATAAAATCGGATGCGTAATTTTGATGGCAATTATTTTTTTAATTGGCAAGGAGGATTCGGTTATGGCAAAGACAAAAGAAATTCAGTTGCCGCAACCTCTCACCAAAGGCAAACTTTCTTTAGAAGAAACTATTGCCGGGAGGCGTTCTCAGCGCAACTTTAGAGATAAGAACTTAAGTTTAGAGCAGATCAGCCAGATACTTTGGGCAGCGCAAGGAATTACTGGTAAGTCCGGAGGGTTTAGTTTTCGCGCCGCTCCTTCTGCAGGCGCGCTTTATCCTATGGAGATTTATTTATTAACGCCAGAGGGGCTATATCATTATTTTCCCGAGACACATAGATTAGAGGTCTTGGGAGAGAAAGATTTAAGGAGGGGTTTAGCTGAGTCTGCTTTAGGGCAGGAAGCAGTAGCCCGGGCGCCTTTGGATATAGTTATCTGCAGTGTTTACGAAAGAGTGAAAGTAAAATATGGAGAGCGCGGGATAAGATATGCGCATATAGAAGCAGGACACATTGCCCAGAATATTCATCTTGAGGCAGTGGCCTTAGGATTGGGTTCTGTTCCTATAGGAGCTTTTAATGACAAGGCAGTTAAAGAATATCTCTTGCTGCCAGCTGATTGTGAGCCGTTGTATATCATTCCCGTTGGATACCCCGAATAACTAACTAATACCAGACGTTTTCCAATCTAATCGGGAAGGGAGCGTCCCCCTTTATCATCTATTTTTAATTAGGGAGAAAATTATCAGGAATGATAGAGATAGACGGTTCCAAAAAGTCAGGCAGCGGCACGATCTTGCGTTACGCCCTCATGCTTTCTTGTATTTTACATAAAGATCTTCATATCTATAATATCCGCGCTAAAAGAGAAAAATCCGGGCTCCAGCCGCAGCACCTAAAGACTGTAGAGGCATTCAAACGCCTGGTTAGCGCTTCTGTCAAGGGAGCAAGCCTTAATTCAAAAGAGATTACCTTTTGCCCGGGAACTAGGCTTATAAAGTCAGGCGTATTCCAGTGGGATATAGGGACTGCCGGTTCAACGACTATGATGGGTTTAGCGCTCCTGCCTCTGGGATTTTTAGCTGATGGGCCTTCGGTATACAGAATTTCAGGCGGTTTATTTCAGGATTTTGCGCCCAATGCCTTTCATGTAAAATATATTTTAATGGGGCTGCTTAAAAAATTTTCACTTCAGGCTGATTTAGAAGTGATAAAGCCCGGATATGTCCCAAGAGGTGGTGGAATCATAGAGATCAAGGTGAAGCCTGCCGCCGATAAGATTACCCCACTAAAGTTAAAGGAACAGGGCAGTATTCGGGAAATCAAAGGGATTTCTCTTTCTTCCCATTTAGGTGATAGAGAAGTCAGCTCAAGGATGGCAGGTGAATGCAACAAGGTATTGAATAAAAGAGGCCTGAACGCCCAGATAAAGGTAATAAATGACAAAACAGCAATACAAAAAGGAGCTGCGCTATCTTTATGGGCTATCACTGATTCCGGATGTATTATCGGCTCGGATATGGCAGGAAAAATCGGCAGGACCTCCGAAGAGATCGGCAGGACTGTTGCAAAGAATTTATTGGAAGATTTGGATGCTCAAGCTACTGTAGACAGGTTTGCTGCGGATCAGATAATAATTTATGCAGCTTTGGCAAATGGCGAAAGCGAGTACAAAGTTCCGCATATCTCAGAGCATATAGAATCTAACCTTTGGATGATTAAAGATATTTTGGGAGCGGAATTTTCCATAGAAGGAAATCTTATTAAAATAAAAGGCGTTGGAAGAAAACTCGGAACCGGGGACGCGGAACGGGGGACGTTCTCCCCTTCAGGGACTTCGCCGAAGGGGATAGGCTAGGGCATTATAAGTATTGAAGTAATAAGTAGTTGCGATACGTCTTTCAAAGCAGGGTGGCACTTTGGGGAATGGCCCCCAGGTCTAATCCCGGACGCCTTACAAAATCCTAAATGTTTATCCTGAAGAAATTAAATCTTATTACGGCAAAGCAGATTATTTTAGCTTTAAGCCTGGCCTTGTGTTTTCAGGGTTTAGTCTTAGCTGAAGAGAAGGTAGGCGTAGAAGACAGAATAATAGGCTCGACCTTCAAGACCTTAGCCAAGGCATTTGTGTTAGCCGTGGATATCAATAAATTAAAGAAAAATAATATTAATAAGTTAAATAAGATGAGCGAAGAGAAATTCAGTAAACGCTACGCCAAGGCTTACGCGATCATCAAAGACCTTCCCCCCAAATTAAAGGAAAGTTATGGGATCACTGAGGCGATGACTAAGGAGACGGCGATCCGTAACACAGAGTCATTAGACAAGAATAAGATATATGAAATCATAGATTCTATCCCCGATGAAGTCATCGCAAAACAATTTAAACAATACCTAAGCGATGTAAAAGAAGATATAGGTAAGAGCAGCGCAGTTGAGCAGATCAATAAACTTTGGAATAAAATAATAGGAAAGGCTGATGTAAAATAATAATACTATCAGATTGGAAACGGGGAGGAAAAGGTAAGAATGAAAATTTTACTGATATCTTCTAGCCCGCACAAGGAGCAAAGCAGGACTTTTGCTCTGGCAAAAGAAGTCCTAGAGGGCCTTGAGGGCGCCGGAACAGAAACAGAGGTCATTCAGCTGGCGGACTGCCATGTCTGCTTCTGCCTGCATTGCGAGGCCTGCCATAAAAAGATCTTAAATTGTTCAGTGGTAGATAGTGTCCGAGCGATCCTGGAGAAGATGCTGGAGGCTGACGGCATTATTATAGCTTCTCCGAATTATATAAATCAGGTCACCGGGCTAATGAAGACGCTTATGGACCGCTCAGCGCATTTTATCCATTGTAAACGCCTCATGGGTAAATACGTTGCTGGCGTGGTTTCTTCAGGCAGCGGCCAGAACAAGGAAGTCTTGGATTATATCAAATTTTATGCCCATACCTGCGGAGCTCAATATACAGGCAGTGCCTCCTGCGGCTGGGCGCTCAGCCAGAATATAATTAAAGAGGCTAAAAAGTTAGGTAAAAAGCTTATTGAGGACATAAGGGAAAAAAGAGTTTATCCTGACCAGACAAAACTTATCGAAGAAGGCAGGGCGCATTTTAAAGAAATAATCAAATTAAGAAAGAACGACTGGGAGCAAGAGTACCAATACTGGCAGGAGAAGGGCTGGTTATAATAACGCTAACCATTTTTAAGACGGAAGTGGTATGATTAAAGCAGCTGTCCTTTATTAAGGGTGGAGGTGAAACCGTGGAATATAAAAAGAATATGACAGAGCAGGAAGTTCGGGATACCCTTGAATTCGCCGAAAACATCATAAACGCCGTGCGCGAACCCTTAGTAGTCCTGGATGGGGATCTAAGGGTAGTCTCGGCCAGTAAGTCGTTCTATGATTTTTTTAAGGTTAGACCTGAGGAAACCGAGAAACAATTGATCTACGATTTAGGAAATCGCCAATGGGATATTCCGAAACTGCGAGAGTTGCTGGAGGATATTCTTCCCAAAACTACAAGTTTTGATAATTTTGAGGTTGAACATGATTTTCTGGGCCTGGGCAAGCGAATAATGCTGCTGAATGCCCGGCAAATTTACCAAAAGGCGGACAATCGGACAAAGCTGATTCTAATTGCTATAGAAGACATTACTGAGGCCAAGAAGATATTAGATGGACTCCGCGAGAAAATTGGGCAGTTAGAGGCATCTTTGAAAATAGCAGATAGTAAAGACCATACGATAGCCGGGCTAAAAGGGATGATAAGTGAATTAGAAAGACGAGTATTACGCAGAGGCGAATAACTTTGCTCATGAATCCAGTCATTTCCAAGTATTTTTTTGTTTTATAACCAGCTATTTAACAATCAGTTAGATAAAGCGTCTCAGTATGTTAGATAAAGCGTCTCAGTATCTTAGATAAAGCGTCTCAGTATCAGTATTTTCAGTATTTTAAAACATAGGAGTAAACTAGGGGACGTTTCTGGGTTTCACGGCAAAACCTAGAAGCGTCCCGTAGTTTTTTAAAAAGGAAAACAAAATGACAATCGCAAATATAATTGGAGAAGTAGGAAAGCTGGTAGATTTAGTAAGCTACCAGGAGGGTTCTATTGTAAGTAAAGAGATAATTAAGAACGAAAAAGGAACAGTTACGCTGTTTGCTTTTGATAAAGGGCAGGGATTGAGTGAACATACCGCTCCTTTTGATGCTTTAGTATATAATTTTGATGGCAAAGCAGAGGTGATTATTGAAGGAAAGCCGCATCTTCTGGGAGCGGGGGATATTATTATAATGCCGGCAAATAAGCCTCATGCCTTAAAAGCGATAGAGCGTTTTAAGATGCTTTTAGTAATGGTGAGGTCTTAAATTTAAGAAATGATAGTGACGGTTTTGTTTTTCGATAGGGTAGCGGGCAAAGGGCCTCCATAAGCTTGGGTGTAATGATATGAAAAAATGTCCTTTTTGTGCTGAAGATATACAGGATGATGCGATAAAGTGCAGGTATTGCCAGGAAATGCTAGAATTAAAACCACAGAAAACCAAGTGGTATTTTAGAACTCCTTCAATATTTATTGCTTTCTTATGTGTGGGTCCGTTGGCTTTGCCATTGGTCTGGTTAAGCCCTCGCTTTAGCCAGAAAACGAAGATAATCGTATCTATTATGATTATTATTTTAAGCTGGTATTTAGGTTGTTTACTTATTAATTCCCTAAGGTCTATAAAACAATATTACGATTTAATCTTTCAGAATAATCTTTAGGGGACGGTTCTGTTTTTCGATAGGATGGCGGGGAGAAGGGGAAAAGGACCTTGTTAATAAAACTAGGGGATGTTTCTGGGTTTCACGGCAAAACCCTAGAAGCGTCTCGTAGTTTTCCGGCAAAACCCTAGAAGCGTCCCGTAGTTTCCTAGAAGCATCCCGTAGTTTTCTAAGCCACGTTAAGGCGCGGCTTTTTTGTTGCCCTCATTGAAAGAATTGTTGTGTAAATTACTGGGTATGATAGAATTAAATAAAGCGTCTTAAGATCCTTAAGATCCTGAAATCCTCGTACCCGTAAATAAAACATGATTCCCAAAGATTTAATTTTTGTTGACGAATTAACCGGGCATTATAACCGCAGGGGTTTTCGCGAGAGCATCGGACAGATACTTTCACTTCCCCAGGGCGCTGCCAGCCCTTTTTATCTTATCCTTACCGATTTAGACCATTTTAAAGATATTAATGACACCTACGGCCATTTAAGCGGAGACTTCGTGCTTAAGGAATTCGCGTTGATTTTGGAGCGCGGATTGCAGAATACCGAAGCGGTAATCGCCCGCTACGGCGGCGATGAATTTGTGGTGATCCTAAAAAACTGCGACAGGCAAAATGCAAGTTCCATATGGGACAAGATACGGCAGGATGTCGCCAATAAAGAATTCATCCTCCCTGATTCCAAGCAGAGCCTGCGCCTGACCATGAGTATAGGGATCGTGGAATTCCCTCAGGATGGGTTAACCCAGGAAGAACTGTTAGCCAAAGCCGATGAAGCCCTGTATTCATCAAAGAGGCTCGGTAAAAACAAGCTCACCTTCGCCAACGAGATCCTTGCCCAGACCAGGGAAGAAAAAAGGATCCAAAAGAATATTGCTGAGCCGCCATTTGTTGACCGGGCGGACGAATTAGCTGAGATCCAGAAGTTTCTTTTTGGAGGGAAAAACTATAAGCTTATTATCATAAATGGAGAGGTGGGCTGCGGCAAAAGCCGCATGCTCCAGGAGATATCCATCCGGGCAAAGGCGAGGGACCTAAAAACATTCCTTATTGTCTGCGGAGAACAGCAGAAAGAAAAACCTTACAGCCTGCTGGAAGATATCATAAGCAGCCTAGTTTATGAGCATGTCGAAATATGCCAAAAGGCGGTATCCGATCTTCCGCCGAAATTAAAAACCGCGCTCTGTGCATTGCCGAAATTAAAAAGATTATTTGTGCCTCATCTTAACGTGACCCATTGGGATGCCGAGGTGAGGCTCAATCTATTCCACGGGCTTGCAGACCTTTGCGAAAGCATATTCACCCAGATAAATCCGCTCATTATCGTGGATAATCTCGATTGGATCGATACCGCAAGCTCAGAAATATTAAGTTTCATAATCCTGTCTAAAAAACAGACTCCTTTTGTCCTATTAGGAAGCACCAGCCGCCCGCCTTCAAAAACGCACGATAGCGATTCAGCCCTTGATTTGCTGCTGTCGGAGATCTCGGAGTTTGAGATCGTGCCCCACATAACCCTGCCGTTTTTTAACCAGGCAGATACCAAAGAAGTCATAAAGGGGATTTTTAGCGGCCATGATATCCCTGAAAAATTCACCAGCGAATTCTTCGGCGCTACCGAAGGCAATCCCCTTTTCATTGTCGAGTTAATACAGTACCTTTGGGACAGGAAAAACATTTATCTGCAATATCCTCATTGGATATTCCAAATTGACACAGGCCGGCTTCCAAGAAACTTAAGGGAGCTGCTTATCAGCAAGCTGCAAAACCTAGGGGAAGAAGAAAAGGAATTGCTTCTGGCTGCTTCCGGCTTAGGGAGCAACCTTAAGTTTGATTTCCTTTCCAAGCTTAAAAAAATAAACCACGGGCACCTGCAGGATATCCTTTCCCGTATTTCAGAAAAAAATATCCTAAAGCTCGGAGAAAATCAGGCCGAAGATGAGCTTTTCTTCAATAACGATTCCCTGCGCTCGGTCCTTTATGAGAGTATCGATACCGAGCAGAAAAAGAAGATCCACCTTGATATCGCTAACACCCTTGAGCATGAATTCAAGAATAATACCGAAGAGATAAGCCCGGAGCTGGCCTTCCATTTCAATAAGGCAAATCTTGGAGCTAAGACAAAAAACTATGCCCTGCAGGCGGTCGCCTATATCGAAAACCTTTTTTCAAGCGCTGAAACGGAAAAGGTCATCGAAAATGCCATTAACGACCGGGAAGAGAAGGAGCGCCATGAGCCGATTAAAAAAGATACCTGGCCGCTGCTAATGGAGATCATCAGCTCTTTTAATTCAGCGATAAAAAGTATGCAGATGTACCAGATGCCTAATGAGATCACCACTAAGATGGTCTATGGCCTGGCCAGATGCTTTGAAGAATTTTTTACGGTCCACCATATACTTACCTTTAGCTGTCCGTCCGGAGATATCAAGCTTTTGATAAACGGGCAGGAATTCCATCCGCCGTCCCAGTCGGAAGATATGCTTACAAAGACTATCATTGCCATTATGGGCATGGCTAATATCGGAAGCATTACTTTTCATCGCACTGTCTCGGCTAATGAGATCAAGGCATTCATCGGCCTACTCTCCAATCCCAAACTATCGATGGAAAAAAAGGAACAATGGAAAAAAATCCTCCTTGATCATAAGATCAACGCCATAAATATCGATGAGGTGCTCTACAAAAAAGTCTATTCCGAAGAAGAAAAGAGACAGCTGCATAAGGAATTCATCAAGGAATTCATGATAAAAAAAGCTATCGGAGAGGCTATCCCCCTGCCGCAGGAAGGTAGTGCTAAGGTTGGTGGAGAGAAAGAAGAGACCAAGGTCATCAAAAAAATAAAGGTATTTAATGAAGCGGAAACAGATCTTTTTGCCAAAACGATCTCCCATTTTCCGCCGGACGTGCTGGTGGAGATAATCACTGATGAATACCGCCGCCATATAACAGCGATCTTAGATATCAGGGAAATGGTCAAGGTATGCCTGAGAGACTCCCAACAAAAAGAAACAATCGCCGATAAATTAAAAGATGCCCTAATAAATTTGGGGATGTCGAATGTCTGCTTTGAGTGGCTTATCGAACCCCAAGATTTTCTGCACTATCCTGTGATCAAGAGAGCCAACACATACCTGAGCGCTGATCCCGGGACCATCCTTGCCATGGGGGTCATAGAAAATCTTAAACCCACCCTTAATGAGCTTTTTGTAATAAATGAAAGCGCTCTTGCAGAACAGATCACGGAAAAATATCTTTTGAATTTACAAAGCAGCGAACTGGAAGCAAGGATATATACGGCCGTGACCTTGCCGGAGATCATAAAGATCATTCCCGCGCACCTTGCGGATTTCTACATGAAAAGGATCACCGCTCTTTTTCTTCAGGCGCTTCATGTTGAGAGTGATCAGCAAGCCTATGAATCGCTTGCAATGGATGCGGGGGCCATTATTTATTGCTTACAGGAACTCAGCAATTATTGGGATATCTATAAGGTCATCTCTACGCTAAAAGAAGACCTTAACGCTTCGGGAGGGCTTATCTGGAGGAGGCAGCCGGCTAAGGAAGCCCTGAAAGGCATAGACATATCTTCTCTGTGCGCTCAACTGGCAAATATCCTTGATGAAGTCGCCTTTGATGCCAGCAAGAATGCCTTAGTCATCTCCCTCTTTAAGAAGATGATGCCGGAAGGGATCCTTTATTTTATTGAGACATTGGAAACAAGGCAATCGAGCTCCCTGCTTTTCGAATGGTACCTGCAAAACCTGGAATTGCTGGATATACTTAAGGAATTTAAAACCGAAACCATGCCTTTCATAGAAATGCTTATTGACTCAGGGGCACAGAAGAGGGTATTGCTTGCCTTAGATATAATGGAAAGGATAAAAGATGAACGGCTGCTTCCTCTTTATGAAAAAGCTATCAAAAGCAATGACCGGGAGATCAAAAGAAATTATTTTCAATCGCTTATCCAGATGAATACGGAAAGCGCTTTTTCAATGCTAAAAAGATTGTTTCCCGGACAGGATCCGCAGACACAGCGGGATATTGTCATAGATATGGGGGTGTATGGGAACCTGAAAGCGATGAGTGAGTTTTTGACAAGCCAGCTTGACCAGAAAATTTATGGGCTAGCCCGCAAAGAAATACTTCTCTACATTGAGAAAATCAATACTCGCCTATCGCATAAAGGGAAGTAGGAACAATCTTCAGGACCGTTTCTATGTAAGCCTTAAAGGATCGGATCATGGCGAATTTTTCTTTTGATATTGTCTCTGAAGTGGACCTGCAGGAGATGGATAACGCGGTAAATCAGGCGAATAAAGAATTATCCCAGCGCTATGATTTTAAGGCCAGCAAATCCTCTATCACATATGACCGGGGAGAGAAGCTAGTCACATTGGTCGCGGATGATGATTTCAAGTTACGCGCGCTTACCGATATCCTGGTCACCCGCATGGCTAAAAGAGGGATTTCCATCAAATCCCTTAAATTCAATGCCCCGGAAAAGGCCTTTGAAGGTTATCTGCGCCAGAAAGTGGAAATCTGTATGGGTATTGATAAGGAGAATGCCAAAAAGCTGACAGGCACTATTAAGGGGCTGGGTTTAAAAGTGCAGGTTCAAATCGAAGGAGAGAAAATAAAAGTCAGCTCGCAAAAAAAGGATGAATTACAGGCAGTTATCGCGCATTTAAAGGGGATGGATTTTCCTTTAGCGCTTAGTTTTTGCAATTACCGTTAAGATGGTTAATCCCGAGAAAGAGAAGTCGTTGCAGGAGTTGATGATGCGCCTCGGGGTGCGGGAAGAGGATATTGAAGAAAAATTTATCCGCTCCCAGGGGCCGGGCGGTATGAATGTGAATAAAGTCTCCACCTGCGTGTATTTGCGGCATCTTCCCACGGGCATAGGGGTCAAATGCCAGCAGGAGCGTTCCCAGGCCCTGAACCGATTTCTGGCCAGGCGGCTCCTGTTAAAGAAAATCGAGTCTAGGATCCTTGGCAAACTTTCCGAAGAAAGAAAGCGTATTGAGAAGATACGCAGGCAGAAGCGCAAGCGATCCCGCCGGGCTAAACTAAAGATCCTGGAAGCAAAGCGGCTTCATTCCCAGAAGAAATCTCTTCGGGCCGTGGTGCGGCAAAACGATTACTGATACCGATTAACCTTGTGTAAAATTTCCTTTGTAAATGGCCTATTTAACGATAAAATAGATTTATGCATTGGCGGCGCTATATTTAATTAAGGCAGCTCGGTAAAAAAATGGGTTGCCTTTTTTTATCAGCAGGAGGAGGAAAAGATGAAGGCAAAAGGTATAATTTTAATCGCGCTTGGCATCTTGGGGGCTATATTTGTCTGTACTTTTGACATCATTGTCGGAAAGCCGGTAAATGATATAGGCGGCCCTAAATCCATAGCTGCCCTTATATTCTGCGGTATTTTGATAATATTAGGAATCCGTTTTATTTTTAAAAAAAAACCTAGTAGCTAAACCGCTTTGGTCAACCACCGCCTAACCTAATCACAAATGACTGAATTAAGCGGCTGCATCCGTTTAGATGATCCGGATATAGGCCGTGCCGCTAAGACTCTTGCCCGGGCGTTTCTTAATGACCCGATGATGGCTTACATCTTCCCTGATGAGCCGGAAATAGAAAATAAGCTGTCCATCCTTTTTGAAGTCATTGCGCGTTATGGATTGATGTACGGAGAAGTGTATGCGGTATCCGGGAACATGGAAGGCGTGGCGATGTGGCTTACGTCGGATAACTCGGACATGGACTTACTTAAATTAGAAAAGTGCGGTTTCGATGATTTTAGCTCCCGGGTTTCAATAGATGCAGTGGCAAGGTTAAAATATCTTAACGACTATGCTTACTCCAGGAACAAACTGCACGCGCCTTTCAGGCATTGGTATCTGGCTTTTATCGGTGTAGATCCGGTCTTTCAGGCAAAAGGTTACGCCAGCGCATTGATCAAGCCTATGCTTGCCAGGATGGACAAAGAAAATATGCCCTGCTACCTTGAGACTGCCACTGAAAAAAACGTTTTGATCTATGAGCACTTTGGTTTTAAGTTGATTGAAAAATTTCTAGTCCCTAATACCGATGTTTATTTTTACGCTATGTTAAGGGGAAAGAAGACTGTCTAGCCCGCTTCTGATCAAGCGGGGCCGGGGGCGTCCCTTAAAGAAAGATAGAAATGCCAAAAACTAAAATAATCTGCACTTTAGGCCCTGCTTCAGAAAAGGCAGGCGTTCTGCTGAAGATGATGCGTGCCGGGATGGATGTGATAAGGCTAAATTTTTCCCATGCAAGCCTTAAGGAGCATCTGGAACGGATACGGCTGATAGGAGAGCTTAATCGAAAATACCGCCGGCATATAAGAATATTAGGGGATTTGGAAGGTTATCGCATCAGGGTCGGCAGATTCAAAGGGGATAAGCCGATTGAAGTCAAGAAAAGGCAAGTCCTCTGGCTGACGCAGGAGGATGTCTTAGGAGTAGAGAGTATTATTCCCTTTGATTACAAAGGCCCTTTAGCCGGGATCAAGAAAGGCCAGCATATTTATATCGATGACGGCAATATCGCTCTTATGGTCGAAGCGCGCGAAAAAAAACGCCTGAAGGCCAAGGTAGTCATTCCCGGATCTATCAAGGAGCGCAAAGGTATCAATATGCCGGGCGTTAAGTTAAACTTTAAGGGGTTGACGGCAAAAGATAAGAAGGATATTTATTTTTGCGTGGAAAATAAGGCTGATTATATCGCTCAGTCTTTTGTGAGGAATAAAGAGGATATCCTTATCATCAGGGAACGCCTCGGTAACTGCGCGTATAAACCGGGGCTTATCGCCAAGATCGAGAACCGTGAAGGCATTAAAAATATAGATGAAATAATTAAGGCCTGCGATGGAATCATGATCGCCAGGGGCGATATGGGCGTATCCATTCCTATATACGAGGTGCCCTTGATCCAGAAGGAAATAATCAGGAAATGCAACCGGGCAAAAAAATTCGTCATTACCGCTACACAAATGCTGGAGAGCATGACCGAGCATCATATCCCCACAAGGGCAGAAGTCTCGGATGTAGCCAATGCCATACTGGATGGCTCTGATTATCTGATGCTTTCTGCGGAGTCCGCGGTCGGATCGTATCCCGTAGAAAGCGTGGATATGATGAATAAAATAATCAGGTTCACGGAGGACAACGATTAGCTATATTAGAAAGGATGATCAAGCACAAATATTTTTTCCACATTGAAAATCGGGCTTTTTGGCAGTAGAATAGGCCTATATTGATCAAGGGCGAATTTCTTAAAATACAGAAGTAGTAGCTTCTTCCATAAGGAGGTAGAAAATGGCTAAGATCGCGGAATTAAAAGCACAGGATCTAAATAGCGAAGATTTCATCCGGGAAAAAACAGAGGAAATCGCTGCGACAGTAGGCAATGGTACGGCGATCAACGCTCTTTCAGGCGGGGTGGATTCTTCGGCAGTGACGATGGTCGGGCATAAGGCCTTAGGCGATCGCCTGAAAACATATTTTATCAATAACGGATTGATGCGCAAAGACGAGCCGCAGGCGATCGTATCGATATTCCAGAAATTGGGTGTTAAGGTCGAAATAATCGATGCGCAGGAAAAGTTTTTTAAGGCGCTTAAGGGCATTACCGATCCCGAAGAAAAGAGAGAAGCGATCACACAGGCTTTCTACAAGGACGTTTTTGCTGACCTGGTAAGAAAAAGCGGCGCGAAATATCTGCTTCAGGGGACGATCTTGACCGATGTCGATGAGACCGTTGCCGGCATCAAAAGGCAGCACAATGTATTTGAGCAATTAGGGATCGATCCCCAGGAAGCTTTCGGGTATAGGATCATTGAACCGCTGGTGCAGCTGCGTAAAGACGGAGTAAGAAAGGTAGCTGAAGCCGCCGGGCTTCCAAAGTCGGTATTTAACCGGATGCCTTTTCCCGGGCCGGCGCTGGCAGCGAGGGTGATCGGAGAAGCCACGCCTGAAAAAATAAATACCGTAAGGATCGCCACTTCCATCGTAGAGGAAGAGCTTGCGCAAACTAGCGCTTTTCAATATATGGCGATCCTGCATCAGGACAGGGTCACCGGGATGCGTGAGGGTAAAAGAGAATTCGGCTATCAGATTGAAATCCGGTGTTGGGATAGCCTCGATGCCAGAAACGCCAAGCCGACCCGCATACCTTACGATACCCTGGAGAAGCTTGCCGATAGAATGGTGACCGAGGTTCCCGGAGTGGTAAGCGTGACTTATAACATCACCACTAAGCCGCCATCCACGATGGAGGCCGTCTAAAACAGAGGAAGATCTAAAGGCAACTCTCTAAGAGTGAGGGAGTTGCCTTTTTATTGGGGATAGTTCTGTCAGAACTTCTTGATATAAAACAGGTAAGATAGAAACGGCCTGGAGGGGTTATGAAGAGGATCATTGTTGGGATCGGGATTTTTTTCTTTTTCCATGCAGTTGCTTTCTGCCAGAATTGCCAGCCGCAGGTCAAGGTATTTAAGATAGCGCAGGCAAGTGCTGAATCTTTGTATGAAGTGGCGAATAGCTTAAAGAGTGAAGAGGGAAAAGTCAGTTTTGACCGGAATTCCAACAGCTTGATCGTGTTCGATTGCCCTGAAAATATAGAGCGCATCGCCGGCGTGATCGGTACTTTAGATATCGGTGAGAAACAGGTCGAGATAAAAGTCGTGGTTATAGAAGCGACCGAAAAATTCCTGGAAGAGGCGGGGATCACCGCGGGGCAAGTCATAATTGCGCAAGGAGAGTTTGAGGCAATAGCAAATTTAATCAAGGAGAGTAAGGACGCTAATACCCGCACGAGCATGACTGTAAGGACCTTAAGCAACCGGCCGGCCGTGCTTCAGGTGACTACGGATGAGGTCATCGGGACTGAATTTGTAATATTCAGTAACGGGGCAGAAATCACCACGCCCGTAAGAGAACCTATCGGTAGTCTTTTAGAGGTCTTGCCTACTGTATTAAACGACGGAACGATCAAGGTGGTCTTAAGGCCTTCGGTAAGCAGCATGGAAAAACCCTTCACTCCTTCCGAGAGGACGATCATAACTCAGGTAGTGATCGATGACGGCGATACTATAGCCATAGGAGGGGCTGATGTAGATAGGGGAAGCGCAAAGAGAGGGATCCTTTCCGGGAAAGCCGCATCTGAAAAGAAAAAAACGGAAATGTTCCTTACTGCCAGGATTGTCGATTAATGAATAACGATAATGAAAATGCCCGTAAGATCGAGCAGGTCGTCGGGCTGTTAAAAAGAAGTAAAAGCATTTTATTTATCACGGGAGCCGGGATTTCCGCGGATTCGGGCCTGCCGACCTATCGCGGCATCGGGGGTTTGTATGATGACAAGGTGACGGAAGACGGTATCCCGGTAGAAATGGCCCTGGCCGGAGAAACCTTAGAGAAGCATCCGGAAATCACCTGGAAATACCTTTCGCAGATAGAAAAAAACTGCCGCAACGCTAAATTTAACCGCGCTCATCAAGTGATCGCGGAAATGGAAAGGTATTTTAAGCGCGTGTGGGTGCTGACGCAGAATATCGACGGATTCCATCATGCCGCCGGTTCGCGCAATGTGATCGATATCCACGGCGATATGCATAAATTAGTCTGCACAGGGTGCTGGTGGCGCAGCACGGTGAAAGACTACGGCGAGATCGATATCCCGCCGCTTTGCCCGAAGTGCGGCCAAATAGCCAGGCCCGAGGTGGTATTCTTCGGCGAATTGCTGCCTTACGAAAAAATGCAGGTTTTATTGCGGGAGCTCGGGCTTGGATTTGATATCTATTTTTCAGTCGGCACAACGAGCGTATTCCCCTACATCCAGCAGCCGATTATAGACGCTAAATCTTGCGGCCGGCCTACCGTTGAGATAAATCCGGCCCAAACCGAGATATCGGATGTGGTGGATATAAAGTTGTGCCTGCGCGCGGCAGAAGCTTTAGACGCGATATGGGCGAGGTATCTTGAAGGGATCAAGCTCTAGCCTGACGCTCTATTTTTGTTTGTATTGCCGGCTTTTTAGCGGTAAAATAATATGGCCATATGAATTGAAAGGAGTTTTGCCTGTGAAAAAGAAGATCTTGTTTATTTTTTTGATTTGCTTTCTGTTTTTAATTTCAAATTCACTCGCGCTAGATTCCCTTAATATTTCCGGAGTTTCGATCCCGCTTGTCGAGGGCGCGACGCATGTGGCTGAGAAAGAGATGCCTAACGCCAGCGTTGAAACATTTGTCGTAAATAAGCCATTGACGCAAGTGGTGGCGTTTTATTCGTCTTACCTTAAAGATAACGGATTCCTGCTTATCGGGGGAGAAGATCCCGGCGGATTCAACGTTTCAGCAAAGAAGAATAACACTATGTTTACCCTTAAAATATATTCGCAAGACCAGAAAACCGTCATCTATTTTATATGGTGAAAATATTTAGAGGCCTTTTTCTTACAGCCGTCCTTTTGATCTTATCAGGGTGCGCCACCCTCTATAATCCCGCCACCGGAAGAAAGGAAATGATCTTCCTTAACAGCGCAAGCGAAGTCTCGATCGGCGAAAGCGTCATCCCTGAATTCACCAGTAAGCATCCGGTATCGAATGATCCGGTTTTAACCGAGCGGCTGCGCAGAGTCGGCGACCGGCTCGCCGGGGCTTCTGACCGCCAGGACATCCTTTATAAGTTTTATGTGCTGCAGGATAAAGAATTAAACGCCCTGACGATTCCGGGAGGATTTGTTTATGTAAACCAGGGGCTGATGAAGATCCTTAATGACGATGAGCTGGCGTATGTCGTGGGGCATGAGGTCGGCCATGTAGCAGCGCGGCATATCGCAAAAAAGATGCAGGCAAGCATGACCTATCAGCTGCTTTTAGGCGTTGCCTTTGCCGCGCTCGCAGACAAGACAGGCGCCAGCGGCCAGGATATTGCCAGCGGAGTCAACACCATTTATAACATGGTGGAATTGGGCTATAGCCGCAAAGATGAATATGAGGCTGACAGGCTGGGCGCGAAATATTCTTTTAAATCAGGATTTGATCCGTGGGCTTCTCTGACGGCGCTGGAGAAAATAAAAAAAGAAGAAGGCCCGAACTGGAAGGTCTTAGGGTATTTCAGGTCGCATCCTTATGTGGAAGAGCGCATCAGTGCGTTAAAGGTAGTGATACCTGAAGTAGAAAGGGGAGCAGTGAGATAGAATATGAAAAAAACAAGGTTAGTCCCCATTATTATAGCAGCTTTCTGTCTGATAAGCACGGCCGCCTTCGCCAAATCAGCGCCGATGACGTTTAAAGATAACGGCACGCTACGTAAGGATATTGAAAGCGGAAAGTCGATTATGTTTGTCTGCCCGCATCCGGATGACGAGGTCTTTATCGCCGGGACTATCGCTCTTGTCGGCGGAGATAAGGGTATTTTTTGTTATATATGCTGCCTGGGTTCGCTGGATAATGTAAGGAGGGAAAATGTTGATATACCCTCAAGGATCAAGGCGATCCGCTGGTTGGATAAGACGTATCTAAAAGATTACTTGTTCCTGGACAATAATTTCAAAGTTATTACCCCTAAGATCGCCAATGAGATGAAAAAGCAGGTGGCCTATATTATCGAGCAAAAGAAACCAGATATCATCATCACATTTTCTCCTTCCGGATACGATGGCAACAAGAACCGTAGCATTACCTCAAGGGTCGTTACCGATATCTATCACTTATTAAGTTATCAGCCTAAGCTTTACTTTGTGATCAATTTCGACCAGGAATTAAGCTTTAAGGCGCGTGAATACAGGAAATATCCCCCTACTGATATCATCGATCTGAATACTTATTCCGAAAAACTAGGCAAAACACTCTGGATAGCGAAATTGGAGATATGGGATCGTTATAGCGATTCAGTCCCCGTGATAATGAATGTCATGGCGCGAAAGGCCCGCCTTGAGAATAATGACCATAAAGAATATTTCATGAAAGCCAGATAAGGGAGAAACAGTGGAGAGGGCGCATATTTTATTTCTGGTTCGCGTTATTTATCTTTTATTTTAAAGGAGGTGGCTGATGTTGTTAATCGGATTTGCAGTCGTAGCCGTGGTCGCAATTCTTATGTACCTGGCGCTGTATAACACCCTGATCGCCAAAAAGAATCAGGTGACGAATGTTTTTGGGGCCATTGATGCACTTTTGAAGAAAAGATACGACCTGATCCCGAATTTAGTCTCTTCGGTCAAGACATACATGGAATACGAAAAAGGCACGCTTATCCAGATAACGGAGTTAAGGGCGCGGGCGGTTTCCGAAAAACTTACCGACGATGAAAAAGTAGATCTGGATAATAAAATGTCAAGGCTTCTGGGCAGCATTAAGGTGGCAGTGGAGAATTATCCTGACCTTAAGGCGAATCAAAATTTCCTGCAGCTTCAGGCAGCGCTCAATGAAGTGGAAGAGCAGATCTCCGCGGCCCGCCGCGCATATAATGCCTCGGTCACGGATTATAATAATGCGGTAGAGATGTTTCCAACAAATATTGTCGCTTCCATAATGAATCTTACGAGTAAGATTGTCTTTGAAATACCCGAGGAAGAGAGAAAGACAGTCAACGTAGGAGAGATGTTTAAGAAATAAGAATGAAAACTCTGGAAGAATTCCGCCAGTTCTTCGATACCTCCCTGAAAGCCCCATTAACTGGGCTTGAGGCAGAAAGAAAACAGGTCGTCTATAAAATCGGTATTGCCCTGCTTATAGCTTTTGCTGTGCTCAGTTTTCTCTCCATATTTATGGGCCCCGTAGCCTTATTTATCCTTCCCTTCGCCGGCATCGGGATTTTCCTGCTCGTGCGTTTTGGCCTAAGCAGAGATTACGCGCAGGAATTCAAGGAAAAGATCATCCAGCTGATCGTAAAATTCATCGATCCTAACCTTGACTACGAGAGCATTGGTTTCATACCTGAGCATATCTTTATGAATAGTGAGATCTTTAAGGTCTCGCCAGATCGCTACAGAGGCGATGATTTTGTTTCCGGTCTCATCGGAAAGACGCAGATTGCTTTTTCTGAGCTGCACGCCGAATATAAGACCGAAACTACTGACAGCGAAGGCCGCAGGCAGACGCACTGGTATACCATCTTTAAAGGACTATTTATTATCGCAGATTTTAACAAGAATTTCCAAGGTAAGACCGTGGTCCTGCCTGATACGGCGGAGAGGCTCTTTGGCAATTTCGGGAAGATGCTGCAGTCCTGGAATGTGATGCGCGGGCAGCTGATACAGCTGGAAGATCCGGAATTCGAGAAATTATTCGCGGTGTACGGCAATAATCAGATAGAAGCGCGCTATATCCTATCGACCAGCCTTATGAAGAGGATAGTGGATTTTAAGAAAAAAAGCGGCAGGCAGATATATCTTTCTTTTGTCGGGTCAAAGCTATTTGTCGCTATTTCCTATTCGAAGAGTCTATTTGAGCCGCGGATTTTCCGCACGCTTTTAGATTTTAAACCCATCCAGGAATATTTTGAGGATCTGGAGCTGGCTTTGGGTGTTGTTGAAGATCTTAATCTGAACCTGAGGATTTGGGATAAACAGTAAATGGGTGTCCCTTAGATTACAGCAAAAAAATCAATAAAAGATCATTTTTGTGATATAATTAACAAATACCTTTATTTGGTTCAATTCGTCCCGCCTTCAGCGGGACTCATTGAAGGAGGGTCAATGAAACTGAAAAATTCCGTTTCTGTAGCTGCGTTAATTGTCTTCCTCATCTGTGTGTATACATTCCTGCTCGGGAATAAATTCTTCGAAGGCAAGTTTGAAAACGACGGTTTCGCCTGGTATTTTCTGGCTAAGGGGCTTTTCTGCGGGATCGCGCTTTACCTTTTAGCTATAATCATAGAAAAACTGGCTGAGAAGAAATAATACCATATGGATATCTCTGAAAAGTTGCCTTCTCGCCCGGACGCCATACCTGCTTTTGTCCAGGAATTCTTAAATAAATTAAAAACCCTGCAATTAACGAACGACGAACTTTTTGATATAAAGCTTTGTCTTAATGAGGCTTTGATCAATGCCATGAAGCACGGACACCAGTTTGATCCCCGTCTTTTCGTGGAGGTCAGGGCACAGGTAAAAGATGACCGCCTCATTATAGAGGTAAAAGACCAGGGGCAGGGGTTTGATCTTAAGAAATTCCCTAACCCTACTGATACCGCTAATCTTTATAAATATTCCGGCCGAGGAGTCTTTTTGATCAAAAAACTGATGGATGAAGTGGAACATTTCGATTGCGGCCGCGGGATAAAAATGGTAAAATTTCTTAAAAACATGGGGGGTAAAACGTGAAGATCAGAGAAGAGAATCGTAACGGCACGGTAATTTGTTTCCTTGAAGGTGAAATCAACATCAATAATTCTCCGGAATTACGTAAGACCTTCGACGGGATTATCGGAAGGAATGAAAAGAAAGTCATCGTGGATTTTTCCGCTGTTTCCTATATCGATAGCTCTGGCCTTGCGACTTTAATCGAGATGTTCCAGCGTCTTAAGAAAATAGGCGGAAGGATGCGTTTCAGCAACATGGAGCAGAAAATCAAGAATGTCTTTGAGATCACCAAGCTCCATAAGCTCTTCGAGATTTTTGATACCCAGGAAGGAGCCCTGAAGGACTTCTGATGGTATCCTACATCGGCAAATTCGTCATTGATTATCTGAAGTGGATCTGCGGTATTTTTGCCCTCCTGATGGATATCCTTTACTGGATATTTCTCGGCCCTTTCAAGGGGAAATTTTCCCACCGGGAAAGCATAACACATCAGATGGTTTTTGTGGGCGTGCGCTCCATTATCATCGTCTTCTTCGTTGATATCTTTACCGGTATTGTCATCGCCATGCAGACCGCTCCTCAGCTTGAGAAGATGGGCGCGGTCATGTATGTCGCCAGCCTTGTTGCCATAGCCATCTGCCGTGAATTAAGCCCCGTCTTGACTGCATTGGTCGTCGCCGGAAGAGTCGGTTCGGCAATTGCCGCTGAACTTGGAACGATGAAGGTCAGCGAACAGATCGAGGCGCTGGATACCATGGCCATCAATCCGACCCGTTTCCTTGCCGTCCCCCGGTTTTTAGCGCTTCTTTTTATGTTGCCATGCTTGACTATTTTAGGTGATCTGGCCGGCATACTGGGCGGTTATATCGTCGGAACCGCCAGCCTCAAGATCAATCCCGACCTATACATCCAGACGACATTCAAGTTTCTGAAATTTAAAGATATTTATACCGGCTTGATCAAGTCCGCAGTCTTTGCGATCATCATCGCTCTCATCGGCTGTTTTGAGGGATTGAATACCCGCGGAGGAGCCGAGGGCGTGGGAAGGGGAACGACCCGCAGCGTGGTCATCAGTTTTATCCTGATCATCCTGGGGGATTGCGTTATTACTGCCATATTCTATTTTTCAAACGTATGAGCCAACCGATCATTTCACTGCGTAACGTCTCTAAGGTTTTTCAGGGGAAGAAAATCATCGACAATGTTAACCTGGATATTTTCCCCGGAGAGACATTTGTCATTATGGGCTGTTCCGGTTCCGGCAAAAGTACGCTGCTTCGCCTGATGACCGGCGCGATCAAGCCGAACGAGGGGAGCGTAATCATCAAAGGAAAAGATATCGCCAAAATCTCTAGCGAGGAACTCGATGAAGTCAAGCGCTCCTTCGGGATGTGCTTTCAATATTCTGCGTTACTGGATTCCCTGACCGTTCAGGAAAATATAGAGCTGCCTATCCGCGAGCACACCAAGCTTGCCGATGAGATCACCGAGATAATCATCAAGATGAAATTATCTCTGGTGGGCCTGCGCGGCTATGAGCACTATTATCCTTCGCAAATTTCAGGCGGTATGCGTAAGCGCGTGGGATTAGCCAGGGCGATCGCCCTGGATCCGGATATTGTTTTCTACGATGAGCCTACGTCCGGGCTTGACCCTGTTGTCGGCGGGGTGATCGGTCATCTCATAAAAGATTTGAGTGTCAAGTTGGCGATAACTTCGGTAGTGGTCACTCACGATATGCAGAGCGTCTTTGCGATTGGCGACAGGATCGCCATGGTCCATAAGGGCCAGATCGTCGAGGTGGGTACTTCCGAAGAAATACGTAATTCCAGGAATCCATTCATCCAGCAGTTTATCAATGGCAAGCCCGAGGGCCCGATCGATTTCTTTAAAGAGGATATCGGCATCATCGAGGCATTAGGTTTATAAGTGAGGACATAAGTTATAGAGAATTATAACAAAAATGTAACCGGCATAACTTGCCCCGTCTCGTAAACGCCGCACTCGACGGGGTTAATTCCCGACTTGTAAGAGCGGGGAATTGAAAGAGGAGAAAGATGAAAAAGTTTAATTTTACTAACGAAATCAAAGTCGGCTTGTTTGTGATTGCCTGCCTCGCGGGTCTTTTGTATCTGGCATACTCTACCGGTAAGCTTAGCACTAAAAAAGAAGGTTACGTAATATATGTGGCCTTTAATGATATTGCGGGATTAGAAGAGAAGGCGCCGGTGATGCTTAACGGCCTTGAAGTAGGTAAAGTCGACGCCATTAATATTTCCTATGATAACAATACTACGGCGATAACCCTTAAACTCTGGCTGGATGCAAAGGCCAAGATCCGGGAAGATTCCATCGTCTCAATAAAGACATTGGGCCTGATGGGCGAGAAGTTTATCCAGATTTCCTCAGCGGGAAATAAGGGCTTTATTAAGCCCGAGACAGTGCTTAGCGGGAAGCCCTACCTGGATATAGACGCGCTTCTTGAACAGGCGCAGATGATCACCAAAGACATATCCACGCAGGTGAATAAGCTGGTGATCAACTTAAACAGCACGGTGGAGGATAATAAAGGAAGCGTCTCTTCGATAGTGAAAAATCTGGAGGCAACATCCAAGAACTTCGAGGAATTCAGCGACGATATCAAACGCCATCCCTGGAAGTTGCTGATTAAGACTAAAGAGAAACCGAAAAAGGAATAGGCTTATCTCTTCTAGCATGAATTCCTTTAAAAAAATCCCATTAAAAATCTGGGTCATCTCAGTTTCTTTTCTAATCATTTTCTCTTTTTCCTGGGGAAGGCTTCTTAATAACTACGAACTCATAACCTACGATTTAAGATTCAGGATCAGGCCGCCGCTTAAAGTAACAAAAAATATCGTTATTATCCAAGTTTCTGACGATGATCTGAAGAACTTGGATACGACATGGCCCCTGCCGCGTTCTTTCCATGCTGACATTGTGACTATCCTGAAAGAGGCCGGCGCCCGGATGATTGTTTTTGATTTCTTTTTAAGCGAGCCGACCTCTTATGATGAAGATAAAGCCCTTTTAGACTCTATTAAAAAAGCCGGCAACGTGTACCTTGCTTTTGCTTTTCATGATCCGAAAGGCAACCGTTTTCCCGTACACAGCGACACGGTGATCACGGATATCCACGATAACTTTAAACAAAATGCCGCTGGCGTAGGGCATATTAATGTATCCGTAGATTCCGACGGTAAAACAAGGCGCGTACCTTTATTTATCAAATATGGGCAGGATCTTTTCCCGCAGCTGGGTTTTAAGGCTGCTTGCGATTGGCTTAAGGCAGATTCCAGAAATGTAGCCTTTAAAGGAAACAAGCTGATTATAGATAATAAAATTTTCCTTTCTGTCCAGCCGGATGGTTTTTTCCTGGTTAATTATCCCGGCACCTGGCTTGAGTCATTTCAGCATTTTACCTATTCACGGATTTTTAAAGCCTATTTAGATAAGGTAAAAGGCATCAGTCCGGAATTGGATCTGTCCGTTTTTAAAGATAAGGTTTGTTTTATCGGCATTACTGCTACCGGAGGCTACGATTTAAAACCCAATCCTCTGGAAAGCAATTATCCGATGTTAGGCTTGCTTGCAAGTGTGTTTAACAGCGTTTTGACCAAAAAGTTTATCGCTCCTGCCGGTTTATTGCTGAATACGCTCATTAATCTGGTTATTTTCGTTTTAAGCCTGATTGTCTGTTTGCGCCTTACTCCTCTAAAGGCGTTTGGCAGCAGCATAATCTTTGGTATTGCATATTTCATCATCGCCGCAGCGCTTTTTATATTTTTAGGATTTTGGATAGACCTCTTCCTGCCGCTTTTGATCATTGCGCTTACTTATATCGGGGCCACTTCCTATAGATTCTTCAATGAAACCAAGAAGAGGCAGCTTTTGGAAAAAGAGCTGGATATCGCCCGCGCAATACAGAAGAGCTTTTTACCTAAGGATTTAAAGGAATTTTCCGGAATCTCCATTTCCAGCTTCATGCAACCGGCAAAGTTTGTCGCCGGAGACCTCTATGATATCGTGATCGTCCAGGGTAAGAAAGTCGGCGTATTTATCGGCGATGTCTCGGGAAAGGGAGTTCCCGCGTCATTGATCATGGCGCAGACGATCTCCCTTTTTCGCGTCTTCGTGAACCAGTATGTAAGGCCAAGCGAAGTCTTAAACCGCCTGAACAAGGAATTATACGGCAGGTTTGAAGGAAGATTTGTCACAAGCCTATACATGATAATCGACCCGCAGAATAATAAGGTGCAGGTTTCATCGGCGGGCCATGCCCCTGTGCTCCTGTACCGTAAAAATAATAATGCAGTCTCGGAAGTAGAGCTGGATGCCGGCATGCCTCTTGGAATAATGGAGGAAGTCGAATACGCGGATGTGGATTTTGACTTAGGCAAAAATGATAAAATCATGGTCTTTACCGACGGGTTGACTGAGGCGCGCAACCGCCAAAGCCGGGAATTCGGACTGGATAGCGTGAAAAAAATAATTTTTGAGCATAGAAACGCTTCTTCTGATAAAATATTGAATGTCACCACGGATGAGTTATTCCGTTTTTCTCACCGCGCGCCGCAGCATGACGATATCACCATCATCGTCCTGGCAAACCAAAAGGAAGAATAAGGCATGAGCCTGATAAAAGAAAAAGACCCGCGGATTTCGGAAAAAGAGGCGTATGGCCTGCTTGTGCAGGGAAGATACGAAGACGCCTTTCACGCCTTCAGGGAAGCGGGCGACCTTTTTAAGGAAGAAGGCAACCACAAGCAGTCTTCGCTTTGTTATTCTTCGGCGGCAAGCTGCTGGGCCTTACGCCAGGGGGAGAAGGCGCTTTCGAATTCCGCCACCTCCTATGAAGCCGCGGCGGCTGAGGCCCAAAAAGCAGGCGATTTTGAATACGCGTCATTATTATACAGGTATGCCGCGATTAATTATGAAAAGGATATGGAGTTTCTGAAGTTTTCAGAATGCTTTTTTCTCTCAAAGGAGTGCATGCGCAGGCACCTGATGTTCAGTATTTTTAACCCCCATAAGATCCATAATATTAGCATCGGGAAAGAAGAGAAGTGGACGCATGGCATTGTTAAGCGGATTTATCACTGGCTGGGCCTGACATTCTCATTTTTTCTCTGGGGGTATGGCGAACGGCCGGTAAGGACTTTTATCTGCGCTATTTTCGTGATCTTTGGCGCAGCATTTTTATACACATTCGGTCGATTTTCTTCCGGTAGCCTGGTATTTAAGCCGGATTTCCTGAAGGCGCTGTATTTTAGCACTATAACCTTTACCACCGTCGGTTACGGCGATATCACGCCTATCGGGTTTACTAAGGGTATTGCTATGATTGAGGCCTTTGGCGGCATATTTGTGGGCCCGATACTCATCGTAAGCCTTTCCCGTAAATTCCTGAGAGTCTAAGATCCTTAAAAAAAATATTTGACTTAACCGGAATTTGTGTTATACTTTTTCCCTTATTGCCAGGCGGCTGATTCCAGCAGAATTAAAGCGACTGGCCGCTTTAATTCATCAAGGTGAGTTAATGAGAAATGAATAAAACCTACCTCCCAAAAAAAGAAGATATAAAGAAAAAGTGGTATATTATCGACGCTAAGGATAAGATCTTGGGAAGAGTCGCCGTTAAAGCCGCGGTTATTTTACGCGGAAAACATAAACCGATATTCACTCCCCACCTAGATACAGGCGATGGGGTAGTCATCATCAATGCCGCCAAGGTCAAGGTTACCGGCAGAAAGATGTCTCAAAAGGTGTATCGCCGCTATTCCGGTTACCCGGGCGGATTAAGAGAAGTCACCTTAGAGGTAATGCTTGCCAAGAAGCCCGCTACCGTGATGCAGCTTGCGGTCAGGCGCATGCTTCCCGGCGGCCGTTTGGGCGCAAAATTATTGAAGAAATTAAAAGTCTATGCGGATGATAAGCATGGGCAGATTTCACAAAATCCCGTTGTTTTGGAGGTTTAGCCCGGAAAGGGCAGACCTTCCCATCCTATAAGGAAGGGTCTAACCCGGAAAGGTCTAATCTATATGGAACAGGCGACAAAATTCACAGCAGTCGGAAGGCGTAAAGAATCAGTAGCGCGTGTGCAGCTTCTTTTCGGCAAGGGCACCATCGTCGTTAATTCGCGGCCCTATGAGAAATATTTTTTGCGCGAGACGGACAGGATCATCGTGACCCAGGCCTTAGTGCTCACCAATACTGCGGCCAAGTACGATGTGGTCGCGAACTTAAGCGGCGGCGGGCTTACCGGACAGGCGGGCGCGATGCGCCTGGGGATTTCCCGCGCCTTGTTGATAGCAGATCCTGAGGTAAAGGAGATACTGCGCAAAAACGGATACTTGACCCGCGACCCGCGTGCTAAAGAGCGCAAGAAGTACGGCCAGAAAGGCGCGCGTAAACGCTTCCAGTGGACTAAGAGGTAGAAGAAGAAATAGATTGATTTTCACAATCAGGCCTATAAAAAATCCCGCTTCTTAAGCGGGATTTTTTATTGAAGAGAGCCGTAAGGCCGTCTGGAAGTAGCCCGCCACAGGCGGACGGATGCTGGTTTTCCGACGAGAAAATGCTTGACTACCGGCGGTTTTTACACTAATATGGACGTTACATAACTAGGAGACAAGAGAGATGATCAATGTAGGTATAATCGGTGCTACCGGGTATGCCGGAGAAGAACTGATCGATATTCTTCTGAGGCATCCGGATGTCAGGATCAAGAATATATCCGCCAAGATCGATAAGCCGCAGGCAATCGCCGCTGTTTTCCCTAAATTCAAAAACAGGATCGACCTTATCTGCAAAGAGCCGGATATAAAGGAGATCGTTAAATCCTGTCATCTGGTATATCTTGCCCTGCCGCACACAGTCTCGATGAGCATCGTACCAAGGCTCTTAAAGGCGGGCTTAAAGGTGATTGACCTGAGCGCTGATTACCGGCTGAAAGATACCCGGGTTTACGAGAAGTTTTATAATGTAGCGCATACGGATAAAGCGAACCTCGCTAAATCAGTTTACGGCCTTCCCGAGATCTACCGGCTTAAAATCAGGAAGGCGCGGTTTATCGCCAATCCCGGCTGCTATCCGACGGCGAGTATCCTGGCCCTGGCGCCGCTGGTCGCCCTTGGTATCGCAGAGCTTGATTCTATAATCATCGACGCAAAATCTGGCGTTACCGGAGCAGGCAGGAAATTAGCCGAGGGTTTTTTGTTCTCAGAGGTCAATGAGGACTTCAAGGCTTACAAGATCAACGCGCATCAGCATTCACCTGAGATAAATCAGGAGCTTTCTAAATTAGCCGGAAAAAAGATCCATGTCACCTTTGTGCCG